>Ga0126377_10001056_pt1 | contig 17671 bp, 11 predicted proteins | sample PanSoiMetPlot_22_FD_92647 | JGI IMG/M metagenome (GOLD analysis project Ga0126377, IMG submission 92647) | Tropical forest soil microbial communities from Panama - MetaG Plot_22 | ecosystem: Environmental > Terrestrial > Soil > Tropical forest > Bulk soil | place: Panama | collected 2016-02-17 | reverse complement strand
TGCGCCGCGAGGTGCTGGGCGACGCCCACGTCGATCGGGCCATCGCCGGCACCACCGAGCTCACCGCAGGCTTCCAGGAGCTCATCACCGAGGTGGCGTGGGGCAACGTGTGGGCCCGCGACGATCTCGACCGCAAGACCCGCTCCTGCATCACGGTCGCGCTGCTCGCCGCCCTCGGCTTCGAGGCCGAGCTGGCCCTGCACGTGCGCGCCGCGCTCCGCAACGGCCTCACCCCGGCCGAGATCGCCGGCGTCCTGATCCACACGGCGGTCTACGCCGGCGTCCCGGCCGCCAACCGCGCCTTCGCGGTGGCCCAGCGCGTCCTCGCCGAGGTCGCCGCGGAGCCCTGAGCGAGCGCGGCCACCTCGAAGGGCGTCGCCGCGCGACGCCGGTGGCCGATCAGAACGGGTAGTCGGGGAGATCGCTGCGCAGCGTGACCCACTGGACCTCGGTGAAGGACTCGAAGTTGGCAAGCGGCCCGCCGAGCCGCGCGCCGCCGCCCGACGCGCGCACGCCGCCGAACGGGTTCACCACCTCGTCGGCCACCGTCTGGTCGTTGATGTGGACGATGCCGCTCGGGATGCGATCGGCCAGCGCCATCGCCTTGCTCACGTCGCGGGAGAGGATGCCGAGCGACAGGCCGTAGTCGGTGTCGCGCGCGAGCAGGGCCGCCTCCTCCAGCGTGTCGAAGGCGACCACCGGCGCCACCGGCCCGAAGATCTCCTCGCGGAAGGCCGGCGACTCTCGCGGCACATCGGCCAGGACGGTCGGCCGGTAGAACAGGCCCTCGTAGGTCCCGCCCGCGACCAGGCGAGCGCCGGCGTCGACCGAGCCGCGCACCAGGCCGTGGATGCGGTCGCGCTGGGTCGCGTCGATGATCGGCCCCAGCGCCACCTTGTCGGTGGCCGGGTTGCCCACCGGCAGGCGGTCGGCGTGCACGCGGAGGCCCTCGACGTACTGCTCGGCGATGCTGCGCTGCACCAGATGGCGGCCGGTGGTCATGCAGATCTGGCCCTGGTGCATGAACGACCCGAACGACCCGACCGAGACCGCCTTCTCGACATCGACGTCGTCGAGCACGATGAGCGCCGAGTTTCCGCCCAGCTCCAGGTGCACGCGCTTGGAGCGCTCGGCGGCCATGCGAGCCACGATGCGGCCGGCGCGCGTCGAGCCGGTGAACGAGACCAGGTGCACGCCGGGATCGGCGACCAGCGCCTCGCCGACGTCGGCCCCGCCGGGCAGGACGCTCAGGAGGCCGGCGGGCAGGCCCGCCTCCTCGAAGATGCGGGCCAGGCTGACGCCGCCGCACACCGCCGTGCGCGGGTCGGGCTTGAGCACGACGGCGTTGCCGAGCGCGAGCGCCGGCGCGACCGCGCGGATGGCGAGGACGAGCGGCGCGTTGAAGGGCGAGATCACGCCGACCACGCCGACGGGGACCCGCCGCGTGAAGCTGAGGTGCGGCTGGGTGGTGCGCAGGATCTCGCCGTGCGGCAGCGCCGCCAGCCCGGCGGCCTCGTGGCACGAGGTCGAGGCGAAGTGGGTCTGGCGCGGACCGAACGGCGGGATCGCGCCGCTCTCGCGGACGATCCAGCCGTGGATCTCCTCGGCGTGCTGGTGCCAGAGGTCGCCCGCCCGGCGCAGCACCTCGGCCCTGGCCTCGAAGGAACCGCTCGCCCACTCGCGCTGCGCATCGGCCGCGCGCGCGGCGGCCACGCGCACGTCGGCCGGGCTGGCCATGCCGACCACGCCGAGCTCACCGCCGGTGGCCGGCTCGACGACGGCGCGCTCGCCGCCGCTCCCTGCGCGCCATCCATCCAGGAAGATCCGCCCGGACCACGACTTCGAATCGAGAAGGCTCATGACGACCTCTCCTCTTGCGCGCGGGGCCCGCGCGATCGATGCATCGCCTGCGGTTCAGGTGCGGCGGTGCGGTGCGATCGTACCTTGGCGCCGCCGGGACGACGATGTCAAGGTGGGCCCGGACGTCGAGCGCGTGCGCCCGGCGGGGCCCGAGCGGCCGTGCGTCCGGCGCACGTGGCGCGGACGCACGGCCGGGCGCGGCGTGAGACAGCGAATCAGTTGTCGTGGTCGTTGTCGTTGTCGTCGTTGTCGGACTTGTCCTTGATGTCCTTGCCGGTGTCCTCGACCGCCTCACCGGTGTCCTCGACCGCCTCACCGGTCGCCTGGCCGGCCTTCTGCGTGTCGTGCTTGGCGTCCTGGCCGGCCGAGTGCGCGGTCTCCTGGGCGCTCTCCTTGGTGTGCGAGCTGCAGCCCCCGAGCAGGGCCCAGCTGGACAGGAGGACCGACGCGAGTGGAGTTGCGATGCGAATGCGGTGCTTCATCAGGTGTGGTTGTGCAGGGCACGTGCCAGGGATCGCGGCTCACCGCGGCTCGAGCTCCTCGAGCCGGGCCCGGGTCGTCGCCTTGCCCTCGTGGATCGCCCAGCCGAGCGGCGTGCCGTTCCACATGGTGTCGCGGATATCGGCGCGGGCGCCGCGCGCGATCAGGAGATCGAGCAGCTCGGTGTCGTCGAACAGCGCCGCCTGGTGGAGCGGCGTGCTGTGGGCGTGCACGGTCATGAAGGCGCTCGGATCGGCGCCGGCGTCGAGGGCCACGCGCGCGGCGTCGACGCGCCGGTTGACCACGGCGACCGACAGCGCGTCTTGCAGCGCGGCGGGCGGCGCGCCGCGCAGGAGCTCGGCCAGGCGATCGGCGCGGCCCAGGCCGGCGGCGATGGGCGCGGTGAGCGGATATCCCGCGTCGAGCAGCGCCTGGATCGGGGCCAGCTCGCGGTGGCCCAGGGTCATGAGGATGGCCCGCGCGGAGGGCGCGGCGCCGGCGGCGAGCAGGAGCTCGAGCAGCGCGATCTGGAGCCCGTGCTCGCGGGCCGAGGAGCTGGTCATGACCAGCTCGAGCGCGTAGGTGACGTCGGCACCGTCCGCGCCGCGCGCGATCATCACCTGCGCCACCTCCGCCATGTTGGCCGGCATGACCGGCGCCAGGATGGGGTTGTTGGCGATGAACCAGAAGAGCTTCGGGTCGCGGAAGTACTGGTGGCGCGCGGCCTCGCGATAGCAGTCCGGCTCGACGATGCGCTCGCGCACGAGGCGCGGCTCGGCGTCGAGCAGCGCGGCCAGGCCGGCCGCGTCGCCGGCGTGGATCGCCGCGACCGCGACGCGGAACGACGGATCGCGGATCACCGGGCGATCGAGGAGCTCCACGATGGCGGCGCGATCGGGCGCGCGCCCGCGGCGGGCGGCGTCGAGCGGCGAGCGCCCGCGCCGGTCCGGCTGCCACTCGAGCGCGCCGCGCCGGATGAGCAGCTCGACCAGGTCCAGCGGCCCGCGCGCGGCCGCCGCGTGGAGCGGGGTCGCGCCTCCGTCGTCGCGCCGCGTGCTGGCGCCGGCGGCGAGCAGCGCCTCGGCCACCGCGATCCGATCCGCCGCCGGCGCGTCGCTCGCGCACGCGCGCCGGAGCGGCGTCCCGCCCTCCCCCGGCGCGCCGTCGACCGGGTGGCCGGCGGTCAGGAGCGCCCGCACGGCGGCGGCGTCGCCGGCGCGCGCCGCGGCCGCCAGCGGCGAGAGCGCCGGCGTGGATCCGCTGCGGGCCTCCTCGACCCGGCGCATGAGATCGGCCCAGCTCGCCGATCCGTGCTCGCGCGCGAGCGCGCGCTGGGCCTCGGCCAGGCCGAGCGATCGGCGGCGCGCGAGGCGCTTGGCCTGCTTGCGCAGGTGCTCCTTCGAGGGTCGGGCGGGCAGCTCGCGGCGCGCCCCGTCGTCGTCGGACATGGTGCTCCCTTTCCTCTGCGCCCGATGTCCGCTGGCGGGCAGGAAAGGTCAGCTGACCCTGGTCACGGCGAGAGGTGGGCTGAGCCCTGTCCGCGGACCGGTGGCCGCCTCGTCGGCCTGCCGGGATGCTAGATCTGCCCTGCCGGCGGCGCAACGATCATCGGAGATCAGAGCGGTGCGGCGAACGGCATGCGGGCCAGCGCGCCGCCGCCCCACCACAGGCAGGCCGGCAGCGCGCGCGCGATGCGGGAGAGGAGAGGCGACAGCGCGAGCGCGGGGCCGCCGGCGCCGAGCCCGCTGCCCGCCGCCGGCCGCGGGGCGAACACACGCTGCAGGAGATTGCCGGCCAGGACCGGGCGATCGACCACCTCGACCTCGACGCGCGGCGACAGCCCGGCCTCACGCCGGGCCAGCTCGAGCGCGTCGAGGAAGCCGCCCTCCTGATCGACCAGGCCGGCCCGCTGCGCCGCGCTGCCCGACCACACCCGGCCGCCGGCCAGCTGCGTCACGGTCGCGGCCGGCAGGCGGCGGCCGCGCGCCACCAGCTCGACGAAGCGGCGGTACGCATCCGTCATCTCGACCCTCACCGCCGCGAGCTCGTCGTCGGCCCACGGGCGAAACAGGCTGCCCGCGTCGGCGTGCGCCCCGGTCTGCACCGTCTCGCCGGTCACTCCGATGCGGGCGAAGACGTCGCGCAGGTTGACCTTGACGCTGACCACTCCGATCGAGCCGGTCACGGTGGTCGGTTGCGCGAAGACGCGATCGGCGCCGGCCGAGACCATGTATCCGCCCGACGCGGCCACGTCGCCCATCGAGACCAGGATCGGCTTCTTGCCCCGCGTCAGCTCGACCTCGCGCGCGATGCGCTCGCTCGGCTCGATGAGGCCGCCGGGGCTGTCGACCCGCAGGATGATGGCGCGCACGTCGCCCGCCTCGCGCGCCTCGCGGATGGCGTCGGCCACCTCGTCGCCGGCGGCCGTGTCGCCGAACAGGAGCGACGGCGCCGCGCCGGCCACGATGTCGCCCGACACGTAGATCACCGCGATGCGCGGATAGGCCCACTGGAGCGGATGGCGGCGCACGCTCTCGGCGCGCCGGATCGTCACCTTGCGGCCGAGCGCCCGCTCGAGCGCGCCCTCGATCTCGTCCGGGTGCAGGATGCCGTCGACCAGCCCTGCGGCCAGCGCCTCGCGCGCGCTCACCGACGGCCGGTCGAGCAGCGCCTGCAGCCGGGCCGGCGCCATGTGCCGCCCGCGCGCGACCTCCGAGCGGAAGCGCGCCTCGAAGTCACCGAAGAGGGCGCGCAGCTGCTCGCGCGACGCCTGCGACGCCGAGGTTCGGGTGAACGTCTCGCCGAAGGACTTGTAGTCGCCGATCTGCACCACCTGGACGCCGACCCCGAGCCGGGTCAGGAGGTCGCCCACGAACACCAGCTGGGCGCCGATGCCGGCCAGGCTGACCGCGGCGCTGGGGTGGAGATAGACGCGGTCGCAGGCCGCCGCCAGGTAGATCGAGCGCATGTCGCCCTCGCGCACGTAGGCGGTGACGGGCACCCCGCTTCGCCGCAGCCGCGCGATCGCGCCGCGCAGATCGTCGGCCGCGCCCCACTGCCAGCCGCCGCCGCGCAGGTCGAGGAGCACGCCGGTCACGTCGGTCGCGCGGGAGGCGCGCTCGAGGCCGAGGAGGAGGCCGATGAGCTCGCGCTCGGAGCCGGGCTGGTCGATCACGAACCTCTCGATCTGCTCCGGCTCGCGCAGCGCCGGGTAGTGCTCGCGCGAGAAGCGGGCCAGGATCGACGAGCCGGCGTAGGCGCTCGCGCTCTTGCTCGACGTGAGCAGGCCATAGCCGGCCGACACCGACAGCCCGCGCCCGCCCAGCAGCCCCTCGAGGCCGTCCAGGGTCACGCCGACCATGAGGCGCGAGTCGCGCGAGGTGCCCGCGTCGATCGCGCCGAAGCGCCGCTCGACCGACTGAAACTCGCCGTACACCGCGACGCCCCTGAGCGGGCGGAGGAGCAGGCGCGCGCTCGCGTCGACCAGGTCGTCCTCGCCCACCACGGCGCCGCCGCCGACCTCGAGCCGCCAGTCGCCCAGCGGCCGGGCCAGGACGTCGGCCTCGTACGAGCGTGCGAACTTCTCCTCCGGCACGCGGCCGACCGGCTGGAAGACGTCGCGCATGTGGAGGCCGAGGGCGGCGAAGCGCGAAGGGCGCACCGAGATGCCGAAGTGGTGGGTGCTGATGCTGTCCCGCTGGGGCGAGCTGTTCCAGAAGAAGGTGCCGAGCATCCATCCGACGGTGACCATGCGGGTGCCGAAGGCGAGGCCGTTGCGCAGGAAGCTGCCGTCCTGCGGGTGCTCGAGGCCGGCGAACGGGCCGACCCACGAGTCGGGCGAGGCGAGCGACTCGAAGCCGAAGCCGTAGGATGCGGTGAGGGTCTCCCCGCCGGGCAGATCGAGCGAGAACGGCAGCCCGATGTAGAGCCCCCAGCCTCCGCCCCCGCGCACCGTGTCCTCGCGGTCGATCATCGTGCCGACGAACGCGGCGCTGGCGCCGCCGAGCGTGGCCAGGCCGGCCGGGTTGCGGGTCACCGCGGTGGCGTCGAAGTCTCCGGCCGCGCCGCCGCCGCCCGGCAGGCTGACGCCGCGCGTGAGGTCGCGCGGGACGAAGTTCGGCTGTGCGCCGGCGGGGCGCGCCGCGGCGGCGGCGACGGCGACGGCGACGAGGAGACGGAGCCAGACTCCGAGCCAGACCATGGCGCGCACCCTGCGCACCCTATCCCGATGCGGCGGCGCGGACAATCACCGCCGTGGGACCACGGGAGCGCCGCCGCGTCGTCGGCCATCGATCAGGGGGCCGGCGCGTCGTCGTCGCGGTAGAGCGCCTCGAGCTCCTCGCGGAAGGCCTGATGGATCGCCCGCCGGCGGATCTTGAGCGACGCGGTCAGGAGCCCGCTCTCGACGGTGAGCGGCCGCTCCATGATGCGGAAGCGCTTGATGGTCTCGTGGCGCGCGAGGGTCTGGTTGACCGCGCGCACTCTGTCGGCGACCAGCGCGTGGGCCGCCGGCGGGGCCAGCCCGGCCGCGGGGCTCAGCCACACCGCCGCGACCAGGTAGCGCTTGCCGTCGCCGTAGACGACGACGTGGGCCAGGAGCGGGTCGCCGGCGAAGCGCGCCTCGACGGCGGCCGGCGGGATGTTCTTGCCGCCCGCGGTGACCAGGATGTCCTTCTTGCGGTCGACGATCTGCAAGAAGCCGTCGCCGGTCATGCGGCCGATGTCGCCGGTGCGGAACCAGCCGTCGTCGGTGAAGGCGTCGCGCGTCGCGTCCGGATCGCCGTCGTAGCCGGCGAACACGCTCTCTCCCCGCGCCTCGATCTCGCCGTCCTCCGCCAGGCGCAGCTCCACCGACGGCAGCGGCTTGCCCACGCTGTCGAAGCGGAAGTCGCCCGGCCGGTTGAGCGTGAGCGTCGGCGAGCACTCGGTCAGGCCGTAGCCCTCGACGAGGAGGATGCCGGACTCGTGAAAGACCTCCTTGACCTCGCGCGCCAGCCCGGCACCGCCCGACAGGCACAGGCGCAGCCGCCCGCCGGTGGCGCGCGCCAGGAGGTCGCGCCGCGCGCCGGGGTCGCCCGCGGCCAGGGCCGGCGCGGCCAGCCTGTCCCACAGGGCCGGCACGCTCATGAACACGGTCGGGCGCACGCGCGGCAGGATGTCGAGCGCCACCGCCGGCGGGACCAGGGTGGTCTCGAAGCCGAGCGTGTGGCCCAGGCAGAGCTCGCCGAGGCCGAAGATGTGGCTCATCGGCAGCCACAGCACATCGATCGCGTCCTCGTGCAGGAGCTCCTGGAAGCAGCGGAGCCAGTCGCGCCCGTTGACGCCGACGTTGCGGTGGCTGAGCGGCACCCCCCTGGGCAGGCCGGTCGTGCCGCTGGTGTAGAGGAGCAGCGCCGTCTCGTCGAGCGCCGCCCCGGCCAGGGTGCGCTCGACCAGGTCGGGCTCGGCCGCCAGCCGGGCCTCCCCGGCCGCCAGCGCCGCGCCGTACGAGTCGGCGTCGAGCGCGACGACACGCTCCGGCCCTGCATGGGCGCCGGCGCGCTCGGCCTGGTCCGGATCGGCGAACACGAAGCGCGCCCGGCTGGAGCGCAGCACGTGATCGATCTGCTCGGCGCTCGACGCCGGGTAGATCGGCACCAGCACGCCGCGCGCGGACAGGATGGCCATCGCGGCCGCCGCCCAGGCGGTCGAGTTGACCGCCAGGATCGCGGCCCGATCGCCGGGCCGGAGGCCGGCGCCGATGAGAAACGCGGCCAGCCGCCGGATCTCTCCGGCGTGCTCGGCCCACGACATCGATCGGGCGATGCGCCCGTCCGGGCCGGCGACGTGGAAGCGCGGGCGCCCGGCGCGCTCGCCCAGTGAGTCGAACACCGCGCGCGGCGCGGGCTTTACCTCGAGGAAGCGCGACAGATCGGTGGACAGGGTGGCCTCCACAGCCGGCGAGCGGCCGACTCTACGAACCGGCGCGCGCGGGAGTCAACGCGCTTGCTGCAGCGCAACACAAGACTGGTTTGCCGCGGATGCGGTGCGCGCTAAGCTGGCCCCATGTTCCCCGCGGTGATCAAGAAGTACGGAAACCGCCGCCTGTACGACACCGAGGACAGCCGCTACATCACGCTCGAGGAGCTGGCCGGCAAGCTGCGCTCCGGGCGCGACGTGCGCGTGGTGGACGCGAAGAACGGCCAGGACCTCACCCAGGTCACCCTGACCCAGATCATCATCGAGGGCCGCAACGCCGCCCGCCTGCTTCCGGTCGGCCTGCTGTCCGAGCTCATCCGCCTGAGCGACGACGCCCTGGCCGAGTTTCTGGGCCGCTACGTCGGCGCGGCGCTCGAGCTCTACCTCCAGTCCCGCCGCGGCGCCGAGGCCGCGATGGCCTACAACCCGTTCGCCGGGCTCCCGTTCGCCGCGTCGAACGCTCTGGCCCGCATGTTCATGACTCCGTTGGGCTGGTCGGGCGAGCCGCCGTCGTCACCGATGTCGATCCCGCCGGTCCCGGCCTCGCGCACCGACGAGAGCGAGGTGGCCACCCTGCGCCGCGAGCTCGACGAGCTCAAGCGCAGCCTCGGCCGCTCGTCGCGCCGGCGTCGCTGACGGAAGCGCGCCGCGGCGTCGCCGACCGCCGCGCCGTTGGTGCGCTGCACAACGGTCAGCGTCGCCGGCGCCGCCAGCCGAGCGCCGCGGCCACGATCACCAGCCACGCGGAGCCGAGGCCGACACCATCGCCGCCCGCGGCCGTGCAGCCGCCGGCGAGTCCGCTGGGGCCGGCCTCGCCGCCCGGATCGCCGGCCCCCGGCCCCGACCCCGGATCCGACGGATCGGTCGGATCGCCCCCGTCGCCCGGCTCCTCGCCCGGGCCCGCGTCGCCGCACTCGCCGCCGGCGGAGCAGGGCGTGAGGCGGAGCGCGTCGAACACGATGTGCTGGTCGTCGGCGACCGGCTGGTCGGTGTTGTCGAACACCGCCACGGACTGGTAGCCGCCGGCCGCGAAGTCGAACTCGCCGAGCGAGACCCAGTCGGCCGCGGCTCCCTGATCGATCCACACCGCGTCCGTGGCCTCGCCGTGGCGGACCTCGTAGCGGACGCGCGGGGCGAGCGCGTACTCGGCGACCGCGTGGTACTCGACCCGGTAGCGGCCGGCCTCGGCCAGGTCGAGGCTCCAGCGCGCCCAGTTGGACGGCTCGGCGGCCTCGAACGAGTCGGTCCACAGGAGGCTCCCGCCCTCGCCGGCGCCGTCGACCGCGCGCCAGTACTGGGGCGGGCCGAAGAAGTCGGCGCAGCGGTCGAGCTCGTCGATGACGCCGCCCCCGGCGGGCAGGCGGCCGCAGCTGGGCAGCTCCGGCGGTCCCTGCTCCTCCTGGAAGAACGGCGTGCCCAGGTCGGCCGCCTCGACCGACAGCTCCACGTGCACGTGGTCGTTGTGCGGGTGCTCGCCGGTGTAGGCGCGGTCCTTCTCGCCCGGCGCGTCCTCGGCCCGCCACAGCCACCAGTCCCAGATGATCTGCTGCACGCCGATGCGCTCGGCGTTCTCGATGAACCAGTTGGCGATCGGATCGCCCATCTCGTTGTCGGCCTCGGCGCCGTCTGGATAGCCGACCGGGTAGATCATGATGTCGAGGGCGCGCCCGGTGGCGTGCACCGACATGGTGTCGGGGTCGCCGACGATGGGCCGGCAGCTGTAGCCGCCGATCGCGTGCGCCTGCGGGAAGTACTCGGCGAGGTAGTCGCGCAGGATGGACGTGCCCTCGAGCAGTCCGCCGCCGCAGCCCTCTTCGCCCACCCACGGCCCGGCGCTGGTGAACTCGACGAACTGCTGGTCGCCGGCGGCCCGCACGTCGTCGGGGATCGCCCACGGCCCGGGCACCGCGAGCGCGGCGGCGCGCTCGCTGCCGATGTCGTCCCCGCCGGCGCACGCGGCGCTCGCCGCGGCGACCGCCAGCATCCCGGCCCATGCCCGCATGGGAGGGCATGATGGCACGGAGGCCCGCGGGCCCGGCAACCGGCCGTCCCGATTTTCGCGCCGCGCGGTCAGTCCGACTCGGGCCAGTCGACCGGCCGGCCGGACAGCGCGTCAATGGTCTCGACCCGGTAGGAGTCACCGCCGCCGCGCTGCAGGAGAAGCTTCCACAGCGGGACGAAGACCGGCGTGACCGCTCCCGGCCGGGCGCCGAACGCCTCGCGCAGGCGCTTGCGGGCCAGCGCGGGCGCGCAGCGCGCCTGCCACTCGTCCTCGTCGAACAGGATGTCGCCGGGCCGCACCTCGAGGAAGGTCACGAAGCCGTCGAGGTCGTCCACCTCGCTGGCGTGGTCGGGCAGCCGGGTGGCGAAGTGAATGCCGGCGTCGGCCGAGAACAGCAGCACGTCGAGCGTGCAGGGGTGCAGGTACAGGCTTCCCAGCCGCTCCTCGTGGCTCGGTCCGATGAGGCGCCCGAGCAGCGGCCGCTTCACCTTCTCCTCGAACGCGACCCGGTAGACCAGGCGGTAGACCAGCCGCGCCTGGGCGAAGCTCTCGCCACCGCCGATGATGCCGAGCACCTTCGGCTTGACCATCGCGCGGCCGATCGCCTCGGCCGCGCCGTGATCGACGTTGGGCTGGACCGAGAGCACGCGCGCCTTCATGCCGAGGTCGGGGCGGGCGCCGGTGCCGCGCGCCCAGTACCTGGCCGTGCGCTCCTCGCGGAACTCGCCCGCGTGGCCGGCCGTCACCAGCGCCTTCAGCTTGGCGCGCGCGGTGCGCTCGGAGATGCCGGCGCGGTCGGCGAACTCGGCGCTGGTCATGGACAGCTTGCCGCCGAGCAGGGCGAGGAGCCGGTTCTGCCTGGCGTCGGTGTCGTTGGCCTGGCGACCGGCCGCGGGTCCGAAGCCGACCGGCCCGGACGCGTCGCTGTCGTCGTGGCCGCCATCGCCGGCGCCATCGAAGTCGCGGTCGCGATCGAGATCGGGCGGTGCCGGCTCGGAGGTGGGCGGGCGCGCCCGTCCGCGCGCGCGCTCGCCGGCCTTGCCCCGCCGCCGCGCGCCGCGCGCCGCGCGGGCACCGCGCCCGCCGCGCTCTTCGCGCTCTTCGGGCGCCCCGCGCTCGCGCGCGCCGTCTGCCCCCGGCTCGGGCGGCGACGCCGCCGACGGCGGACGCCCCGACGGCGTCCACGCCGGCTCGCTGCTGCGCCCGCGGATCCAGGCCAGGTCGGGGTCGCGCGGCCAGGCCCACGACGGATCCGGCTCGGCGCCGCCTCGCCTGGGCGGCGCCGGAGCCGCCGGCGCGGGCGGCGGCGGCACCGGCTCCGGCTCGGCTTCGACCGGGCGCTGCGCGCGCGGCGGCTCGCGCCCCGGCGCGTGCGAGCGCGAGTGCCTGCGCGCGCGCTCGGCCCGGTCGGCCGCGGCGCGGTCGGCGCGCGCACGCTCGGCCGCGCGCTCGGGCGTGACGGCCGGGTTGCGCCGCCTCGGGGCGCGCGCCGGGGCCGCGGCGCGCCCCCGCTCGCGCCCTCGCCCGCGCTCGGCTCGCTCCTGCCGGCCTCCCGGGACCGGCTCGGTGTCGGGATCGGGGCGGCGCATCCACAGCCGCGTGCGATCGCGATCCGCCGAGTCCTCGTCGCGCGGCAGCTCGCGCGGCGCTTCGGCCGGCGTCCGTCCATCTGACGAATCTGGGCCCGCCTCCGCCCACGCCTCCTCGTCGACCATTTCCACCCGCGGCGCCCGCCCCGCCTGGGCGCGCGGCTCGGGCGCCGCGTCCGCACGCGGCTGTTGCGCCGCCTGGTGCGCCGCGCGCCGCGCCGCCTCCGCGTGCACCTCGGGCGGCGTGGCCGCGATGGTCTCGTCGAGCTCGAGGGGCGAGATCGGCCGCCCGCGCGCGCCGCCCGAGCTGCCCGCGCCCGAGCTGCCCGGCCCGCGCTCGAGCGCCGCGAACTGCTGGCGCCACGGGCCGGCCATGTCCTCGATCTTCTCCTCCTCGAGCGTCCGGTGGTCGCTGTGCAGCCAGCGCGTGGCCAGCTGGCACGGCTCGTCGAAGTTGTCGGGCGAGAGCAGGACCAGCTCGCCCGGCCGCAGCGACGGCACCTCCTCGAGCAGCGGGGTCGCCGCCGGCATGAGCGATCGCACCGCCGGCTCCACCTTCTTGAGGTCCTGGCGCGTGGCCAGGCGCCCGAGCGCCCAGGTGCCGAACTGCCCCATCGCCTTGTAGTCGACGTCGCCCGGGTTCTGGGTGGCGACCACGCACCCGACCCCGAACTTGCGCGCCTGCTTGAACAGGACTTGCAGGTCTTCCTTGCACGCCGGCTTGCGCACCGGCGGCATGAACGGCGCGACCTCGTCGATGTAGAACAGCGCCTGCACCTTCGGGCTCGGGTTCTGCAGCATCCACGAGACCAGCCGGTCCGCGACGGTGGCGACGACGAAGTCCTTGTCCTCCTGCGCCTCGAGCGTGTTGAGGTAGATGATCGAGATGCGCGTCTTGCCGGGCGGCGGCGCCGCGGCCGGGTTGCGCCCGAGCAGGACGTCGATGTCGATCGGCACGCCGTCGTGGAACAGGAGCCGGCGCGCGCCCACGTCGAGGCGCGCGGCCCGCTGGCAGGCCGCGCGGATCTTGCGCTCGTTGAGGTAGCGGCCGTAGCGCTCGATCTCGGTGCCCATCTTCTCGAGCCGCTCGGTGACCGAGCGCAGGCTGCTGGCCGGCCGCCCCTCGTCCGCCATCTCGTTCAGGCAGCGGTCGAACACCGCGATGAGCCCCGCCCCCTCGTCGCCATCGAGGTCGTAGCCGAGCAGCGAGACGATGCGACCGGCCGTGCGGCTGAACGCGCGCACCCGCGCCGCGTGCGGCAGCGACACCGCCTCGGCCTCGACCGGGTCGGCGCACATCGCGACCCCGCGCCGCGACGCGGGCGTGAACACCACGACGTCCACGCGATCGTGCAGGCGCGGCGGCCGGCGCCTGGCGGCGCCGACCCCGGACAGAGATCCGACTCCGGCCCAGTGGTCGACCACGGTGTCGTCGTGCAGCTCGCCGTGCTCGCCGTGAATCTCACCGTGCGCGCCGTGCTCGGGGTCGGTGTCGTCGGGCCCGGCTTCTGGCTCCGGCGCGGCTCCCGCGAGCGCGAGGCTGGCCAGATCGCCCTGCGGATCGATCGCGATGACCGGGATGCCCCGCAGCGCCGCTTCCTCCGCGAGCACCTTGCAGAACACCGTCTTGCCCGAGCCGCTCGATCCCAGCGCCATCACGTGGCGCAGGAGCGCCTGGACCGGGAGCTGGACCGGCTCGCCAGGCTCGTCGCGGCGCTCGCCGAGCGCGAGCGGATCATCGGGGTCGGGTGCGAGTGGGTGCGAGCCCATCGGGGCGGTCGATCCTACCCGAACGGGGTCGCCGATGCCCATCCGGCCCAACTCGCCAGGGCACGACCGACCGGTTCCATCCCAGGTGTGATACCACGGATCACCACCATGCGGAGCGGAGCCGCCCCCTCATGCACGAGCTGACGCAATCTGACATCGTCGAAAACCTTTTCGTGTTCGTCCTGGCCAGCTTCCTCGGCCTCGAGCTCATCCGCGGCGTGTCGCGCCTCCTCCACACGCCCCTCATGTCGCTGACCAACGCCATCTCGTCGATCGCCATCGTCGGGTCGCTGCTCATCACCGGGCGCGGCCTGAGCAGCACCACCACCCTGCTGGGCGCGGCAGCCATCTGCTGCTCCGCCATCAACGCCATCGGCGGCTTCATGATCACCGAGCGCATCCTCCGCATGTTCAAGCGGCGCGACGACGGCGGCGCGGCCCGGGGAGGTCACTGACATGGGCGCGCAGTACGTCTACCTGGCCAGCGCCGCGCTCTTCATCCTGTCCATCAAGTGGATGGGGCAGGTGCGGAGCTCGCGCCGCGGCAACTGGGCGGGCAGCCTGGCCATGATCCTGGCCGTGGCCGGCACCCTGTTCTCCGGCCACTTCACCATCCAGTCGTACGGCTGGATCGTCGGCGCGGTGGCCATCGGCGCGGTGGTCGGCATTCCGATGGCGGTGCTCATGCCGATGACCGCGGTGCCCCAGCGGACCGCGCTGTCGCACGCCTTCGGCGGCCTGGCCGCCGGCCTGGTCGGCACGGCAGAGTATCTGCAGAACGCGCCGCACATCCCCAAGTTCGTGATGGGCGCGCTCAGCGCCGAGATGCTGCTCGGCTACCTCACCTTCACCGGCAGCCTCCTCGCGTTCGGCAAGCTGCAGGAGATCATCCCGACCCGGCCGATCATCTACCCTGGGCGCAACGCGGTCACGCTCGGCACGCTCGTCCTCGCCATCGCGACGGCGGTGTACCTGACCATCAACCCGGGCCAGCCGGTGGCGCTCTACGTGCTCATGGCGGCAGCGCTCGGCTTCGGCGTGCTCCTGGTCATGCCGATCGGCGGGGCGGACATGCCGACCGTCATCGCGATCCTCAACTCGTACGCCGGCCTGTCGGCAGCGGCGATGGGTTTCGTGCTCAACAACAAGCTCCTCATCATCGCCGGCGCGCTCGACGGCTCGTCGGGCCTCATCCTGTCGATCCTCATGTGCAAGGCGATGAACCGCTCCTTCGCCAACGTGCTGTTCGGCGGGGTCGGCCAGGTCCTGACCAAGGGCCCTTCCGCCGCCGGCCCGGCCAAGGAGGTCAAGGCCTACACCGTCGAGGACGCGGTCACCATGCTCGAGGACGCGCGCCTGGTCATCGTGGTGCCGGGCTACGGCATGGCGGTGGCGCAGGCGCAGCACGCGGTCAAGGAGCTGGCGGCCGCGCTCGAGTCGCGCGGGACGGACGTCAAGTTCGCCATCCACCCGGTGGCCGGGCGCATGCCGGGCCACATGAACGTGCTCCTGGCCGAGGCCGACGTGTCCTACGACAACCTGCTCGAGCTCGAGCACGTCAATCCGCTGTTCCCCGAGGCGGACATGGCGATCGTGCTCGGCGCCAACGACGTGGTGAACCCGGCGGCGCGCACCAAGGCCGACTCGCCGCTCTTCGGCATGCCGATCCTCGACGTCGACAAGGCGCGCACGGTCATGGTCATCAAGCGGAGCATGAACCCGGGCTTCGCCGGCATCGACAACGACCTCTTCTACCTCGAGAACACCATGATGGTGTTCGGCGACGCGAAGAAGGTGATGACCGAGATCGTCGCCGACTTCAAGCGCATCAACGCCTGACCGAGGCGCGGCGCGGGCGCCCTTGCCCGCCCGCGCGTCAGGGCGCTGCCGCGCAGGGCAGCGCCCGCTTGAAGATGCGCAGGTCGTCGATGCTGCCCCCGTAGCCGGGCGGCCCGAACGGGTTGCGACCGAGGTAGGGGGCCAGGTCGCTGGTCATGTCGCGATTCCCCTGCTCGGTGAGCGTGTTCTGGTGGACGCCGTCGATGCAGAGCGAGATCGTCCCGGCGTCGGCCTTGCGGCTCACCCGATAGAAGTGCCACTGGTCGTCGCGCGGTGACATGCCGCCCAGGCATGGCGTGATGTCGTCCTGGGTCCACGGTCGGCCCTTGTCGTAGAAGTAGCAGACGGTGACGTCGGGGGCGGTGTCGTCGAGGAACCACAGCATCCCGCCCGAGGCGTCGACATCCCAGTCGCCGACGAAGGCGGAGTCGAGCGACTGCGGGGTCAGCGCATTGGCCCAGAACTGGACGGTGAAGTCCGCCCTGTAGTCGAGGGGCGAGCCGGTCGAGTGCATGTACTGCCCGTCGGCGAACACGCGCGCGTCGCCGTACGTCTCGCTGAGCGACGGGCCCTCCACCGTCAGGCTGTCCGGCACGTCGTCGTTCAGGTTGGCGATCGAGGCGCCTCCGCACTGATCGGCGAGCGCGTCGTCCGCCGAGAACGTCGCCGCGAACATGCACTTGCCGGGGAAGATCTCGCCCTCGCCGCCCAGCAGCGTGACGCCGAAGTCGAAGGCGATGGGTGAGCCGTCGCCCGCATCCGCGGCCGGCAGCGAGACGAGGAGCTGATCGCCCGCGAGCGCCTCGATGTCCACCGAGAAGTCGGTCGGATCGGCCGAGGTGAGGAAGGAGGGGGCGAACTGCGTGTCGGCGCGCGCGTTGCGCGAGACCAGGAGCTCGCGCTGCCGCCCCTCCTCGAAGCCCTGAGGCAGCTTGAAGTTGCCGACCAGGCGGTAGCTGCCCTTGGCCGGCGGGACGAACGCCAGGACGGGCGCGGTTATTCCCTCGGCGGCCGGGACCAGGACCAGCGAGTGGTCGATTCCTGCGCAGACGTCCGCGCTGGCTCCGGCGGCGCAGCTCACGATGGCCGGCGCCGCGTCGTTGTCGACAACCCAGGCGTCGGCCCCCTGGTACGTGCCGGCCACCATCTGGTCGAAGCCGGCGCCGTCCGAGTCGCCGCGATCGACCAGGTAGAACCAGCGGCCGTTCGCGCCGCCCTGATCGAGAGTGAAATCGGTCACGGGATCGCCCTGGCAGGGTGCGGGGCAGGCCACGCCGCCGTCGGAGCCGCCGTCGTCGGCCCCGTCGTCGCCGACGATATCGCCGCCGTCGTCGCCGGAGCTGTCGTCGCCGACGATATCGCCGCCGTCGTCGGCGCCGGTCCCGTCGTCGTCGACGTGCTCGTCGAACAGCGATTGACTGCAGCCCAGAAGGGCGGAGAGGAGGATCGGCGCGACCAGGCGCCCGGGGGGAGGACGAACCACGAACGGCACGATACCCCTCTTTGCCCCTGTTTGATAAGCTCCTGCGCGATGCACCCCGACCGCGAGGCAGGACCGCTTGCTGTCGGACAGATGCTCGACGAGAAGTACCGCATCGACGAGCTTCTGGAAGTGGGCGGGATGGGCGCGGTTTACGTCGGCTCGCACACGCGGCTGCAGAAGCGGGTGGCGATCAAGGTCCTGCGCAGCGAGCTGACCGGGGCCGCCGAGATCGTGGAGCGCTTCCTGCGCGAGGCGGTGGCCGCCTCCCGCATCGGGCACGAGAACATCGTCGAGGTCACCGACATCGGAAAGGCCCAGAACGGCGCGCCCTTCATCGTGATGGAGCTGCTCGAGGGCGAGAACCTGGCCGCCCGCATCAAGCGCGGCGGCCCGCTCCACGTGCCGCAGGCCTGCGCCATCGCCATCGAGATCCTCTCGGCCATGGACGCGGCCCACCGCGCCGGCATCGTGCACCGCGACCTCAAGCCGGAGAACGTCTTCCTGGCCCGCAAGAGCCGCAGCGAGACGGTCAAGGTCCTCGACTTCGGCATCTCGCGCATGGTGCAGACCGAGGAGGGGCAGAACCGGCTCACCCTGACGGGGCTGGTCATGGGCACGCCCTATTACATGTCGCCCGAGCAGGCCTGCGGCGAGAGCGACATCACGGCGGCGGCCGACATCTACGCCGTC
>Ga0126377_10001055_pt1 | contig 17674 bp, 11 predicted proteins | sample PanSoiMetPlot_22_FD_92647 | JGI IMG/M metagenome (GOLD analysis project Ga0126377, IMG submission 92647) | Tropical forest soil microbial communities from Panama - MetaG Plot_22 | ecosystem: Environmental > Terrestrial > Soil > Tropical forest > Bulk soil | place: Panama | collected 2016-02-17 | reverse complement strand
ATGCTGAGCACGATACCGAGCACTGCACCAATCCCCAGCAAGCCCAGCGTCAAGAAACTGATGATGCCCACAACCAAAGAAGCAATCGCCAGACCTTTCTTCAGTTGATCAGCACCGGCCCCGGAGCTCTGCCATTGGTTTCCATAGCTGTATTGACCAGACAGTGATGCGCCACAATTTCTGCATGACTCAGCGATCGACGAGCTAACAAAGCCGCATGCCGCACATTTAGTACTATTCATCTAAGGCCTCATTTCGTTCGGGTGATAGGGATTGTGGGAACTGGTCCCAGGGAGGCGGGTGATTCGAGATGTGTCCTCGTGGTGGAGGACAGTCCTATCCTAGCGGGTCAGGAAAGCGACGGTCAACAGACTTGTTTATTGATCCTAAATAATCTGCGTAATCTGCGGGTCCTTACCTGCTGACCAGACGAATGTCGCTACCCGCTAACCCATCCGACATAGCACGGACTTTGATCTGACCTGGTTGTCGTAGCTTTGTCCTGATTACTACCAAAGCCTGGCCGTTGTATGCCTTACGCTCCTTCGCTTGAAACGATTCGAGGCTGGTAGCATCGCCGTTGTCGACCGCAACGATCTCACCGGGCCCGGTGATCTCAAAGCGCACTCGATTCTGGGAACGAGGAACAGTAAGCCCGTTCTTATCAACCAACTTTACGGTCACAAACGACAAGTCCTGGCCATCAGCCTTCACGCTCGATCGATCGGCGCTCAAGTTGATCGCGGCCACCGCTCCGGTGGTCTTCATGACGTCTTCCGCCCACTTCTTGCCTTCCTTGTAAACAACAACTCGCAATTCACCTGGTTCATATTTCACGTCGTCCCAACGAAGTCGATATTGGTACTGCTCCTTTTTCTTCCGTCCCAGGGAACGGCCATTCAAAAACAATTCCCCTTCGTCGCCGGATGTGTAAACGTGAACCGGCGTTACTTGTCCTACTCGATCCGGCCAGTTCCAGTGCGGCAGGATGTGGGCCATCGGCAGTTCCGGACGCCAGCGGGCCTGATAAATGTAAAAGCGGTCTTTTTTGAAACCACAGAGATCAACAATGCCAAAGTAAGAACTGCGTGACGGCACCTTAATTTTTCCACTCTGTTTCAACTCATTTGTCATCTGTGCTTGCACGCCAGGGTCGGTGAATTCTAGTGGGGCGGTTGAATCCCGATCATAGGGAGTCGGTTCGCCGAGGTAATCGAACCCGGTCCAAACAAACTCACCACCGACATATGGATATTTGTCTTGCGCATCAAATTCGACGTCTGGTGGAGTAGCCCAACGCGGGGCGTAGAGATCGTAAGAACTAACTTGAAAGTCAGCCCTTCCCTTGCTTTTATCGCTCACCACGGGAAAGAAGTACTCGCCGCGCGAACTCACAGTCGAGGCGGTCTCACTACCAAACAAAGGCATGACTGGATTCGCCTCACGAAATTTTCCGTAGTCGGCAAACTGGTAGTTGTAGCCAAAGATGTCAATCGTCTTTTGAAAACCGTTGTAGCCGGAGTTGCGATTATTGGCGGCGGCAATCGTAGGACGCGTGGGATCCTCCTCGTGGACAATCTTCGTGAGGGCCGCGGCGATTTGGTGACCTTCGGGACTTCCCTGCTCACCAATCTCGTTCCCAATGCTCCAGATAATTATCGACGGATGATTTCGATCGCGACGCACCTGGGCGCGCAAATCCTTTTCATGCCAATCATCGAATAACAAGTGATAATCGTTCTTCTTCTTTCCTCGGCGCCAGGCGTCGAACGCTTCGTCCATCACGACTAGTCCCATCCGATCGCAAAGCTCCAGTAACTCGGGAGCCGGGGGATTGTGACTGGTGCGGATAGCGTTGACGCCCATTTCTTTGAGTATCTCGAGTTGTCGCTCGAGCGCTCTGATGTTCAAGGCTGAGCCAAGGGCTCCGAGATCGTGATGATCACAAACGCCCTTGAGATACACGCGGGCGCCGTTTAAAGAGAAGCCTTGCTTTTCGTCAAACTTGATGGTGCGCACTCCGAAAAAGGTTTCGTATTGATCGACTACCTTACCGCCTTGCCTAATACTCGTAATGGCAAGGTAACGATTGGGTGATTTGAGGTCCCACAGTTTTGGTCTTGGGAGAACCAGGTTTGTGTCGATGGTCTGTGCCCTTGCCGCTGCAAGATTCAAAGTATTCGCCGGTGATGAGCTGACAGGCTTGCCAATCTTCTGCCCACTCGAGGAGGTTTCGAAAACTTGAGTGCTGACACTGATCGTCGCATCTGACTGCGAATCGTTGTTTAGTGTTGCCTTGAGGTTGATGTTGGCAGAGTTTGCTGTAACTTCCGGTGTAGTTACATAGGTGCCCCAATGGGCCACGTGAATGGGCGCCGTCTTGACCAACCAAACATTCCGATAAAGACCGCCACCTGGATACCAGCGTGAAGATTCCGGTGGATTGTCGAGGCGAATAGCAATTACGTTGTCGGCTCCGTACTGCAGATAAGGCGTGAGATCGAGTTCGAACGAAGCGTAGCCGTAGGGCCAACCGCCAACGTATTGGCCGTTCAGCCAAACAGTTGAGTAGGCCATCGCTCCATCGATCTGCAGATAAATGCGCCGCTCTTTATCGTTTGGCGAAATCTGTAAATGCTTGCGGTACCAGGCCACACCGAACCAGGGGAGCTTACCCGTCTCACCCGGATAGTCCTGATTAAACGGTCCCTCGATTCCCCAATCATGTGGTAGATCAAGTTTTCTCCAACCATGATCATCGAACTCGCGTTTTGTGTACGAAACGTCGCTGCCCAAACTGCCTGTGGGCCGGCTCCGTTTTCCCTCGTTCGTGAATTCATTGCCGGTGGCGTTCACCCAGTCTTTGATCGTGGCGTAACTGAGTCGACCTTCGGTGCCTGCAGGATCGTCCTTCTGGAAGAGCCAACCGGCATTTAAGGAACTGCGTTCGCGACCCAGGCTGTTCTGCGAGTTGGCAGTTTGGCAGAGGATCAGAAAGAGTGGGAGGACAAAAGCAAGGAGCACGAATTGTTTTAGGTTCATTTTTCTCTCACGCAACTTGGGTTCGCGGCTCGCCGGAATTCACATGCCAGTGCAAGTGCTTTGAGTCCTGGTAGCTGCCGAGGTTCGTCAGTACCCGACAGGCGCCGTGCCGGGCAATGACTTCGGCCGCCACTTCTCGCACGACCGCAATCAGCTCCAGCAAGAGTGGACCATCTTCATCGGTAAGCGTCAAAAGGGATGAAATATGACGCTTGGGAATTACAACGATGTGTGTGGGCCAAAACGGGCGAGTGTGATGATAGGCGAGAACGTTGTCAGTTTCCCTGACGATGCTAACTTTGGTTTTGCCACTCAATACTTCTTCGCAGTAGAAGTCCTCGGCCATGTCGGCGTTAGATTACTGGGAATTCGACCAGGAGAAAAGGGCAGGGACTCGCAGAGAGGGAATGTAAGTATGGGAAATTGCAAGGAGATACCACTGGCTTCAGCCAGTGGTGCCTCAATTTCAAGCTAGCCCACGTTATCGTCCTGAAAGATACCACTGGCTTTAGCCAGTGGTACTTCAATTTCAACCTAACACGACACCACACACAAAGGCGAAATTGAGGGTCCAGAAATTTCGTTCCAATGTGGGTTGTAGGCTGAAGTTGAACCTCCACCGACTGAAGTCGGCGGTATCTAGAAAGATTCATTTAGATGATGGTGTAGGTCGAAATTGAAACACCACTGGCTGAAGCCAGTGGTATCGTTGAAGAGGGTACTTTAACCAGGCAAAAACTGAACCTCCACCGAGTGAAGTCGGTGGTATCCCTTAAAGGTCCAATTCTTCGTCGACGATCATTTCGGCGCGCGGCAAAGTCTCAGTTAGGGCACACACTTCATAGTCATCGCTCCAACGAGTAACCATTGAACCATGGTCTTCCGACAGATCCCGTCGGCTATGCAGGTGCCCTTCAAATAAGCCATCATCTCGCATGTAGATCGCCCCCAAACGTTGACCGCCACGCGAAATCTTCTCTTCGATCAACCTCATAACTTTTTCCCCTTAATGCAAAGAAGTTTAATAGCCGCTCTCTTCAGCACCCTGTTCCGCATTGTGAACATATAGTCGACAAGTTGTGAGCGGGACATGTAACATCGGCACGGTTTGCAGGGCAACGCTCAATTCCGCATCGTGAACGAAAAACAGATCGGGTGAAAGAGAGGAAGACAGAAAGTTCATGTCTTTTCGCAGCAAAAGTGCTTGATTGTTGCTTGCGAGTTAGAGACGCATGTTCCGTATTGTGAACACGAATTAGCCGTGGATAACGCCAATGGCCAGAGGTTTAACCAAGAGTCGAGAGCAAGTAACCTCAGTCGAGCGAGCCTTATCGATTCTCGAGCTACTTGCCAGCAAGCATCAGGGGCTAAGTACCTCGGCGATCAGTCGCTCGGCGAATCTGCCGAAAAGCTCGACCAGTTACTTGCTCCGCACGCTGGTTTCGCGGGGCTATGTTCACCGCGACGAAGAGACAGGCGAACATACGTTGGGCGTACGTGTGCTCAGCCTGGGTGGCCAGGCAATGCAGGGAATGGCGTTAAGAGAACTGGCGGTTCCTTACCTGCGCAACATTGTCGACCGCACTCGCCTGGGATCGCATCTCGCTATCCTCGACCATGGTGACGCGGTCTACATCGAGAAGATTGAGTCACCCGGGTTTATCAAGATGGACATCTGGGTGGGACGGCGAGTGGCCCCACAATTGACCGCGATAGGTAAGGCGTTGATTTGCAGTCTGGGAACCGAGGAAGTGCGAGAGATAACTGAGCGCCATCGAGTTGCGCCCGCAACCTCGAAGACGATCGTGAAATTGCCGCGTTTGCTGCAGGAACTCGCAACAACCCGCCGTCGCGGTTACGCCATCGATGATGAAGAGCACGCTGTCGGGGTACGCTGCGTGGCAGCGCCCATCTTTTCTGCCAGTGGTGAGGTCGTGGCTTCCATCGGGGTCAGTGGTACGGCTAGTCAGTTGAACGACGACTCTTTGCCGGCGGTAGGGAATATTCTTAAGTCGGCAGCGCTGAAACTCTCCGCCCAACTCGGTAGTCGCAGCAAGCGCTGACCTTTGGAGTGCGTCGACCTGTCGGCGCTTTGTGATAGCTCAACTTGCCCGATCACAAAGCGACGACCCGTCGATGCACTCCAAATTAATCCACCACTCTCACCCTCGTCTCTGCTCCATTAGTGCGAATCTCGGGAACGTACATCGCCTGACCAAGCACTGGTAACGCATGAAACGATCCCGGCGCTTCCGCTCGCAATTCATAACTGATCTGCCACAGTCCCTGGGGCAGATGGTCGATGAAGAGCGCAACCTTTCGATCGCGCAACTCCTCATAAACCCAACGCGACCGACCAGTAAAGTCAGTGCCAGACTTGAAATCGGCGTTGCGCACACTCAGCACACTTGGTTTGAGTTCGCGCGCAAAGAGGTTCTCTCCGCTACGTATCTGCACCGCTTCCAGGCCAGCCGGCTTTAGATCTTCAAACAGCAGGTATTCGTAGTTGTTCTTTGCTTCAATCGTCAACACCACTTCCACTCGATCACCACTCTTCACCGTCTCGCCGTCGTTAAGCGGCAAGCGGTCCGCAACGAAACCTTTCAACAGAGTCGGATGATTTACGAGTTTGAAGTACTGACGTCTTACGAAGATTTCATTCCCCGCGGGCGTCAAGGGATCTTCCAAACTGAAGAACTTTGTTTCCGCGGAAAAGTAGAGTGGGCCAGAACCACCTTTGCGCTTAATGGTCACTTCGTTGACGCCGTCATGAATAAGCTCACGCGGAACGGTGAACTTGCTGGGCGCACTTAACGCATCGTCTGCCGACAGTTGGCGGCTGGCGATCACACTGCCATTCACCAGTACGTCATAACTAATTGCGGGCTGCACTTCACCACTCACGCGCAGGTAATCGTTAAGGGTCAGCACCGCAATCGCTGTGTCGCGCGTGTTGTTCCATTGGGCGCCGCGTCGATTCTTGATCAGCCAGTTGGTCACCGGCTCAACCAGCTTGTTCGTGGGATCGATTGCCAGCAACGCTCGTAGCACAAACGAGGTTGCCTCAACACCGCCCTCAGACCAGCGCCAGTAAACCCCATCTTCGCCCCAATGCGCTGTCCCTATGACTGACGGATCCGATGTTTGCACTCCTCGTTGCACGATCGAAGTGTCGGGTTGTGTGTCCAACTTGACGCCATTTTGCAGGTTGTCGACCAACACCCTGGCCCGGTCATGGTAACCATAGTTGTGCGCCGATAGGGCCAACAGCGCACGCGTGTAAGCGTTGAGCCTGTCGCGATTCTTCCAGAGATTTTCAAAGGCGGCGGCCTGAAATTTCTTCACCTCTGCTTTCTTTTCTGCCGCGTGATAAGTCGCGAGCGCATGAAGCATCCAGGCCTGTCCGTCGTAGCTACTCTCTTCTTCGACTAACTCCTTATCGAGAAAATCAACGGCCCGCGCCAAGACATCGGACTTGACCTCAATCCCAGCTTGTCTCGCGAGCGTCATTCCCCAAACGACGTAGGCCGTCATGAAGTGATCGCTGTCGCCCTGCTTCCACCAACCCCAACCACCGTCCGTATGTTGGAAGTCGTAGAGTCTTTCCAAACTCTGTTTGGTAATGGCATCTAGTTCGGCGAGGTCGTGTTTGCCTTTGGGATGAGTGGCGGCGGCCGAAGCTTCTTCGATGCCGCCAAAGATCTTATTCATGGCGGCTTCGGGTTTGAGCCCCAGGTCACGCAACGTCTTGGCGGTGATAGCAGCCGGCAGAAAACGACTCATTGTCTGTTCCGTACAACCGTAGGGATAGTCGACGAGGTACGGCAGTGCGTCGAGCATCGTCGTAGCCATGCTGGGTGCGACCTGGACCGTCATGACCGTAGAATCCGCCCGTCGCTCCTTCGGCACATCCAGTCTGACAGCCACTTCCGAGCCGCGCATCTTGCCTGAGCGAGAAAGGAACTTTTCGATGCCATGCTCATAAATCGTAAAACTCTTTTCCATGGCATCAGCGTACGAAGCACCCCGTGCTTCAACTTTCAACTTGGCTGCACTGGCGTGCGTAACACTAACCAGCCAGTCGACCCTTGTTTCACTGTTAGCTTTTACTTCAACGGGCGCTTGTTCACCTTTGACGGGTTGACCGTTAACGACAAGTCCGGCGACCGTCAGCCCTTCGGCGGTCAAGTTTGGTGAGACGCGCATTGGCTGATCGGTATTGTTGTTAATGACACCTGAGACAGTGACTTGATCGCCCACCACAAAAAACCGCGGTGCCTCCAGACGAACGATTAGTGGTTGCTTGGTCCGGGTTGAGGTGTCGCCAATACCAAATTGGTTTCCCGTTGTTGCTACTCGGGCAGTGGCAGACCAAGTCGTAAGTGAATCGGGATATTTGACTTTGACGGTCGCATTACCGTCGGCGTCTGTCTTGAGATCCGGCAACCAAAGGATGGTTGAACGAAAATCATTGCGCACTTGAACAGCAGGCTCTTGTCCCAGCCTGAGCAACTCGTTCGCGCCGCCAACGGTTGGGCTTTTTAAAGTACCGGATGGCCTCATCTCGAGCTTGTCCACCCGACCATTAATGGCGAATTCAGACTCGCTCTGGACCTTTACGACATCGTTCATTTCGATCCCCGCGACACTCATTCCCCTTCCGCCAGCACGGTCGGCAGCAAACTCTCCATCTTTGGAGAGAACTTTGTAGCCGTAACGCTCACGACCGGCAATTTCCCGATCATCACGCAGTTGTCCGTTTTCACTCTCGACCAACCGGTAATAAGGCTTTTGATTGAATGTGCTCTGCGTCTGGACCATCTGCTGACGTTTGCTGCCGTAATAGAACTGGCGCGGATCCCCGGCGTAATCCTGTTGGATGTACTTTACTGACTCATCCATCAAACCAATAGCAATCTCTGCAGCTACTGGCCTGCCCTCCGCATCTTTCGCAGTGATGGAAAGAGTACCGTCTTCTCTTGGTTGGTACTGCTCACGATCCGGTTTAACTGCCACCGCCAGGAATTGCTCGACCGGCGGCACCACGACCTGTTTTGTGTCAACGAATAAACTTCCGTCGCTGACCATAGCTGCGTTCAGGTAGATGTTGGGCACATGTTTCTCTTCAATTGGCAGTTCAATCAACCTGGCAGTGCCGGTGACGTGGACCACCTGGTAACTGAACAGATCGTCAGCTTCAACACTGAACAGCACGTATCGATCACTCGCCGGCACAAACAGCATTACCGGCGCTTTTTGACCGGTGTGGAAAGTGTCTTTGTCGGCGACTATCTGTACTCCGCCATAGCGATAGCCCAAATCAGCCGTCGCGTTGGTCGCTACAAATACTGACGTCTCAGCCTTCACCGGCGGCAGAAAGCGATCGCGGCGGGGGTCGACGCCCTGGCTGCTTTGCCAGGAGACGCGGTAGTAGCCCTCGCGTTCAGGAGTAAAACTGAACTGCGCTTCGCCATCACTGTCAGTCTTAACAGCGGCGGTAGCAATGTCGTCGTGTTGGTAGCCTTGAAACTTCAGGCGCCACTGGGTTTGTCCTTTAATGATCGGCGGAAACACTCCTGGCTTTTGGCGTAGCAGGCGGAGTTCTTCCCCTTTTACTTCTCGGCCATTTGGATCCACCCACACTTCCCACCAGTAATCCCGCGTGACTTTGATCGTCCCTTCAGTGGCGACTGGCTGTTCGTTGGCGTCCAGTGCCTTGAGGTCAACTGTCACTTTGTCTTTAGGCCGGTAGATGTTCTGGGCCGAAGTGGGATAAACGTAGTAACGCTGACGGGTGACGCGAACATTCTCGTTGGCGACTATCTCGCGGCGCGAAGAATCCGTAACTCGCGCCTCGATGCGGTACTCGTAATCCTGGTTGTAGTTTTCGCGCGGAGTATCGAAGGTGAGCGACGCCTTGCCGGTCGAGTCAGTCTTGATGGTTTCCCGTTTGACTACGGAACCCTGGCCACCATAGTAATAGCGGGCCTGTTGATTGAAATCAGTGTAGTACCAGGGATAGTCGCGATGAGGGTACCAGTAGTGATAGAACGGATTTTGATAGACGACTACTTCTACTGTGGCGTTGGCGACTGGACCACCAAAGTAGTAGTCAGCCTGAACGTTTACTTCGACCTTTTCACCCAGGCGGAATGATTTCTTTTTTCCATCCTGTTCCGGCGTCTTAATCGCCACCTTGTACTCGGGCAGTTTGTACTCCTCCACCCGAAACAGTTGCGCTCCGCCAAGACTGAGGTGACGACCGTTGTCCCAGAACTGAATCGTGTACTGGCCGAGGGGTAACTGTTCGCCAATTTCGAGCGAGCCCCAGGCGCTGCCAAAGGCGTTGAGCGTAGCTTTAGCTTCACTCACCTTTGTGCCCCGCGGATCAGTGATCTCATATTCAACTATCTGTCCTGCTGGTGTTGAGTAGACGCCATTTCCCAGGCGACGAGCGATGAACTTCCATTGTACGGTTTCCTTCGGTCGATACGCCGGTCGATCAGTAAAGGCATAAATACGCCAACCGTCATTCGGGCGGTAGTAATTACCATAGCCCATAGCAAAAGCCTGCCGGTCGTTAAGGGAAGCAGTGGCAAAGACGTTTGTCGACGCGCTGGAGATTAATTGAAAGGAGGCGAGACCATCGCCGTTTGTCGTTTGCCTGAATCTGCGCCAGCGATACTTATTACCGTCGTAGTAACTTTCCCAAAGCGCAACTGGCGCGTTGGCAATCGGAGCGCCGGTGATCGCGTGAGAAAAGTAGACCAGGGCCTGTTTCGAAGAAGACTTCAAGACCATCGCGGTGTCCGTGACCAGCACGAGGTCGCGAGCAGACAGTGCGCCACTCGTCGCTTCCAATAAGTAAGCGCCTATAGGAAGCTTCCCTTCGATCCGTGTTTGCTCGTTGTATGGTTTGTGCTCCCCCTTGTCGTTGAGTTCCTTACCCCACTGTTTCACTGGTTGCCGCCCGGAAAGCGACACCTTTTGCAGCCATGAACCCTCCTCAACCTCGCCTTCATCTTCGTCCGAAGCATTCCTGAATCTGACATCCCGCGTTAAGTCGATTTTATAAAGCGCAAAGTCGACATGCTTAACGTTTCGCGCGTTGAGAGCAAACTGAAGTTCAGAGTTAGGAAGAAACACGTTTGCGACGCCAACACTGATGGTCGGCATGGTAATGTTCTTAATCGCCTGTTGTGCCTGGTCGTAGTAGCGAGTCTCGCCTTTGACAAACTCGGTGGTCAGACGACGATAGAGTTCGATGGCCTTAACGTAATCCGGTTCCTGCTGCCATCCGCCAGGCTCAGTCTGGCGAATCGAGCCATAGCTATTCATCCACTCGGCGTAGTAGAAGAGCGCATCGTCGTACCAATCGGTCTGTTTACCTGGTTTGAGTGCCTCTTCAAACTCATCTGGAACCCGTTGCCGTGATTCCCAATCGCCACCCGAGTAACGCATGGTCATGGCGATCAAGTAATGGAGGTGAGCCTGCTCATTGGCGCTACTGCTGATCTTGAGGGCATTTTCGAGCACCTCAAGCGGTAGAGCATTTCCGTAATAAGTGTAGAAGTAATATTCGTTAGGACGGGGCGGTTCGGCACATTTGAAAATAATCTTTAGATACCGATCGCGGGCATTTGTGAGATCGCTTTGACCGGCCCACCAATCCAACGCCTGCTGGTAATGCGGCCAGGCGCCTCCCCAGTTCGTTTGGTTGCGACGAGTCCACAACAAGTCTCCCAGTGACTCATGGGCTTCGGCCCAGACCAGGTCGCGATTCTCATCTTTGTCGATGACGCGAATCAGTTCTTCGAGTTGTTTCTGCGCTTGCTCAAACTTGGTTGTATCTGCTGTTTCAGTGGCAGCCTGGGCCCGCCAGGAGGTATCAGCGAGACGGAAGGTGACCCAACGTGTGTCCTCCGCTCGAAGTTTTGTCAGATCAACGCGCGCGTAGATTTCGTTGGCCCGAGCGTATGAGCCCTGGGCGTAGGCAGCCTCAGCGTCCGACCTTAGTTGAGAGTAATTTGCTGGTTGGGAAATGGCCTGTAGTAAGAGTAGGGAGAAAGCGGTAAGAGAGATAATTATTTTCATGGCCGGTTACGCTTTCGAGTCTTTTTAGATTTTTCACGCATCGAGGCTGCAGACGTTCGCCTTTTTCTTTGGTCCAAGCGGTAGGTGAGTAGCGAAACGACGTGCCGTGTTCGTCTTATCTTAGAACTGACCTGAGACGCGGACGTTGCCCGACGTCCCCACCAACCGATTAATGAACGAAGGAAATTGTTTAACTTGCGCTCTTACTAGAATTGCGCAGTTGGGAATGGCGGCAAGCGGACCCTAGACTCGTCTCTCACAGGGGTGCGCCTACTTCTCAGGACTTGAGAGTAGATAGACGGCAAATGAGGCCAGCCAATGCTCACCGGCGTAATCGCCACTGGCCACATGAGCCAGGGCGGCGTCGGCATGCTTGCTGGCCGAGGCAGCAAGCATGGCGCGCGCCGGAGCTTGAGCTGGTAAGGCACTGGCGACGTTTCTCATACACCAGGCACGGCTGAGGTTAAGGCCGTCCAGATGCACAAGTTTCGGGTCGCTGCGGTCGCTGACAATTGCCGGTTCGAGCAATGCCGCTGGGCTTCCCCTGGTTACACCTGGCAAGAAACGCTGAAACCAGAGGGCAAACTCACCCGGTTTCATTACTCGTCGCATCAGATCGGCTTCCATTAATGCAGGTGAGAGGAAGTCTTCGCCTCCCGGTTCCCAACTTCCAGGGTAGTTCACATCCTTCTCGTAGTAGCTCCGGCTCCGTTCGTTCAAAAGCGCTTCAAAGTCACGATCGCCGACTGTCTTGGCATAGTCGAGAGCGAAGGCCAAACCAAAGGCAGTATTGGGATGAACTCCGGTGCGAATCGGATAAGTCTGCTTCGGCAGAAAAACTTTGTAGGCATTAACAACCGCGTCAACCAAAGGCTGAAGATTCTCAGCCCAATTGTCTCCGTCAGGGTCGTCCCAACCGTGAAGTTCCTCGGCAAGTTTCAGCAACCAGGCCCAGCCGTAGGTGCGCTCGAACGACTGGCGATTTGGCTGCCTCAGGTACGAAGCCTCCACGAGGATGTTCGCGGCGGTCAAGTTTTCGCCCAGCGCCTTTCTGATTTGCGGAGCCTCCGGCAGATTGGGATAAGACTTCAACAGGCGCACCAACATCCAATGGCCATGGACTGAAGAATGCCAGTCGAAACAACCGTAAAAGGCAGGGTGAAGAAACTTTGGACTGCGCACGTCAGCAGCGTCGTTGATGACGTGTTCGGGCTTGTTCGGTAACTCCCGATTGACGCACTTCAAGGCCAACGCAGCAAAGTGCGAAGCCTGATTTTCAGTGAGGGCAGGTTGCGTCGACTTTGGTTTCATCTGTGATGCGGTTGCGAAAGAGGCGAGCAGCAGGCCAACTATCGAGAAGCCTAAGTGTTGTTTCATCATTTTGCTTTTGGATCTGGCAAACTCCTTACACTGATGACTTAGTAGCGATGCGAAGGTCTACCAATATGGATGTGTGGGCCAGTTGCCGTGCCCGGGATAGCTTGACGAAACGCCAGAAACGGGATGCCATTAGTACGCAGGAAGCTCATCAAAGCCTGTCCTTCCGCGGTGTCCGGATAAAGAGAGACGTCCATGGAGTTGTGATGGTCCAAGCGCCAACGATCGTGGATCGCCCCCTGGCCAAACACGGCGACTGGCAGTGGCTTCTTGAAAGTATCGGCAAAGAAGCGCTGCACCTTCCAGGCGTCTGACAAGGCCCACGCTCCGGCACCGTTGAAGCGAATGTACGAAGTAGTCTGCAAGAGACTCCCCTTCGCCAGGCGCAGGCTCCTGGCTATCTGCTCCTCGGCTTTTGCTTCAACCAATACATTGGCGATCTGGCTATCGGCCTGGTCCATCTGGTGGTGTGCTTCGGTCACCTTGTCTTTCGCGGCCTTAAGTCCAAGTTCAAGATCTTCAACCTGACGTCGAGCGATCAAGCCTTCATCGAACAATTTCCTGGCCTGCGTTACTTTGTTCTCCTCTGTAGTGACCCTTTCCTCGTAGATGGTCAATAACTTCTCCAGACTCGCCTTGTAGTCTTGCGTGGCACTGACGTATTGGTCGCGCAGCCGGGCCAGTTCGTTGACTTGAGGTGACGGAGACGGTTTGCTCTTTGACTTCGGTTTCTTCTGCGCCGCAACTGGAAGATTGGTCGCGACCAAAAACAAAACAATTGCGGTCACAACCACACGACTGAAAGGGGATGGCGAATGCATTGCTCGACTACTTGCCCGACGCTCGCGAGGCAGCGCCTTGTTCACGCCGCTCGTTGGCCGCGGAATTTATCTCTCCGCCAATCAGGATAGCAACACCGGTGAAGTAAAACCAAAGCATCAGCACAATCAAAGCACCGAGCGAACCGTAAGTAACACTATACGAATCGAAAAAGTGCAGGTAGATACGAAAGCCAAAAGAGACCAGTAGCCACAGCCCCACGCCAACCAGGGCGCCAGGTGTAATCCAGCGCCGTTGCGAATGGCGCACATTCGGCGCGAAGTTGTAAATCAGGTTGAAAGTTGCCAGGACAAAAAGTAACGCGATCGGCCACTGCATCAAGCCCCAGAACCAGCGAAACTGATCGCCAAGGCCGTAACTTCCAGTGATGGCGTCACCGATACGGCCACCGTACAAGACAATCGCCAATGCCGAAATGATGAGGACTGCCAGCGACATCGTTAAGGCAACAGAGACCAGCCGCACTTTCCACCATGGCCGAGTCTCTTTAAGGTCATAAGCAGTGTTGAGTGTACTGCTGATGGCGCCCATGCCATTGGAAGCGGCCCAGAGTGCTGCCAATAGTCCAAGGGAGAGTTTGCCGCCGCCGGCCGCTTTGCTGATCTCGTCGAGAGTCGTGCTGACCAAAGTAACGGCGCTGGACGGCATCAAGGCGGCGAGGTAGATGATGAGCTTGGCGCGGAACCCCGTGCCTGACTGCACGAAGTAGCCCAGCAAGCTAATCAAAAATAGCAGCAGAGGAAATAAGGCCAGCAGAAAGTAATAGGAGAGTTGCGCGGCCCGACCGAAAATATCGTGGTCGATGATGCGGTTGATTAGTTGCCGTAAGCGTGTGGCCACGCTCGGTCTAATCACGTTAGTGCGCATCATGTGTGGAGCTGATTACTTCACTAGCGTACCGGTGCGACTCCAGCGAGTGTTATAGATAAAGTCAACCAGAAAGTTCCCGTGTGACGGAGCGCTTTCGTCGTACGACCAGTAAACAAACATGGCCCGCCCGATGACGAGGTCACGCGGGACAAAACCCCAGTAGCGACTATCCTCGCTGTTGTTACGATTGTCGCCCATCACAAAGTAACTATTCTCCGGCACTGTAACTTCCTTGCCACCGTTACCGGCGTAGCGGAAGACGTCGTAGTAGTCGTCGTCATCCGCGGCGCCAGGCTTGTAGTACACGTCGTACTCTTCGCCGGGTTTGCGCGGAGGTTGGTTGATTATTTCCAGCGGATCCTTGCGGTTGTGATCGATGGCTTCGATCTGATGTTCGGGAATGACCTTCCCGTTTACGAGCACGTTTTTGCCATCGAGGCTGATGCGATCGCCCGGCAACCCGATGACTCGCTTCACGTAATTGGTAACGATCGGCTTGTTGTCGGGTCGCTCGTAGTCGCGTTTCGGGTCGTAACGATTGCCAGGGTATTTGAAGACGATAATGTCGCCGCGTCTAATTTCTCTTTGCGGTAAAAATGGCAGGGACCTACCAGGCGCGAAGATGAACTTATTAACCAATAAATGATCGCCGATGGTAATGGTGTTCTGCATTGAACCCGTGGGCACCTTCACCGCTTGCACGATAAAGGTCATACCAAACAGAGCCATGATCACAGTGACAGCAGCAGACTCAAAATATTCTCGGAAAACTGTCTTCGGCGGGCCCTTCGGCTTAACCGGCGCCGGCGGGGTTTTAGAGTGACCGTTGCGATTTAGTAAGCGACTGACGGAAAAGGTTTGCGGCTCGGCTTTTGTTTCCGGGGAACCTTCAGTGACTTTGTCGGTAGTTAAATTACTTGCCATTTAAAACATCCTAGAGACGTCTGGATTAAGGGTCAAGCTGAGTTTCTACTTTTGCTCCCGGGCATTAGTTCCGTTTGGCTCAGCTGGTTCGCTTAACTTCATGAATTCGAGGGCGGCCCGAGCGGCAGCCGCTTCGCCTGCTTTAATTGAATGCCCCTCACCTTCAACGGTGCCTTCATCCCACTCCACCTGGACCCGGAAGGTTCTACGGTGCGGCGGTCCCAAGGTTTCAGTCACACTGTAGCGAGGGGCTGGACGGCGCGACGCCTGTAATTTCTCCTGTAGTAGCGTCTTGTAATCACCCTTCGCCGCTGAAAGTGGATCAGCACGTTCCAACTCTTCCTGTAAAGCACGGCAAACAAATGCCGTGGCCGCATCGGACCCGCCGTCGAGGAAGATTGCTCCCGTGATCGCCTCAAAGACGTCAGCCAGCAGAGCATTTTTCTCGCGACCACCACTCTTCTCTTCCCCCCGACCGAAGCGCAGGAAGTTACCGAGTTGCAAGCGTTGGGAAGCCTTGGCCAGGGTGGGTGCGCTGACCAGCCGATGTTTCATTCGTGATAGCTCACCTTCGGTGCCCTTCGGATAGGAGCGACACAGGTAGTTAGCTACCACGAGGCCCAGGACTGAGTCTCCCAGGAACTCCAAAGATTCATTGTGGAGTTCTCGTGCTTGCAGTTGATCACCGGGCGCCACCTGTTCATGGGCCCACGAACGGTGAGTTATCGCGCGCTCGAGCAACGCCCGATCCCTAAATTGGTAGGCAAGAATTGTTTCGAGTAGGTCCAGGTCAGGGACCACAGTGTCAGGTTTCTTCAAAACACCTTGAATTGTAGCAAACGCCGGAAGCGTGTTTAAGACTCAAACAAGCTTCCGGCGTTAATCTTGCCGTGAAAACGCGGGGCTGAACTATCTACCGCGCGGCTTAGCAGGGGCATTCGTCTTTACTGTTGCTGCTGGTTTATTACCAGCGGCGGGCGCAGTTGTTTTAACTGGCTGTGGGGTTGACGCCGGAGTCATTCCCGTAGCCGTGCCGTTCGTTGGGGTAGCACCAGTGCCGGAAGCCGGAGTCGCTGCTGGCGCGGAAGCCGGCAATGATGTCAGCGGCGTAGGCTCTGGCGGCAGTGGCTTGGACAGAATGCCGGCTACCATTTCGGGCATGCCTGCTTCGGACTTGTCGTGACGATACTTGTACCAGGTGGTCAGGCTCTCCTGCCATTCGGGCTTCTGCTTGGAGTAGGCTGCGTCACTACCGGCGGCTGCAACTGCCCGAGCGTAAGCATCAACCATGCGATCAACTACCTGGTTAATATTAGCCAGTGCTAACTTGCTCTCGGGTGTTTCATCTTTGCCGGCATACTTGGCCTGGTAATCGGCCGACTGCTTAGCATATGAACCAGTCTCGTAAGCGCCGGCGATATAGCTATAGGTATAAGGCAACTTCTTGAGATTGCTCTCCAGGGTAGCTGCTTTAATTAGATAAGGAAGGGCTGAACCTGGATCCTGTCCGACCGTCAACGCACCAATAGAGTAGTTGAGATATGCCAGGGTCTCATCTTTGTTGCTGAAGGGCGTCCAGGCATCAACAGTCTTGCCTGATTCAAGGAGCTGAATGGCTTTCTTGGCGTAGGCGATTGCGTCCGCACTGTGACTATTGTTCTTAGCAACGGATGCCAGGTAGCCGGCGTAGCCTAAATCGATCAACGCCTTGAGGTTTTCCGGTTCGCTGGCGAGCATTGTTTTACCCAGCGTGAATGCTTCGTCATATTTCTTGTCGTTATAAATGAGCTGTGGCAGCTGGTTTTTCTTAGTGCCTTCTTCATAGCTGCCGACCCACTTCTTCAAATACTTTGTGATGTCGGTATCTTCACTGCCTGCACACGCCAAATACTTTTTGGCGGCATCGTACGCCTTGGCTTCATCAGTCTTTCGTACTTCTCTAAAGGTTGCGTAAAAAGCATCCTTATTCTCTTGCGAGCATTGATCCTGAGCCGGGGAGTTCGGCTCAAATATCACTGACTTCGCCGCTAACGGCAAAGCGAGCATCGCCACTGTCGCGCCTACGCTTAATAGTTGAATCATTCGTTTCATTAGTCGTCCAAACCTCCAAAAGATCTTTTCTAAATGCCATCCCGGCTGGGCCCGAGCCTGCAGGCGTCGCGACAGGCAACTTTAAGATGCGAATGTTGCAAAAAGCGGTTGCCGTTTAATGCAGCGAGGGAACAGCACCGTTAACTGGGCTGACGGATTCTTCGAAAAAAGAACGCCCGCAATATTCCTGCAACTCCAACAAATGTGTCAAGGTGCGAAGGGTATAACTACCGTAAAACTTTCAAAAAAATGCGTCGGAGGTTTTGCCTCCGACGCACAAAGTTATTAAGAACTGATTATGGTGTTATGGCTGTTCTGGTTGAGTGCGGCGCGGTCTCTGTTGTTCAGCGGGAGTACCGTTGGGAGTCGCAGCACCACTGGGAGACGCTGGCGGCGGATTCTTAGGTGGGGCCGTGGGATCTGACCCGTTGTTCTT
>Ga0126377_10001054_pt1 | contig 17677 bp, 20 predicted proteins | sample PanSoiMetPlot_22_FD_92647 | JGI IMG/M metagenome (GOLD analysis project Ga0126377, IMG submission 92647) | Tropical forest soil microbial communities from Panama - MetaG Plot_22 | ecosystem: Environmental > Terrestrial > Soil > Tropical forest > Bulk soil | place: Panama | collected 2016-02-17 | reverse complement strand
GTGGTGAAGATGAAGCCTGGCGCGTAGCTGCGCACGGCATCACAGATCGTCGCGCTCGCTGCGACGTAGCCGCCGAGACAGCCGAAGGCCTTGGCCAGCGTGCCTTCGAGCACGTCGACGCGCTCCATGGCGCCCTGATGTGCGGCCATGCCGCCGCCGCGCGGACCGTACATGCCGACCGCGTGCACCTCGTCGGCATAGGTCATGGCGCCGTAGCGCTGGGCGAGATCGCAGATGCGGTTGATCGGCGCGACATCGCCATCCATGGAGTACAGTGTCTCGAACGCGATGAGCTTCGGCCGCTGTGGATCGGCGGCCTGCAGCAACTCCTCGAGATGCCCCATGTCGTTGTGGCGGAAAATCTGCTTCTGCGCGCCCGATTGGCGCACGCCCTCGATCATGGAATTGTGGTTCCAGGCGTCCGACAGAATGAGACAATTCGGCATCAGCTTGACCATGGTCGAGATGCCGGTCTCGTTCGAGACGTAGCCCGAGGTGAAGACGAGGGCCGCCTCCTTGCCGTGAAGGTCGGCAAGCTCATGTTCGAGTTCGACCAACGGATGATTGGTGCCGGCGATGTTGCGGGTGCCGCCGGCCCCCGCGCCCATGCGGGTCGCGGTTTCGACCATGGCCCCGATGACCTTGGGGTGCTGGCCCATCCCGAGATAGTCGTTCGAGCACCAAACGATCACATCCCGCGGCCCTTCCGCGGAGTGCCAGATTGCCCGGGGAAATCGACCGGCCTGACGTTCCAGATCGGCAAAGACCCGGTAGCGGCGCTCGTCTCGGAGCCGGGCCAGGGCGTTCGTGAAATACGCATCATAATTCATGGTTTTGGTTCCCCTCCCGCTGGGGCCCTGTTTAGAACGCCGTCAAGGTGTTTTAGAGGCGTTCCAGGGCCTTTGTCGAGGTGATATTAGGCATGGTCCAAATTCGGCATGCGCCCACCTCCGCAGGGGCTCACGCTCGAACAAGAATAATACGAAGGAAACCGTCGTGCGGTTTCAGTCTGGGAACCAGGCGGATTGGAAGGGAGCGGCAGGAGTTGCTGCAGCAGGCGCGGCCGGACGGATCTGTCTTCACTTACCGGCGGGGCGATCGCTATTGGCCGACCAGGCCGGGACCGGTCACCTCGAACGCAAAGCGGAAGCGCGGCAGGTCCTCGCCCGGGTGATCGTCCGCGTAGGTGAGCTGCGGAATCTTGAAATTCTGCGGCCGCGTTTCCTTGCCCTTGTAGATCGCGGGGTAGAGGTCGATGAAGTGCCACCCCGGCTCGCCGGTCGCTTTGAGGAAGATCTCCACGTCGCCCTGGCTGTTGAACGCACACGCATAGCCGATGTAGCTGTTGTCGTAGTTCACGGTGTAGATGTTGGCGGTCTCGGTCCAGCCGACGCCCTTGAGATGGATCTTGAAGGTTGTGCCGGCGCGGCCGCGGGCGACGTCGAGCGGAAGCGCGGACGGCGCGATCCAGTGCGTCCCTGATTTCCTGCCGGCGCCGGTCGCGACCCAGAGACCGTGCTCGCCGCCGAGATCGTCCGGAGTCTTGAAGCGGAATTCCAGGCGTCCGCTCGCGTCCGCCGTGCTGGTGGCGACGACCTTGGAGGACTCCTCCCATCCGCCGCCTCCGGCCGCGACGCGATTGCCGGTGACCGTGCTCCAATTGAGCTCATAGCGCTTGCCGGCTTCGAAACCGCTGCCGCTCACCACGACCGGCTGATCGACCGTCGTGAAGCGGGGTGACGCAACCAGTTCGCCAGGCGGGGGGAGCCGGCGGACGTCGGTCTGGGTCTGATGCTCCACGGGCGGCGGCAGCACGGCTGCGCCGGGTGTAACTCTGAACTGCAACGCAAAACGCGGCCGGTCCGGCTCGGGCGACTGCTGCATGTTGCGGTAGGCAAAGGTGAAGTCGGCATGCAGCAGCTCGAGCACATGAACGCCCGGCTTGCCGGTGGCCGGGATGGTGTAGATCGCCGATCCGCCGGTCGTGACCGTCGACATCCAGCCGGTGAAGCTGTTGTCGTAGAGCAGCGTGTAGCTGTTCTGCAGATGCCGCCAGCCGATGCCCTTCACCTCGACGGTGATCGGCGTTCCCACCGGGCCGCTCTCCGGAGAGATCTTCACCGTCATATCCAGGTTGAACCCGGTCTGCGTGAACAGCCGGCCACCCTGCTGCAGGACGATGTCGTGGCCGAAGCCGTAATCCTCCGGCGTGATGAAGGTCGCCGTGGCGCGACCGGCTTTGTCGGTCTTCACCGTCGCGATGCGATAGGCGATCGGTACGTAGTCGCGGCCGTGGTATTCGGCGTTACTGACCTTCCAGCTGCCCTTGACCGTCCGCCAAACGAGGTCGAATTCCTGCTCCGGAGGAAGGCCCTCGGCCGTCACCGTGAGCGGTGTTCCGGCCGGACCATGCTCGGGTGCGACGTTCAAACGCCCGACATAGCCGCCTGACGGTTCCGCCAGCGGAGCTTCCGGGCCGAGTGCGGCAGCGAGTGGCGCCGCAAGCGCATGAGAAAAGGCCGACAGCGCGAGCAGCGCACACGCCAATACGATCGGTCTTCCAACGCGAATGCGCACGCGGGCGGTCTTTCGCTCAGCGGGCAGGTGCCGCGGGGGCAGGTGCTGTGGGGGCAGGAGCGGAGACAGGTGCAGGCGCGGGGGCGGGCTCACCGGCGATCACGGTCAATTGGGTAGGTGATCGCTTGAACGGCTCCCAGGACTGCGATTGGCCGTCCATGTCGGTTGCCACCACCTTGTAGGTCAACGACCCCGTCGGATAATCCCCTGGGATCACCCACTGCACCGACCAGAAATGATCCGTGGCCGGGCCACGCGGCGGGTGCGGTCCGAATTTCGTCGTGAGCTTCTGTCCGTCGGACAATTCGACCACGAGGCTCTTGAGGCCCTTGTCGTCCACCGGTGCGCCGGTCTGGTCGAGCACGCGGATGCGCCACGCAACGGCTTCCTTGCGTTTGAACTGGTTTGCCAGCACACAGAACGGGCCAGCCTGGTTCGGCTGGTTGCTGCGGACCATGTCGCCTTCGAAGAACAGCTTCTTCGCGGCTTGCGCGTTCGCGGCATCGAATGCCGCAAGGCCGGCGACGCAGAGGGTGATCGCGAATAGCTTGATCCGGTGGCGCATGACACTCCCTTTCATCATTGGCTCCGGGCCAAATTTTTTGCTTATTGTAGCACAATCGGAACATTTCGGTCCATGAGGCTACAGGCGATGACGCAATCTACGCACGGGCTGGAGCACGGTCTCACCAATTACGGCGACCGCGATTTCTCGCTCTACCTGCGCCGGTCCTTTGCGCAGTCCATGGGCTACTCGCGCGCCATGCTGCAAAAACCGGTGGTCGGCATCGCCTATACGCCCTCCGGCTTCAACAACTGCCACCGCCACTTCCCGGAACTGCTGGAGGCGGTGAAACGCGGCGTGCTGGCGGCCGGGGCGCTGCCGATCGACTTTCCGACCATCTCGCTCGGAGAGGTGTTTCTGAGCCCAACGAGCCTCAAGTACCGCAACCTCATGTCGATCGACACCGAGGAGATGATCCGGGCGCAGCCGATGGACGCGGTGGTGCTGATGGGCGGCTGCGACAAGACCGTGCCGGCTCAGCTGATGGGCGCCGTGTCGGCGGCGCGGCCGGCGGTCATGCTGGTGGCCGGCCCGATGATGACCGGCCGCCATCGCGGCGAGCGGCTTGGCGCCTGCACGGATTGTCGGCGGTTCTGGGCGCGGTATCGCGCCGGCGACGTCAGCGACGCGGAGATTTCGCAGGTCGAGGGGCAGCTCGCGGTCACCGCCGGCACCTGCGCAGTCATGGGCACGGCTTCTACGATGGCCTGTCTTGCCGAGGCACTCGGGCTCATTCTCCCGGGCACCGCGGCGATCCCGGCCGTGCACGCGGATCGCTTGCGCGCGGCCGAGGCGACCGGCGCGGCGGCGGTCAGGCTCATCGGCTCGGATCGCACGCCGGACCGGATCGTCAATGCGAAGTCGGTGGAGAATGCGTTGCGGGTCCTGCTGGCGCTCGGCGGCTCGACCAATGCCGTGATCCACCTCACGGCGATCGCCGGCCGCGCCGGCGTGAAGGTCTCGCTCGAGCAGATCAACAAGCTGTCCGATTCGACACCGGTTCTGGTCAATCTCAAGCCGGTCGGCAACGGCTACATGGAGGATCTGTTCGCGTCGGGCGGCATGGGTGCGCTGCTGCGTGAGCTCAAGCCGCTGCTCCATCTCGATTGCATGACCGTGACCGGCGAGACGCTGGGCGAGCGGCTCGCCGCCGATGCCGGCGCCTATGTCGACCGGTCGATCATCGCCGGGCGCGACCAGCCGTTCGAGCCGCAAGGAGGGCTCGTCGCGCTGTTCGGCAACCTTGCCCCTAAGGGCGCGATCCTCAAGCGCTCGGCTGCAGATGCAAAATTGTTCGAGCACGAGGGCAGGGCGGTGGTATTTTCCTCGCTCTCCGATCTCGCCGCGCGCATGGACGACCCGGCGCTCGACGTCACGCCAAACGACATCCTCGTGCTGCAGAATGCCGGGCCGCATGCGCCGGAATGCATGCCCGAGGCCGGCTATCTCCCGATTCCGAGGAAGCTCGCGCAAAGCGGCGTCAAGGACATGATTCGTGTCTCCGATGCCCGCATGAGCGGCACCGCCTTCGGCACCATCGTGCTCCATGTCACGCCGGATTCCGCGTCCGGTGGTCCCCTCGGCCTCGTGCGCAACGGCGACCGTATCCGCCTGTCGGTGAAGGAGAGGCGCATCGATCTCCTGGTCGAGGAGGCGGAATTGAAGAAGCGGGCCGCGGCCGCGACGTCGGTGCAAGCGAAGCCCGAGCGCGGCTACGCGCAGCTCTACGCGCGGGAAATCCTCGGCGCCGATGACGGCTGCGACTTCGCATTCCTGCGGCCGGCCGGCGCGGCGACATGACGGAAATGAAGCATTTGCAGGCAAAAGTGCGCTGCCGGCCCCTATACCGGCACCATCCCATGGCGTAAGTATCGCCGCGATGGGCGCCTGCCACAGGGGAGGAAACACCGATGGCCGTCGAGAGCATCTTTTATTCGGTAGCGGGCATCAGTTGCCGTGGTGCGCTGGTCTGGGATGACAGCGTCAAGGCACCGCGGCCGCTGTTGCTGATGGCGCCCAATTGGCGAGGGGTCATCAAGCCGGCCATCGAAACCGGTCAGATGCTCGCGGGCGAAGGTTATGTCGTCTTCGTCGCTGACATGTTCGGCGAAGGAAACGGACCGGTCGGAACGGAAAATCCTATGGAGTTCCTCCAGCCGTTCATGTCCGACGTGCCGGGCATGCGCCGCCGGATAGCGGCGGCGCTCGATACGCTGACGCGCGAGGCCGACCGGCGGGCGATCGGCGACATCGGCCGGCGCGCCGCGATCGGGTACTGCTTCGGCGGCCTCAACGTGCTCGACCTTGCGCGCACCGGCGCCGACGTGCAGGCGGTGGTGTCGATGCACGGTTCGCTGAGCACGCCCCACCCTGCCAAGCAGGGGGACATCAAGGCGGCGGTCCTGGCCGTGCACGGCGCCGCCGACCCGGTCGCGCCGAAGGCCGAGCGCGACGCGTTCGAGGCCGAGATGACGGCCGCCGGTGCCCGCTGGGCGCTGCTCACGTTCGGTCATGTGGTGCACGCCTTTACCGATCCGCAGGAGAACAAGCCCGGGCTCGCCGTGTACGACGAGCCGGCGACCCGCCACGGATATGCGCTGGCGCATGCCTATATCGCGGATGCCTTTGCCGGGAGGCGGTGAGGTCATTCTCGACGGCCCCTGTTATGATAGTCTCGCCTGGAACGTTGGGAGCGGAGGCTTCGATGCACACGGTGTCCATCCAGCAATCGGTTCTCGATCGCGTTGTCGCGCGCACGGGCCGCGAGCACGTCTACGACGATCTCGATCCGGCCAAGACCGCGCTGGTCGTGGTCGACATGCAGAATGCCTTCATGCTGCCGGGCGTCGCGCATGCGCTCTGCCCGATGGCGGAAAAGATCGTGCCGAACGTCAACCGGCTCGCCGAGGCGGTGCGTGCGACCGGCGGTGTCGTGGTCTGGGTCAAGACCACCTTCACCGATGACGCCCTGCGCAGCTGGTCGACCTATTTCGAGATGGTGACGCCGCAGCTGCGCGCCCGGCGGGTCGCAGCGCTCACTGCCGACAGCAAGGGACACGAGCTCTGGGCCACGCTCGACGTGCGGCCGGACGACCTGATCGTCGAGAAGGACCGCTTCAGCGCCTTCATTCAGGGCTCGTCGAAGCTGGCGGACGTCCTGCGCGACCGCGGCATCGATACGATCCTCATCACCGGCACGGTGACCAACGTGTGCTGCGAGTCGACCGCGCGTGACGCCATGATGCTCAATTTCAAGACCGTCATGGTGACCGACGGCAATGCCGCGATGACCGACGAGGATCACAATGCCTCGCTTTGCGCGTTCTATCTCACCTTCGGCGACATCATGTCGACGGACATGCTGGCCACCTGCCTCGAGCGAAATGCCCGCAAGAATCTGGCGGCGGCGGAGTAGCGCCCCTGCTTCGACAGGCGGGTCGGCGACAGGGCCATGGACGCGGTAAGACACATCGAAGCCGGAGCGCCCGAGCCGGCCGAGATCGTCGCTCGCGCGCGTGCGATGATCCCGACCCTCGCCGAGCGTTCGCTCGAAGGGAGACGACAGCGCCGAATACCTGACGAGACCATCGCCGACATGCAACGCGCCGGATTTTTTCGCGTGCTGCAACCCAAGCGCTGGGGCGGCTACGAGATGGACCTCGGCACCTTCTACGATGTTCAACTCGCACTTGCCGAAGGCGACATGTCGACCGCCTGGATTTATGGCGTCTCCGGCGTGCACCCCTGGTTCATGGCGTTGCTCGACGACCGCGCGGCGCAGGAGGTGTGGGGCGGCGATACGTCCACGCTAATCTGCTCATCGCTGATGCCCGCCGGCAAGGCCGCGGCAACCGCTGGCGGCTTTCGATTGAGCGGACGCTGGAAATATGCGAGCTGCTGTGACCATTGCGACTGGGCATTGCTCGGCGCCATGGCGACGCCGGACGGCGGTGGAACGCCGGAAGGGCGGATTTTTCTGCTACCGCGCACGGACTATGAAGCAATCGACACGTGGCAGGTCTCGGGCCTGCAGGGCACCGGCAGCTGGGACGTCGTCGTCGATGACGTGTTCGTGCCGACGTTCCGATCGCAGAGCATGCTCGACAATTTCCTGATGAAGGGGCCCGGCCAAGCGCTGAATACGTCGAGTCTCTACCGGTTGCCGTTCGGCCAGATTTTCGTGCGCGGCATTTCCACGAGCGCGCTCGGCGCCTTGCAGGGCATGCTCAATGCGCTGATGGACTACGGCAAGACCCGCGTCACGCGCGCCGGCGGCCGATCGTCCGAAAATCCTTTCGTTCAGCTGCTGTGCGCAGAAACGGCGGCGGCGATCGACGAGATGAAGACCATACTGCATCGCAACTTTCAGAATCTGCACGCCTACGCGCGGCGCGGCGAGACGCCACCGCTCGCCGAGCGCCTGCAGTACAAGTTTCAATCGACTGCGGTGACGGAGCGCTGCACACTGCTCGCCGCGCGCATCTTCAAGGCGACAGGGGCCGCAGGGCTCACCGAAGAGCTGCCCTTCGGCGGAATCCTGGCCGACCTCATGGCCGGCCGGCAGCACATCTCGAATCAATACGAGTATGTCGGGTCGAACTGGGGCGGCGTGATGTTCGGTCTCGAGAGCAAGGATTTGATGGTCTAGACGGAGTCGCGGCCCAATCCGATCGCAAGTATCTTCCTTTCGGGTCTTGCCTCCTTCATCGCCGCCTCGACGTCGGCGATGGCCTTGCACAGATCGTCGGCGTCTCGTTTCAACTGCGCGAATGTCTTCTGCGCGTTCTCGGGCTCGATGCCGAAGCGGGCATGGTAGAGCAGGTGGGCTTGTCCGATGATCGCAGGGCAACGCTGGTCGGCGGCGACCAGGAGCGAAAGGATCGCGCTGCCGTAAGGACGTTTACGCGCTTGTTCGCGGACTGCTGAAGAATTGTCCCCTTGGTCGTCAGGCATGTGCCCTCCCATTGCGAGTGCCCAGCGCGTCTCGGCGGGCCGTTAGAGCGGTGATGGTCAGCAGGAAGTCGGCGGCCTGCGGGGGATCGGCGGGATCCAAGGTTGGCTCCGACTCACCTTCCGTGGCGACGAAGCGCGCGTAGCGGCGCTCCCACCCTTCCAGTTGCCGATCGAGGAAGGCGCAGCGGGCCGCGTCATCGGCGAGCATGCGAAGGTGGCCATCCAGGCGCGCAATGAAACGGACGGAACGGTCCGATGTCCCTCCGGATGGCACCGCATGGCCCTCCCGCAACGCCATTCTCATTGCTCCTCGGCGACTTCGTTTCAGAGCGAATAACTACATTAAGTAGTTAATATTGTCAACTACATTTCGCGTCAATATGGATCGAGATCGTTCGCGAGCAAACGATCTGGTGCCAGTGATTCGGAAATGGCCGGAGGGATAGCGGCGCGAATTCTCGCGATCCCTAGCCAGATGCGGGGGCGATGCGGCGCGGCGCTAATTCCGCCGCCCGTGCGCTCATTTGGATGGAATTGATTCCCCGGACCGGTCGATCCGACTATCGCGGCGTCATGCTTTTGACTCTCGCCGCCCAGTCGACGGTGGCGTCGGTGATGGGGGGCTCGGCCTGCGAGACGAGGTTGAACTGCCCATGGACGCGGCTGCGCTGCAATTTCTTGATCAGAACGCGGCCGTCCCTTAGGCCGACCACGCAAAGTTTGCCCACCAGATCCGGCGTCACCGGGCTGCGCACATCGTCGTAAAACACCAGCCAGCGGTCGAAAAACGTTCCCAGGCTGTCGCCGCGGATTTCGACGGCGACCGTTTCCTTCGTCGACCCTTCCGGGGCGTCGACCTCATCGAGGTCCCCTTGCGCGACCGCGTAGAAGTGTGCTTCCGCGCCCGCGCCGACATAGCCTGCGACCGGGACCTTGGGGGCGGGCGGGTCCTCGGGACCGTCGGGTTCGCCCACCCCGTCGGTGGGCCCCACCTTCCGTCCGGTCAACAACCATTCCGGCGTCACCCGGAAGCGTCGCGCATAACGCTTGGCCTCGTCCGGGCCGTAATCGCGACCACCCGGGTCCTCGGCGCGCTCGTGCGCGCCATAGGTCGAGACCGGCATGCCGAGCGCTTTGGCGGCGACCCTGGCCGATTTGAAGAATTTTTCGCGCGCGGTCCGTAGCCGCTCGCCACGTGTGGTTGCCATATGACCACGTTAGCATTGTTGTGACTACAATTGGTGTTGACTATGTCGGCTACATATTGTAGTAATGTAGTCATGGTCGCTGAAGCCGACATCCGCGAACTCCCGCCGTCGAGGCCCGCCGATGGGCCTCAAGTCCGGTCCATGCGCCGGTACGCGACCTCGCCATGGACGCAAGCGCGGATCGAGCTCGTGAAAGTGCGATGGTCGCAAGGCGTCTCGGCCCAGCGGATTGCGCGGGAATTGGGCGATGACATCACGCGCAGTGCGGTGATCGGAAAGGTTCATCGGCTCGGCATCGTCCAAACTTCTCCCAACAGCGGCAGTCGGCGATCCGAGAGCAGGAGCGTGCGCCGCGCGGCGAGGCGCCGGCATGACGTGCTCAGTGGTGGCGCCGGCAGCGGACGCGAACGTCCGACCTGGGCCTGCGACGCCGAGCCCTACGTCGACGATCCACGCGCGGATGCGGATATCCCTGTCGCGCAGCGGCGGGCATTTCTTGAACTGAGCAGCCGCGCATGCCGGTGGCCGGTCGGCGATCCTGGCCGCTGCGACTTCTTCTTCTGCGGCGCCGAAGCGTTTCCGGGCAAGCCGTACTGCGTGGCGCATTGTGCACGGGCCTATCAGCCGGAGGACGAAACGACCGGTCGCGAGCCTGCCGCGTCGAGCCGCGCTCGAGCATTGCGGCATCGGGACTTCGATCAAGCCCGGCGAAGTCATCGCCGAAAGTCGCTGGACCGCGAGGAGAGATGAGGAGTTTGCAATTGGCGAGAACCAGGAAGGCTCGGCCGCCGGTCGAGCATCGCGCGCTGCCCACGCCGGAGCGCGTTCGCCGGGCGGGCAAAGACTTCGAGCGCGGCGATACTGGCCAGATCACAATGCGGGACAGCCCGCTGGAACGTGCCTTCGCGCGCAAGGTGGTCACTCAGGAGCAGTATGCCGCCGGGCAGAAGTACCGCCATCACTGGTATCACGCCGGCCTCGCCGATTCGCTGGTGTCGGTCGACCTCAACCGGGTCTTCGCCACGGATCTCGGCGGGTTCTCCGGGATGGCGAAGAGCGAGCAGCAGGTCTTTCATCGCCAGCGCTACCGGGAGGCGACGCAGGCCGCTGGCAAGATCGGATCGCACGTGCTCGATTGGGCGGTGTGCCGCGAGGTCGTGCTCGAGCAGGTGGGCTACAGCTTGGGCTGGAGCAGCCGCGCGCAGGCTTATGCCGCCGCGGTCGAGCGGTTGAAGGCTGCGCTGGACGAACTGTGCAAGCTGTGGGGCATCGGGACCTGAGACAGGGCCCGTGTCGGCGCGGTTAGATTTCGTTCATCGTAACGCGCTACGATCCGCCGGGCGTGACAGAGCCGTGGTATGGTTCCTCGCGCTCGCGACACGACCAATGGCCGCTCATACCATGCGAAAAATCTTTGTCTCTCTCGCCGTAGCGGCAACCGTCGCGGCATCCGCAACGCCCGCCCCGGCGGACGGATTTGCCCGCGGATGGCGCCGGTCAGGCCCTCCCGTCGGCTTCATCAGCCGGGACGTCATTACTCCCTTTTACGTCGGGTATTACGGCGGCCACTACAGCTACTACGCGCCGGGGCCTTATGCCCGTTTCATTACGGCGCCGGGTTGCTGGGCTTGGCAGTTCGGCTACCGAATCTGGACCTGCTGAACGGCTCTATTCCGCCTGCAGGCCCGACTCCCTGACGATCCGTTCGGAATTCTTGCGCTCGTCGCGGATGAAGCGGGCGAACTCGTCGAGCTTCATCGTTGCCGGCTCGACCCCGCGATCGATGAACATTCGTTGCCGGAAGTCGCGCGCCGCGACGATGCGCTCCACTTCCGTCGCGAGCCTTGTCACGATCGGCTTCGGCGTGCCGGCCGGTGCGAACAGGCCGAACCAGGTGGAGGGATAGTTCTCGCCGTTGCGGGCTTCCGCCAGCGTCGGAATATCGGGAAATAGCGGCGAGCGCGTCTTGCCGGTGACGACGAGACCGGTAATGTGGCCGCTCTGCAGCTGCGGGACCATGTTGGACAAGGCGAGAATGGCGACCGGGGTCGATCCCGCCAGCACCGCGTTGACCAGCTCGCCGCCGCCCCTGAAAGGCACGCGCACGATGTCGGCGCCGGTCTCCTTCTTGAGCTTCTCCATGAAGTGCGCGAGTGGAAATGCGAACGTGCCGTAGCTGAGCGAGCCGGGCTTGGCCTTTGACAGCGCCACGAGGTCGTCGATCGTCGCTACCTTGAGCGAATTGTTGACGACGAGCGCCAACGTATTGAAAAATAGGGCGCTGATCGGCTCGAAATTCTTCTCCGGGTCGAACGGAAGGCTCTTGAACAGAAACTGATTGTAGATCACCGGCTCGCTGGAGAGAACGCAGATCGTGTGGCCGTCGGCTGTGGCGTCCGCGCAGGCCTTCGTCCCGATGTTGAGCGAGCCGCCGGGCCTGTTCTCCACCGCGACCGGCTGCCGCAAGGCCTTTTGCAATTCGTCGGCAAACACCCGCGTGAAGACATCTCCGCCACCGCCGGCAGCGAGCGGAATGATCACCTTGACGGGTCGTGTCGGATAGTCGTGGGCTTGTATCTGGGCCGGTGTCTGAGCTGGGACGGCGTCAAAGGCGAGCCAGGCGAACGCGGCGATGATCGATCTCGAAAAGAATGGCGGCACGGCCTCCCTCCATCCGTTTTCCAGGTGCGGAAGAGGATAGGCCGGGGGTCTGCCCGGCGCCAAGCCCGGCGAGCAATCGGTATTGGAGCTCAGGGCTCGCCGCGACTTTCGAGGCCCGGACTAGAGCTGCGGCCCAGGACCGTCTCGAATTCGGCCTCGAGCGCAGCCAGGCCTTCCAGCAGTGCGGCCGCGTTGAGCAGGCGAGGGGTGGGGCTCGAAAGCTCGAGCCGCGGATCGTCCGATTGGTACGTATTCCCATCCGACATTGCGCAACTCCATCATCACGACTGTTCGCGCCGGGCCGAGATGAATCCCCCTTGCAGCCCCTGCGCAGCCAAGCCCTCTTCATCGTCCGGCTTGGTTAATGGTCGGTTAAGATGCAGTTTCGCTCCGTCCGGAAGCGTGCGCGGTTATCCGAGGGCGGCTCGATCATCCTCGGGCAGGCCGACCGGTGTCCGCTCGTTGCGGCAATAGAATCTGTGCGCATCGAAGGTCGATTCCTCGGGCACGCAGTATTGCGACACCTGGATGCCGTTGGTCGCCGTTGTTCGGCTTTGCACAGGCCGGTTGGTTGCCGCCGCGAACGCCAGCGCGCTCAAGAGCGCCGCCGTCAGCGCGTATTGCCTTGCCATGTTCGTCATGGATACCACCTCGAATGCGGGTCGTCGCACATCGGCGTCGGGCGGTGGGACCGATTCGCGGAATTCCACGCCAACCGCGGCCTCCGCGCGCCGCCCGGTTTCCATTCGGGAGGAGCAGCCGGCCCGAGAGCCGGCCGCTCTGAAGGTCGTGGCTCAGCAGCGCGAGCCCGATCAGAACCCTTCGCTCCCGGCGTCGCGGCGCAACTGGAGCCGGACGTTCGCGTCCGGATCCTGCCCGATGTACTTGCCGCCCACGATCACTTCGTTGGCAGCGATCGCAGGCTGCGTGAAGGTCGGGGCCGCGACGAGGGTGGCCAGGGCCAGGGCAGCGATGAGCGTCTTCATGGCTTCTCTCCATCCGATTGCGCCAACCGATCGGCGGGCGCTTGCTGAGGGGAGCATGTCACTGGCCAACTCGTGTGGAGATGAAGCGGATCACACAACCGTATGCTTTCAGAATAACTCGGAATGATTCGGATTTGCCGCATTAATGCAGATTGAAATACTCCGATGCCGGCATCGCGTTGAAACGCGTCAACATCCACGTAATAGTCTCGTGCTATAGCTTGTTGGTCGACAATGTAACGCGAATCATGTATAGAAGCCGCATCCTCCGAAAGTACGCATAGAGCGATTTGCCGAGCGCCGTGGAAGCCCTTCATCGCGGCGCGGACGCGCGCCTTTTTTGGTTGCATCGCATTATGATCTTTCCTCCAAGAATTCTGGTTCGATCCTCCTTCTGCTGATTTTGTCATATGCGGTTTTCGTCGTGCCGATCCCGCTAACCCACTGAAACAAACGCGATGCGTACACTTGATCGAGCTTGGCGATCTTTCGTCCGACTTCACGCGACCACGTCGGCTACGCGTTCATTCACATGAAGACATTCACATGGAAAAACAGTCGATCATCATCGACTATCAGCCACGAAAGCAGTTTATCCCGTTCCACGGTCGGACCGAGCGTTTTGCCTGCATCGTGACGCATCGCCGAGCCGGCAAGACGGTCGCCTGCATTCATGACTTGCAGCGTGCGGCATTGCGCAGCACGAATGTTCGACCGCGATTCGCCTACCTGTCTCCGTTTCTCAAGCAATCCAAGACGGTGGCGTGGGACTACCTGCTCGACGCCATGTCGCCGGGGAGGGAGATCGAAGCGACCGCGCACGAAAGCGAGCTTCGCGTCGACTATCCAAACGGTGGGCAGGTCCGGCTCTACGGCGCCGACAATCCGGATGCGCTGCGCGGCATCTACCTCGATGGCGTGGTGCTCGACGAATACGCCGACATGGATCCCCGCGTGTGGTCGGAGATTATCCGGCCTACGCTCGCCGATCGGCAAGGCTGGGCCGTGTTTATCGGTACGCCCAAGGGCCGCAATGCGCTTTATGAGATGTGGCGGCGATCGCAATCGGAGGAGGGCTGGTTCTCGCTCATGCTCAAGGCGAGCGATACCGGTCTGATCCCCGACGGCGAGCTCGCACTCGCCCGGCGCGACCTGAGCGCCGAGCAATACGCGCAGGAATTCGAATGCTCGTTCGACGCCGCAGTCGTCGGCGCCTATTACGGAAAGCTCATGGCACAGGCCGAGCAGGACAGGCGCATCACCGGCGTGCCGTACGATCCGGCAGCTTTGGTGTGGACCGCGTGGGACCTCGGCATCCGCGATGCCACCGCGATCTGGTTCGCGCAGGTGATCGGGCGTGAAATCCGCATCATCGACTACTACGACGCTTCGGGCGCCGACCTCGGGCACTATGTCCGGGAGATCAACAACCGTCCCTACGTCTATGCCGGTCACATCGTCCCGCACGATGCGCGGGCCAAGGAATTGGGAACGGGCAAGAGCCGCCTGGAGGTACTCGAGAGCCTGGGGCTTAGAAATCTCACGCTCACGGCGCTGCATCGGATCGAGGACGGCATCAACGCGGTGCGCGTGCTCGTCCCCAGATGCTGGTTCGACGAAAAGCGATGCGCGCGTGGCATCGATGCGCTCAGGCTCTACCGCTCAGAGTATGACGACCGGCTGCAAGCGCTGAAACCGCATCCGGTCCACGATTGGACCTCGCACGCGGCCGACGCGTTCCGCTATCTCGCCATGACCCTCGATCGCAAGGCTGCACCGTCCGACTTTCACCGCCGGATCGAATACTCGCGGCACAGTGTGGCATGAATGTTCTGCGTCTTATGGCGCAGGATGCCACCTGTCTTCGGAAGCCGCACGTTCGCTGCATATTCTTTATGCGCTTGTACGCTCGCTCGATACGCGTTGCGGCCGATCTGGTTCACGGCGTTACGCGAATCATGTATAAGTGGCGCATCATCTGAAAATATGCATTGGCTGCCGCTTCTGCGCGGCCGGGCTCGTGCCCAGCGGAGAGCGGTGCAGCAGATCATGCAATGAGGAAAATGTGCAATGTACAACGGCGATCGTCGGCAAGAGAATTACGGCATCTTGCCGAACGATATCGGCGACGGCGTTGACCTCCATCCTTACGAGTTCGCCCAGGCGGCGTGGAGGGGAGGCCCGTTCGCGGCGATCAGTCGTGATGCGCCTGTCAAAGACATGCCCGTCACGCTGCGGAATCCATTCGATTTTTCTCAAACGAACTTCGGGAGCTTGCAAGATCGTTATCTTTGGAACAAATCGATGTTCGATCCAAGGCCACTGTCGATAAATCCCTTCTTTTTGTTGTATCCCGATCGCCTTATGTCGCCGCGTTTGTTTGACCCATCGCCAATGAACCCAGTAGAGGGCATTCCGGTGTTGCCGCCACAATTTCGCTAAGTGCAAACGTCAGGAAAGGCTCACAAAGCTTGTCACAGCCAGCGTAGTCGCGTCTATTCTTGCGTCGGGTCGGTCGCGCCGTTATCTTTGGACATGAACAAGGCTGGGCTCGTCTCACGATCATCTTTTGGGGGAAAGTGGCATGCGCTCGAGGGCTTTCGCCACCATCGCATTCAGTCTTTCGCTGGCGGCTATCGTCAACTCCCGGGCTGCCATGGGAGCCGACGATGAACAACGCCTGATCCAGGCAGCCTATTTCTCGGCCGCGTGCCGTGGCGAGGCCGAAGCGCTTGGAGTCGTGGGCGCGACGGACGCCAACGCGTTGGTTGCGGCTTTTATCGCAGTCGCAGGGCGTCTCGGGTTCACGCGCCAGAGCGATGCGCCACGCGACGACTGCGGCGAGCCGGTGGTATTGCTGATCAATCTGTTGCGGCTTAACGGTCGCAATGCAGAGTTGGCATTTGCATTTGATGAACCGACGAATAAGGCGGACGTGGACGCGCCGTCGGGCAAGCCAAACCGCCTTCTCGTCTACGTCCCAACTCTCGATCGCTATTTCGATCCAATGGCTCCGCTCAGCGAGCAGGCAGTTTTGGATCGGAGCACCGTCGAAAAAGGGAAGCGAGTTCATATTCTGGGACCTTCGCTCAATGGCGGCGAGCGAGACGCCTGTCCTTCCGTCTGCATGAGGGTGTACAGCCCAGTCAGTCACGATTCTGTCCGCGTGAGGATCGAAATTATTCCCACTCGCTGAAGTTTCGAGTCGTTCATGTTGAATCGACGGCGTCGGTGTTGATCAGAGAGCAAGCTGCGGACGCGCCATGTGGCGCCGTCGCGCTATAGACGCATTCAGATGCAGTCTTGGGTGATTGCGCGGTGTCGATTGTACTCGACAGCGTAACGCGAATCATATACAAGAAGCGCATCATCTAAAAATACGTATTGATCATCACTTCGGTGCCGGCGGACCGGTTCGTCGGTCGGCATCGGATGGGAGGATCGCCCCGTGCTGCGCCACTGCGCGCCGGGGGGTCCTCCCGATGAACCCGCTGCGCCAATAGCCCGTTCCGAGCAGGTCACCGCGAATGCCAAAGATGTCGCCCGGCGATCTCCGCGCACTGCTTGCCGCGGAGAAGGCCGATGCCTTGTCAGCAATGTCGGCCTCGAAGCTCTCGGAGGAGCGCGCAAGTATCAAACCTAACGGGGCTTTTGATGATGACATCCGCTCTGCTGTATTGGTCCTGCACTAACTTTTCTCAGCTATTTACGGTTGCTCCTAAAAGGTAATTGGCCCTATCTTCACCGGAGTGTTTGTGGCCACCAACCACCTCCATATCCTGTCTGCCAAAAAAACAGCAGCAATGCCAGCATTGCGACGGGTAGGAAGAAAAATAGGAACGAACTCCTCTTTTGCGCGATACGTGAAGCCTATGCCAATTACTGTCACTCCAAAGCCCGTGGAGTCGAGGCTTCGTATGTCGACCGAAAGTCGCGACCCGAAAGCGGCCGCCGATACGCACGCAATGAACACACGCTTAGACGCGCGTGGATGCGGGACGACAGAACTTTAAGTGTCAAGCATGGGCAAACTTCCCGATAGCCTTGAGGCCTTGGCAATGCGGTGGCGGCGGGCTTCTCGACGCGCTCTTGTCGGCCAGGCCTCGCGGGATGGCAGCGCCCATATTTGCGGCGACGTCGGTTACACTAGAGGACGGATTGGTCGATGGAACCGGCTCACCTCCGATCGGAGGCGAATCCGCAGCGGCCACCCTTGCGGCAAGCCGAATCGCCGGGCGTCAAACACCAAGCCGGGATTCCAATGCGCTGCTGGCTTTCGGCGGAGGCGCGCGCAAGGGGGCGGGGCAGGATCTCAGCGACGCCGCAAAGATCGGGGCACGAAGCGGATCTCCTGAAGCGCCGCAATTTCCTCTCGGCGCGACACGCTGCGACGTGGAGGCGCTGTAATGCGGGGTGGACCAATCCGGAGTCGATCGCTGCCATGCATCCCGCGTTGGCCCGGGTGCTCTTGGCTCTTCCCTATAAGACGTGATTTAAGGTGACCCGCATTCATCACTTCAGGTTCGGGTCTTCCGATCAACAAGACGGTACTAAGCTGCGTTATGCTGGAACGTTCCGAAGACATAGCTGCAACAGCCAACTTCTTCGATCGGGCGATTTCTGAAATTGCCGGTCTGGAAGGTAGCGATGGAATTCGCATTCTGGATTTCGGGTGCGGGGCCGGTCAGTTGATCGAGCGCATGATCGGACTGGGATATGATGTCTAT
>Ga0126377_10001053_pt1 | contig 17679 bp, 12 predicted proteins | sample PanSoiMetPlot_22_FD_92647 | JGI IMG/M metagenome (GOLD analysis project Ga0126377, IMG submission 92647) | Tropical forest soil microbial communities from Panama - MetaG Plot_22 | ecosystem: Environmental > Terrestrial > Soil > Tropical forest > Bulk soil | place: Panama | collected 2016-02-17 | reverse complement strand
GCGGTCGTGAAATGGACCCGCGCCGTCGGACGGGGACGCTGGCGGATCCGATCGATTCGGACGTGCGGAATACGTTCGAGGTGATCGATTGCCGCCTGCGGCATGGTGGTCCACGGGTCGGCGCCCACGATCAATGCCGCATCGGCCTCGCGCCGCGCGAGCAGATCGACGGCCGTGAACTCACCCGGATTCGAGCGCGGGTAGCCGCGCGTGAAATCGACGCCAAACGGGTATCCGGCCAACCAGCTCAAGACGTTATCAGCGCCAGCCTCGTTGCCGTAGTCGCGCATCGGCATCGCCACGAACTTCGTGAACGCATTCAGCGACGCCGTCAGCGCCAGCACCGCCGCGACGTTCATGTGTCTTCCACGACTCTGCGTCAGGCCGGTGCCGTAGAAGTTGACGCCGAAGCGAGCGCGCTTCATCCGATCGACCAGTGCCGTGAGCTCGCCGATCGTCAGACCGCATGTCTCCACGAGCGAGCCGTCGAACGGACGTTCGTTGACGAGCGCGCGAAGGACGGTGAGCAGTTCGAAATCGGTTCCCGGACGAATCTGCAGAAAGTGGTCCGCGGCGCGCGCACTCGGCGTTTCCCGAACATCGACCACGAGCATCGTGCGATCGCATCGGCCGCCAGGCACGTACTTCCCGGTGGGCGTGAGCGTGTATCGGCTCAAATGCCGCGGGTGCGTCTCGACCGGGTTGGTTCCCCAGTAGATCAACAGGTCCGCCCGATTCTTCACTTCGCCGAGCGTGCAGGTGACCTTGCCGACCAGCTGCGCGGCAATCTTGCTCGGGCCGTGCGTGAGCGACGTGTGGCTGTCGACGACGCCGCCGATCGCTTCGGCCAGCTCGATGGCCGCACGCTGAGATTCGCTCGTGGAATTGGCCAGGCCGTAGACCAGAGGCAGGTCGGCACGAGCCAGAATCTCCGCGGCTGCGCCGATCGCCTCGTCGGTCGAGGCCGCGCGCCCGTCGACGAGCGCCGCCGGACGGTTCGCATCTTCGACATGTCCGTGAAACCACGCACGCCCCAGTGTGCACGCGTGTGCGGCGCGGACGATGCGATCCGATTCCGTCCGCAATTCAATGTCGTCACACAGGCAGCCGCAATAGATGCACGTCGCGCTCGTCACTACCGTCTGGTCCACGCCCTCTCCGCACTAACTCCCAGCCTACCAGAGGAAGGGACGGAAACGGAGGAGGCGGAGGAAACGGATTAACAGGAGAAACGGAGTCACGGAGATCGGGCGGAGACATAATCACAAGTGCCTGAGTCAGCCAGGGCGGCGCTGATTGTGGGGAGTACATGGCCTCATTCCGTCCGGCCGGTAATATGAACATCCTTCAGCACGGCCTCAGTGAGGCGCGCACTCATCCGGAAATTACATTGCGAAAATAATCCGCCTCCACCGGACTTGTCTTTGTTCCGCTTACCGTCCGGCCTCCGTTTCTCCGTGTCTCCTGTTAATCCGTTCCCTCCGTACTCTCCGTTTCCTTCGAGGACTGTGTCACTGCCTGCTGTACTTCGTTATGCCCCTGAGTTGCGCCTCGGCAGTGAAGATGTTGCCCGCGGCGTCGATCGCAATACCCTCGCCCATTGCACCATCTGACGAGTTCGGCACCGCGTGCGGCGGAATGAAGATCGTCACCTTGCCGTCCTTCAGACTTCCGATCCGGACGCCTCGCTTCCAGCCTGGATGAACGGCCTCAGTCGATTCTGAGTCAGCCGTGTAGATGACGTCGTTCCTGTCGATCGACAGCCCGCTGATGCGGCCGAAGTCGTCGTACTCGCGCACGAACTTTCCCTCTTTCGTCAGGATCTGAATGCGATGGTTGTGGCGATCGGCAACAACCAGACGCCCCTGTGAATCGAACTCGAGCGCATGCGGCGTGCGGAACTCGCCCGGACCTGTGCCGGTCTTGCCGATCACTCTCAGGAACTTCCCGTTCGTGTCGAACACCGAGATGCGCGCGACGAGGTTGGGATCGGAGACGTTGGTGTGACTCTCGGCGACATACACATCGCCATTCCTCGGGTCGGTTACGACGTCGGTCGGATCGGTCAGCGCCTCGGGTGGGTTGCCTCTCATGCCCGGTTTGCCGATCGTCATCAGAACCTTGCCCTCGGGACTGAACTTGACGACCACACTTCCCTTCTTGTCCTCACCCGGGAACTTCTTGAGTTCCTCAACGCTCGCCGCGCGCGAGTCGGCCACCCACACGTTTCCGTCGCGATCGACATGGATGCCATGCGGCCACACGAACATCCCACCGCCGAAGCTTCGGATCTCCTTGCCCGACTCATCGAAATGGTGGACCGGGTTCGCTTTCGTCCCGAGGCATCCTGGCGCCGTGCCTGGCGAGCAACGATCGGTCGCCCACACCGATTTGCCGTCGTGATCGATGGCCACGCCGTTCGAGCCGCCCCACTCTCTCTTCTCGACATCAAGATGCGCCCAGTCGCGAATCACCCGATAGGGATTCGCACCGCTGTTCACCGGCGGCACCTTGTCGGTCTGAGCAGTACCTCCACGCTGCTGCGTCTGAACCAACGCACCAGCAAGCGTCAGCACGATCGCACCAACAAGCGTCAGCCGGATCGCACCGACTGGCGACAGGAGAGATTGCACCGACATGTCTCGAGTGATCATTTCCAGCTCTCGATCGCTTTGTGATGCAGCGACTCCGGCGTGATCTCGACCAGCTCGATCCGGCCCATATACGGATCGGTGATGTTCGCGATGATCGCTTTCGTGTCGCTGACGTTGGTGTCGGTGACCATCAAGCCGCTCTTCCTGAACCGTGCCACCGCCTCTTTCGCGTTGTCGACGACGAGGCCGTAATGCGTGAACCCGGCCGGCCGCTGCGCGTTTGCGGGATTGAGCTCGAGGAAAGTGTTCTTGCTGATCTGCATGTAGACCAGCCGCGGCTGGCCGTTCGCGTCGTTGGCGCGAAACGCTTCGCGATAGCCCATCTTCTGGGTGTAGTAGGTCACCGCCTCGGCGACGTTTGGAACGTTGATGCCGACGTGATTCATCATCACGACGCCACTGTTCGCACTCTGCGCCATCACCCCGTGCGCCGCCAACCCAACGAGCAGACCGGCCGTGAAGAGCATTGCGCTACGCATGCGTGCCTCCTCTGGTGCCCGTATTCATAACGTCACTTCAATTTCTGCTCAGCACTCTCCCGGATACGGTCGCGGAATGCGGCAGGCACATCCGTGGCCGACGGCAGAAGATCCAGCGCCTTCTGCGCGTTGACACGCGCCAGGTCCTTCTTTCCCGCTGCGAGGTACCCATCGGCCAGACTGTCATACGCGTTGGGCGAACGTGGAAAGGCTGAGACGTTGAGCTCGAACACCTGGATCGCGTGCGCGACCGCGCCCGCCTTCAAGTGCTCGTAGCCGATGATGTTGACGATCGCCTCGGGGAACAATGCCGCAGCTGGATCGCGCCTGCGAGCCTCGGCCAGCTGCTGCGCGACTTTCGCCGGTCCTCCGGGCTGGTCGATGAGCGAGAGCACGGCGCTTTCTCTGGCAGGCGCCGGTGACTCCGACGCGATTGCCGAACCGTTTGCACCTCCGACGAGCGTCGCGCGGAACCACTCGACGATGGCGCGCATCAACTCGGGATGCTGGCCGAACATGTCGGACCCGTGACCGCCCTTGGCGTAGTGCACCAGCCTTTTTTGCGGGCTCGTCGTCAGGCTGTAGAGCCACTGCGTGGTCACCACCGACGCTGGAAACTCGTCATCGTCGGCCAATGCGAAGAAGGCTGGAACGCGTCGGCCGCTGCGAAGAAGCTGGCGTCCCTGCAAGTCCGTCGTCCCCGACAAGAGCACGAGCGACTTGACCTCCGGATGGCGGCGCGCGGTCTGAACGGCGTTATCCACGCCGCAACTGGCGCCTCCAACACCGATCGCGTCGCGCGTGACGTTCGGCTGCGACACCAGATACTGAAAAGCGGCGTCGATGTCCCCTGGCCAGAATGCCTGCTGCGTGGCGTGTTCACCGCCGGTCAGTTTGTCGAATCGATCACCGCCGCTCTCACCGAAACCGCGCAGATCCATCGTCAGCACATGGATTCCGGCCGACGCCAACTGCTGCGCGAGGTCGTTCCAGATCGTCCGCTGCCTGTTGCACTGATGAAGGAGCAGCACGCCCGGGCCGCGTGACGACGCTGAGAACAGAGTGGCTTTGAGACGCAGCGATCCCGCCCCGGCAAGATCGACGTCACGTGACTGTGCGATGGCAGGAACGGCGTAGAGCGTGGCGACGAGAATCGCCACGAGCACACGAGAGACGAAGCAGATGCGGCACATCATCGCGACCTCATTCTGCAACCGCGCGCATGACAACGCCAACATTTTGAGATGGGTGTGCCATCGCTGCGAAATCGTTGAGCCATAGAGAGGACAGCATCACGCCATGCAAGGCGAAACTGACGTGATTTCCACGACCTTCAGGCCTATCGCGATATGGCATGACGCTTGTCTTCACACCATCCAAAGCCCGGAGAGGCTTTCACAAGGAGAACCCAAGATGAATCCGATCGCGGCAGGAGTAGCAGGAGCGCTGATTGCTGGCGTAGCGATGTACACCGTTGGCGCGAAGGCCGGACAGGTGGATCCGTTCACCCAGACCCCGGTACCCGTCCAGACCGTGGGCGGGCAATTCGTTCCGGCGACCTACACGACTGCGCTGCGCCCCATCGCCGCGCCGCCGATCGGCACGGTCACACCGGTGAGCAATGCGCGGCGCACGTCGGCGCCGCCGCGACGCACCGCGAACCGCACCGTTACCACCGATCGCGAGATCGTGCGTGACGAAGAGATTCGGGAAGAGACAAAGCCTGAGCGCTCGTGGGGGAAGACCGCGATGATCATCGGCGGGTCGGCCGCATCCGGCGCGGGCGTTGGCGGCATTGTCGGGGGCAAGAAGGGGGCGATGCTTGGTGCGGCGATCGGCGGTGGCGCCGCCTCGATATATGAGGCGACTCGTCGTCGCTAGGTCGGCACCGACATCGCGAGGGACGGAGCGGACAGCTCCGTCCCTCTTTTTGTGTGAAGTCAGCTTTACGACGGTCCGCCGACGAAGACCGGTGGGCGTCCTCCTGAACCCGACCCGCCCCACCGGGTCGGAGCACTGACACCCATCCCCATCCCCGAGCCGCTGTTGCAACTCAACGAGGCGAGTGTGGTTGCCAGCGCCAATGCCAGAAGCACGATGCGTCGTTCGAGCACGGAGCGATTCATCGATTCATCCATTCCGATCAGAACGGGAACTTCTGCAGCGCCAGCGGCGCGCCGCCAGGGTCCGCGATGACGACCAGCGACCCGTTGCGGCGCTCAGGTGCCGCCGGCAGAAGAATGCGGCCGCCCAGCGCCGGCACACGTGCGGCGAGCGCAGCCGGATCACCCACGAGCACATATGGCAGCCAGTTCGGCAGCACGTCACTGCCTTCGGGAAGCTGGAAGAGACCGGCGCGCGGACGTGTCGTGGTTCTGAGCACGTGGTACTCGACGCCGAGTCGCGTGTCGGAGATCGTCGACTGATACCCGGCGAGACGGGTGTAGAAGTCGAGCGCCTGCTTCGCGTCTCCAGCCAGATACTCCTGCCAGAAGAAGCGGCTCGGCACCGCATGCTCCGGATCGACGACGCCGCGGATCTCGCGATGCAATTGCGCGAGCCCGAGCGGCGCGCCTTGCGGATCGGTCACCACCGCCGCTCGCGCGATCGAAGCGATCTCGCGTGGTTCGACGAGCACCTTTCCGCCGCCGGTCTTCACGAGCGAGACCGTGTTGTCGACGTCTGCGACCGACATGAAGCTGATCCACTGTGGGGCCGCGTTTGGAAGCGAACTGACATCGACGATTCCCGCTACGGGATTGGAACCCAGACGGGCGAGGACGTAGGGATTGTCGTTGCGTTTCGTGCTCTCGAAGTGCCAGCCGAAAAGCGCGCCGTAAAAGCGCTCTGCCGCACCGACGTCCTTCGTCATCAGGTCATACCAGACGAAGCGGCCCGACTCGACGGGATCGATCGCCGCGACCGGCGCCGGCGTCGTGAAGACACTGAGAGCGGCAAGCACACACGCGGTGCCAATGGAGGTGGCGGCAAGCAGTCTGCGAACCATGAGCGTCGTTGATCTGCAAGCGTGGGTCCGCGTCTGTACTCATGACGTTGTGGCGCATTCGTTGAGCAGGGAGTGAAAGGCGACGGCGAGCCCGCGCTCCGTCGTGGCCGCGCCGAGTGGCCTCCGGCGTTGCACACGACTGCGATGAATCTGCGCGGCTGCTGCGACCCTCGATGAAATAGCCGCGCTAGGGATGAGCTGGAGCGTTGCCCCTTGACTTTCAGATACCGTTGGTATTTAGATACCATCGGTATGCGAAACCGAGCCCGCCTGAGCCGCGAAGACCAGAAAGCCGAAACCCGCGCCCGGTTGATGGCGTGCGCGCACGACGTGTTCCTGCAAAAAGGCTTTCACGCCGCCACCCTCGACGACATCGCGCTCCGCGCGGGCGTCACCAAGGGCGCGGTCTACTCCAACTTCGCGAGCAAGGCGGAGCTCTTCGGGGCGGTCAACGGTGCGCGCATGGAAGAGCGGATGCGCAACTACCGCCGGTCGCACGCCGCGGTCACCCGTCTCGATGCCTTCGTCCGGGAGTACATGCGCACCATCCTGCGCGACGATCCGGACGGCCGCTGGGCGAGCGTCGTGGCGGAGGCCTGCGCAGTTGCAGCGGGAGATGAGCCGTTCCGCGCCGCGCTGATCGAACAGATCGACCGCGGGAATGCGGTCATCGGCGACGCGATGGCGGATCTGGCCGAGCGGACCGGCCTCGAATTCCGTCTGCCGAGGGCGCAGATGATCAAGATCGGCGGCGCACTGATGCGCGGCCTGCTGCTCCAACGGCTGCTCGACCCCAAAGGGATGCCAAAGGATTTCATCGAGGACGTCTACGTCGCATTCATACAGGCGATGGTTCAGCCGAGGTCTCAGGTGACGCGACCCAGGGGCCTCTCGGAAAGGAGCAGGAACGGCGATGATGAACACGTCTCAGCTTCTCGATCCGGAAGTCGTGCACCGGCTCGCCGCGGAGCTTAGCGCGCGCGACACGTGGTCCCGAGCCGCCCTCCTGAATCTGCAGCACCAGCGCCTCGAAGGCCTGCTCGCTCATGCGGTGTCCGCGTCGCCCTATTACCGCGACACGATCGGCGAGGCGGTCGCCGCCGGAGAATCCCTCGATCGCCTGCCGATCCTGACGAAGACCGTCCTGATGAACGAATGGGATCGGATCGTGACCGACCCGCGACTGCGGCTGCGAGATGTCGAATCGCACCTGGCCGGCGAGCGCCGCGCCGACCTTCTCCTCGGCGAATACCGGCCGTTTGCGACCGGCGGCACGACCGGGGAGCGCGCGGTTGTCGTCTACAGTCCCACGGACTGGCTCGACACCATCGCGAACTGCATGCGCTGGATTCAGGCCATGGGAGCAGAGGCGGACACGCGGGTAATCGGCATCGGTGCGCCGACTGCCCTGCACATCACCAATCGCGCGTTCGCCGAACTGCGCGCGGGGCACGCCGACGCGCCGCGTCTATCAGTCCTCACTCCGCTGCCGGAACTCGTTGCGCACCTGAACGACTACCAGCCCGAGATGATTTTCACGTACCCGTCATTTGCACGCCGTCTCGTCGAAGAGCACGACGCTGGCCGCCTCCGAATCCATCCACGGTGCATCGCGTCGACGGCAGAGGCGCTGTCGAACGTCGTGCGCACCATGGTCCGCGACGCCTGGAACGCGCGCGTGATCGACAGCTATGGAATTACGGAAGGCGGCATGCTCGGATGCGAGTGCGACGCCAGCCAGGGGATTCACATCGCCGAGGACATGGTCGTCTTCGAAGTCGTCGATGACGACAACCGGCGCGTGCCGGATGGGACGCAAGGCAGCAAGGTGCTCGTGACCAGCCTCTTCAACAGAACGCTGCCGCTCATCCGCTATGAGATCTCGGACCTCGCAACGCTCGACGCAGGCCAGTGTCCGTGCGGCCGGCCGTACGCCCGCGTCACATCGATCGAAGGACGGCGAGAGGACTATATGGTGCTGCCGGCGCGTGACGGTGAATGCATCCGTCTTCATGCGGCACGGCTGCGCGCGCCGCTCGCTGGGGTGCCTGGGCTGCGTCAATACCAGATTGCGCCGATGGAGGGACGACTGATACTCCGGCTCTCCATGCGCAGCGATGCCGATGAGACAGCCTCGTGCGCGATGGCGACCGAGGTCGTCCAATCCGCGCTGCGCGCGGCGGGCGCGGATGTGTCGGTATCGACCGAAGTCGTCGACACCATCGAACGCGCCGGGACCGGTGCGAAAGAAAAACTCGTCAGCCTCGCATGAGACTTGCGATCCGGCGGCCGATTGCCGTAGCATCCGGCGCAGGCCGGATGGCGGCCCACGGTCCGCGTAAAGGGTCGAACCCACCAGCGCAGCACTCGAACCAGTCAGACAACCCTGACTTCCAGCCCGTGAGACGCGGACGCCGGGCGACAACGGAAGGAAGGGTCTATGTCGACGACGAAGCTTCCTGCTCGCCCCTCACTCGAATACCTTCGAAAGCTGGCCAAGGAGCGCCTGGCAGACCTGCGCCGCACGGAGCCTGACGCACAACTCGCTACCGCGTTACTTGCCGTCGCTCGAGATCACGGCTTCCCCAGCTGGCGTGCGCTGAAAACCGAGATCGATCGCCGGAACATGACCGACGTCGATCGGTTCTTCGTCGCGTGCAAGCAGGGCGACACTGCCTCGGTGCAGGCGCTCCTCGCTGAAGCTCCCGATCTCGTGCACGCACGTGAGCGACACCACGCCACCGGACTGTACTTCGCGGCCGCGGGCGGTCATCGCGAGACGGTGCTCGCGCTTCTCGACGCGGGCGCGGACGTGCGGGATGGCGAGGACATCCACGAGCTCGGCGTGATCGGATGGGTCACGCACTTCGGAGATCCTGACAGGATTCCGCGAGATGTTCTTTCGCTGCTCATCGAACGCGGCGCACGGCATCACATCTTCTCGGCCATCGCGCTCGGCGATCTGCAGGTGATTCGGCGCGTCGTCGAGGATCATCCGGAGGCGCTCGATCGCCGCATGTCGCGTCTGGATCACCGGCAGACCCCGTTGCACTTCGCGATCACACGCGGGCGCGACGACATTCTCGCGCTGCTCATCGAGCTTGGCGCCGACGTCGATGCGACCGACGGCCACGGCCAGTCGGCCCTCGAATACGCGATGCTGCGTGGCGACACCGCCGCACGCGCGCGACTCGTCACTGCCGGTGCGGCGAAGCCGCAGCCATCCCCCACTCGAGAGGCGCGACCGCCCGATAGCGCGTTCGCCGATTCGATTCGAAAAGGCGTTCCGATCGTCCGCGCGCGAGACATCGCCTCGACGCTGCGCTGGTACACGTCGATCGGCTTCACCGAGGCTGGACGCTATCCAAACGATGGCACGACGCTGTTCTGGGGAATGGTGACGATCGGATCAGTGGAGTTGATGTTCGAGCGTGGCACGCCCGAGGGAAAGAGTGCCACGCTGCTGCTCGTCACCGATCGGATCGAGGATCTGTATCAGTTCCTGAAATCGCGGCAGTTGCAGGCGGTCGATACGGGCAGAGCCGAGGGCAGCGTCAAGTTCGTCGAGAACCTGCACGAGCCGACCTTCGGCGGTCTGCAGTTCAGCATCGAGGATCCGAACGGCTACGTCCTGAGGTTCCTGCAGCACGGTTACTGAGCGGCGCGCTGACTCTCGAGTGTGGAGGTTCCGGGGAATTGACGCACCCGCCAATTCCCCGGCCACGCACGCTTCAAAACACCCGGCCGACCCTCGCATAGAGCGTCCGGCCATTCATGCCGAATGGTGACTGGCTGGGGAACGTCTGAATTCCGTTGAAGGAGTTGACGGTCGAATTGCGATCGGGAAACACACCGAACAGGTTCGACGCGCCCACCGCAAGCCGGTACTGGCTCACCCGATACGACGCCTCGACGTCTGTTAACCACTTCGCAGCGTACTCCTGGTCGTCGGCTGGATTCAGCGTGAAGCTGCAGAACGCGCCGTAGCGCGACTCGTTGACATCCAGGCCGAAACGCCTGTTCGTCCAACTGCCACCGAGCCTCACGCTGTTCTGCGGCTGCGCGCATTCGATACGACGCCGCTCGATGCGGTCGAAGAGGACTGATGAATACGCCGCCAGTTGCGGCGGCGTCGTGATCGTTCCAACAATGTCGGTGTTCGAATGGTTGTAACCGGCACGCAGAAAGAGGTCGCTCGAGCTCAACGTGATTCGATAGTTCGACGTGAGGTCCACGCCATTGGTCCGCGTGTCGATCGCATTGGTGAAGAATCGCGCGCTGTTCGCTCCGAACGGCGCGAGGAGCTCCGCAATCGGCGCGGCGGTGAAGTTGCCCGACAGGACGATGCGGTCGTCGATCGCGATCTGGTAGTAGTCGACGGCGATCTGAAACGGCGTCATCGGCGTGATCACGACGCCTCCGGTGACATGACGCGACTGCTCCGGTGTGAGCGCAACGGCACCGAGCACCTGTGCGGCGGCTGACGCGACCGGCAGCGTCAGCGACTCGACCGGCACAAGTCCCTGACCGAGGTTCAGGAAGTTCGTCGCCGTGGAGGAGAAGAACGACTGCGCCAGAGACGGCGCCCGGAAACCGGTACTCACCGAACCTCGGACCGCGACCGTGCGCACGGGCTGGACGCGCGCCGTGATCTTGCCGTCGAGCGTGTCGCCGAAATCGCTGTACCGTTCCGTCCGTGCTGCAGCACCGACCCGCAACCACCGCCGCAGATCGCCTTCGACATCGACATACGCCGCGGTGTTGTGGCGCGACGCATTCACCTCGTTCGACGGCCGGAAGCCAGGAAACACCTGGGCGCCGATGGCTCCTGGTCCGCCGAACTGGTTCGCCACACCGCCGTCGCGGTACGAGTCTGGCTCGCCGGCACTGATCTCGTAGCGTTCATGTCGATACTCGGCCCCGAACGCGAGGTTCAGGTCGCCCGCAAACCCTTTTACACGCAGGGCACGACCGATGTCGGCGTTGGCGACGAACTGATCCAGGAATAGTGCTCCCGCATCGAATGTGGTCTTCGTCGAGGTCGGACCGAGCGACACGTTCAACGAGTTGCCGACGCTGAATTCGAAGTCGTTGCGCCCGTACTGCCCGCTGAAGTCGTAGGTCCATCTGCCGTGCGCGCCGTGGACGCCTGCGGCTGCGGACGAATCGAGGACCGTCGGTTCGATCAGCGGAAGGAACCCGCCTGGATAGATTTGCGGCCATGTCCGCGCGTCGAGCGCGCGCCGGAAGAATCCCGCGCTGTTGGACTCCCGACGGCTATAGCCACCGAAGGCATAGAAGAAGCGGGTCTGAGACGAGTTCAACGGCATGCTGGCATTCACGAACACCATCGTGTCGCGTGTGTCGGGATCACCCCAGCGATGATTCGGCTGCGCAACGAGATTAGTACTCGCGTCGCCAGCGACGATCTGGTCTCGCGGGTCGAACGAGGCCCGATTCGTGCGGTTGTGATGTCGATATTCTGCGGCGACGACGATACTCCCCTTGCCGACGCCGATACCCCAGGAGCCGCCGATGTCGCCGAGGCCGCCATCGGAATAGTCGATGTCATCTCCAACGCTGCACGTCAGACCGTCAGGCGTGCATCGGTTGCCTGCGAAGGAGCCCGTCGACAGGCCGACGTTCGCGGTCACCGACGGAGCCGTGATACCTCCCGTGAGGACGATGTTGATGACGCCGGCAATGGCATCCGACCCGTACTGTGCAGCGGCACCGTCCCGCAACACCTCGATGTGATCGATTGCCGAAAGGGGAATCGCATTGAGGTCGACCCCCGTCGATCCACGACCGATGCTGTTGTTCAAATGCACGAGGGCACTCTGATGACGGCGCTTGCCGTTGATGAGGACCAACACCTGGTCAGGTCCCAGCCCCCGCAGCGTTGCAGGCCTGACGGTATCGGTGCCGTCGGTGATGCTCGGGCGTGGAAAGTTGAACGATGGGACGATCGATTCAATGACCTGCGCGGTCTCGGTATAGCCGCTGGCCGCGATCTGGCCGCGGGTGATGACGTCCACTGGAACCGCCTTCTCGGACTCAGCACTGGTGGCGCGGGATCCGACGGTGATCTCCTGAGAGAAGGCGAGCGTGAGTGCCACGTCCGCCGTCACCGCCTCCGAGTCGACCGGAACGTCGACGATCTTCGGTGGAAGGCCCAAGCCATCCACCTTCAGTCGCAGAGAGTTACCGAGAATCGTCGCCCGCGCCACGCGTAGCGTGTACTTACCGGAGGCGTCCGTCGTCGTGGTCACGTCCAGACCGACGACCGAAACCACTGCACCGGGGATGGCGAGGCCATCGGTTCGTGTCGTGACCAAACCAGAGATTGTGAGTGTGTCCTGCGCCGAAGCAATACTGGCAGCGGCTGCAAAGAAGACCAGGGCGCACAGCGGCAGTCGCATGTTTTTCCACACGGTTCGACCTCCAGCCAAACGTCGTCGCGACCAATACTCGAATGGCGGCAGGTTTATTCCACGATGAACCGTGCGAGTGCGGTTCTAGCTGGGCTGGTGGAGGGAACGGAGAGTACGGAGGGAACGGATTAACAGGAGACACGGAGCAACGGAGGCCGAACGGAATGACGCATGTGATCCCCACAATCAGCGTCGTCCCGACAGACTCAGGCAGGTGTGATTGTGTCTCCATCCGATCTCCGTTTCTCCGTTTCTCCTGTTAATCCGTTTCCTCCGTATCCTCCGTTTCCTCACGAGAGCGGCATAAGCGACGAGTCGCCCACACATTGGGCGACTCGTCCCGGCTTCGGCCGGCAGTTCAGAACCCGACGCCGACGTGCACACCCAGCGAGATCGCTTTGTGCGTGATGCCCAGAGCGTCATCCTGGAATCGAATCGGAGCGACACCCTCGACGAAGTATGTGAGCCGGCCCATTGGAAACCCCTTGTTGATCAACGGGGTGAATCCCCACGACGCATTGCCGATGTCGAACGCCATCCTGAGGCCGGCAGTCCAGGAACCGCCGAACCCGCGGAGCACACCAGGATGGATCGTGAGAGGAACGTTGTTGATCGGGCCGCCCTCTACTGGATCGAGTGTCGGCACCAACTCGAGGTCGAAGGCCCACGGAGTGGAGGTTTTCACCGTAATCCCCATCGGGAATCCGAGCTTGAAGTCATCACCGACGTTCGTCGTAGCGCCGTCAACGTGAGTCATTAACGGAAGCACGACGCCGAAATGGCCACCCAGCCGATCCTGTGCGTCTGCGCTGGACGCGGCCAGCAACAGGCTCATGGCGAGCACGATGCTTCTAACGATCCTCGTAACGGTTTCCATTCGTAACATACTGTCCCTCGTCATATGCAGTCATCGATGCAAAGGGGAGCTGTCCTACCGCTGGAGCGTTCCGGATGAAGAGAGCGTCGCAAGAGGCGTGTCGCGACGGCGAAACCCTTCGCGCGTTCGCGTGTCGCCTGTTCCGAGACTGTCTTCAGCGGCAGTCGTGAACCTCCACACACGACTGGTCGTGGTACACGAACCGTCGGCTCCGCACAGACGTCCGTCGATCCGCGCGGTGTACGTCTCATTGGCGTTGAGAAAGACGCGGTTGGGAAAGAGCGCCCACGTCCCATCTCCGATCCGATCGACTGATGCCGGCACGAGCGCGCCATGGCTGTCATAGAGCGTGAATGTCGTGGCGTCGATTCCGGTGCACGGCTCCGACACGAACGCCTTGACCACGACATCGCGATAGACCTGACGGGCATTCGACGCCGGGTAGGTATCGACCTCGAGCGGACGTCGCGATTGCGAGTCGTTCACGCGGATGACCCAGCTTCGTACTTCCATCGGCACTGGCGGCGATCCCTCGACCACAGCCGGTTCTACGGATGGAATCCGCCCATCGCACAAGCCACCAAGCACGCAGGGCTCGAGACGGAAGTCGAGGTCGGTGTCGGCGAGATTCCCGAGCAGCTTCACCGCAGCGACGGCCTCGACCGATTGATAGTAAACAGTCGTCGTCACCGCAATCGGACCGACGATATCCGGGGGAATCACGACCGAGTACCGATCGAGCGTTCGCGTGGCACCGGGATGCGGCAGCGGATCCAGACGCGTGTCGGCCAGATACGCGTCGTCGTACACATCGCCGTCGCCGTCCCGGTCCACGAATTGCGGCAGCCCCAGAGGATGGTTCCGATCGATCACGTTTCCCTGTGCGTCGACGGGCAATCCGCGCTTGTCGACCACGATGTTTCTGGCATGGGCATAGCCGAGGTCGAGCGTCGGACAGTTGTCTCCGAGCGACGCGACCGTCTTGAACTGCACTGCGTAGGGATCGGGTGAGCCGGGCGGCAGCTTCCACTTGCACCCAGGGGCATTCGGATCCAGCATCGTGGTCCGCGTGAGCCCCCCGACGCCGCGCGACGCGCGCTTCCACGCGTTGTCATAGATCTCCAGCTCGACGCCCGATGCCAGATCGAAGGCATGCACTCCGACCCAGGCCACGCGCCCTTCTGGAAAACCAGTAGGGAACTTGTGGCCACTCCCGCTGTTGGTGATCCGAATCGTCAGCGGTGCGCGAGACCCTGGCGCGGCTTTGGCCGGTCCTGCCAGTTCGAGATCGAGCACGTTCCGCAGACGGTCCCACGCCAGACGTGCCTGCTGCGCGGGACGGCCACGGCTGCCCGTGTCCGTCCAGTACGCGTTGTGATACGGACTGCGCTCGTCCGCCGACGTGAAGCTGAAGATCGACAGTTTCGGGTACGAGCCTAGGGCGCCCAGCGAATCCATCGCCGCCCCGATCACTCGCGGGACGTAGCTATTGCCGCCGACGAAGTGGTGGCTGAAGTACGGGTGTTCGGTCCCGTCGTTGACGACGGCGGCACGCAGCGGATCGCGGGGCGACCCGTCGCGATAGAGACTCTGCGCGGTTCCGGGCTGGCCGTAGTCCTGCTGCATGTGACAGGTCTGGCAGTCCCGTTTGTAGTTCGGATCGAAGTTGCGATTGCCTGGCCGATCCGCGTATCGACTGCCGAGCCACTCGGTGTAGGTGCGCTCGATGGGGAATCCGCCCACCCACTTGCCCATCCGGTTTCTAATCGTCAGCGGATTGGTCACGTCATGACAGCCTGAGCAGACTTCCGATCGCGTCAGCAGCACGTCGTGATAGCCGTGGTGCTTGCTCGAGTCCATCGGCTCGTACTGCATCGTCCGACGGAACACGCCTGCGAGGTACGGGTCCTGACTGCCGGCTCGCGTGGAGGTCAGCGGTCCGAAACGTTCGGGGAAACCGATGGCGTGCGGCGAGACGCGGTAGCTGCCCGCTCCCACTCCATATCCCAGGTTCGGAGCGCGCGAGTCAGGGACCTCGAAGATATCCGCCTGGTGCGGCACGAGCTCGTTGCGTGCTGCGGTGCCGCGCGCGGGGACGTACGCATGTTTCGACGACTGGGCAAGTGCGAGCGTGTGGTACGGCGTGTCGCGCGAGGAGGCGATGCTGTGGCAGATGGCACAGAACACACCCGATTGCCCTGACGCGGTGTTGCGCAGCATGGCGTCCTGCGTCGCAAAGGCGATTCCGGTGCCCGCATCGGACGTGGGATTGAACTCTGCGGACAGCCGACCGTGCTCCAGTCCGGACGGGCGATCGGCGACGACGTCGTGCAGCGGGACGTTGTCGATGTAGTTGGCTGGCATGTGACAGCGCGAGCAGAAGCCGTCGAGCAGCGATCCCGGCCGCGACAATCGGTCGGTGGTGTGCCCGATGTCGAAGGTCGACGCACACTCGTCCTCCGAGGCGAATGGATTGAGTCGCGCTCTCGCTGTTCCATCAGGAGGCGACGGGGCGCCGCAGTTGCCATCGGTCGACAACTGACGCGCCGACAGCAGAAACGCTCCGCGCCACACCGGGTCGCGCCACGCGTTTGCCATCATCGAACCGGCCCAGTCCTCGAAGATGCGACTGTGGCACGACTGACACTGACCCGGATGTGCGCTGCCCTTCCAGTACTCTTCGAATGGCGGCGGGAAGAATCGCGCTTCGGTCGTGTCGTACGGCGCGGCCTCCGGGATGCGATTCTCCAACTCGACCAGATCGTGTGCGGGTGTATACACGGCCCCGCACACGCCTGTAATCGTGACCGCTAACACCATCAGACTGAAGGTTCGTTGTTTCATCAGGTTTCGTGATTCACGCTTTCGTTGAGGTACGGATCGTTCGGGGGTACCAGAGGTGCGCTGGCGAGCGCACGGCCGATCAGGATGATCGCCAGCGCGGCATAGGCCAGCGGAATCATCGCTTCGAGCGGACCAGCCATCGGCGTGCTCCACGCGTCGGGCATGATCAGCAGATACAGGTCCAGCCAGTGACCGATGAGAAGACAGACACACACGGCGGTGAGCACTCGCGGGCTCCGCTTGGCGGCGCGCGGCAGCAGCACCAGAAACGGCACGACCCAGTTCATGAACAGGTTCAGCAGAAACAGCTGCATCCACGGACCGTTGGTGCGGCGAAGGTAATAGGTCACTTCATCCGGCAGATTCCCGTACCAGATCAGCAGGTACTGTGAGAGCCAGATGTAGGCCCACAGCGTGCTGAAGGTGAACAGCAGCTTGCCGAGGTCGTGCAGATGCGCAGGTCCGATGACATGGCCGAACGCACCACGCGCCTGCAATACGACTGCGATCAGCGTCAGCGCCGCGAGCGCTGACACCAACAGCCCGGCGAACACGTAGACGGCGAAGATGGTGCTCGTCCACCGTGGATCGAGCGACATGATCCAGTCGATGCTCCCGAACACAAAGGTGATCGCGAACACCACGACGAACATGGCAGAACCCGCGATCAGGCGCTGGTGAAGGGCCGGTGCGGCACTGCGGTCCTGCTCGAGCGACGTGCGTCGAAGGCGGCGAACCAGCCACACCCACAGACCGAGAATGATCGCCATCCGCAGGAACACCCATGGCGCACTGAGATAGACCGCCTTCGATGCCGACATCGCCGCGTCGATCGAGGTCGCCGGCTGCGCCCACGGATACAGCACTCGCCGGCCGAAGAATACGGTCAGCATGAGGGCCGCAGCGAATGGCAGGCTGGACATCATCGCTTCGGCAATGCGGCGCACCACGACCGACCAGGCGGCTCCCGACAGAAAGTGGATCGACATCAGCACTGCGCCGCCGAGCGCAAGCGACAAGAAGTAGACGTCGGCCAGGAGAAGATTCGGCCACGTGCGTGCTGGTGCCCAGATCAAGCCGGCGACGATGACCGGCAGACCCAGTGCGGCGATGGTCGCCGCAGCCGCACGCCACGATTCCGGAACACCGACGGCAGTTCGTGTCATGACGCCGGCACTCCGCGATCGCGCAGTGCGCCGACGTACAGCACGATGTACCAGCGCTCGTCGTACGGAATCTGCGCAGCGTACGACGGCATCCGGTTCGACCCGCGGGTGATCACGTGGAAGATCTGCCCCGGTGCCATCGCGCGAACGCGCGGCGACGAATAGGCGGGAGGATTCGGGATCCTCGGTACGAGCTGACCGTCGCCTCGACCTTCCGG
>Ga0126377_10001052_pt1 | contig 17699 bp, 9 predicted proteins | sample PanSoiMetPlot_22_FD_92647 | JGI IMG/M metagenome (GOLD analysis project Ga0126377, IMG submission 92647) | Tropical forest soil microbial communities from Panama - MetaG Plot_22 | ecosystem: Environmental > Terrestrial > Soil > Tropical forest > Bulk soil | place: Panama | collected 2016-02-17 | reverse complement strand
GCGGGAAAACCCCGTACGAACGGCTTGTCGAAAAGACGCGCGCAGGAGTGTCACCGAGGTCGTGAGACCCTACATCCCTCATCCTTGAATCACTGATCCTTGAATCCGCGGATCGTTGAATCTCACACGCGATCGAGGATTGGCAGATTCGAAGATCAGCGATTCGAGGATCCGGGATTCAAGGATCAGTGATTCAGGATCAGTGATTGGTGATGAGTGATTAATCCCTCCCAATCGGTCATACTACCCGCTGACCGCCATCACTGATCCCGGGGGCATCTCGAACCGCGCGTTAGCTGCGTCTATGAATCGAACAGGAGGTAAGTGTGGCTGAATTTTCTTCGCACGTGCCTGGCACGTTCTCGTGGCCGGAGTTGGCGACGACCGATCGGAAAGCTGGCGTCGCGTTCTACCGCTCGCTGTTCGGCTGGGACGTGAATGAGATGCCCATCAGCGAGAGCGACGTCTATTCGATGTTCACGATGCGCGGCAAGGAAGTTGGCGCCGCCTACACGATGAGGCCGGAGGAGCGGCAGTCGGGCGCGCCGCCGCACTGGAACTCGTATGTGACCGTCGCCAACGTGGACGAGACGGTCAAGAAGGCCGAAGGGCTGGGCGCGAAAGTGTTCGCGCCACCGTTCGACGTGATGGACGCCGGGCGGATGGCCGTCCTGCAGGATCCGACCGGCGCGGTCTTTCAGGTCTGGCAAGCCAAGCAACACATCGGCGCGAAGATCCTCAACGAAGCGGGCGCGCTGTGCTGGACCGAGTTGGCGACGCGCGACACGAAGCGCGCGGAATCGTTCTACACCGCCCTGTTTGGATGGACCGCCAAGCACGCAGCGCCGGGATCACCGATGGAGTACACCGAATTCCAGATCCAGGGCAAACCCGGCGTCGGCATGATGGCGATGCCCAAAGAGGTGCCGCCACAGGTGCCGTCGTACTGGATGCCCTACTTCCAGGTCGCGAATTGCGATGCCAGTGTCGACAAGGCGAAGCAGCTTGGCGCGAACACGATGGTGGGTCCGCAGGATATCCCCGGCACTGGCCGGTTCGCGATTCTGACCGATCCGCAGGGTGCGATGTTCGCCCTCTATACGTCAGCGAGAGCGTAACTTGCGCAAAAAGGTGGCTGGCACCTTTCCGGGAAAGGTGCCAGCCACCTTTATGGTTCAGCTTGCCAGGCTCGGACGTCCACTTTTGGCATCGGTACACACAGCTGTGTTCGCGGCTTCGGCATACACGCGGGTTACACACTCCCGTAAATAGCTGTATCTAGGAAGGTTCTGTTAATAGCCCCACAATCGAGTACATCGGCACATGCCTTGCGCTGACTGGTGGCGGAGGGCAGTATGAAAACGCTCATCACGCGTGCATCGATGGTGGCCGGACTGACGGGCGCCATCCTGTTTGCGAATGTCGCCGTTGAAACTGCAGCTCCCGGCGCGCCTGCGAGCCCGGTGGCTGTACGAGCGATACGACAAGTCACCATCCCTGCCGGAACAGTGCTGCGCCTGCGGCTGAATCGAGGATTTGGTTCGGATATCTCGCGCGTCGAGGATCCGGTGTCGGCTACGTTGATCGCACCCGTGATGGTCGACGGACGGACGGCGCTCAGCTCCGGGAGCCTCGCATCCGGTTACGTCTCTGAAGCCACGCGTCCAGGCAAGGTGAAGGGACGTGGGCGAGTCGCGGTCCGGTTCACTCGAATCGCACCGGCCGGAATCGACACGCACTACAACATGCAGACGCGCTCCTGGGTCGCTGTCGCTCCCGCCACGAAGAAAAAGGATGCGCTGACGATCGGCGCGCCGGCAGCCGGAGGCGCGATCGTCGGCGGCATCGTCGGCGGAAAGAAGGGCGCGGGAATCGGCGCACTCGCTGGTGGCGGTGCCGGGACCGCGGTGGTGCTGTCGACGAGAGGGAAGGATGTGCGGATCGGACGCGGCACGACGCTCGCCGTGAGGTTGACGTCGCCGCTGACGGTCGGCGTCGAACAGTAGACTGACGGCAAACGAAGTTGGATTGAGGGAACGGAGTTCACACGAAGAAACATTCTGCTTGTTCCTTCGTTGTGAACTCCGTTTTCTTCGTACTCTCCGGAACCCCAAAACCGGTGTCTAAATCTCCAGAGCGCTGAATGCTCGACCCTCGAGCCCTCCTCGTCTCCGAGACTCCATCATGAAACGTATTGTCGAAGTCGTGTTCCTGGCCGTGCTGTGTCTCCGTGCTGCCTCTGCTGACGCTGGACAACTCCAGCGGGCCGATTCTGGTCTGACGGTCCTCAGCACGGCACCCAACGGCGAGGTCGCCTCGCTCGCCAAGGTCAACGAGATTCGGGTTGTCTTTTCGGAGCCAATGGTGGCGCTCGGACGAATCCCGGCCGAAGTTCGCCCCGCATTCTTCACGATTTCACCGGCAGTCCAGGGGACGTTCCGCTGGTCGGGAACGACGGTCCTGATTTTCACTCCGGACGCAAAACGTCCCCTTCCGTACGCAACGACTTATCAAGTGACGATCGCGGCCGGCGCCACGGCCGCAAGCGGCGTCAAGCTCGCCAAGCCCGTGATCTTCTCGTTCACGACACCAACGGTCCGGCTGCTGAGCACGAATTGGTACCGGCGTGGAGCGACGGTCGACGGCCGCATGGTGGTGCTGCTGCGTTTCAATCAACCGGTTCGCGCATCCGATGTTGGTGCATCGCTGTCCGCAGCGTTGGAGCCACATCAGTGGGGGCCTCCGTCGTTCTCTGCTGAAGAACAGGTGCGCGTGACTGCAATCGATCCGCAAGCGCTCCAGCGATTCGAGGCAAAAGTTGCGGCGACGAGAGCGATCGCCTTCGCGAGCACGCCGGTCGTGCTGCGTCAAACCGATGACTGGGACAAGAAAGCCTTTCCACCGTCACCGGACCTTGCCGTGTTTGAAACCGACACCAAGGTGTTGCCGGAAAGCTGGGTGAAACTCTCACTCGACGGCAAGTTGAAGTCGGCGGCCGGTCCCGCGATGCCCGGCCGGGAACAGTCGTATGTCGTCCACGCCGAACGGGCGTTCTTCATCGATGGGTTCCGGTGCGGTTCTGAATGCGATCCCGATCGCTGGAATCCAATCCGCGCCCGCGCACCGATGCGAGTAACCGACTTTGCCGCTGCCGTCAGCGCCACGGACATCACCCTCGCGCCAGCCGACGTTCGCAAGTCCGCCGCCAAGCCTTCACGCGGCGACATCGTCCGCGACGCCACCTACCAGATCACGCTGGAGGACGCAGGGTTCGACGCGCAGCCGCCGGTGAGGAAGTATGCCGTCTCGGTTCGCGTCGATCTTCGCGCGGTGGACAGTCAGGTGCTCGGCTATCCATGGCTTGGCATCGTCGACAACTGGCATCGCAGCGCGTTCACGAGCTTCGGTGACGGCCACGGTGTGTGGGAGAAAGACAGCGGTACGACCTTGCCGTTCTACGCGCGCAACTTCCGCGACGTCTGGCAATGGGCGGTGCCGATCGAACCTGGTCAACTGATGCCGACGCTGCTCTCGCTGCAGGACGATCGTTTCGAAGCCGCTCCGCCCGGAGAGGGAACCAGCAGGCGCCTTCCTCTGACCGCCGACCGCGTTCAGTCGCACGGTCTCGATCTGTCGCGGGCGTTGACGCCGGGTCGAACCGGTCTCGTCTGGACTGCTGTACGCGAGGGCGAGTCGATTCCGAAGGCACGACGGGCCGACGGCAACGACCGCAAGCCGCAAACCCGAGCGTCCATCGTGCAGGTTACCAACCTTGGCATCAGCGTGAAGGACAGTCCGCAGAACACGGCGGTATTCGTCACGCGGCTCGACAACGGATCACCCGTCGAGGGCGCCAAGGTCTCCATCATCAGCGTCCGCAACAATGTGATCTGGAGCGGACAAACTGGCAGCGACGGCGTCGCCCTCGCAATTGGCACGCCGCTGCGCGATCCGGAGAACTGGTGGAAGTTTGCGTTCGTCGTCACGGCGGAGAAGGACGGCGACATCGCCTACGTCGGCAGCAACTGGAACGAGGGCATCAACCCGTGGGATTTCGGCACCGGCGTCAACCTGCATGAAGCGTCGCCGATGCTGCGCGGCAGCGTCTTCACCGATCGGGGCGTGTATCGGCTTGGTGAAGAAGTGCGCTTCAAAGCCATCCTTCGTCAGAACACGCCGACAGGCATTCGGCTCCTGCCAGTCGGCACACCCGTTTTCCTGACGGTTCGAGATAGTCAGAACCGTCTGATCGATCAGCGGACGATCAAGCTGACGGCCTGGAGCAGCGCCGATTGGACGGTGACGTTGCCACAGGATGGTGCGCTCGGCTCCTACTCGCTGCGTGCCGTTCTCGAGAGTGATAAGCCCAGGCCGAAGAAGCCGGAAGATCGGCGGCGTGAAATCGAGCCGAGTGAAACGAGCGACGACTTCGTTCTTTATGAGAAATCGGTGCACGGCTCGTTTCTCGTCGCGGCATACAAGCGGCCGGACTTCCGGGTCGACGTCACGTTGAAGAGCGACAAAGCAATCGCTGGAGACGTGTTGAGCGGGAACGTCGCGGCGCGGTACCTGTTCGGCGCAGCGATGGGTCAACGTCCGATCACCTGGAACTTCTCCAAGACTCCCGGCTACGCCGCTCCTCGGGCAATCACGGAGAAGTTCCAGGAAGACCGCTGGATCTTTGTCGGCTACCCCGATGACGACGGGCGCTCATCGTCTGGAGAAATTCGACGTGAGCAGGCAAAACTTGGCGCGGCTGGCGCTCTCGCGCTTACGCTCGACACACGGCGCGATGCCGGGGTGCCCTACATCTATACGCTCGAAGCCGATGTGGAAGATGTTTCGCGTCAGCACATCGCCAACCGGGCGAGCCTGACCGTTCACCCTGCTCCTTGGTACATCGGAGTTCGCAGACCGTCATATTTCATCGAACAGAAAGCAGGGCTGAAGACGGAGATCGTCGCGGTCGGGCTCGACGCAACGCCAGTCGCGGGCGTGCCGGTCGAGGTCAAGCTGACGCAGATTCAGTGGCAGAGTGTCCGCCGCGCTGAAGGTAACGGTTTCTACACGTGGGACACTGAGCGGAAAGAGGTCCCGGCGGGAAGCTGGAAATTGACCAGTGGCGCAGAGCCCGCTCCGTTGAACGTGACGTTTGCGAACGGAGGTTACTTCGTTCTCGAGGCAAAGGGGATCGCCGCCGACGGGCGCACGGCCGTGACTCGCACGTCGTTCTACGTGCTGGGCGAGGGCTACACGGCCTGGGAACGATTCGATCACAACCGGATAGAGCTGGTTCCCGAACGCAAGACTTACAAGCCCGGCGACATCGCCAGGATCATGATTCAGTCGCCGTGGGAGCGTGCGACCGCGCTCGTCACGACCGAACGTGAAGGCATCCAGACCTATCGATCCTTCATGCTGACCTCGACGCAGCAGTCCATTTCGGTCCCGATAGGCGAGGGCGATATTCCGAACGTCTTCGTTTCAGTGCTGCTCATCAGGGGACGAACAGTGACGCCGGCTGCGAGTGCCGCATCAGGCGCCACGTCGCAAACCAGCCGTGATGCGACACCGGGTGACGACGATGCGTCGGACCCGGGGAAGCCGGCGTTCCGGCTTGGCTACGTCGAGCTGAAGGTTGAAGACCACACGAAGCGGCTGACGGTCTCGGTTTCGGCGAACAAGGAAGAATACCGGCCAGCGAACGCCGCCACGGTGGCGCTGGATGTGAAGGACGTGCGCGATCGCGGGGTCTCGAGCGAAGTGACGCTTTGGGCCGTCGACTACGGTGTCCTGTCGCTGACGTCCTACCAGACGCCGGACGTGCTCGGATCCGTCTACGTCCGCAAGGCCCTCCAGGTTTTCAACGCCGACAGCCGTCAGCGCATCGTGTCTCGCCGGGTTTTGACCCCCAAGGGCGACACCGATGGTGGCGGCGGCGGTGCGGAAGCGGGAGCGGGCACGCTTCGCAAGGACTTCCGGGTGCTCGCATTCTGGCTTGGATCGGTCACGACTGACGGCACCGGTCACGCCAGCGTCAACGTCAAACTTCCCGAGTCGCTGACGACTTACCGGATCATGGCGGTCGCTGCCGATCATCTCTCGCGTTTTGGCTCGGGGGACAGCGAAGTTCGCATCAATAAGCCGGTGACGCTGAAGCCGACCTTCCCCCGATTCCTGGCGGTTGGAGACCGCGCGCATTTCGGCGCGGTGATCACCAGCCAGCTCGCCACCGCCGGCACAGCAATCGTCTCGATGAAGAGCCTCGATTCAGCGGTGCTCGAACTGGCGGACACGGCGCAGCAATCGATCACGATCGGTCCGGGAGCGTCGACAGAGGCCCGGTTTGACGCGATCGGCAAATCAATCGGCCGCGCGCGCATCCAGATGACGGTAAAGGTCGGCGACGAGACGGATGCGTTCGAAGACGTCATTCCTGTCGAAGTACTCGCATCGCCGGAGACCGTGGCCGCGTATGGCGAAGCCGGCAACGCCGCAGCCACGGCAACCGAACGCCTGACGCTCCCTCAGGGCGTGGTCCCGGGATTTGGCGGACTGCACCTCGAGATGTCGTCGACCGCCATGGTCGGCCTCGGTGAAGGCGCACGCTATCTCGTGGAGTATCCGTACGGCTGTGCGGAACAGAAGGGATCGCGCGCGCTTGCGCTGGTGCTGGCCGCCGATCTCGGTGACGCGTTCACCCTGCCCGGCGTGGACGCGTCGAGCATCAGGCCCACCGTGCAGCAAACGCTCCAAGAGCTCGAGCGGTACCAGTGCAGCAGTGGCGGTTTCGCTTACTGGCCGGGCGACTGCCACTCTGTGTCGCCGTATCTCACCGCGTACCTGCTGCACGTGTTCCAAGTGGCATCCGATCTTAAGTACGCGGTCAATCCAGGCATGCGCGACCGGGCATACGCGTACCTGGAGCGCAGTCTCCCGGAGCGGCCGCCGTCGAACGAGGGCTGGTGGCCGGCCTACACGGCGTGGCAGGCCTTTGCGGTCAAAGTGCTGGCTGAAGGTGGCCGCACTGAGGACTCCCACGTGAATCGACTGTATGGGTATCGCGATCGAATGCCGGTCTTCGCGCTCGCGTACCTGCACGATGCAATGCTTGCGAACCGCGAAACAGCCGGTCCACGAATTGACGACCTCCGCCGACGGATGTCCAACACCATTCTTCCGGAAGCAGGAAGCGCTCACGTTGAGGAGCTCGCCGATCCGTATCTTCTCTGGTTCTGGAACTCGAACGTGCGGTCCACCGCCATCGTGCTCAATAGCATGGTGAAGGGAAATGCAGAAGCGCAGTCCATCACGCCGATCGTGCGGTGGATGATGGCGGCTCGAAAAGGCGGGCGCTGGGGCAATACGCAGGAAAACGCGTATGCGATGGAATCGCTCGTCAACTACTACCGGAAGTACGAAACCACGATTCCTGACTTCAGCGCCGCTGTCAACGTGGGGGCAGACGAGGTCGCACGGGAAACGTTCAAGGGCCGATCGACCGACTCGGCGTCCATGGACCTTTCAATGCCACAGCTTCTGTCCAAGGGCACCCCGGGCACAACGGTGCCGCTCACTTTCAGCCGCACGGGAGCGGGCACGCTGTTCTATACCTCGAGGCTGCGGTACGCCGCCGACACGCTGTTTCAGCAGGGGCTCGATAGTGGATTCCGAATCGAGAGGAAATACGAGCCCTACGTCGAGAGCGGCCCCAGGCCGGCGACGACGGCCTACAAGGCTGGCGATCTCGTCCGAGTGACACTGACGCTGCGGCTGACGAAGGAGCGGCGATTCGTTGCCGTCACCGATCCGCTGCCGGCCGGCTTTGAAGCCGTGGAGTCCTGGTTTGCCACGACGGCTCAGACGATCGCGTCGCAGCAGGACAGGCAGTCGGCACAGGACGGGAGCGTGTCCGGCGGCGACGAAGATTCGTGGGACCGCCTGTGGCGGTATGGCGGCTTCGATCACGTCGAACGACACGACGATCGAGTTCAGCTCTATGCCACTCGACTCAGCGAGGGGCTCCACGAGTTCAGCTACATCGTCCGCGCCACGACCGCCGGAACATTTCGCACCGCGCCGGCGCGGGCCGAGGAGATGTATGAGCCCGAGGTGTTCGGCCGCACAGCGACTGCGGTCATTGAGATCAAGCGATGAAGAGAAAAAGGATCTGGCGGAAGGTTTCCCGGAGCTGGGTGTACGCAGGCGCAGCAGTGTCAGCGATCGCGCTCGCCACCGGGCTCTGGATCCGCCTCGGACCCATCTCACCGGAGCTGCTTGACACCCGCGACGCGACGTCCACGGTTGTCGTCGATCGCAACGGCGTGCCTCTCTATGAAGCGCTGTCCGGCGACGGTACCCGAAGCATGACGTTGCGCGCGAACGAGCTCCCGCCCGCGCTGGTCGCGGCGACGGTCGCTGCCGAGGATCGGCGGTTCTGGTCGCATCGCGGTGTCGATCCGGTCGCCATCGCGCGCGCGCTGAAGCGGGACGTCGTGGAACTGCAGTTTGTCGAGGGAGGCTCGACCATCTCGCAGCAGGTCGCCAAGCTGCTTCTCAACAGGCAGTCGCCGCGGCGGCACCGAGGGATCGCCGCGAAGGTCCATGAAGCCGTCATCGCGATACGACTCGAGCATCGATTCTCAAAACATGACATTCTCGCGCTCTATCTGAATCTCGCATCATACGGAAACCAGATCGTCGGTGCCGAGCGCGCAAGCCGCGCCTACTTTGGAAGCCCGACGTCACTGCTGACGCCAGCCCAGGCGGCATTTCTCGCGGGGCTGCCGCAACGCCCGACGGGCTTCAACCCCTATCGTGCTCGCGATGCCGCCATGTCGCGGCAACGCAGCGTGCTTCAGCGTATGGCGGCGGCAGGAGCGCTGTCGCCTGACGGTCTGCGCGAGGCGCTGACAGAACGCCTGGTGTTCACGCGAGCTGCGGCGCCGTTCAAGGCCCCGCATTTTGTCGAGATGGTGCTCGCGGCCGCGGGAGATGTTCCGCCGGCGCGTATTGAGACGACCGTTGACGGCGAGCTGCAGCGGGAGATTTCCGGAATCATCGAGAGTCAGCGCGCCACGCTGAAGCAGCATGGTGCCGGAAACGTCGCCGTGGTGGTGCTCGACAACGTCAGCGGCCAGTGGCTGGCCTGGGAAGGGTCCGGTGACTACTTCGATGCGTCGCATGGCGGCGCCATCAACGGACCGCTCGTACCACGCCAGCCGGGATCCGCACTGAAGCCGTTCACCTACGCCCTCGCGTTCGAGAATGGGTTCACGCCCGCCAGCGTGCTGCCTGACATTCCATCGACCTTTCCGACTGCCGAATCCGGGGTGCTTTACAGTCCTCGAAACTATGACGGCCGCTATCGTGGTCCTCTTCTGGCGCGACGCGCACTTGCCGGATCCGAGAATGTCCCCGCGGTCGCGTTGGCGTCCGAGCTTGGCGTGCCGAATCTGGTGCGGTTTCTTCTGCAGGCCGGCTTCACGACATTCGATCGCAACGCGTCCTATTACGGCCTCGGCGTGACGCTCGGAAATGCGGAGGTGCGGCTGGACGAACTCGTCGCGGCGTACTCCGCGTTCGCGCGGGGAGGTGAATGGATCCGGCCAACCTACCTGACCAACGGTCAGCGCCCTGCGGGCCACATGCTCGTCAGTCCGCGTACGGCGTTCTGGATCACTGATGTGCTGTCGGACGCCGATGCGCGCGAGTACGTGTTCGGCCGCGGCGGCAGCCTCGAGTTCCCATTTCCTGTGGCCGCGAAAACCGGAACGTCGCAGGCGTATCACGACAACTGGACGATTGGTTACTCCCGTCACGTCACGGTCGGCGTGTGGGTCGGCAACTTCGACCGGCGACCGCTCCGGAATTCAAGCGGCGTCACCGGGGCGGGCCCGATCTTTCATGCGGTGATGCTGGCTGCCGAGCGAAGGGCCACCGCCGTGTCCGGTGACCTGCGAGTGCTCAGCGACGCCGATCCAGCCGGAGACATGAGGGTGCAGTCAGTGGAGATTTGCGCGTTGTCCGGGTTGGCAGCGAACTCGTGGTGCCCTGCGCGGCGGCGCGAATGGATTCAAGCCGAGACCACCCTCCGGCAATGCAACTGGCATCATCTCACCGACGAGGGCGTGCTGACCGTTTGGCCAGCCGAATATCGCCAGTGGGCCATGGACCACGCCGAAGATGGCCCGAGCGATCGTCCGCGCGAAGTCATCGCCGCTCGCACGACTGGAAATACATCGCCGGAAGCGCTTCGGATCTCCAGCCCGCCGGATGGGGCCACGTATCTCATCGATCCCACTCTCCGCCGCGAGTTTCAATCGTTATCGCTTCGCGCCGTACTGCCCGTTCCCGGCCCTGTCGAGTGGATCGTGGATCAGCGATCGGTTGGCACTGCTGCGTCCGATCAGAGCATCGCGTGGTCATTGGCGGCGGGCCGCCACACTTTCATCGCTCGCGACGCGGACGGCCGCTCCGCTAAATCGACGATTACGGTGCGCTGAGCCAGATGCCAGTCCCGTCTCACAATCGTTACCAGCATCGAGTAGGATGTCCCTGCCTTGATGCCTTCGAAGCTCGCGTTCGCGACGCTCGTACTCGCTGGGGCCTTGCAGTTACCCGGCCCGACCTCGCCGCAATCCCCTTTCATCGTTCAGCCGTATTTGCAGCTCGGAGATCTCTCAAGCCTGTCGGCGGTGGAACCAGTGCGGGTCTTATGGCAGTCGGTGAATGACAGGGTGGCCAGGTGGGGGGTCGAAGTTCGTCAGGGTGAGAGCGATCCCTGGCGATCGGCCGTTGCCGTAGAAGGGAAGCTGGTTTCGGCAGAATCGCCGTATCGCTTGTTCAACGTTGCCCTGACGAGACTTCGACCGGGCACCGAATTCGAATACCGCGTCTCGAAAGACGGCGTCGTGGTCTTTTCCTCGAGGGGGAAGTCGCGCTCCGCCATCGATCAGCCCTATCGGTTCGTCGTCACTGGAGACACGGGGGCAGACACGCCACAGGAACGCCGCGTCGTTCATCAAATCTACCAGGCGCATCCCGACTTCTTTTCCATTGCCGGTGACATCGTCTACTCGACCGGGCGAATGTCTGAATACCGGCAGAAATACTTCCCGGTCTACAACGCGGACGTCGCGAGCCCGGAAACCGGCGCGCCGCTGATTCGATCGCGGCTGTCGTTCGCGGCGGTCGGCAATCATGATGCGGGCACGAGCGATCTTGCGCGCGATCCTGATGGCCAGGCGTACTACCTCAACTGGTCGCTGCCCTTGAACGGTCCGTACGGGCAACCGGGGCTGCCAAACACACAGATTCTCAAGGGGCCAGCCGAGGATCTGAAGACGCACCTGGCGCTGCTGCGTCCAGCCTTTCCTCGAATGGCGAATTTCTCGCTCGATTACGGGAATTCCCATTGGACCTTCATCGATTCGAATGTCTACGTCGACTGGTCCGACGCGTATCTTCGGAACTGGCTGGCTCGCGACCTGGCATCGGCGAAGACGGCGGTCTGGAAATTCGTCGTCTTTCACCACGCACCGTTCAACTCGTCACGCGCCCACTTCACCGAGCAGCAGATGCGCCTCGTCAGTGACATCTTCGAGCACCGCGGTGTCGACATCGTGTTTTCCGGCCACGTGCACAACTATCAACGAACGAAGCCACTAAAGTTCCTTGCCCGGCCCGCCGCTGACCGAACCTTCAAGTCGGGCGGTTCCTACGCGATCGACGGGGACTTCGAAATCGACCAGGGCTTTGATGGCCGGAGCCAGACAACACCCGACGGCGTGCTCTACATCGTCACCGGCGCAGGCGGCGCGGGCGCCTACGATCCAGATCAAACAGACAACACGCCGACCTGGCAACCCTTTACGCAGAAACTCATCAGCGACACGTACTCGTTCACCGTCGTCGATATCGATGGACGTTCGCTGACGCTGCGTCAATTGACCGAAAACGGCGCCGAAATCGATCGAATAACGGTCACGAAGCCGAGTTCTCCCAAGGCTTCAACGCTCACTCAGAAACCAGCTGGCCGCTGAGCCGCTGCTGCTTTGCAGCTCGACCGTTGGCCACTGTCGAGTTCGAAGGACGGTCAGAAACTCCCTTCGGCGTCCAACAACCGAACGCTGAGTGCCCATCAAGCCCAGCCGCGTAAGCGCGCTGCAATCGAACACCCAGCTGAACTATTCCGCCTCAAGTCACTGTATTGACTGGCGCCTGCCTCGGATGAGCTCCGATGGGCATCGGGGTTGCCCTGCTTACTTGTCGAGGGAGTGCATACACATGACACATCTCAACATTCGTTCACTGGCACTCGTGTCCACGCTCGCTCTGTGCATCGCGGCCCCGGCCCAGGCTCAACGCCGGGAAGCTCGCAACCCGCACCAAGGCGGATCGGCGGTCCTTGGTGAGGTCGGCCTTTTCCTACCAACACAGGACGGTATGACGACGGGTCCGGCGGTTGATGGTGCTTACGAGTACTACCTCACCGCGCGCAACAGTCTCCGTCTCGGCGTGGGATGGGCAAATCCGAAGGTCGACCGTGAACATTCCGACGGCACTCGGCAAATCCGCCTTGGCGGCGACCTCATCCACAACTGGGAAGGGGGAGCTGTTCATCCGTTTGTTGGCGCGGGAGTGGGTTCGTACTTCCTTCAGCCGATAGACAACGGAAACAACTTCGGCTCGAGCAGCACGAAGTTTGGCGCGCGCCTGCTGGGCGGCGTGGAGTACTTCACTTCTAGATCGTTCTCGATCAAGGGTGAGGGCCGATACGACGCAGTCATGAAGGCCAATGGCTACAACCCATCGGGCGTCACGTTCTCGATTGGTGTGAAGAGCTACTTCTAAAACCTCAGGTTCTGCTGGGTTCTACAAGGTTCTGCTGGGTTCTACGGGGTTCGTTCTAGGGTTCCGCGAGGTTCTGTCAGACCGCGAACGAACCCTGTAGAACCTAGTAGAACCCGGCAGAACCTAGTCGAACTCTTTAGAACCTCGGTGGACCTGGCTGAGATGAATCCCGTCTGATCCATTTGTAGGCGGCGAGGGAGTTCTTCCAGAAGTATTTGTCCGCAACCCGTTGCGGTTGCGTCTGGAAGAACTCCCGCACTACGCCCACCACTTTGTCGATTGGTGCAACGCCGTCACTGTTTGGCCAGTCGCTGCCGAATAGAATCCGGTCCTCCCCAAACGTGTTCACCAGGCGATTCAAACGATCGCGATAGGGCGTCAGTTCTGTTGTGACTACGCCGTTCACGCGATGGATGACAGCCGACAATTTTACGAAGACATTCGGACGCTGCTGAAGCTCTCGGATCGCGTCGTCATAAGCCTGTTGCGTCTCCGGTGTGGGATCGAGGCTCGGCAGATGATCCACCACAACCCGAAGATCGGGGACCTTATCGGTGATTCGCACAATCGCCTGAAGAAGATTGACGCGGGGGTTCGCTGTATCCAGAACGAGATCGGCTTGCGCGAGCAGCTTCAACCCATCGATGAACGCCGGATTGTCGGCCTGCCTCGTGATGTCACGGCCCCACAGATTTCCGTATCGGATGCCGCGAAACAGCCGATTCTTGTGGTAGCGGGACAGCATCTCGCCATAGTCGGCCTTGTCGGGCTCCAGGTTGCCAATGACCCCGACGATGATGGTGTCGCGCTCAGCGACCTCCAGCACCCACAGGTTGTCTTCCACCCATGGACTCGCTTCGACTTTGATCGCACCGACGATTCCAAGCGGCGTCGCAAGTTTGCGGTAGCGCGGAGGCAGGGATGGTTCAACCGGTACGCCCGGCGGACCCGTGTAGGGTGCCCCTTGCGGTCGAGTGGGATCGAACAGGTGGATGTGTGTGTCGATGATAGGGATAGGCAAGGCGGACTGAACGAAGGGATCACCGCCGGCGCGCGATGCCGCCAGCCCCAGTCCTCCGATGCCTGCGAGACTTGTCAGAAACGTGCGCCGAGTCTGCATTCAATCAGCAATCAACAATCAGCAATCAACAATCCTTTATCTGGCCCACGCGTACGCATCGACGCGTGGGTCGGCACCCGCGCTCACTGAGCCTGTCTTCCCATCGACGACGATTCCCGCGAGGGAGCCCATCGACCATGGGCCTGCCGCGCGCTGCGGGAACTTGTGACCTTTTGCGGCAAGGGCGGACCTCACCGTGTCCGAGATCCGGGACTCGATGGAAAGGTCTCCGGGATACATGGTGTGGGGGAACGGCGAGGCCGGGAAGCTGCGCGTTGTCCAGCGCGGCGCCTCGATTGCCTGCTGCACGTTCATGCCGAAGTCGATGACGTTCATCAGTGTCTGCATCGTCCGCATGACCTGATCGTCGCCGCCCGGGCTGCCGAGAATCATGAATGGCTGGCCATCCTTCATGACGAGCGTCGATTGCAGCGTGCTCCGAGGGCGTTTACCCGGGGCGAGGGCATTGGCTTCACCAGGAACAAGCGAGTAGTAATCGCCGCGGCAATTGAGAATGAACCCGAGATCGCCCATGACGACGCCCGTGCCCCAGGCACTGTGGAGGCTGGGCTCGAAGCTGACCATGTTGCGATCCTTGTCGACGACGCCGAGGTAGCTCGTATCGCCGACATGATCAGCGTCGCCCTCCGTCGAAAATGTCACCGGTGGGTCGACCGCGGTGCTCTTCATGAACTTCGAGGGATTGCCGGGACGCATCTCCAGCGACGCATGATCGGCATCGATCAGCGTGCGACGTTCAGAGGCATACGCTTTGGACAGCAGACCTTCGTACGGGATCGTGATGAAGTCCATGTCGCCGAGGAACTTTTCTCGATCGGCAAAGGCGAGCTTGATGGCCTCGGCGCCGGTGTGGATGTACGCGGCGCTGTTGTGTTTCATGGCCTTCAGATCGAAGCCCTCGAGGATGTTGAGCGCGAACAACTCCGCAGGCCCCTGGCTTGCTGATGCGTTCTTGTAGACGTCGTACCCTCGATAGTTCGTCGAAACCGGCGTTTCGACCTTGGCGGTGTAGCTCGCGAAATCCTCGTATCTGAACAGGCCGCCATTCTTTTCCGAGAACTCCGCCATCGCTTTCGCGATGTCGCCTTTGTAGAAGCGATCGCGGGCGGCGCGCAGCGCCTCGTGCCGCCCCTTCAAGGCCGACTGCTTTTCAGCTTCTACCAGGCGACGAAGTGTTCGCGCCACATCCAGGTTCTTGAAAACGTCGCCCCCCTTCGGCGCCTTGCCGTCGGGCCAGTACACCTTCATGCTGCTCGGATATTTCTGCAGCTTGCGGCCTCCCATCGATCGCGCGAGACCCTCGGGCAATACGAAGCCCTGTTCGGCCAGATCGATTGCCGGCTGGAGCACCTGGGCGAAGGTCATCGTCCCCCAGCGGTCAAGCAGCGTGTACCAGGCGTCGACAACGCCCGGGACCGTCGCTGACAACAAGCCGTCATCGAGTGGAAGCTTGCCGTCCTGATGCTCCTTGTACCAATCGATGGTCGCCAGCTTTGGCGCGGTGCCTTCCGCGTTGATTGAGATTACCTTTTTCGACTTCGCGTCGTAGACCAGGACGACAGCGTCGCTGCCGTAGCTATTCGACGCGGGGTCCACGAGTGCCAGCACGGCCTGTCCGGCGACTGCCGCATCGAACGCGTTCCCGCCAGCTTCGAGTATCCGGACCGCTGCCTCGGTGGCCTGATGCTTCATCGAGCTGACCGCGTACTGACGCCCCGTAATCACGGGCCTCATCGTGTGGCCAGGCTGAGGTTCGATTTCGTCTTGAGCAAAGCAGGGCAGGGCTATTGCGGACGCGACGATCGTGAGCACGAGGGTCAGCCGGGCGCGGTCGAGCATGGTGACCTCCTGAGGAGCCGCGCGATCATGGCGCGGCCACCGTGAGCTGTCAACTTCGAGGCTGGAGCCAATCTTCGTCGGGATCGTCGTCTTCATCCGGTTCCGGTAATGAGACTGCCGATTCACGACTCGGAACGATCGGCCTTCGCGGTGCGCCGACCATGGAATCGCGATCGCCTTCGTCAGTAAAGGAGTCGCGCTGCTGATAGCGGACAAAGTGCAGGGAGTACGTGGCTCGGCCGCGGGAGAGTTGGTTCAAATCGTGCGCGTAGCCGAAAAGGCGAGCGAATCGAACGACGGCCACGACACTGCGCCACTCGCCCCGGGCCTCACTGATCTGAATTTCTGCTCGCCTGCGCTCGAGCGTGATGGCTATTGAAACGACCTGAACAATGCGGTTGGTTTCCACCGTTGTAATCCTACGCCCGCAGCCAGCCGTCCAGGTGCGCAGCTACGAATTCGTCGTCTTTGAGGTGGGGATAGGCAGCCGTGACTCGGTCGATTTCCTCAGACTGACCCCGGCTGAGCGTTTCGTGCGGGTCGAGACAACGCGAGCTGGCGAGAAGGCTTTGACGCCGGAGCACTTCGTTGATCCCGGCAATGCAGCCGGCGAAGCCATTCGCTGCGTCGAAGAAGGCGGCGTTCGCGTCGGTCACCTCATTTGCCGTTCGCAGCAACGCCATCGGCACATGTCCGGCTTCTACGGCGAGATGACAGTCTGCCAGCACTCGAACCGCGCCGCTCGTCCACACCGCCCAGTGCCCAAGCAGCCCGCCAACAATTCGCAGTTGAGTCGTGCTTGCCGCGCCGGGGACTCGATACGGCGATACCAGATCGCCGACGATGTTGTCGTCGTTCCCCGTGTAGAGCGCGATGTCATGACGTCCGGAGTCGGCCAACGCCCTGACAACGTCGAGCGTTTGATAGCGATTGAACGGAGCGATCTTGATGGCGACGACGTTCGCGATCTCAACGAACCTTCTCCAGAAGCTATAGGAGAGCGGGCGTCCGCCGACGCTCGGCTGAAGGTAGAACCCAACGACCGGCAGAACCTCGGCGACCTGCCGGCAGTGATCGATGAGCCGATCGTCCGCAGCGGTGGCCAATGCCGCCAGGCTGAGCAGCCCAGCGTGATACCCGAGGTCGGAGAGCAGCCGCGCTTCCGTGAGTGCCTGCGGCGTCGGGCCGCAAATACCGCCGATGCGGACGAGAGGCGCTCGCCCGGCACCGTCCGCGCGATCCATCTCCTCGCGGCCGAGCGCAAGCACTGGCTCGAAGAGACCAATCGCCGGCTCGCGGATCGCGAACTGGGTCGTGTGGACTCCGATCGCCAGTCCGCCCGCCCCGGCTGCGGCGTAGTACCGTGTCAGCGCACGCTGACGTCGCTCGTCAAAACGGCCCCCCGCGTCGAGCGCCAGCGGATGCGCCGGAATCGCGAGCCCACCCGCTAATAATTGCCGCAGTTGTTCGACTTCCACTCAGCAGAACCTCGTAGAACCACCAGAACGAACCTCGTGGAACCCTGTAGAACCTTGTGGAACCCGGTAGAACCCGTTCAAAAGCGCCCGTCCCTGGACTCGAAGTGGGTCGGCTTATCGAGGCTGACGCCTCCTCGCGCGACCCAGTCGGCTGTCCAGTCGAGCACTTGCTTTGTATCCACGCGCGGCTGTCCGAAGAGTGCCCAGCCGCGAGCACCGTTGCTCAGGAGCGCATCCTCTGCTTCGCGTCCCGTGAAAGTCACCTGCTTTTTCAACAGGCACGCCAAGTCCTCACGCGTGCTCCTGACGCTGAGTTCCGGCCCAGCGATGTGGAGCACGAGCGCCGGCGACGTCGCGTGCGCGAGCGAGGCGAGCGCCACGGCATT
>Ga0126377_10001051_pt1 | contig 17707 bp, 19 predicted proteins | sample PanSoiMetPlot_22_FD_92647 | JGI IMG/M metagenome (GOLD analysis project Ga0126377, IMG submission 92647) | Tropical forest soil microbial communities from Panama - MetaG Plot_22 | ecosystem: Environmental > Terrestrial > Soil > Tropical forest > Bulk soil | place: Panama | collected 2016-02-17 | reverse complement strand
TTATACCATTGGCAATGATGTGACCGCCCGTGACCTGCAAAAGTCTGATGGCCAATGGACACGGGCCAAAGGCTTCGACACTTTCTGTGCGTTTGGGCCATGGATTGATACCGAGTTCGACCCGTCTGACGCAGTCATCACCTGCCGCGTGAATGGACAGATGCGGCAAATGGCCTCCACACGCGATATGGTCTTCAATGTGGGCGTGTTGATCGCCTACATTTCATCGGTCATGACTCTGGAGCCGGGCGATTTGATTTTCACTGGAACGCCATCCGGTGTGGGCCCATTGGTGGATGGGGATGAGGTTTCGGTTGAAATCGAAGGACTGGGAATAATCAACAACAAGGTAAAGGCGGAAGGAAAGTGATTGGATTTGGGACAGCAGGGTCACAGCGAAACTGACAAGGAGTTTGATTTTGGATCGTCCTGCTGTGCTCCCACCTAGTTAACCGGAGGACTCCATGCAGGCTTTTGAACTTGCCCAACTCATCCAACAACGAAAAGACTCAAACAAACTCTATCTCGAATTCCTGAAGGTTCCCGACCTGAGCATGGGACTGTACGTTCTCCCCGCAGGCGGGACCGATCCCCAAAGTCCACACACTGAGGATGAGGTCTATTACGTAGTGAGCGGAAGGGCGAAGATTAATGTGGCAGATGAGGATCAGGTTGTTCAAGCCGGATCAATTGTGTATGTGGCGAAGAACGTGGAGCATCGCTTCCATTCGATTGAGGAGGAGTTGACTGTTCTGGTGTTCTTCGCGCCGGCGGAATACGCAAATCGAAAAGGAGAATGACATGGCATTTCAATTGGAGAGATTCTTCCTTGACATATTCGCCCCCCAAAGTGGTGACGTATTGACAGTCATGTATGACCTGCCTCATGGCGACATTCAAGATCATGCCGCATGGCAGGAACGCCGCGAGATGGCAATCGAATGGCATCAAAAGATCAATACATTTGCATCCAAGTATCAAATGAGGGTAAACCCGCTTTTTATTTACGAAGCGACCGGTGGACACGCCCGCGATTTACCGGAGTTCGGTCAAAGTGAGGGTAAGACTGTTCGATTGGAGGATGTTATCAAGGATTCAACGATCGTAATTTCCATGCCACAGTTCTCAGCAACTGCACCCCTGCTTGCCTTTACGAAAAAATACGGGAACCTGCGCGTGGCGAGCATGCCTCTGGTTTCCAAGTCGATGGAAGAGACCGGGCTTTCCGCTGACTACGATAAAGTTGCCAGACTCTGTGCTCAATTGGTTCCATTGTTCGATCAGGCGGATGGTGTGGAGGTGACCTTCTCCACGGGTCACAAAATCTATTTCGATAAGTCGGATAATAAGCCTGCCCGTCAGGATAATGGACGTTTGCATCCTAGCTTGGACTCAATCCGGTTAGGAAACTTACCCGCCGGTGAAACCTTTGTGGTTCCCAATGAAAGCGCGGAAAGCAAGACACAGGGAGAGATCCCGGTCAGGTACGGTGATGAAATGGTTGTGTTCATCGTGCAGAACAACCAGATCGTTGACGTTCAAGGGGATGGATACATGGCAACTCAAAAACGTCACGAGTTCCGCGAAGAAAAAGCCTTGCGAAATATTGCGGAGGTGGCGATTGGTTGTAACGATAAGGCAGTTGTGACTGGAAATGTTTTGGAAGATGAAAAAGCGGGCTTCCACTGGGCGTATGGGCGTAGTGAGTTTCTTGGCGGAACGGTAGCCCCCAAGGATTTTTCCACACCGGACAAAGTGTTACATCAGGATATTGTGTATGCTAAAGGCAATCCGATAGTTTGCCAGCGACTTGATTTCATTTCCGCAGATGGAATACGGAAGACAGCCATTGTAGACGGCGAATTGATACTTGGATAATTTGGGAACAAAGAATATGATCTCTCTAATAAAGAAGTAATAAAAAGTTGATGGTGTTGGTGTTCTTCGCGGCAGCTGAGTATTCAAATAAAGGTTAACACTATATGCACCAAAACAAAGATGTTTTATGGAAAGAAATTCCAATATACAGCGCATGAGAGCTTTGCCGGTCGAAGGAATACGAATAGGTGTCATTTCAGTATTGTTATCGTCTATTATCTATTCAGTACTAATAATAGGTGGACTTATAGTAACGATAGTTATAGGGCCACCAGATTCGGGATTGGATAAAGGATCGATGATTCTGGCAATATTATTCTTCATCGGCATTTATGCCATAATCGCGGGGATTTTTCCATCATTGATAATCGGAATACTAGGTGGAGCGTGTATTGGCCTATTTCTTTCACTCTGGCGAGAAAAATTAAATTCAGTACTTGCAGGTTTTATTGGTTTCTTGGTTGGCTTAATATTGGTATCAATAGCAGATTACTTGTCATGGACTTATTCCATTCAAAATACTTCTTTTTTCGAGTTTCTATTATTGAATAAGGTTGACCGTCTTATTCCTAGTATTCTCTCGCTACCTATATCATTTTATATGGGATGGAAAACCAACAACATGAACACCACAGAATTGGCCTAGATCCCAAAGGATGATCTTTATGCTCCAACTCAAAACGACCCTTCCACAAACGGACATCCGCGGTGTGCCAGCGCAGAACTGGGGCCTGTCATTGGCTGACCTGCTAAACAACTCTACGAGCGCTTATTGTTTATTTGATAGACCATTCATACAATCGAGCTTAAAACCGGGATTTTGCTGATAATCACTGTACATCCCCACGAGAGCAGGAAAGCTATCGGGGCGACAAGGGGAATCACAAAGACCGAACTCCCACTGTGGGGGTTGAATCCCAGTGTGTGCCAGCTGGAAAGCATCCAGTCAAGGATCAACGGGTGGATGAGAAAGATACCCAGGCTTGCCTTATTGAGCCAGCTTGAAATACGCGCCAAGGCGGGCGGCGCTTTCGCGCCAATGAGCTTGACCAGGATAAATGCCCCCAAAGACATCAGGATGATGTTCAAACTGGGATAACTGGCAAAAACCAATTCATTATTCTTAGGGGAAAGACTGAAATAAAAGACCGCGAAACTGAACACGAATCCCAGCACAAACAGACCCAGCCCCAAATACATTGTTTTTGGGGCATATTCCAAACTTCCGAGGTAGTAACCCAAAAGAAAATAGCCGACGTACCCGCCGGTATAATAAATCTCGAAACCATTCTTGATGGGCGTGAGCCCCGCAACAATATATAGGATTGGCGCGGCGATAAACCAAAGTGCAATGTAGTAAAACAATTCTGCCTTTTTTGCATGGGCAACGAAGACGCGCAAAATGGGCACGAGCAGATACAACCCGATCAAGGAATAGAAAAACCATAGATGGGATGCGCGTGGACCGCGCAAGATGCGGATGAACAGCTTTGCCACCGCATCAAGGGTGACACCGGTATCAACAAAAGATCCCGAGTTGATCACATCATAGATCACTGACCAGACAAGAAAGGGGATGAGGATTCTAGTTGCCCGCTTCCTGAAAAAAGTCCAGGTATCCTCTTCTCTTGAAAGCAGCAGATAACCGCTTATTAGAAAGAAAAAGGGGACCCCGATACGTGACAAGGTGTAATAGAAAGAAACCCCGTACCGCGGCGCAACAGCCCATCCATCCACGTGCGCCAACACCACTAAAAATGCGCCGATACCGCGCGCAATATCAACCCAGAGAATTGTGGATTTTGCGTTTGTCACCTGCATATTTTGCCCATCATCCATGCACCTGATTATAGCTGTTTGAAAATATTCAAAGGCTGGCTTGTGTTCTCTAACCGAAATTTCGGATTGCCACAAAATTATATATAATTTACAATTCACACAATCCCAAGGAAACATCCTGCTTATGTTCAATCTCAAAACCACCCCCTTCCACGAAAGGACGTCCGCGTTGTGCCAGCCGCAGAATTGGCGCAAGTGGGCGGGCTATTTTGTTGTCGGCTCGTATGAGCATGTGCTCGACCGCGAGTATTGGGCGATCCGCAATGCGGCGGCGTTGATCGATGTCACGCCGTTGATCAAGTACATCATCCAAGGCAAGGATGCGGCGGCGTTACTGCATCGCGTCACCACCCGCGATATTCACAAGATGAAAGTGGGGCAAGTCGCTTACACGGGCTGGTGCGATGATGAGGGCAAGCTGATCGACGATGGAACCGTTTCTCGCCTCGAAGAACAGACTTTCCGCCTGACCGCTGCAGAACCAAATCTACGCTGGCTGACAATGAACGCCGTTGGGATGGATGTGTCCATCACCGAAGTCACTGACAATGTCGCGGCGCTCAGTTTTCAGGGACCAAACACGCGCAAGGTCTTGAATCTCGTCGCTGAGAGACCCGTGGACGAGTTGAAATATTTCCGCTTGATGAATAACAAGATCTGCGGCGAGGATATCACCATTTCGCGCACAGGCTATACCGGCGACCGTGGCTATGAGATTTGGATGGATAACAAAGATGCACTCAATATTTGGGATACGCTCATGGAAGCAGGCGCGGATTACGGCATCGCACCCGTCGGCATCCTCGCCATGGATATGGCGCGCGTAGAAGCGGGCCTCTTCATGCTCGATGTAGATTACACCTCTACGACGCACGCGTGGATTGGATCGCAGAAATCTTCTCCGTTCGAGTTGGGACTCGATTGGACAGTCGCACTCGATAAGCCCGGATATTTCGTCGGTCGCCGCGCGTTGGAAAAAGAAAAACGCGAAGGTTCGGCGTGGAGGATGATGGGACTAGAAGTGGATTGGGTGGGGATGGAAAATATTTTCAAGCAAGTTGGCTTGCCACCGCAAATTCCTGGCATGGCAATTCGTGGAAGTTTGCCGATCATGGTCGGCAATGTGCAGGTAGGATATGCGTCTACTTCGAGTTGGTCGCCGTTGTTGAAGAGGTACATTGCACTTGCCCATTTGCAGAGACCCTACTATGAAGTTGGCACGGACGTGCGCATGGAGATCACGGTCGAGCATCACCGTCAGCACGCACCCGCGAAGGTGGTGAAGCTTCCGTTCTATGAACCTGAGTGGAAAAGGAAATGAGTAATCACTTGAAATTATCATTTCACCCAGCCACACCTGACCGCTGGTCGGATCTTGAAGTTCTCTTCGGAACTTCAGGGGCAGATGATGGTTGTTGGTGTATGACCTGGCGGCAAAGCGAGACTCAACTCGCAAATGCCACATCTGAAAGCAACCGCGTTTTATTCAAAGGTCAGATTGACTCTGGGGTTTCACCGGGAATACTCGCCTACGTGGGCGAAACAGCAGTTGGTTGGTGCAGTGTGAGTCCCCGAGCCAGCTTTGTTCGTTTGGAACACCATCCTTACTTTCAGAAGCCTACGACTGATAAGGCGATTTGGACGATCATTTGTCTCTTCGTTCGTAAGCAGTCACGCAAACAAGGTGTTGCTTACGGGCTATTAAACGCTGCAGTGAAGTATGCAATCGCAAACGGCGCTCAAGCCATCGAGGCGTATCCGGTTAATTCACACGGAAAACATCTAACTACCAAAGAGGCTTTTCCCGGAACAGTGCCTATGTTCCTTAAGGTAGGATTTAAAGAAATCGTTGTCACAGAGGCAAAGAGTCGCAGCGGCGGCTTCTTTCGTTCGATTGTTCGCTACGATGTACCGTAAACTGACGTTTTACATCGTACCGCGTTGATATCTAAACCCTAATTTCGATTTTTATCCACTATGAGGTTTCATCAAGTTCAAACTTTTATGCAAGAAGCGGTATGAGCCAGAGTGGAAGAAAAATGATTATTTGAAAAGAAGCTTAGCAAAAATCAGAATTACTTTCTACCGCGAAAGATTCGGCGGATCGTATATTGAATGATAAAAACCATTAGACCTGTAGCTACTGCCTACGCAACTCTATTGTAAGTTGGATATAGCCATGAAATCCAATCGACAACTAACCAAAGGGCGATAATGCTAAGAAATAACGCCAAAAGAATTAATATGATTGTAGAGAAGAGTTTTAGGTCACCCTTTAATAGTTCCTTTTCCTCTTTTTTCATACTCATGCTCCTTGAAATTCAATTATACAATTTTCAAATTAGTTATGGAGAATGTTAGATGGTAAATACTTACGATGTAATCATCATCGGCGGTGGGCATAATGGACTGGTCGCCGCGGCATATCTGGCGCGGGCGGGCAAGAAGGTTGTTGTGCTCGAGCGTAGACATATCGTCGGCGGGGCGGCGGTGACGGAGGAGATTTTCCCTGGGTACAAGTTCACCGAATTTTCGTATGTGGTGAGCCTGTTGCGCCCGGAGATTATCCGTGATTTGGAATTGCCCAAGCACGGATTGAAAATCCTGCCATTGCCATCCACATTTACTCCAACAGAAAACGGAGATTATCTCGCCGCATGGGATGACCATGACTTGACTCGCCGCGAGTTGTATCGTCACTCGCCCAAGGATGCGGAAGCTTACGACGAATATGCCCGCGTCATGGCACGCGCTGCAAAAGCGATCAAGCCGATCATCAATTTGATTCCGCCGGACCCGTCGTCACTTCATCCGCGGGATTTGTTCAATCTGCTGAAGGTCGGTCAATACGCAAAGAGTCTCTCTGAAAAAGAACTATACATGATCGCCAAACTCGCCACGCAATCGTCAGCAGATTTGCTCGAAGAGTGGTTCGAGACCGACGCGCTGAAAGGCACCAAGGCCGCGAGTGGAATCATCGGCACGTTCCTTGGTCCACGTTCGCCTGGGACGGCGTATGTTTTGCTCCATCACTACATGGGCGAAATTGACGGCGCGTTCCGTGCCTGGGGTTTTGCCAAGAACGGCTCTGGCGGAGTCAGCGGTTCGATCTTTAACGCCGCACAAGCGCTTGGAGTGGAGACCAGAGTCAATTGTTCGGTGAAGCAGGTCATCGTCAAGAATGGACGCGCTGTAGGCGTCGCATTAGAGAACGGCGATGAGCTTCAATCCAAAGTCGTCATGTCTGCCGCCGACCCGAAGCGGACGTTCCTGCAATTTGTCGAAGGCAAACATTTCCCCGATGATTTTGTCACGTCGATTCAAAACTTTCGCACGCGCGGCTCGTCAGGCAAGGTCAACATCGCGTTGAGTGAACTGCCCAACTTCACCGCGTTGCCGTTCAAAGGCAAAGGGCAGGATTCCGTTTTGCATCGCGGCGCGGTGTCCATCAGCCCGAGCATCGATTATATCGAGCGCGCCTACGACGACGCCAAGTATGGGCAGATTTCGAAGCGACCGTATCTTGATATGATTTTCCCGTCGATGATCGACCCCGACATGGCGCCGCCCGGGCAACATGTGATGTCTTGCTTTGTGCAATATGCGCCGTACGATATCGAAGGCGGCTGGGATGATTCAAAGCGCGACGCGCTTGGCGAAGCGGTCATCGCGACCATCGAGGAATACGCGCCGAACATCCGCAAGTGCATCGTCGGCATGCAGGTCATCACGCCGAAGGATATCGAACGCATCGCGGGCATCACCGGCGGTAACATCTTCCACGGCGAACTGTTGCTACACCAGATCTTCTTCCTGCGTCCCACGCCGCAATGGGCAGACTTCCGCACCCCGCTCAAAGGCTATTACTTCGGTGCAAGCGGAGCGCATCCCGGTGGCGGAGTCATGGGCGCGGCGGGTATGTTGGCGGCGAAGGAGATGTTGAAGGATGGAGTGTAGAGAATGGAGAGTAGAAAGTAGTGAGTGGATGAACGATGGTCGAGTACGAAGGTATCGAGACCACCGCTTCTTTCTCTGCCGAGAGTTGACACTGTTGAATAGAGTTTGGTCTTACCCTTGAGTTTGATTGAGCAGGATTAACCATGCTAGAAGGACTCGACAAAATTAATTGGTCACAACTCCACCATGCCTACGGTGACGCAAGTGATGTACCTAGCTTGATTCGACAATTGCTTTCCAAAGACAATGACATTGTTGATAAAGCAATATATGAATTGTTTGGAAACATATGGCATCAAGGTACAGTTTACGAAGCATCAGCAATTGCTGTACCTTTTCTACAAGAAGTATTGAAATTTTCTGGAATAAATGACAAAACGAAAAACTCACTCGTCTGTTTGTTAGCAAGCATGGCTGATGGTTACGACACAAAGGATGGGCGTTATGCTGACGCAACCCGGATAGCTGTCGAACAGGAAATACAACTTTTATTTCCATACTTGTATTGTGAAGTTCCAGTGGTGCGAGAAAGCGTGGCTGGAGCATTAAGTCATTATCCTCAATATATTGCCGAGACTCTTCCAATGTTAGAAAAAGCCCTTGCTTCAGAAAGTGATGAGGAAGCAAAAGAAAAAATAACTGAAGCAATTGAAACATTAAAATCAGAAAAGACGCAATAATGATCGAGAGACCCCATATTAGCGAAGAAAAGATAATTTATGCCGTAAAAGAATATTATTTGCTTCCTGTGGCAGACGTTGAATTCCTTCCAATTGGAAACGATGCCTCTGCCTGGGCATATCGTGTTGCGACTGAACATCAAGGCACCTATTTTCTCAAGGTAAGAAAGGAAATATCGAATCGAGCAGGTTTTCTTGTCCCACGATTTCTTCAGGATCAAGGCATTGCCCAAGTACTTGCTCCACTTCAAACAAAGGAACAGGAGTTATGGGCTGGTGTAGAAGATTTCTTTCTGATCCTTTATCCGTTTGTGATGGGACGGGAAGCGATGAAAATTGGCATGTCCGATTCGCAATGGATGGAATTCGGCGCAGTGTTGAAACAAATCCATCTTACTGAACTTCCTTCTGACATTTCACAGTATGTGAGACGAGAAAAGTTCATTCCGAAATGGAGCAATCTCGCCGAGGATCTGCACAGGGGCGTTAACACGCGAGAGTTTGATGATCCTTATCAGAAAGAGCTTGCTATTTTCTGGAAGAAAAATAATGAAACAATTCAAACCCTTATTGAGCGAGCCAAAATGATAGGACAGCATCTCCAGCAGGCTGATTTGGAATTCGTTCTCTGTCACGCAGACATTCATACAGCTAACATATTAATTACGCAAGAACAAGATATGTTCATTGTTGATTGGGATGACGCACTGTTTGCACCGAAAGAGCGGGACTTAATGTTTGTTCTTGAAAAAGACACAATTCATACCAGAGAAGAGCAATTGTTCTTCGATGGACACGGAAACGTGGACATTAACCGACTTGCCTTGGCTTATTACAGATATGAATGGTGTGTCCAGGAAATTGGCGATTTCGGTGAGCGAGTTTTCTTGAAAAAGGATATAGGCGAAACCACAAAGAAAGACTCTGTAGAAGGATTTATGAAATTGTTTTCACAAGATGATGTGATTGAAGCAGCACTTAACACACCATTTGAATCTGAGGTAAGGAATAATTCATGACGATTCACTATGACGCCATCATTATCGGCGCGGGGCGGGTGAGCGGGGCTAAAGCCCACTACTCAGAACATGAAAGCCCTCCGGGCTGGCACAACGAGTCCGCTTGAGCGGACTTGCACGAACTGAGGTAGGGCTTCAGCCCACCGATCAAGGCAAGCGAAAACATCGCGATTGAAAAGGAATTTTTATGGCAAATATTTATGATTGCATCATCATCGGTGCGGGACACAATGGACTGGTCGCCGCCGCATATCTTGCAAAACAAGGAAAGAAAGTTTTGGTTCTTGAACGCCGCGCTATCGTCGGCGGTTCGGTGGTGACTGAATCCTTTGCCGAGGGCTTCACCATCGACTCAGTGCAGACGGGCGGAACCTTGCGACTAGATATTATCAAGGATTTGAAATTATCTTTGCCTAAAGTAACAGAAATGCCAGCTTTTATTTCCCTGCAACCTGATGGAAATCATTTGAGACTCAACGCCGAGACCATCAAACGCTTCTCCGAAAAGGACGCGGCGCGCTGGGGTGAATTCGTCCGCTTTATGGACAAGTGCGCGAAGATTCTGGAAAAGGCATATTCCACCATCATGCCGCGTTTGCCAATGAACTTGAATGCCAAAGAAGGTTTCGGCTTGATGGATTTGGGACTCAACCTTCGCCTGGCGGGTCGCAAGGATATGCTCAACTTCATCCGCGCCCTGCCGATGAACGCGCAAGAGTTGGTGGAGGAGTATTTCGAATCCGAAATTGTCAAAGCGGCGATTGCTGCGGTTGCCATTCACGGTTCAACTCTAGGACCCATGTCCGCTGGGACGGGCTATACGTTAATTCATAATTGGATGAATCGCGGCGGGCTGGCACATGCCAATGTGGGAAAGGCAGGCGAGGTTACATCCGCGCTGGCGAATGTTGTAAAATCCTTTGGCGGAGAAATTAGAACCAGCGCCGAAGTGGTGAAAATCTGCGTGGAAAAACAAGTGGCGAAGAGTGTAATGTTGGCAAACGGCGAAGAGATTCCAGCAAATACCATTCTATCCTCCGCTGACCCAAAACACACTTTACTCAAACTCGTCGGCGCGATGGAATTACCGCCGGAATTCGTCTGGCACACGCAATCCATCAAAATGCGTGGATCAGTGGCAAAGGTGCATTTGTTGGTTGATAACGTAGGGGCGGACGGCCGTCCGCCCTTACTACCAGAAGGCACATTGGTCCTCGCGCCGTCCATCAAATATCTAGAGCGCGCCTTCGACGCGGCAAAGTATGGCGAAATTTCCGAAAAGCCCTATCTCGAAATAGCAACAGCGGGTAATACGGTTTCAATCCACTTTCAGTTTGCGCCATACAGCCTGAAACATGGAACCCTTCGACAAGGCTCAGGGCAAGCCTGGAACGTGGAACGTGAAAAGGTTGAGAAGATTGCGATTGATACACTGGCGGAATATTTCCCAAATCTAAAATCTTCAATCAAAAATCAAAAATCCATCACGCCTCTTGACCTTGAACAAACCTATGGCTTGACTGAAGGCGACATCAACCACGGCCAACTCATGCTCGATCAATTCCTGTTCATGCGTCCGATTCCTGGCTGGTCAAATCACAGGACGCCGATTGATAATTTATACCTCTGCGGAAGCGGCATCCACGGCGGAGGTGGAGTCAGCGGCGCGGCGGGACGAAATGTGGTGAAGGTGTTGAAATGAATTGTAACTCTCCAGAACATTTCACAAACTCCTAATTTCAATTTATTTGGAAACTTTGACCATGCAATTGAAAGTGATACAATCCCACAAAGCCAAAAAGAAAGATTAAGAGGAAACATGTATATCGACCCAAATACAGGCGGCGTCATTTTTCAGGCACTGGCTGCAGCTTTTGTTGCCATTTCGGGTGTGCTGTTGATCTTCTCCGGGAAGATCCGGGGCTATATTGCGCGGCTGCGCCGCAGGGCACGCAACGATGACAAGGACGAAGATCAAACCTAGATGCGAACAATCATTGTAGGATTTGACTCATTCGACCCGTCCACCTTCGAGCGCCTCCAGGCAGCCGGGCGAATGCCCAACCTGGGCAAGTTCGTGGACCAGGGCGGGTATTCACGGCTGGAGGTCTGCTCCCCTCCCCAAACTGAAGTCTCCTGGACCAGTATCGCTACAGGCGTGGATCCCGGTTCGCACGGGATTTTTGATTTTGTGCATCGTGACCCGGAGACCTACATCCCCTTTGTCTCCCTGTTGCCCACCAAACAAACCCTCATGGGCGAGCAGTACCTGCCACCCTACTCCACAAAGACATTATTTCATGAAGCAGCCGATATGGGCTATCCTGCAACAGCGCTGTGGTGGCCAGCCCTGTTTCCAGCACGCCCCGAGTTCGCCGTGGCAACCCTTCCCGGCCTGGGGACGCCGGATATTCGTGGACAACTTGGTGTCGGAACGTATCTCACCACTGAGCCTGAGGAAAAAAGGAAGGTCAGGGTTGTAGAACTCAAAGCCACAGCCCTGGGTAAATTCACAGCCACGTTGGAAGGACCCAATCTCAAGTCGAAAGAGGGGATGCGCCCCGCGACGCTTCCAGTGACGATTGATGTTCTCGATGAAAAATCTGTTGACGTCACGGTGGGGAAGCGAAAGATCCAGCTTACTCTCGGAGTTTGGAGCCCGATCATTGAACTCCAATTTCCGGCTGGTTTTGCTTTTTCCGTGCATGCTATTACGCAGATCATTTTGACGGAGGTCAGGGATCGCGTCAGTCTTTATTGCCTGCCTTTGCAAATTCATCCTCTGCATGCCCTGTGGCACTATTCCACACCTCCCGCGCTCGTCAAGGAGGCGTGGAAAAACACTGGACCCTTCCTCACCCTGGGCTGGCCCCAGGATACTAATGCCCTCGACGATGGCTGCATCACGGACGGACAATTCCTCGCCTTGTGTGATTCGATTTTCGAATCGCGCCAGCGTATCTTTTTCCACCAACTGAAGAATTTCCGCGAGGGTGTGCTGGCCGGCATCTTCGATTGCCTTGACCGCGTCCAACACATGTTCCTGCGCACAGATCAGGAAATCGTGGACGGATGGTATCTCAAGCTCGATCAATTCGTCAGTGAGGTCCAGGCCAGGATCGATTCGCTTGGGCTTGAAAAATATCGCTTCCTGATCCTATCCGACCATGGCTTCCAGACTTTTGAACACAAGGTCCATCTCAACCGCTGGCTCATTCAAAATAGTTATTTGACCGTCTCCAATCCGCAGGAAAATTCAGACCTGAGAAACGCAACCTGGGATCAAACACAGGCCTACGCGCTCGGGTTGAACAGTATTTATCTCAACATCGCCAACCGCGAGGGTAAAGGCATCGTGCAACCTGATCAGATCGAGCATTTGCTGGGAGAAATAAAAAGCAAATTGCTGGCCTGGAAGACGGCTGATGGACATCAGATCATCAGCCGCGTATTGCTCAAACCTGAGGCCTTCACCGGTCCCTATACCCGCCTCGGCCCGGACCTAGTGGTGGGCTATGCGCCCGGGTTTCGCGCCTCCTCTGAAACCGGACTCGGCAAGACGGCTGCGGTTGCCCTCGAACCCAACCAGGACCACTGGGGTGCCGATCACTGCATCGATTCCACCAAAGTCCCGGCGGTGTTTTTCTTCAATCGCGATATTCAGAACATGCCGGGCATTTCCTTTCGGGATATTCCTTTCCTCGCATTGGGAAAACATCTCGATCAATCCTACATCAAACCGCCTTCCCAAACAGGTTCGCAGGGACAAAAGGATTTGGAAGAAAGGCTTAAAGGGCTTGGTTATCTTTAACCGCATTCCAAACCGGTCGCAAATATTTCCGGTATATGCAGTGATCACGCTTGTCATCTATACATGGACGATCCTATGGTTCTTCTGGAAATTGCCCAGCTGGCTCTACTTCCTCAATGCTTCGGAAATTGGAATCGCTCTCGCCTATGTCCTGGTGACAAACTTCGTTGAAAGCCTGCTGGTGCTCTGCATTCCCGTTTTTCTCGCCCTGGTTTTGCCGAGGAAATGGTTTCTTGATCTATTCGTTGCCCGGGGGACCTGTCTGGTTTTATTCGGGCTGGGTTATATGATTTATCTTGCCCGGGAGGTACAGACAAAGGTGGATCATCCAGCTTTTTCTTATCGCTTATTGCCCCTTGCCATTGCTGCTGTCCTGATCCTGATGGCAACTTTTCTAATCAGCAGGATCGGGCCCATTCGCAAAATTCTCGAAGCATTCTCAGACCGGGCAACCATCTTTCTATATGTTTTCATGCCTGTCAGCGTGATTTCCATGCTGGTAGTGTTGGTTCGCCTGTTCGCCTAGGAACGGTGGAATGCCAAAATTCAATCGCCGTGATTTCTTGAAAATAATTCCTGCGGCAGTCAGCGCGTTCATGCTCTCGAATCTTGCATCGAGGCGATCGTTTCTGAACAACGGACAGTCCCTCTCTTCCCCAAATGTCGTGATCATTGTCTTTGATGCCATGACGGCCAGAAATTTATCCCTGTATGGCTATCGTAGAAAGACCACTCCTCATTTCGAGCGCTTTGCACAACGAGCTACCGTCTACAATGCTCATTATTCCACAGCGCCCTTCACTACCCCCGGCACTGCATCCCTGTTGACAGGTGTATATCCGTGGACCCATCGTGCCATCAATGAAGCTGGCTTGATCGCGCGCAACATGGTGGAACGAAATCTTTTTCACGCAGTCAGCAACAAATATTATCGTCTGGCTTTCTCGCAAAACATGTGGCCGAATTATTTTTTCGGTCAATTTCACCAGAACATTGATAAGATCATGCCTCCCGAATCGTTCAGCATTATCGAACAGGTACAGGGCAGCAGGTTCTCGCAGGATTTAGTGAATAGCTACCGGGCATTCGACGATTTTCTCTTCCAAGACGGCACACCTCCAGCCTCATTGGTGCTGGGCGTGACAGAAAAGATCATGCTGGGCCGCGCACTGCTTCAAGCGAAAGAACGGGACTATCCAATCGGCGTACCGCGGGCAGGAAATTACCCCATATTTTTTCAGCTCAAGGATGTACTGGCAGGGGTTAAAACAACCATTGAGAAATTGGTGACACCCTCCCTGGCATATCTTCATTGCTTCCCTCCTCACGATCCGTACAGACCCACTAAAAAATTCACCCGCCTGTTCGCGGATGACTGGAGCCCGGAACCAAAACCGGATCATATACTTGGCGATCACCTGCAAAAGCAGCAACTTGATAACCGACGTCAGGCATACGATGAATATATTGCAAATTTGGACTTCGAATTTGGAAAGATAATCAATGCGCTTGCAAAGCAGGGCATTCTGGAAAGCACCTACATCATCATCACATCAGATCATGGAGAATTATTTGAACGCGGCACCTCCAGCCATGTATCGCCGTTGATGTACGAGGGTGTCATTCATATTCCGCTGATAATATCCGCACCGGGGCAGAAAACCAGGCAGGATGTTTACACGCCCACCAGTAGCTTGGATCTACTGCCAACGATAGCCCGTTTGACCAATAATGAAATCCCAGCCTGGGCCGAGGGAGAACTGCTGCCTCTCCTAGGCGGTAAAGAGGATGCCAACCGGAGCATTTTTATGATGGACGCAAAGAAAAACCCTGCATTCGCCCCCTTATCCACGGGCAGTTATGTTGTCAGGAAAGGTCGATATAAGCTAATCTATTATAAGGGGTATCCGCAATACAAAGGAAAGGGACACTTTGAACTGTACGATCTCGATAATGATCCGGAGGAATTAAACGATCTTTATCTCAAGAATCCCGATCTGGGAAGACCATTACAGGATGAACTGCTTGGAAAAATTGAGGCCGTGAATTCGAAGTATGAGCACATTCAACAATGAAAAACCTTTTTAGAAAAAAGTCAATTGAAGGAAACAAATCCGGAACCATCGTCATCGTATCCGGGCTACCCAGATCGGGTACTTCCATGATGATGAAGATGCTGGCCGAGGGCGGGATGCAGGTGGTTACCGATTCACTGCGCAGTGCTGATGATGACAACCCCAATGGATACTTCGAGTTGGAGGCTGTCAAACAGCTCCCGCAAGGTAATGTGAAATGGCTGGCTGAGGCTGACCACAAAGTGGTAAAAATTATCTCCCAATTCCTCGAATATCTGCCGCCGGAGAATCGCTACAAGATCATTTTCATGGAACGCGAAATCAAGGAAGTGCTGGCATCCCAGAAAAAGATGCTCGCCCGCCGGAACGAGGCAAGTCAGATGGAAGACGCCGCGATGGAAAAACAATTCCTTGACCATCTGAACTCCGTCAAGTATTGGCTGGCACGCCAGCCCAACATGGAGGTGCTTTATTTGAACTACAATCTCCTGATTTCGTCCCCGTTAAAATACTGTCAGACTGTCAGAGATTTTTTAGAAATCCCGCTGGATATCGAAAGTATGTATGCAGTGCCTTCTGAAAAGCTTTACCGGAACCGAATCCTGGCCTGAGACAGGAACGGTTGCGAAGCTGGATAACGAAGTCTGGGAGGCTTCGGAAGTTCGTTTCATTTATGTGTTTGTCGCAGCAACCATAGGGTAGTCCCTTGAATGGTCAGTGCAACGGCAATCGCTGAAATAAACGCAACGGCAATCCCAGCGCGTTCGAGCAACAGGTTCAAGGTGAGGAAGAATGCGGCAAAGGCAAACAGCCCATACAGCAGACCACGCAACACGTGTGTCGCCGCAGCGGATCCCTGATGGCGGTGAGCAAAAACTGTCAAAATGGAAACATAGAGCGGGATGGTAGTTAGAAGTCCGGTCAGGCGTGGGCCAATGAACGGCGCGATCCAGGTCAGGAGCAGAATGAAGCTCGTCCCGATCAGAATGCGTGCAGGAATATCCCAGAGACCCGGCTGGGCATCCACTTCTTCCACTACCTCATTGGGCACCAGCCATAGGGCAAGTAGAATCGCAGTGCAGACTGCAAGGAAGATTGGGATCAGGGGAAAGTTAAAATTTTGCAGGATGGCTGTACAGGCCATGAATACCAGCAGGCTGCCGATAATGGTCCACTGCCATCGGACTCTTGCCCCCAGCCAGACATACGTCAGGGTGTATGCCACGAGTGAAATCCCGCCGCTGATCACGCCCAACGCAGTATTCGCGGCAAATGCCATATCATGGCTCAGTGCAAGGAAAAATACGACCGGACCTGAGGTCAATGGCAGACCAACGAGCCAGCCGCTTACTGCGGGGCCCCATCTCCTTCCGGCGAGGCTGGCTGAGCCGATAATGATCGGTGCAAGGATCAATTTCAAAACGAAAATATTCATAGAGGTACATCTTATTATGGGTGCGGCGGGTTTGTCAAACTGGCGGCTGGAAGTCCAACCGCCAGTTTTTTTGTTACCGAATAAGATGACCGCTCAAGGTTATCGCCCGTGGATCGCGACCATGGACAAGGCGCTTTGCCCAGGTGGAGGGAAAATCCCGCAGGACACAGGCGTTCATTAGAGTCGGCTTTTTGATTTGCCAGCCAGCCTCGATCAGGTTGGCATGAATTTTCCACACGCCGCTTTCAAGATCAAGGCCAGCCTCTGCCAATGCGCCGCCATTCAAACGAATTTCGATCGCTGCCCTGGCTCGCGTGATGGATATGAGTCCACACATCAGTTTTGGGTCACCTCTCAGCAAACTTTCCAATAAACTGCCCCACGGGAAGTTGATGGTGACATGCAAAATGAGCCCATTCAATTCACACGGCAAATCCTGTGCACTGGCGATCACAAAGAGCATGTTCGATAGTTTTTCGCGCGAATATTCGCGCAGGTTTTCGCGACACGAATCCACGCCGATAACGAAATGACTGGGAAAGTTGTCGGCAAGATAATGCACATAGCGGCCGTCACCAGTTCCAAGGTCCAGAAAGATGCGTTCATAGTTTGTGAGTCGCGCGTTGAGTCCATTCAAATCCAAATCAAGGGACGTCTTGCCCCAAACTGTTTCCATGAGAAACCTCCAATCTGTCGAATAGGTGAATAGAGACAGATTGGAGTGAGGCGGACCACGCGCGTTGGGTTTAAATGCAAACAGACGGCTGCGTCAAGCACCATCGAGATCATCTGGCGTTGGTTTTTTACGGGTTAGGGGGAACGCAAAACAGACCCAAAGGATCTTGGGAAAGGTTTGTCTTGCGCGGTTATGGAATTAGCAGGGAGGTCGTGCGGTGTTCATTATGAAAAATTGTATCACGAATTTATTGTAGGGGCGGATGGTCATCCGCCCCTACGGGTTATTAATCCGCCAACTTGATCGCTACTTCGATTTGCCATTTTGATTTACGTGG
>Ga0126377_10001050_pt1 | contig 17718 bp, 14 predicted proteins | sample PanSoiMetPlot_22_FD_92647 | JGI IMG/M metagenome (GOLD analysis project Ga0126377, IMG submission 92647) | Tropical forest soil microbial communities from Panama - MetaG Plot_22 | ecosystem: Environmental > Terrestrial > Soil > Tropical forest > Bulk soil | place: Panama | collected 2016-02-17 | reverse complement strand
TGTGCTTGGGAACGCGAATCCGTATCGCAACGTGATGGAATGGCTCGAGAGCGACGACGAGTACCGTCGCCAGCATCCGGGGATTGTCGAGGAGCTGCACGCCGCGGAGCGCACCGGCACGGTGAACCTGCTGAAATCAGCGGGGCCGGTGTCCGATCGGTATATCTTGTCGCGTGATCCAGCCGCGCTGATTGTCGGGCCTGGCGGCTCCGGCAAAACGATCGCAAGCTGCAAGAAGGCGCTGGTGTCGGCGACGCGCATCGGACCCGGACCTGACGGTGTGCGACGTTACGTGCTTGGAACCTGGCGCCAGAAATACATCAACGTGTGGCAGGCAACAATCCCCTCCTGGTGGAAGGTCTTTCCGCGCGAGACATTCCCGAAGTGGACCGGCGCCTCGCCGCGGCAGGCGGAACACACGGTCGAATTTGAGGACAGGTTCGGCCGCATCGTGCTCATCAATCGTTTCCGCGCGTTCTCCGACCAGGCCGACCCGGAGGACGTGCTCGGCAACGAGTTCACCGACTGCTACCTCAACGAATGGACGACGCTGCCGGAGGAGCTATTCATCGCGCTGGTCGATCGCGTCGGCCGCGAGCCGCCGATGTCGATCACCAAACGGGCAGGGCGCTTCTACGGCGACTGCAACGCGCCCGATGTGACCAGCTACCTTTACCGCGACTTTTTCGAAACCAAGAAACCCGGTTACGAGCTCTATCTGCAGCCCTCGGGCCTGGCGCCCGACGCGGAGAACATCGAAAACGTCGGGCGCGGCTACTACGAAAATTCGGAAAGGATCAACGCGCATCGGCCGTGGTGGATTCGCCGCATGATCCACGCCATGCCGGGCTACGCGCGAGCGAATGATCCGGTCTATCCGAAGTACGACGACGTGCGAAACCTATCGCGCGTCACGCTGCCGGTGTTCCCTGAGTTGCCGGTGATCGTCGGGTGCGACGGCGGGCTGACGCCGGCGGCCGCCTACTTTCAGGAAATGCCGAACGGGCAAATGCGCATCCTGGCGGAGGTGGCGCTCGAGCGCGGCGGCATGCGCGAGCTCGCGACCTCGATGCTGGCGCTCGAGGAAAACCGCTTCCGCGGTTGCTATTTCATCACCGTTTGCGACCCGGCGATGAACGCCGGCGACGACACGGAGGAGTCGAGCGACCGCGCCAGGCTCTCAAGCTATCTCGGGCGCGAGGTGGAGCAGGCGCCGACGCAAGACCTCGGCGCGCGCATCGACGCGGTGAATACCAAGTTTGACCTGACGCTCGATGAGGGCCGACCAGGTCTAATGCTCGATCCATCGTGCAAGGTGCTTCGCCGCGGGTTCAATCAGACCTTCCACTATCGCCGCGTCGCCGGCACCAACGACCGCGGCAACATCGCCAAGACCTTCGACGGGCATGTGCAGGAGGCGCTGCAGTACGGCGGCCTAGAGTGCGGCACGTCGCGCGCGCGCATGCGGGTGCAGGACCAGCAGGCGAAGCGCCGCCGGCGGCTCGAGGCGAACCGCAACGCCGGGCGCTACAACCCTGTGAGGCGAGCATGGGCCTGATCGCTGTGCCGGCCGACGAATACTGCGTGAGCTACGTGCTCGCGAATCTGCGGCCGCATTGCCTGCGCGAGCTCTGTCTCACGCGCGATCGCCAGGTCGAGGATACGCTGCAGGAGATTTACGACACTATAGCAAAATTGCGATGGGCGCAGATCGTTCGCGTGGCGCTGTTCTCGATCGACGGGCCGCCGGAGCCGGTCGCGATCGCGATCGCCTATCGCCTCACGCCGCGCACGGCGGAGTTTCAGAGCTTCTCCACCGGCAAGTGGGATCACATCGCGCTCGCGTTCCCGCGCTGGTTCAAGCGCGAGGTGGTGCCGGTGCTGGTGCAGAACCGCATCCAGGTCGCGGAGGCAAATATCCTGTGCGAAGGCCCGGCGAATTATCGCTGGTGGCAAACGATGGGGATGTTTCGTAACGGCGATCCAATGCCGCTCGGCGTCAACGGCGAGCTCTATCAGCGGATGGTCTGGCTAAGGGAGGACATGCGCGATGTGCGACATCGGCAAGGCATTCACGCGAGCGTTTACCCCACCGGGAACGGGCGGAGCGGAAGCGGCGGCGATCCAGCAACAGGCCGACATCCAGAAACAGCAATCGGACCTGTCAAAAGCAACGGCTGCATCTTCGGCGGCGGTGGCGCAGGCGATGCAGGAACAGACGAAAGCGATCGAGGCATCGCGCCGCGCCGCCCTCCCGGTGTCCGATAGCGCCTCGGCGCGTGCCGCGGCGGAGGACAAGCTGCGCCGGCTGATGGCGGGCTCGGCGTTCTCGCGCACCTCGGGGCAGCAATTCTTCGGCGAGCCGCCGACCGGCTACCGCATGCTGACGGGACAGTGACATGGCGCTGCATCCGACGACCTTCGGTTTTCTCAATCCGACCGAAAACCAAAAAGAGGACATGACGCGCGCGCGTGAGGCTGCGGCTGAATACGCGGACGTGTTGGAGGAGGTGCTGCCGGAAGGACCCGATAAGACCGACGTGCTGCGGATGCTGCGCACGGTCGCGATGTGGGCGAATGTGTGCATCACACGTCAACCTGATGGGACGCCACGCGATGCCTAGCTGGCAGGAGCTCGAGAAAATTCACAGCGAGATGCGCCAGGAGCGCGCGCTCGAGGAGCGCATGTGGCGCGAGCTCGCGCGCTACCTGCGGCCCGACCAGCAAAACATGGAGGTGTCGTCGCGCACCGATCGCGATTGGGATGTGGCGTTCGATAGCACGCCGCTCTACGCCAACGACGATTTCGTGGGCGGCATGTTCTCCAACGCGACAAATCCGGCGACGCGGTGGTTTGAGCTCGTCATTGATGACGAGGACCTGATGAAGTACGGCCCGGTGAAGGAATATCTCTGGGGCCGGGCGTCGATCCACTACTCGAGCCTGAACGCCGGGATCTCCGATTTCTATCTCAACGTGCCGCCCTGGTTCGCCGACATGGGCGCATTCGGCACCGGCTGGATGAGCCAGGAGGAGCTGCTGGCGAGCACGCGCATCATCGAGCGCGCGATCCCGATCAACGAAATGTTCAAGGGCGTGAACGCCGCCGGCGAGACGAACCGGGTTCACCGCGAGTTCATGCTCACCGGGCGCCAGGCGGAGGATCAATGGAAGGGCCGCGCGCCGGACATGCGGCCGGAGGAGCGCGCCAAGTTCATCCACGCGATCTATCAGAATCCCGAATACGTGCCGGGCCGGCTCGGGCGCTACGGCTTTCCGTGGTTGTCAACCTACGTCTCGCCGGACAAACGCGAGTTCGAAATCAACGGCGGCTTTTACGAAATCCCCTATCACGAAATCCAATGGGCGCGCCGATCGGGCAAAGCCTGGGCGACCGGGCCAGGACACGACGCGCTGCCGGACATGCGCAGCAACGACGAAATGTCGAGGCTCACGCAGGTCGCGATGCAGTTCGAAGCGGAGCCGATGCTGCTTGTTGCGAACGAGGACGTGCTGGTGGCGGAGGAGATTCGTCCGCACGGCCTGGTCTATGGCGGGATGACGAAAGACGGCAAGCGCCAGGTCGAGGTGCTCAAGCGCGGCGAAAATCTGCAGTACCCGATGACGGAGCGGGAACAGCTGCGCAATGCTATCCGCAACGCCTTCAAGTTCGGGCTGTGGCAAATCCTCAAAAACCGCCCGCAGATGACGGCGACGGAGTTTCTCGGCTTCAAGGAGGAGGACCTCAAGCTCCTCGCCCCTCACCTCATGCCGCTGCAGAAGGGGCTTTCGGGATTCGTCACGCGCCGCGACGGCATTCTCTCGCGGCAAGGCGCGTTCCAGACGTTGCAGGTGCCGCAGGAGCTCGTCGGCCATCGCATCCGCATCAAGTTTGAAAGTCCGTTCGAAAAGGCGCAACGCGCGGAGACGGCGCGCGGCACGCTGCAATGGTGGACCTCGCTCGCCGGCCTGGCGCAGCAAACCGGCGATCCCTCGATTCTCGACGTGGTCAACTCCGATGAGGCGGCGCTGCTGCTGCATGAAAGCATGGTCGCCGATCCAAGCGTGCGGCGGAGCGAGGCGCAAATCGAGGCGATCCGCCAGGGTCGCGCCGCGGCACAGCAGCAACAGGCGGACCTCGCCGCCGGCACACAACAGGCGAGCATGGTCGCCGACCTGGCGCACGCCGAACAGGCGCAAACATTGGCGTCGGGGCGCAAGCCGTTAGCACTACCAGCACCGGGAGGTGGATGATGTTCTTGCCGAACGCTTGGTATTTGATTCCGCCGATGACGACGCTCACGACGGCCTGGTGGACTATCCCCGTCGGAGCGGCGCTGTTCGTTCCGCCGGGCTATCGCGCATGACGATAACGGAATGGGCCAAGCGCGCGTTTCGGATGTGGCCGGATGAGCTGCAGCGCGTCCGGCTCGCCGGCGAGTATGCGCAGATGCGCGAGGCCAAGCTGATGCTGGCGGACCTGTGCCAGCGCAATCATGTGTTCCGGCCGGCACCGGACAGCGAAAACCTATTCGAGGCGGGCATCGCAGAGGGACGCCGGCGCGCGGTGCTCGAGCTCCTGCAGCTGACGCGCATCGAACCGATGGCGCTGGCGGAGGTGAACCGCCGGCGAGTGGAGGCGATCGATGTGGCGTAGATTCGAGTTGTTGCGAGCACCGGAAGGGGCCGCCGGCGGTGCAGCTGGTGGCGGCGCAGCTGGTGGCGCAGCTGGTGGCGGCGCAGCTGGTGGCGCAGCTGGTGGCGGCGCAGCTGGTGGCGCAGCTGGTGGCGGCGCAGCTGGTGGCGGCGGTCCCTGGTACGCGTCGGCGAACCTCGACGCGGAGGCGACCGAGTACGTGCGCGGCAAGAATTTCGAAGGGCTCGCGCCGCTGGTGAAGGCGACGCAGACATTCGAGCGCCTGGCGCGCGACAAGAACGTGATGTTCAAGCCGGACCCGGCAAAGCTGATGGAATGGGAGGGCTTCACGGAGCTCGGCTACGACGCCGACCTGGGGCGCTACTCGGGAAAAATTCCGAAGCCCGACGGCGGCCAGGTGGTCAATGAGGAGTTCTGGAACGGCATCCTCAAGATCGGGCACGAAAACAAGGTGCCGCCGACGCAGCTGCAGGCGATCGCGAATTGGGCGGTGAAGTGGGGCAACGAGCTCACCCAGGCGCACGAAACCAAGGTCGCCGGCGAGGTGGCTAAGGCGGAGCAAGAGTTGCGCGGGGAATGGGGCAACGACTACGACGCCAAGCGCACGATCGCCAAGCGCGCGTTTCAGCTGATCGGGATCGGCGCCGACGACACGCGCCACCTCGACGCCGTGCTCGGCGCGCCGCGCCTGGTCAAGGCGTTCGCGCGGCTCGGCGAGCTCCTCGGCGAGGAGCAGCTGCCGCAGGCTGGCGGTGGCGGCACCGTCGGGTTCGGGCGCTCGCCCTCGACCATCACCGCGGAGCTCAAGAAATTCGAAAGCGACAACATCAAAGTTATCAAGGATCGCCGCGACCCGCTCTACGACAGCGTGATGGCGCGCCGGCAAACGCTGATTGATGAGCTCGAAAAGGCGAGCCGACCAGGGAGGACCTGATGGCGGCGAAGCGCAAGAAGTTGAAACCAAAACCGACGGCCCAGACTGCTAGACCAAAGGAGCGAAGCATGGCGAAGAAGCACGACGACGAACCGGAGCGATCGGTGCCGCGGCACACCGAAGCGGTGGAACAGAGCGGCGGCAAGGCGCCGCACCTCTCCGACAAGGCGCAGACGCCGACGCCGGAGGAGGTGGACCGCGCCGTTGAATACATGAGCCAGGCGTTCGCGGCCGCGGTGCCGGAGGAGGCGCTGCGCGAAGGGCAATACGAGCTCCCGGCCGACGATGCGCTGCGGCGGATGAAGAACGACAAAATTCCCGACGGTTCCTATCGTGTCGCCGGTCACGAATGGATTCTGGATTTCGCCGGCGGCCACCTGGTCGGCGTCACGCGCGCGACGGAGGACAGCTCGCCGTCGAGCTACACCAGCGTTCCGCAACCTCGGAGTTGACTCGAAACGAGTCGCAGATAAATATCTCGCGCCCTCCTTGGAGCTCCTCTGCACCGGCGCTCTAGGGACGGGGAGGCCGCACCAAGCTCACGCAGGGCGGCCTCCCCACCAAACGCCAGCATATCCTGCAGGGGGCTGTAGGACCCGGCTGACCAGCGTGGAAAGTCGCGCCGCGACCGGAGCGTATCCGTAGATCGGACCCGCGGAGCCTCGGCTCCAACGCATATCCGATCGAAGCAACCCAAAACCTCAACAGGTTCGACGTTGTCGCTCACAGCGACGGCGTCGGCTTCGATCGTGATGGAGGCCCGCAATGGGTCCGATTACCGACGCACACAAACTCACCTACCAAATGAACGTCGAGCTCGCTGTGCAGCAGATTCGCAGCAAGCTCGAGCCCTCGATGACTTACGAGCCCACGCTCAAGGGTCGCCTCGCCTGCATGCTCGAGCTGATCGGCAGCACGACCGCGGTGCTCAACCTCGGGCGCGCGGCGGACACGCCGAACATCGACAACCAGATCGAGCCGATCTGGATTCAGCCCACGCAAATCGCGTGGGGCAAGATCATCGAGAAAGAGGACGCGATCAAAGCCCTCACCGACTATCAGTCGCAGTTCGTCCAAGCGGGCGCCGCGGCGGTGGTGCGCGCGGTCGATACCATCATGGCGACCGCGGTGTTCGGCTCGCGCCGCATCGGGCTCGACGGCGGCACGACCTCGACCTGGGCGGGCAAGACCGTTCTGAGCACGGTCGGCTCGGCGAACGGCGCGACCGACGTAGGCATGAACGTGGCGAAGATCATCCGCGCCCGCCGGCTGATGCAGGAGGACCAGGTCGATCTTGGCATGGAGGAGCTCTACCTCGGGCTGAATGCGCAGCAGCAGGAGGAGCTGTTCCGCGACCTGACCTACATCAACAGCGACTATCGCGACGCTCACGTTCTGGATCATCCGCAGCGCGTGGACATCCTCGACGTGACGATCCTGCCGCCGCTCGATGGTGCGGCCGCGCTGCCGGACGCCGACGGCACGCATTTCACCGCCGGGATTTGGTGCAAGTCCGGCATGTATTACGGCGATTTCTCGCCGGTCGAAACCCAGGTCCCGCTGCGGCCCGACAAGCTGATGCGTCCGCATCCGCAGATCGAGCGGTGGTGCGGCGCGTCCCGCAGCGAGGACAAGAAAGTTATCAAGATCGTCACCCTAAAGTAGGAGCGAGCGATGGCAGTAGTCGAACGGTATGGGTCGGGAGCTCGGGCGCCTGGCACACTGGACGCGATCGACAGCGTGTTCCGCTGTGCCGAACTCCGGGCGGTCAATTCAACCGTCAAATGCGGCGACGGGGACGAACCGGGCTCGCGCTATGTCGTCGGCTATCTGCCATCGAACGGGCTCCTCGACACTGGCAGCCTGGTGGTGTGGGACGCCACCGGGCTGACCAACGTGGCGCTCGGCTTCAAGGACAATCCAAACGCTTTCGGCGAGTTCGATATGTCGGCGGAGGGCGGCCAGGCCATTATGGACATTCACACGCCAGGCGCCTCCTCGCATTCGGTCGAGTTCGGCATCACCGACATGGACGAACGCTTTTGGAGCCAGGCGCGGCAGCCGCGCGATCCCGGCGGCGAGCTCACGCTCTACGCCACGATCAACGAAGGCGTGAGCGTCGCCGACGCCAAGATCAAGGTGGTGCTCAAGTTCTTCCGGCAGGGCTGACATGACGACAGGGTTCGCGCGGCCGCAGACGGAAGCGGAAATGGCGAGCCTGGCGCTCGGGCACCTGGGCATGTCCGGCATCGCCGACCTCAACGACAACAACATCAGAGCGCGCGCGTGCAAGCAGTTTTACGCGACCGCGCGCGACACGTTGCTGCGGGAAAAATGGTGGAGCTTCGCCGCGGCCTGGATACAGCCGGGCAAGGACCCGCAGCAGGGGCTCGGCCCGCTCAAGGCCCGCTACGTCATGCCGGAGAATTGCCTGCGCATCCGCTACCTGGCCGATGACATGGGCAGCCTGTTCTACGAGGAGGACGGGCGCTGGACGACGGAGGCGATGGAAGTCAAGGACGGCGACGCCCCCAAGGAAGGCGTGGTCCTACTGACCGACCTCGGCGCGCCGCTGGTGAGCTACACCCGGCGCGTAGATGAGGTGCGGCAATGGGACCCGTCGTTCATCACGGCGTTCGGCTACGAGCTCGCGTCCCTGGTCGGGCGCCGGCTCGGGCGCTCGCGCACGCTGGGCGATGACCTGCACGCGCGCGCGGTCGATGCGATCGGCACCGCGGCGACGATCGATTCCAAGAGCAAGGCGCGCAAGACCATCACGCGCACGCCGACGGTGATCCTTGCGCGCACCGGCTGGCGATCGCCGGGCGGCTGGTTCCATTGGTGGTGAGCAATGGCTGATCCGCTTGTCGAGCGAGTCACCTTCGCCGGCGGCGAAATCGGGCGGGCGCTCAAGGCGCGCACCGACCTGGCGCGCTATCAGATTTCAGTCGAGGCGATGGAGAATTTCGTCGTCATGGTCGAGGGCGGCGCCACGCGAACGCCAGGGACCCGGTTCGTCGGGGCGAGCTATTTCTCGCCGCAGAAGGCGCTGCTGATCCCGTTCCGCTTCACCGCGACCGACTCCTACATGCTCGTGCTGCAGGGACAACAGCTGCAGTTCATCCGCAACGGCGCGTTCGTGGAGACGGCGCCAGGCGTGCGGCTGCAATTCGGCGTCGCCTGGCTCGAATCCGACCAGCCGAACATCCGCACGGTGGCGCGCGGCAACGTGATCTTTGTGGCCTGCGGCCGGCTGCCGGTGACGAGCATCATTCGGCAGTCGCTCACCAGTTGGGCGGTGGTGCCGTTCCTGCCGAAGGGCGGGCCGTTCGACCTGCAGAACCTCGACCAGGGGCAAACGACGCTGGTGCAGGCGATCATTCCGGGGCAGGACGTAACGCAGGTCGGCGCGACGGTGCGGATATTCACCAACGGGCCGGCGCTGTTCGACCAGGGACACGTCAATAGCGTGTGGCGGTTCGATGAGGCCGACCTCTCGTTCATTCCCGAATGGGCCGCGGATGAGGACCCTGTCCCGCCGGCGACCGACCTGGTCGGGCAACTGGTGCGCTACAACGGCAACGTCTATCAGGCAGTAGGTGGAACGACCACCGGCATCAATCCGCCGACGCACGAGTTCGGCATCGTGCGCAGCGACTCCACCACCGGCGGAATCTGGCAATTCCGCCACGGTCCTTTCGGCGTGGTGCGCATCAACACGGTCGAGGCGCCGACGCAAGCCGTCGGCACGGTCGAGGTGCCGATCCCAATAAGCTGTTCGCAAGTGTTCGGCTTTCGCTGGTGGCGCGGCTCGTGGAACGACAAGGACGGGCATCCGACTAATCTGGCCTGGGCAAACCAGCGGCTATGGGCGTTCCGCGGCGATCGTTTCTGGGCGTCGTCGTCGGTCAACCCGGAGGATTTCGAGGAGGGCGAGGACGACGCTTCCGCGTTCTCGGGCAAGCTCCTCTCGCCGGAGGCGCACGGTTCGCTGGTGCAAATCCAGTGGGCGGCGAGCGCGGGCAACCTCGTGATCGGCACCTCCGATGTGGAGTGGCGCGTCTCCGGCGGAGCGCAGGGCGGCCCGGTCACCGGTAAGACGGTGACGCCGACGCCGGACACCAAGGAAGGATCGATCCCGCATGTGCCGGCGGTGGTCGATGATTCCATCATGTTCATCGGCCGATCGGGCAAGCGGCTCAACCGCGCCAAGATCGACATCGCCGACAGCGGATCGAACAAGCTCGGCACCGACGAGCCAAGCGTCGGCGTGCGCGACATCTTCGAAGCGCAGCCGGAACATATGGCCTGGCAGCGTGACCCGCATCGCATTCTGTGGATGCAGATGAAAGACGGCACGCTCGCCGGCATGACCTGGATGGAAAAGCAGAAGGTGCTGGCGATGCACCATCATCCGATGGTCAACGCGATCGTGGAGGACATCGCCGCGATCCCCGGCGCCGGCGAGGACCAGGTCTATATGGTCGTGCGGCGACACATCAACGGGCAGGATTTGCGCTACCTTGAACAGCTGCAGCCGTTCTTCAAGCCGAAGGACCTCAACCTGCCGACGGCGGAAGGTGCCTGGTTTGTCGATTCCGGCCTGACCGGCTCGTTCGCGGTGCCAAGTCTGACGGTGTTTGGGCTGGAGCACCTGGAAGGACAGCAGGTCGCGGTGCTCGCCGACGGCGCGATGCAGTCGCCGAAAGTGGTCTTGAGCGGCCGCATCGGGCTCGATCGACGTGCAACCAACGTGATCGTCGGGCTGCCGAAGATTTCCTACCTCCTCGACCTGCCGCGCGACGTGACGACGCAAGGCGGCCCGACCATCGGGCAGGAGAAGGCGACGCGCGAGCTCAACCTCTACCTGGACCTGACCGGCGGCGGACGCGTCGGCAGCAAGCCGAAGGAGGGCGAGCTCCCCACGGAGCCGATCAACGAAACCGGCGACAAGGCATACCACACGCCGATCGACCTGATTTCCGGCCTGCGGCGCATGGTGGTCGAGTCCGACATTCAGGAGGAGGTGCAGCTGTTCGTCCTGTGTGAGGACGCGCTGCCCTGTTCGATCCTCGGGCTTTCGCCGCGGCTACAGGTGGAGGAAACCTGATGTGCGATCCCGTCACCCTGGCGATCATGGGCGGCGTCTCGGCGGCCGGGACGATCGCCGGCGCCGGCGTCAAAGCCTACGGGCAGTATCAGGCCGGCCAGGCGAAAGCGGCGGAGGCCCGCAGCCAGGCCGTTGTCTATGGCGTGCAGGCGAGCGTCGCCAAGAGCAACGCATTTTTCCTCAACAGCGAAGCCGACATTGTCGATAGCTCGACCAGCCTGGCATTCGCCAAGGCGGCGCAGGGCGAAAGCCGGCTGCGCAAGACGGCAGACCTGCTCGAGGGGAAGAACCGCGCCGACGCCGCGGAGCGCAACCTCGACCCCACGACCGGCTCGCCGATCCTGATGCAGATGCGCAACGCGATGCAGTTCCAAAGCGACATCGACACCATCCGCGCCACCGGGCAGATGGAAGCGGCGGACATCAAGATGCGTGCGGCGAACCTGCGGCAGCAAGCGGTCGGCGAGCAAGGCAAGGTGTTCACCGCGACAATCTCCGGCGACAGCTCGCGCCTGGCGGCTTCGAACTATGAGATCGCCGGCACGATCAACGCCACCTCTGAGCTCCTCGGCGGGCTCGCCAAGACGTTCAATCCAAGCTCGTTCGGTAAAGGCTGATGGCAACCGAAGATTATTTTGCGCGACTGAGCCCACCGCAGGGGCCGGGCATTGTCGTGCAGCCGGCGCAGGGGCCGGCCATGCCGCGGCTCGATACCGGCGCGACCGCGGTGGCGGAGGCGCTGGTCGGCGCCGGCAAGGTGGTCGAGGACATCGGAGTCAAGTGGGCGAACGCCACCGACCATATCGGGGCGAACCTGGCGCTCACGGATTTTGCGCAGAAGGCGAATGCGCTCGAGCACGGCTCGAGCCAGGACCCGAACTATTTTATCGCGCCGGACAAGCTCAAGGCCGGGCTCGAGGACGCCAAGCGCCAGGCGCTCGAAATGGTGCGCGATCCGGTGCGGCGATCGGACCTCGATCGCGTGCTGACCGGCCGCATCATCAACTCGATGAATGTCGCCAGCAACGCCTCGCGCAGCCGCGCCATCGAGGGCGCGCGCGGCGCCGCCGATGCGCTCGACCAGGACACGCTGGCGCGCTGGCAGAAGAACATGGGCGATCGGGTGGCGCAGGAATCGATCGTGGTGGAGCGGTTCAAGGGCATCGACGCCGACGTGAAGAACGGGATCTACACCGCGCACGCCGGCGAGGAGCGCAAGCGCAAGCTCGGGCATGAGGTTGACCAGGCGCAGCTGATCTATGACACGCGCACCGATGCGGCCGGCACGGCAAAGCGGCTTGAGGACCCGACCAACTATCCCAGGCTGACGCCGACGCAGCGCCAGGTGGCGATCACCCAGGCGAATAACCAAGACCTGCAGAACACCTCCGACTATGTGCGCGGCCAGGCGCAGCGCGGCGACCCGGTGGTGCGCGGCGCGGTCGAGCTCGCGACCAGGCCGCAGGAGGACGCGCAACTGGTGACGCCGGGCAACGTCAACCCGCTGGACCTGGGCGGCGCGCCGCCGGCGACGATCGAGCGCAACGGGCAATCGATCGTGATCCCGACGGTGGACGCGGTGACCGGCAAGACGCTCACGCGCGATGAAGCGGCGGCGCAATACGATCGCAGCGGACGCCAGCTCGGCGTCTATGCCACCGCGGAGGAGGCGGCAACCTATAGCCAACGGTTAACGACGGCGCAGGAGGCGCTGATGAAAACGCCGCAGGGGCAGGCGATCATGCGATTGCCGCCGCACATGCGGTTCCGCGCGCTCGAGGGCGCCAAGCACGACATCAACGCGCTCGATACCCAGGCCAGGCAGGACGCCGATCGCGTCGCCGCCTGGCAGCGCGACACAACGGATGCGGTGCAGATCGTCAAGGACGGCGGCAGGCTATCGGACCCGGCGCTGCGGGAAATCTACAGCATTCAGGGCGCATCGTGCGCGCGCTCGGGCGGCACCGGGCCGGCCTGCAAATTCATCAAGGACCTCGACACGGCGCTGACGCTCGCGCCGATCATTGACGAAGGCTACAAGATGGAGCCGGCGCGGCTCGGCGCTGCGATCATGGGATTGCGCGGGCAACTCACGGCCGCCGGCGCCAACCCTGACTCGGCGCAGTTCAAGGCGTTGCATGCCCTCGAGGCCACGCTCAAGGAACAGACGCGCATCCTCAAAGAGGAGCCGGTGGCGCTCGGGCAGAAAACCGGCACGTTCAAGATCGGCGACGTGAACCTGGCGGCGGCGGCCGCCGGCGCGCCCGATGCACTCTCGGCGCTGGCAAACCGCGGCCGGCAGGCGGAGGACGTGCGCACAAAGTCCGGCGGCGACGGCTCGCCCTGGCTCGTTTCCGACCTCCCGCAGTTGAAGCAACAATGGGCCGACGCCGACGCCGCCGGCAAATACAAAATCCTGGCGGCGCTGCGGACCACCATGCCGTCGGTCGAAACCTACCAGGGCGCCGTCGCGGCGATCGGCGGCGACAGCTACGCCACCGTCAACATGCGCAACATGCTGGCGCGCGACCCGGAGCTCGCCAAGCAAGTCGTGCGCGGTGGCGTGATCCTTGCGGTGGACAACGATGCGAAGGTGAAAGCGCAGGAAGTCCGCGCGCAGCTCCTCGCTTATGTTGGCAGCGACATCTACCAGCCGGAGCAACGGCGCCAGGCGATCGACCTGGCGCTCAACCTCGACGCGACGCGGCGGGAGAGCTCGGGCAAGCTCTATGACCCGAACGCGACCGAAGGGCTCAAGAAAGCCTGGGAGGACGTAAACGGCCCGATCGAGGTGATTAACGGCCGGCGCACGCCGATCACGCCGGGGATCACGCCGGGCAATTTCGCCTCCGCGCTGGTGCGGCTCGATGACCGCGACGTGCTGCGCATGGGCGGCGCCTATGACCGCGCCGGGAACTCGCTCTCGGCGCGCGAGCTGCAGGGCGCGGTGCTCAAGCCGACGGAGCCGGGGAGCTCGCTCTACTACGTCGGCATGAAGCGGCCGACGACGGAAGCGCCCGATGGCTTCATGGGCTTCTTCGACGTGGAGGGGCGGCCGCTCAAGATCGACATGGGCTACCTGACGCGGGCGCATCCGTTCTCGGCGATCGACACCCTCAACACGCTCGGCGTTCTCCCCGGCGGTGCGAAGATTCCGGCGACCACGCCGGCGCGCACGCCGCAGCGGGCTTTCGATTTTGACCAGGCGGTGCTCGGCGACCTGCGCTCGCAATTTCCGAACGACAGCGAGGCGCAACTGCGCGAGCGGCTCGACGCGATCAACCGCCAGATGGACACGCCGCATTCGAGCGACATGCGGTTCCTCGATTTCCTCGCCGGCATTCCGACCGGCGAAATCTCGGGGCCGGAATCTCTCAACGTCGAGGACCGCCGCGACGAGCGGCGCATGTCCCCGGTGGAGCAGTTCGGCCGACAGATGATCGCTTATATGCGCCTCCGGGGGCACACGCCGCTTTATCGAGGCGCCGACCCGACCAAGGTTGATCCGATGCTGAATGACATCGGCTATTGGGACGTTGGGCTTCCCCCGCGAGAGAAAAAATGAACGAGCTCGAGGGATACGAAGCCGATTTGATGAGCCGCGGCGCCGCGCCGCGACCGATGACGATGGGCGAAATTTGGACTGCGAACCTCGAGGCGACCGGGCTCGATACGCTTTCGGGCCTGGGACGGCAGAAGGTCAACGCCTATGAGGACCTGCGCCAGGCGGTGCAGACGGCATTCCCCGACCAGATGCTCGGCGAGCTCGCGTCGGCGCGCGGCCGCAAGTTCGGCGGCAAGCTCGAGGATAACGTCGCCACGCTCAACGCGATTATCGAGGGATTGCCGGAGGACAAGCGCAAGGAGCTCGCGCCGCTGCAGGACATCGATGCGCGCGCGGAGGAAAAGGCGGCCCAGATCGAAGCGCGCCAGGCGGAGGCGGCGAACCAAACCTACGGCTTGAGCGGTCACGCCTGGGCATTCACGGCCTCGCTGGTCGGCGCCATGCGCGACCCGGTTAACCTCGGCGTCGGCATCGCAACTGCGCCGCTCGGCGGCCCGCTCACCGCGGTCGGGCGCCAGGCGATCGTCGCCGGCGTGACGCAAATCCCTATCAGCGCGGAGGTGCAGAAGCGCCGACGCGAGCTCGGGCTCGAGGCCGGCTTTGTGCCGGGCGCGATCGAGGCCGGCGCGGCGGCCGGCATCGCCGGCGGTATCAGCCTGGTCGCGAAGGGCGGCTCGGCGGCATTCGGTTGGCTCGGCCGGGCGGCGCGAGCTCCGGCGGTGCGCGGCGTTCCCTCACCGGAGCCGCGCGTGGAGGCGCAGCCTGGTGTGGCGCCGGCGCCGGCGGCACCGGCGCCGGCGCCGCGACCGCCGGAGGAGCAGCTGCCCCTGTTCACGCCGCCGCCGGGGCGGCCGCCGGCGGCGCCGCCGGAGCAACTGCCGGTGACCGGCGAGCAGCTCGCCGCGGCGCAGCTCCTCCATGAGCGCGATCGGCTGATCCTCGATGCGCCGGCGCGGCCGCAGACGATCGCCGGGAAGGAGCTCCACGAGCGCCAGGTGGTCGAGCACGCGACCGCGCTCGAGCAAGCGCGCTCGCCGGATGAGCGGGTGAGCTCGGTCACCGACAGCGCGCCGCCGCAGATCCGGCAGGAGGCGAGCGGCGGGCGCGTGATGGTCGAGGCGGGCGCCGACGCCACCACCGGGCCGGTGCCGTTCGCGCCGAAGTTTGCGGCGCGCATCGCGCAATGGTTTGAAAACGCGACGCAAGACCTAATCCGGCCAGGCGGCGGACGGATGGCGGTGCGAGAGATGCTTGTGGAAGCCGACGACGTGATCGGCTCGCACGACCTCGAGGGCCGGCCGAACCCCGCCTTTCCAGTGAAGGAAATGCAGCCACGCGATCGCTCGGGAATGGCATCGCGGCTGTTCGTGCAGGAGAAGGGGGCGGAGCTCGAGCCTGGACTCCTCGGGCGATCGCCGACGGCGGCGACCGGCGCGCCGGTGATCGGTCCCGATGGGGTGATCGAGAGCGGCAACGGTCGATGGCTGATTATTCAGGAAGCCTATGCGCGCCACGCCGACCGCATCGAAGCCTATCAGCAATTTCTCCGCGACCTGGGCTACGACCTGACCGGCTTCAAAAAGCCGATGCTGGTGCGCATGCGCGAGGGCGAGCTCACCCTGGCGGAGCGCGGCCGCCTGGCGCTCGAGGCGAACATATCGCCGACGGCCGGGCTCTCGCCGCGGGAGCGCGCCTTTGCCGATGCGAAATTCCTCGATGAGGTGATGCTCTCGCGCCACGCCGGCGGTGATGTGACGCTCACGCGCAACCAGCCATTCGCGCTCGCCTTCGCCGACGTGGCGGTGGCACCGGAGGAGCGGCCGAACTTTATGACCGCCGACAACACGTTGTCGGCGGAGGGCGCGCGAAGGATCGAGGCGGCGCTGGTGGCGCGCGCCTACGGCGCCGACGATGTGGTGACCGGGCTCTATGAGGCGGCCGACGCCACCTCCAAGTCGATCCTGGGCGGTCTCGCCGACGCGGCGCCGACGGTGGCGCGGCTCAAACTGTCGATCGAACAGGGGATCGTGCCGCCGGAGGCGGACCCGACGCCGGCGCTCCTCGAGGGCTTCCGCCAGGTCGATGCGGCGCGCCGGGCCGGCTTCAAGATCGGCGAGGTGATCTACCAGGCCGACCTCGAGCGTGGCGCCGTGCCGGAGGACGTGATCGCCGCGGCGCGGCTCTATTTCCGCAACGCCGAAATGACGCAGCCGGCCGGCCGCGACACGATCGCGGAAAGGATCGAGAGCGCGGCGAACCGCGCCATGAACCAGGTCAACGCCGTCGCCGACCTATTCGGCGACAAGCCGCCGACCGGGACCGCCTCGCTGCAGTCGGCGGTGCTCACCGGCACGAACCTGAGTCACCTCGAGGTGGGCGGCGCCGGCCGCGAAGTGATCCGCGAAGCGGTCAAGAACAAGTGGACGCGCGAGCAAATCCAGAACCTCGAGCAAGTGAAGGCGGCGCAGGCGCATGCGGAATCGCTGCCGAAAACCGACCAGGCGGAGGGCTATCTGAGCGAAAGCTGGAAGCGCAACCGCGAGTTCAATTTCGAGCTCGAGGGCGAGAACGGCACGCCGCGCTTCGAGACGGTGACCGGGTACGACAACGGCATCCTGCGGCTCGAGCAGAAGGCGGCGAGCTACGCCGGCGGCAACCTGCAGCAAGGCAAGACCGCCTGGCTATTCCTGGGACCGCCGGCGGCGGGCAAATCCGGCTTTGCGGAGTCGGTGGCGAAGAAGGTGGGCGCCGCGATCGTGGATTCCGACGACGCCAAAAAGACGCTGCCGGAGTTTCGCGGCGGCGTCGGCGCGACCGCCGTGCATACGGAGAGCACCTACCTGGCGGCACAGGTGCAGCGGCAATTTTTGGAACGGGGGGAGAACATCATCCTGCCGCGGGTCGGGCACGACACCGCAAAGATGATTCAGGTGATCGAGGAACTGCAGAATTTCGGCTATAAGGTAAACGTCGCCCACATTTACGTGGAGGAGAACGAAGCCTATCGCCGGATGATTAGCCGCTGGCTGGACAGCCAACGGCTGATCGACGCCAGGTACGTCGAACAGGTCGATAGCAATACCCCCAAATCGTACCTATCTATCAAGGAGAGGGTATCCCTAAATGACGCCGCCGAAATCGACGCCACCGGGCCGCGGGGCGCCCACAAGCTCACCGACGGAGACGGCGAGCTCGCGAAGCTCCTCGACGAAGCCCTCCGACCCGAAGCTCCCGCCGGTGCTGGACCTGGACGCGGTGGAGAACGAGGCAACCTTGCAAATGCTGCGCGAGCTCCTGGCGGAGAGGGGGCCGCTCCCGGCGGACGAGCTCCTGCAGAAGGGGCACCCGTCACCCCCACCGAAGAAGGACTAAGACCGGCCGCGCCCGCGGCCGCCGCGCCGGAGAAACTCGGCGACAAGGTGCTTTCGGCCGACGCGCAACGCGCGCTCGAG
>Ga0126377_10001049_pt1 | contig 17728 bp, 18 predicted proteins | sample PanSoiMetPlot_22_FD_92647 | JGI IMG/M metagenome (GOLD analysis project Ga0126377, IMG submission 92647) | Tropical forest soil microbial communities from Panama - MetaG Plot_22 | ecosystem: Environmental > Terrestrial > Soil > Tropical forest > Bulk soil | place: Panama | collected 2016-02-17 | reverse complement strand
TTCATCGGCATTCATTTCTTTTCGCCGGTGGAGCGCATGGGCCTCGTCGAGCTCATCGTCGGCAAGAAAACGGGCCCGCATGCGCTGGCGGTCGCCCTTGATTATGTGCGCAAGATCCGCAAGACGCCGATCGTAGTGAACGACTCCCGGGGGTTCTATACCTCGCGCTGCTTCAGCACTTACACCGAGGAAGGGCTCCACATGGTGGCCGAGCGGATTGCGCCGCCGTTGATCGAAAATGTCGGCCGCATGAGCGGTATGCCCATGGGCCCGCTCGAGGTCACCGATTCCGTCGGGGTCGACACCGCGCTGAAGATCGCGCGCCAGACCCGCAAGGAAGTCTTGAAGAGCGAAAAGCCGGATCCCCCTGAAGAGATTCTCGCCTGGATCGTCGAAAGCGCGGGCCGGCCCGGGGTGAAGACGCAGAAAGGCTTCTACGACTACGATGCGAAGAATAAACGCACGCGCCTGTGGCCGGGTTTCCTCGACTATGGCGGCGGCAGATGGAAGACGGATGCCGACCCGAATGAGCTGAAGCTGCGGCTCATCACCATCCAGGCCCTGGAGGCCGCACGCTGCTTCGAGGAGGGCGTCATCACCGATCCGCGCGACGCCGATGTCGGCGCCATCCTTGGCTGGGGCTTTGCCCCCTTTACCGGCGGGCCGATTTCCATGATCGACACCATGGGGGCGGCTGCATTCGTCAAACGCTGTGAAGCCTTGGCGGCAAAGCACGGCGCGCGCTTCGCGCCCAATAAGCTGCTGCGCGAGATGGCGGCAAAAGGCGATACGTTCTACCGGCGTTTTGCGCCGGACAGTCAGGCGGCCTAAGCGCGCTTGCCGAACAGCGCTGAGAGCATCTGGCGCAGCCAGCCGGCTTTGGCCGGCTGCACAGTAACGGGCGCTCCCTCATTGGCGTGTTGGCGGTAATAACCGCTCACCAGACGCGCAAACATACTTTCCTCCTTATACGCAGGAAGTGCGTCGTGTACGGATCATACGCCCAACCGATTCGCCTGCCAAGCGACGGTTGTGCGACAGATTTTTGTCATTGGTTAACTTATCTTGTGAGTGGCGAGGTGGTCGGCACGCTCCGGCACTGGGCGTGGCCGGAGGTCCAGCCCAGGAGGTAGTCCGGCTCGCTCGCATAAAGCATCTCGTTGCGCTGCGGCGGCTGCGGTACGCCGGTGCCTTCCTTGCTTGCTGTCGCGCAGCCATCGCTGAAACCAAGCTCATAGGCCGCTGAACGCTCAACCGGCTTTGTCGTTCCGCAGGCGGACAAAAGGGCCGTTAATGCGGCAGAAAGGATACAGGCTCGGATCAGAAGAAGCGCCACAGCACATAAACGTTGCAGATGGCGATTTCGATCAACATCAGCGGAAAGGCCAACAAGGTAAACGCCATGAAACGGAACGGTATGCCGTTCCGCTCCGCGAGGCCGGCCACGGTCAAATTCGCCGCCGCGCCGACCAGCGTGCCGTTGCCGCCGAGACAGGCGCCGAGAGCAAGCGACCACCACAGCGGCAGAGCCGCCTGATCGCCGCCGATAGCCGGCGCCATGCTCTTGATCAAAGGGATCATGGCCGCCACGAAGGGAATGTTGTCCACCAAGGCGGAAAGTACCGCCGAGCCCCATAAAATGGCGATTGCGGCGGCCTTGGCGTCGCCACCGGTGACACCGAGAAGCTCGCTCGCCAAGAGTTGAAGAATCCCGGCCTTCTCGATCGCGCCGACCAGCACGAACAGGCCGATGAAGAAGAATATCGTTATCCACTCCACTTCGTTCAGTGCAGCGGTGACCGCATCGGCATGGGCATCGCGATGCCGCGGCAGCGTGTCCAGCAGCATGAGAACCGCACCCGAGGTCAGCGCAATCGTGCCCGCTTCCAGCCGCAACGGAGCGGCAAAGACGAAGGCCACGATCATCGCTACGATGATGAAGAGCGAGTTCAGCGCCAACCGGCGGTCAAGAATGGCCTCGCTGGCGTTCATCGCCATGACCCGCGCTTGCAGCGTCCAGTCAGCCTGCATCTTGCGCCCCCAAATGACGTGCATCAGCAGCGTTTGAACCGCGAAAACGACAATGATGACGGGCGTTAGATTCACCAAGAAGTCGTTGAAGGACAGGCCGACGGCGGAGCCGATCAGAATGTTGGGCGGATCGCCGATCAGCGTCGCCGTGCCGCCGATATTGCTGGCGAAAATCTCGGCAAACAGGAACGGGTAAGGCCTGACCTTCAGCTCCGATGCGATCACCAGCGTCACCGGCACGATCAGCAGCACCGTGGTCACATTGTTCAGGAAAGCCGAAATCACCGCCGTCACCAGCGGCAAGGCGACCAGGATGCCGGCCGGCGAGGCGCCCATCCACTGCGCGGCCTTGATCGCGATATACCCAAACAGGCCGCTCTTCTTGGCGATGCCGACGATGATCATCGTGCCGGCCAAGAGAGCCAGCGTGTTGAAGTCGATCGCGGCGATCGCCTCATTCTGGTCCAGCAGGCCGAGCGCAATGGCGAGGCAGGCCGCCAAAAGCGCCACGATGGCGCGATTAACCTTCTCGGCCATGATCGCGACATAGGCAAAGATGAAAAGCGCTGCCGGCAGGAGCATGCGGGACTCAGGACGGATCGAAGCCGCAGAATGTCAGGGAGAGTGGTTTTTCGCGAGAAAAACCGGACTGGGCACCGTCCGCTCAAAAAAGTGCGACCCGCGAACCGTTAGAGCCGTCGGGGGGAGGAGAGGGACGGGCTCACCGGTTCGCGGGCGCTAAGCCAAGCAGAGGGGACCACCTCGGCTTGGTAAAACCTTCGGGCGTGGGCTAGGACGCTCGCTTATGACGCGCTTCCAGCTCCGCCTTCACGCGCGCGAGATTCTCAAGCGCGCTCGACTGCAAACTGGAAATCATGGCGCCGTCGCGCTGTCCGCTCGGCTCCTGCGCTCTTCCGTCCGCTTCGCGCGGCATCAGCAGTGCCACGACGCTGAACCAGAAGGCTGCTCGCAGAACGAACATGGTGCCCCCACTTATTCCGCGCAATTTAGCCTCAGCCTTTTGCGCACCATTGAAGCGAATGAATAAAACTGGAGCGAATTACGGCTTATGCCTGAATTGACTTATGCTTTGTCTTTGTGGTGTGCGATTTTATATTTTAGTTTGACTTGGATGGTACGATTTTTTTGCTAAAACTATCGTCGCATTTTCCCGTGATTTGCCCGGCATTTGCTGACAATTTGAATCTTAAGGGTGAGTTAAGAAAAACCCTCGCTGACCGCCCAAAACGCCCGCAAAGCAGCAAATCCGTTGAGGCTTCATTAAGCAGCCTCTGGTCAGCTTAAGGGGTGCGGCGTAGCGCGTTTTCAACCAGGTAAGCCATTGGCGCATCAAGAATTTCCCACAGACCAGCAAAAAGCCCTCGCCGACCGGCAACGCTTTATCCGTACACAGAGCATAAAGGGCGGTCTCGGCATCGTCTTGTCGCTGGGCTATCTCGTCCTGATCGGCGGGCCGGACCTCGCCGAAGGTCTGGCCTTCCTTGGGCTGTTTGCGCCCATCGCTCTAGCGCTCGCCGCGCGCTTGAACATCAAGCTTGAGCTCCTCGAAGCCGCCTCGCTGGCCGCGTTTGCGCTGTTGATCGCGCTGTTGAGCGCGCTGACCTCCGGCGCGGCTTCGCCGTTCATCTGCTGGCTGGTGCTGGTGCCTTTCGAGGGCGCCCTTGCCGGACGTGCCCGCGCGGTTGCCTTTTCGGGTATCGCGGCCGCGCTTTCCTTGATCGCTGTGGTGGCCATTCAAGCGGCAGACATGTTGCCGGAGACCAGGCTGCCCGGCTTCGAGCCGCTATGGTTCGGCATGTCGCTGCTGGTTGCCGTGGTGCAGGCCACGCTGATGGCTATTGCCGCGCAGGAACGCCACCGTGAGGCAGATGAGGCGGCGGAAGCTGGCGAAGCGCGCTACCGCTTCCTCGCCGAGAATGCGCTTGACTTGATCACCCGGCACACCCGCGACGGCCGCATCCGCTACGCGAGCCCGTCGGCGCTGACGCTGCTGTTCTACCGCCCGCGCGACCTCATGGGTCAGTCGTTTGCCGATCTCGCCCACCCGGAGGATCGCCCCGGCATCGAAAAGGCGTTCTCCGCCGCCGGTGAGGGGAACGCTGCAACCGTTGAGCTCCGCTTAAAGACACGGCGCGGGACCTACGTCTGGAGCGAATTCCGCTGTCGGCCCTCGGGACGCAGCAACGACAAACATGGCGATATCGTCGCAGTGACGCGCGACATCACCGAGCGAAAAGCACATGAACGCGATCTCATCCATGCGCGCGATCTTGCCGAGGACGCCAGCCGGGCGAAGTCGCGCTTCCTCGCCAATATGAGCCATGAGCTGCGCACGCCGCTGAACGCCATACTGGGTTTCTCCGAAGTGATGACGCACGAGCTGTTCGGTCCCGTCGGCAATTCGCGCTACCTCGAATACGCCCATCTCATCCATGAAAGCGGCGGCCATCTGCTCGAGGTGATCAATTCCATCCTCGACATGTCCAAGATCGAAGCCGGCCGCTTCAAGCTGACGCCGGAGCGTTTCGATCTTGCCGACACCGTTCGCCAGTCGCTCCGGCTGGTGAAATTCCAGGCGGAGCGCAACGCGGTCACGCTCGAGGAAGCGGTCGAGCCGAACGCGCGCGAGATCGTCGCCGACAAGCGCGCCATCGTGCAGATTCTGATCAATCTGATCTCGAACGGGGTCAAATACACGCAGCGCGGCGGCACCGTGCGTGTGGGCGCGGCACTGCGCGGCTCATCTGTCGAAATTGCGGTAAGCGATACCGGTGTTGGCATCGGCGAGGCCGATTTGAAGCGTCTAGGTGAGCCGTTCGAGCGGGTGGACAGCGAATACACCCGGACCAAGGAGGGCACCGGTCTCGGACTGGCGTTGGTGCGCGCGCTGACGCAATTGCACGGCGGGACCATGAGAATGGAGTCGGTGCTGGGCGAGGGTACGACAGTGCGGATCCTGATTCCCGGCGCTACCGCGCCGGAAATCGGAAGTCAGAAGTCAGAAACCAGAAATCAGAAGCCGGATATTGGAAGTCAGAAATCAGAATCTGCAATCGCAGGCTAGATAAGCTATTTTCCGACTTCTGATTTCCGATTTCTGATCCCGATGTTCCGCCTCAAGAGCGCCATTTTCGTGCAAGCCATCATCCGGCGCTGCGAGGCCGCCGGGGCCCAAGCCTACCTGCTCCGCCGCGGCGCGGAGGAAGCGGGCGCGGTGTTCCTCAAGCTCAATCGACTGACCGGCGCGTTCACGGTCTTGAGCCCGGCTCGGCGCGGCGAAGAGCGCGTCTGGACGCGGCCCTTGGGCGATGGGGCCGACGAAACCCGCTGCGCGGAATATTTCGCCAAGCAGATCCGCTTCGATCCCGACATCTGGATCGTCGAGATTGAGGACCGCGAGGGCCGTTCCTTCGTCGACGAACCGATCGTGTAAATCGCAAAGCCTTCAATTTGCCCAATTGCCGCCCCGAGCACGACGCAATGAAGGCAAAACCTTCCTAGGCATGTTCAGCGGGGAGAACATCATGACACGCATTCGTCAACCGCGCTTCGCGCGCAGCATCATATTTTTCGCGACAATCGTATCGGGGTTGGCTCTGCTCGTCGGCTGCGAGAGCACCCAAACGCAGCAGACAACGGCGGAAGAAATTCCGGAAACGGTTCTCATAACCGGCTCGCTGATCCGCGGGGGCGGAGGCGGGATCTCTCCATGGCCGCAGTACTCGGTGCCTAGCGGACCGCGACCGGCTGCTCCGGCGCCTCAAGCCAGCGGCGGACTCCGAGCGAATATCATTCAAGGAGCGGTCCCGAACACCGAAAAATATCCCGATGCGACGCCCAATCCGGTCAAAGTTGCAAGGCAGGATCCCGTCTCCACGTTCTCGATCGATGTGGATACCGCGGCCTACACCAATGTTCGGCGCTTCTTGAACGACGGCATGCTGCCGCCGCCGGACGCGGTCCGAGTCGAAGAGCTGGTGAACTATTTCAATTATTCTTACCCGACCCCGGAAGACCGCAGTGCACCTTTTGCTTCCGTCGTTGCCGTCTATCCATCGCCCTGGAACCGGGACACTCAGATTCTGCACATCGGGATCAAGGGTTTCGACGTTCCCAGAACCGAGCGGCCACGGGCTAATCTTGTTTTTCTGATCGATACCTCGGGCTCCATGGCAGAGCCGAACAAGATGCCGTTGCTCAAGCGGTCATTCCGGCTACTGGTCAAACAATTGGACGGCTATGACCGTGTCGCCATCGTCACCTATGCCGGAACCGCAGGAACGGTGCTGCAGCCGACGAGGGGATCGGACAAAGACAGAATTATGGCGGCCATCGACGGTTTGCGCGCGGAAGGATCGACCGCCGGTGGGGAGGGACTGCGCCAAGCCTACGACCTCGCCGAGGCAAACTTCGACCGGTCAGGCGTCAATCGCATCATCCTTGCGACCGACGGCGACTTCAATGTCGGTATCACCGATCCCACAGCATTGCAGGACTTCGTCGCTCATCACCGCCAAAGCGGCGTCTTTTTGACAGTTCTCGGCTTTGGAACTGGAAATTACAACGATCTGCTAATGCAAAAACTAGCTCAAGCCGGCAATGGCGTAGCGGCCTATATCGACACGCTGGGTGAGGCACGGAAGGTTTTCGTGGATCAACTTGGCGCCGCGCTCTTCACCATCGCCAAGGATGTCAAGATTCAGGTCGAGTTCAATCCCGCGCGGATCGCGGAATATCGCTTGATCGGATACGAAACGCGCACCCTCAACCGCACCGACTTCAACAACGATAGAGTCGATGCCGGCGACATCGGCTCCGGCCACGCAGTTACCGCCCTCTACGAAATCACGCCAGCCGGTTCGCGTGCGCGATTGGCCGATCCGCTTCGCTACGGTGCAAATAGTTCGGCCGCAGGAGACGTCAGCGACGAAATCGCCTTTCTTAAAATCCGCTACAAGCTGCCTAATGAAGACCAGTCCAGACTCATCACGCGTCCGATCGACGAACTTGACGTGCAATCGGACTTCACGAGGCTGCCGGACGATCTGCGTTTCGCGGCGGCCGTTGCCGGCTCCGGCCAGCTGCTGCGCCACGATCCCTACATCAAGGATTTCACTTACGACCGTGCCATCGCCATCGCGCAAGCCGCGCGCGGCGAGGATGAGTTCGGCTACCGGAACGAGTTCGTGCAGCTTCTGCGGCTCGCCCAATTGGCGTCGGGCATGAGGCCGCTTGATCGCACGCGATCCGGCTCGCCGCAGTAGGGGGGAGATACCTCCCACCCGCTCCATTCCTCCGAGCGGGTGGGGGGTACCCTGCCTCTCGGCGGCCCTCCGCATAGGACAAGCCTCCAGCGATGCGCTACATCTCGCGCGCGGGGCAGCCGATTCTATTCCCATGCCGTGGCTTCAATTGCAGAGCGCGTTCGGTCTCACCGTGCTGGTCGCGCTTGCCTGGGCGCTGTCGGAGAACAAGCGCGCGGCGCTGTCGTTTCGCTTGATCGCCGCCGCGCTGGCTTTGCAGATCGGCCTAGCGCTCGTGCTCTTGGAGATTCCGCCGGCGCGCAACGCGCTCTATTCGCTGAACGCGGTGGTCGACGCGCTGTCCAAAGCCACACAGGCGGGGACCTCCTTCGTCTTCGGCTTTGTCGGCGGCGGCGATCCGCCCTTCGACGTGACCAAGCAGCAGAATCTCGGCAGCCTTGCTTTTCAGGCGCTGCCGCTCGTGCTGGTGATGTCGGCGCTGTCCGCGCTGTTGTGGCACTGGCGAGTGCTGCCGGTGATCGTCAGAGGCTTCGCCTACGCGTTGCAAAAGACGCTCGCCATCGGCGGCGCCGTTGGTCTCGGCTCCGCCTCCACGATTTTCCTCGGCATGATCGAGGCGCCGCTCCTGATCCGCCCCTATCTTGCCAAGCTCGCGCGCGCGGAATTGTTCATGCTCTTTTCCGTGGGCCTCGCGACTGTCGCTGGGACGGTGATGGTGCTGTATGCAACAGTGCTCGAGCCAGCGGTGCCCGGCGCCCTGGGCCACATTCTTGTCGCATCGGTGATTTCGCTTCCGGCCGCAATCTTGACCGCGCGCCTCATGGTGCCGGGGGAAAGCACGACTCCGGCCGAAGCTCACCTGGCTGTCGAATATCGCTCCAGCATGGACGCGATAGCGCGCGGCACCGAGGACGGCCTGAGGCTCTATTTGGCTATCGTCGCTCTCCTCATCGTCATGGTGGCGCTCGTTGCCCTGGCCAATGTCGTCATCGGCAATCTGCCCCCTGTCGGCGGCGCGCCGATCACGGTCGAGCGGATCTTCGGCTGGCTATTCTGGCCGCTTGTCTGGCTCTACGGCGTGCCGGCATCGGAGGCGGCCGATGCGGGCGCGCTGCTCGGCACCAAGACAATCCTGAACGAGTTCATCGCCTATCTGAAGCTGGCAGCACTTCCTGACGGCGTCCTTTCGCCGCGCTCCCGGCTGATCATGCTTTATGCGATGTGCGGCTTCGCCAATTTGGGCTCGGTCGGCATCATGATCGCCGGCATCTCCGGCATGATTCCGGAGCGCCGTCATGAAGTCGTCGAGCTGTCGCTGAAGGCGCTGATCGCCGGCACGATCGCTTCCGGCATGACCGGCTGCGTCGTCGGCTTGCTGCCGCTCTGACTAAATCGGGGTCTTCGGCGCCGATGTGTCCGTCACATCGATGGTGATGGCGACTTCGGGATCGCCCAATCCCTGGCCGAGCTGCCCCGCGATGAGCCCGATCATGTTCGACATTTGCAGCTCCAAGCGGTAGCCCGGTCCGTTCGCCGTCAGCGTCCAGTCGATCGCATCGGAGGGATCGCGGCCGTCGCCGTCGAAGCTTTGATCGAAATTGGCCTGTGCAAAACAAGCTCGAAGGTCAGCCACCGCGCGGTCGAACAGCGGTTTCGCGGTCGCAAAATTCGGTGCCGCCGCAATCTTGCAGGAATATTTGGGCTCCAGCTCGGCGCTGCCCACTTTTGATCGCACGAAGAGCGTGCACTCGCCGCCCGAAGGCGGCAGCAGGGTGCCGTGGAACACCTCGTTCTTGAAGACCGCCGGATTCTGCGCTTCGCCCTTGAGCGTCGAGAACTCGCTCCCTCGCGCCGCGAGAACCTTCTGCAAAAAGTCGCACAGCGGCCGGTTTGCATTCTCTGCGGCAGAGGCACCGCAGGCGAGCGTGCACACTGCCAGAACCAGCATCAGTCGAGCCGTTCCCATGCCTGCAAGCATGCGGCCCCCCGCTGAGACGGTCAACCGTGCAAAACCGCGAGCTCGGGAGTTGATGACGCCTCGGGCTTTGTGCTCATGGTTCGCCATGACGGCAAAGTCCTTAACCACGCTGCTCCGCGACATCCGCGCCTGCCGGCTCTGTGCGCCGCAGTTGGATCACGGCGTCCGGCCGGTTCTGCGCATCAGCCCGACTGCCAAGCTCTGCGTTGCCGGCCAGGCGCCGGGGTTGCGCGTGCATAAAAGCGGTATTCCCTATTCAGATGCGTCAGGACAGCGCTTGCGCGCCTGGATGGGGATCGGTCACGATGTCTTCTATGATGAACAGCGTGTCGCCATCGTCCCGATGGGGTTTTGCTTTCCCGGCTACGATGAGGACGGCGCCGATTTGCCGCCGCGGCCTGAATGCGTGCAGAGCTGGCATGACCGTTTGTTTAAAGCAGCTCCAAGCTTCGCCCTTACCTTGGCGATTGGCAATTATGCGCAGCGCTATCACTTGAGGGGGCGGACGAAGACTAGCGTAAGCGAGACAGTGCGCGCGTGGCGCGATTATGGGCCCCGTGTCGTGCCGCTGCCTCATCCGTCGTGGCGCAACAATGGTTGGTTGAAAAAGAATCCGTGGTTCGAGACCGAGCTTCTGCCCTATCTTCGCGAACGCGTGCAGGCCGCGCTGTCTTAAACGCGCTGATCGTCGCGTTTATCGCGCTTACCGCGGCCTGCGCTCCGCTTGTCGCGCCCCAAGGCATCGAGATGCGTTTGCCCGCCATAGAACAGGTCCAGGAAATGGGCATGACCGTCGATCGCTACATCACGCGCGACGGACTGGGGCTCGGCCTTAAGCATTGGGATGCGGCGATGCCGACCGCCGTGATCGTCGCCGTTCACGGCATGAACGATTACTCGAACGCGTTTTCTATGCCGGCACCCTACTGGGCCGAGCACGGCGTCACCACCTACGCTTACGACCAGCGCGGCTTCGGACTCTCCCCGCACAGGGGCATCTGGGGCGGCAACGATGTCATGCGCCGTGACCTTGACGACTTCGTCGATGTCGTGCGCGCTAAACATCCTGGCTTATCCGTGTATGTGCTGGGCGAGAGCATGGGCGGCGCGCTCACTATGTCGGCCTTCGCCTCGTCAAAGCCGCCCAAAGCCGACGGCATGATTCTGATCGCTCCAGCGGTATGGAGCCGGAGGACCATGCCCGTCGCCTATCGGATCGCGCTTTGGCTTACATCGCACACCTTCCGCGGCGCGCATCTTTCGGGCTCGGGCTTAAAGATCGTGCCCAGCGACAATATTGAAATGCTGCGCGCCAATGGGCGCGATCCACTGTTTTTGAAAACCACCCGGCCTGATGCCGTGTACGGACTGGTCTCGCTGATGGACGAGGCTTACGCGGCCGCGCCGCAACTGACCCATACGCCGGGGCTGTTCCTTTATGGCGGCAACGATCAGCTAGTTCCGCGCACGCCCACCGAAGCAGTGGCGCGCGAAATGGGTCCTAACACGACGGTGAAGAATTATCCGCGCGGCTATCATATGCTGCTGCGCGACTTGAACGCCGAGCCGCGCTGGGCCGATGTGGTCAATTGGATTGCCGAGCAGAACCGCAAGGTCGCTGGCATGATGATGGCTGCCGAATGAGACAATCGTCGGGGGATTCAAAAATGAACGCGAAACACGCCACTGCCTTGATCGTCGCAGCGCTTCTTACTTCCGCAAGCAGCGCATACGCCGCCGAGGGCGGCACGCTGGAAATCTCGAGCCAGGGCTACATCTTTGCCGGCGGCAAATATGTCGACGGGAAGGACGGCAAATACATGGTTGGCCAGTCCTACGTCGAATATCAGATCCCGAAGAATCGCACGCACCCTTATCCGATCGTGATGATTCATGGCGGCGGTCAGAGCGGCTCGAACTTCACCGGCACGCCTGACGGCCGGGAAGGCTGGGCGCAATATTTTCTGAAGCAAGGCTACGTGGTTTATGTCGTCGATCAGCCCGGGCGGGGCAGGGCAGCGCTTTCCTCCGCCTACGGAGAAACGCAGCAGCGCCCGACCTCGTGGATTCAGCAGCAATTCACCGCGCCGGAGCGTTCCAACCTATGGCCGCAGGCGAAGCTGCACACGCAGTGGCCGGGCAGCGGCATTGCGGGCGATCCCGCGTTCGATCAGTTCTATGCCGAGCAATTGCCGGCCATCATGAGCTTTCCGAAACAGCAGGAGCTCAACCGTGACGCGGGCGTTGCACTCTTGGACAAGATCGGGCCGGCGATCCTGCTGACGCACTCGCAGTCGGGCGCGTTCGGTTGGCCCATTGCCGATGACCGGCCGAATCTCGTCAAGGCGATCGTCGCGGTCGAACCGTCAGGACCGCCTGTACACGACGCGGTGTTCAAGGGCGCGCCGAATTATTTCGAGGATGGTCCACAGTCGAAGCCGTGGGGCCTCGCCGCGGTGAAGCTCACTTATGATGGCAATCCGGCGCAACTTGCTTTCGTCCCGCAGGACAAGGCCGACAACGCGGACTTGGTGAAATGCTGGCGCCAGAAGGAGCCCGCGCGCAAATTGACCAATTTGCAGCGCATCCCGGTCGTGATCATCTCGTCGGAAGCGTCCTATCACGCGTCCTACGATCACTGCACCGCGCAATACCTCGCCCAGGCCGGCGTGAAGAACACCTTCATCCGTCTCGCCGACCGCGGCATCAAAGGCAACGGCCACATGATGATGCTGGAGAAGAACAATCTCGCCATCGCCGCTGTGATTGCCGACTGGCTCAAGGCGGTCAAATAACGCTCACTTCTTGCGCGAGAAAGCCAGCACAACGCGGCCGATCAGCCAGATCGATCCCGCGGTGACGAGGAACGATGCGACGCTGATCCAACCCTGACGGTCTCCGCCCTGCGCCAGCGCTGCAATTCCAAGAAGCGCGACAATGACGGCGATCCAGGTCGCCATCCAATATAGGATTTCGCCCAAGCGAGGTGCCATCGGCATGCCCAAAAATAACGGGGCGATTCCAGAGGGAACCGCCCCGTTTCTCAAATCACGATGTGTCGCTATTCCTGAATGTTTGGCGCACCTGCTCCGCCGACTCTGCGGCCGTCCGGAAGCACCGCGCTGACCAGCTGCCCACCGCGTGAGCCGTCACGCAGCGGATGGATGTCAACGGTGACCGTGTCGCCGGGCTTCAGTGAATCCGGCTTCCAGCCTCTCTGGATCTGGCGTGCCGGCGGTCCCATCTCGAGACCCCATTCTCTCGGCTGGCCGGCTTGGTCGGTGATCATCACGCGCAGCCAGCTATGCGGGTTAGTCCATTCGAGCTGCTTCACCGTGCCTTTGTAGGTGATCAGCTTTTCGGAATCGAACATGGCGAAGGAATGATGCGCGAAAGCCGGCGTCGCAAATGCAACCGCCGCAACAATGGCGAGGCTGAGCGTTCTGATCCTCATGGGCATCTCCTCGAAGAATTCTTCTCTGACCGTTATGACGCGGACTGACAAAAATCAGCTTCTGCCAAGTATACGGTGATTGGCGAAATGCGGAAAGGCAGCAGCAAACAAATGCCGGGATGATCGCAAGTCATCGTCCCGGCTCACGAATCCGCATTTTGAGAAAGGCTTAGTTGTTGCCTCTCGGATTGCCGCGCTGCCCGCCGTGGCCGAGCTTGGTGCCGTCGGGGAGGGTGATGTTGAGCAGCGTGCCGCCGCGGGTGCCGTCCCTGAGCGGGTTGATTTCCACCGCGATTTTGTCGCCGGGCTTCACGATTGTCGGCGTCCAGCCGATGCGCGCCTGCTGGCCGGTTGACGCCAATTCGATCGACCACTGTTGCTGCTGATGCGTTGTCTCGTTCTCGACCATGATGCGCAGCCAACTGTGCGGGTTGACCCACTCGAGCTCTTTCACGGTCCCATTCAGTTGGACCACTTTTTGGTTGTCGAACATCGCGAAGGAGTGGTGCGCCGCCGCCGGCAGCACGAATAAAGATCCCGCAACCACCAAAAGCCCAAGTGCCCGTGCCTTCATCTGGCGCTCCCAAACAACAGCGATTTGCCGGGGAATGTATTGCGCGCCTACGTAGCTCGCAAGGCTGTGAGCTTGAGAAAACCCAGGTAAACACCCGGGTTTCTGCCGCAAAGAGCACAGACAGAACCACGGTTTTGTGGCATGAATTGCGCAAACTGAACCGGTGGATGGGAGAAATGCGATGCGTCTCTTTGCCTGCGTAATCGCCGCTGCGGTTCTTATCACCGCACCCGCGCAAGCGGCATGGAAAGCCTACAAATATCCGGAACTGGGTTTTGGCGTCGACTTCCCGGCCGAGCCCAAGATGAGCAAGGGCGAGTATCGCGGCGTCGTTGCCGGACGTGTGCAGACCACCGTGATCTCCGCCGAAGCAGACGATACGACCTATCAAGTGATCATCGCCGATTTCTCCAAGCGGCCGCTCGACACGCCGACGATTCTCATGGAAGCCGCGTTTCTCGCCACGCAAGACGGCAACGTTGTTGCCGATACCATCGCGCGCACCGACAACGGCCAGAAATTCGCCAAATACGGGCGGCGTATCACGGTCATGACCAAGGACGGCGGCAAGAAGACGACCGAGGTCTATCTCGTCAACGGCAAGCTTTTGATGTTCGAGGGCATCATTTCGCCCAAGGGTGACATCGGCAATCCGGAAGCAGCTCGGTTCCAGGATTCCATTATGTTCAACCTCGATCGCGATTGGACGATCCCGCCGCCGCTGCCCACCGATCCCGCCGACGGTCCGCGCCTGCTCGCGCCGGTCCGGCCGGGACAACCCGCGCAGAACACGCGCTAAATTTTTTCCGCGCAGCAAAAAGCCGGGCGCGCACGCGCCCGGCTTTTTCATTCAGGTGATCGAAACTATTCGTTCCCTTGCGCGTTCGGCCGCTGTCCGCCATTACCCAGCGTCTGACCGCTCGGCAGCACCGCCATCATGAACTGTCCACCGCGCGAGCCATCTTTCAGCGGATGAATGGTCACGGTCACCTTGTCGCCCGGCTTCACCGAATCGGCTTTCCAGCCGACGCGCGCCTGCTGCTGTGGCGCTCCCATTTCCAGCGCCCACTGCGTTTCTTTGCCGCTCTGATCCGCAACCATGATGCGCAGCCAAGCATGCGGATTGGTCCATTCGAATTCCTTCACCGTTCCAGTCATCGTCACGGTCTTATCCGAATCGAACATCGCGAACGAATGATGGGCGAGCGCCGGCCCCACAAAGGCGAACGCTGCGACGGCGGCAAGGCTTAGGACTTTGAGCTTCACTGGGCGTCTCCTGTTTGTGATTCGGTCAAAATTTGTGCGCTGCTGACATTATATTGCAGCGCGCTTGCGCCCGCCAACGGCGATCTCGATTCGACAGGATTGAAAACGCTTCATTTGCTTCAGCATGATTTTGCCGGCGCGAGAAAATCGTTGCTGCTGCCACGGGCCTAAAAGCGCCTGCAAGATTAACCTCGCAAATGAAGGCAAGACGGCTCCCTTCGACACCTTTTTTTACCGCAGCACCAAGCACTTGCGAGATTTGAACCGGCTGAACGCCAGCTAACAGCTGAGTTCAGGCTTGGTTCAAAGCCCCTCTGACATTCTCCCACGCGACGGTGTGTGAAGGACACCGAAGCTGCTCCGAAAAAGGATCGGGCCGCTCAGTTAAAGGAGATGAACATGAAACGCTTTATGACCGCTATGACCGCTCTTCTGGCCGTGACCCTGTTGGGCAGCACCGCCGCCAGCGCGCAGCCCTTCCGTCCTGGCCCGTATGGTGCGCGCGGCTTTGAGCGGCATGACTTCGTCCGCTATTCCCCGCGCCATCACTGGGTCCGCGGTGACCGCTTCTTTGCTCCGTCTTATCGCTATGTCGTCGTCGACGACTGGTATCGGATGCATCTGCGTCGTCCGCCCTTCGGCGCCCGTTGGATCCGCTATGGTGACGAATTCCTGCTCGTCGCGCCCACCGGTTTCATCCTCGACGTGAGGACTCCGTTCTACTGGTAAGTGCGACTGCAGAAAGTCCCGCCGGGCCCCGCCGGCGGGACTTTCCTTTTTAACTTTAATCCCCGGAACTTTTACCAAGCCTGCTCATTTCCATGGCCGGTAATGGCCGAATCGCATTAAGCGTTCTGTATCCATCCGTCCAAGGGGGAACAGACATGGCGGGTCCGATGAGTAGCGATCTCAAGCCTTCCGAGAAAATAGCCGAGGAAGAATTCGACTTCGCCGAAACTTCGGATTTGTGCGACTTCGGCTACGTGCTTGTTCCCCAGATTGATCAACCGGTTTTACGGGAGCCGTTGCGCAAGAATCCCGCTTGAAGATCTGAGCGCTCAAAGAAGAAGCCGGCGCGAGTACCATCCCGCGTCGGCTTTTCTTTTGCGTAGACCCGCTCCGTTTCATTTGCAGGGTCTCTCTAGGTTTTCCTCCCGCCCGCCTAGCGAACGCTAGCTTTGGCGAAGGCGGCCGCGCGCGGGTGAGAGCTTGCGCTGCACTTGCTACGGGGTCGCTCGCTAGCGCGATGGAGAGGGTTGTTGCCGCATGATGCGCAAAGTGCAATTGATCCAACGGGATCGTTGTTTTCTGCGGACCAAGGGCAGGACGCATGGCAAAACAGCCGGACGACGGTGCAGCCAAGGGCCACGGGCTCAGCGATCATCTTTACGGCCAGGAGCTGACTCATCGCCACGACGGCGAGTTCGATCACGATCATGACGATTTCGAAGCCGAGGGCGCGCTCGAGGACAATCCGCTATGGCAGCAGGATCACGTCAGCCTTACGAGCGTCGGCATCGACATTGGCTCTTCCGGCACACAGATCATCTTTTCGAAGATCCATCTCCGCCGCTTGGCCGAGGATCTCACCAGCCGCTATTACGTGGTCAAGCGCGAGCAGCTCTATCTCTCGCCCGTGTCGCTGACGCCTTATCAGAGCGAAACGCGCATCGATGATGCGGCGCTGAAAGCTATCATCGACGAGGCCTACCAGGGTGCCCGCGTCGCTCCGAAGGACGTTGACACCGGTGCGGTCATCCTTACCGGCGAAGCGCTGCGCCGCGAAAACGCGCAGGCGATTTCGTCCCTTCTCGCCGAGGCCGGCGGCGATTTGGTCTGTGCCGCCGCCGGCCATCATATGGAATCCATGCTGGCTGCATACGGCTCCGGCGCCGCGCTGACGTCGAGCGAGAAAGGCATCCGCATCTTGAACCTCGACATCGGCGGCGGCACCACCAAGCTCGCTCTCGTCCAGGGCGGGCGTGTGCTCGCGACCGCTGCGGTCCACATCGGCGGCAGACTCCAGGTCATGGACGGGCAGGGGCGTATTGTCCGTCTCGATCCGGCCGGTCGCGCCCACGCGCGGCGTGCCGGCTTCGACTGGAAGCTCGGTGATCTCGTGACCGATGCGCAGCTCGACAAAGTTGCGGAGACGATGGCCGACACTCTCGTCAGCGCGCTGATCGCGTGTCCGCTGCCCAACGATGTGGCAGCGCTCTACCTGACCGATCCGCTGCCCGAGTTCGGCGATGTCCAAGGCGTGATGGCATCGGGCGGTGTGGCCGAATACATCTACGGCCGCGAAGCGCGTGACTTCGGGGACATGGGACGCCGCCTGGGCCGCGCCATCCGCAAGAAGCTCGACGCCGGCGCACTGCCCTGGCTGCTGCTGCCGGCCGGCGAATGTATCCGCGCCACCGCGCTTGGCGCCTCCGAATACAGCGTCCAGCTTTCCGGCAACACCAGCTACATTTCCAACCCCGGGCTGCTGCTGCCGCGGCGTAATCTGCAAGTTGTTCATCCCCCTTTCGTCTTCGGCGAAACCGTCGATCACGAAGCGCTGGCGCAGGCCATCCGCAGCCATCGCAGGGCTTTTGAGGCCGAGCAGGCCGACGCGGAAATCGCCTTGGCGTTTCACTGGCAGGGCGCGCCTGCCTATGAACGCATCCACGCCTTCGCCAAGGGCATCGCGGCGGGACTGGCCGACAAGATTGCGGCGAACAAGCCCATCTATGTCATGCTCGACGGCGATGTGGCGCAGACCTTGGGCGCGATTTTGCGGGAAGACTGCAAAGTGATGAGTGAAATCCTCTGCATCGACGGCGTCACGCTTTTGGATTTCGACTATATCGATCTCGGCCGCGTGCGCGTGCCGTCCTACACCGTGCCGGTGACGATCAAGTCGCTGGTGTTCAGCGACGATCCACGGCGCACGCGCGAGATTGTCCACCACCATGCGCACGAGCATCATCTTTCCCATGATCACCATCATGATCACTGAGGAAATGCGGAGCTAAGGCGTGGAAGCGTCCGGTCTTAAGACGCTCCACAAATCCCGCCCGCGCGCTCACATCGATGCGAGTTCTTTGATCATCGCGCTCGCGGTCGTCAGCGTGGCGTGGCTCGCGCTGGTGCCGCTG
>Ga0126377_10001048_pt1 | contig 17731 bp, 9 predicted proteins | sample PanSoiMetPlot_22_FD_92647 | JGI IMG/M metagenome (GOLD analysis project Ga0126377, IMG submission 92647) | Tropical forest soil microbial communities from Panama - MetaG Plot_22 | ecosystem: Environmental > Terrestrial > Soil > Tropical forest > Bulk soil | place: Panama | collected 2016-02-17 | reverse complement strand
TTGTTTATATTGACGTGCTCGAGCACATAGAGAATGACGTGGATGAATTGTCAAAGGCCGCCGATTTGTTGAAAGTCGCTGGACATTTGGTAATTCTTTCGCCCGCGCATCAGTGGCTTTATACTCCGTTCGACAGAGAGATAGGCCACTATCGGCGTTACAGCAAAAAGTCATTGCTAAGGGTTATCCCGTCGCGCCTCCGTTGCGTCGAATTATGCTATTTGGACAGCGTGGGAATGCTCGTTTCGATGGGTAACAGGTTGCTTTTAAAAAGTTCAATGCCTACAGCCGGGCAAATAAGGTTTTGGGATAAGCGATTGGTTCCTCTTTCAATATTTATTGATCTGCTGCTGCTGCGGCGATTAGGCAAGTCGATTCTTGGCGTATGGAGCCGATCGACATGATCGACCCATTTGCCATCTTTATAGCTGAGTTAGATCGCCCATATTAAGTTGCGAATTCATACCAGCGTAGTTCGCCTGCGTTTTTTAGATTACCTCCGGCTTCAGCAGGAGAATCACATGTGTTTTAACAGACAAAACATTTGCGCTGTTTTGGAAAATGGAAGACGCATAAAATCGAATGCGGAAGCGAAGGTCGCCACGGGAGCCCACAGAGGATGCTCGTAGACTGAACGTTCCGAGTCGCAGGAAATAATCCGTTTTTTCGCCAACATCCCCAGAATGCTTGCGGTCCACTGACTGGCGCCCTGTGTGTAACTGAACCATGCCATCTCCATGCCGCATTGATTGACTAGCCAGGTCAGGTTTGATTTGTTGAATAGCACAAAATGTCTGGGGCAATGAAAGCCGCCCCAATTATGGCGCTGGAAAAGATAGCGGTCCAGGGTGTCTACGTTCGGGGTCTTAACTAAAATCGCGCCGCCGGGGCTTAACACTTTACTTATGGCGTCCATCACGCGCAGAGGATCCGCGACGTGCTCTATGATGTTGAGCATGAGAATAAAATCGTATTTTCTTTCCGAAGTGAACTCCTCGACCCGCTGCGCGTATAAAACATGTCCCGCCTCCTCCACTTTCCGCCGCAAGGATTCATCAAAATCCAGAACGAAAGTTTCGCGGACTCGCGGCTCCGCCCCGCGAACCGTATTCAGCATCCAGCCGTGCCCCCCGCCGACATCCAATGCTGAAATCGAGTCCCCCGGAACGCTTCGCAATATCTTGCGGAATATCCGTTTTTCGAGCATGTCTTTAATCTTGTATAAGTATGACTCATTGAAGTCGGAGCCTGCTGAGTAGTAGTTCCCAGGGTATATTTTATGCAACCTATCAACCGGCGGGTCACGCAAAAAGACAGTTGAACATTTTCTGCAGCGCAAATATGTAAAGGTCTCGGAGGTAGTGAAATACTCCAGGTCTTGAGCCTGGGCGAAGAACATTGTGTCCCGATTATTACAGACGGGGCATATGTCTTGACTCGACTTTGTCATCTCAAAAACTCCCGCAAAGCTCGCCAGTAGGTAGTTCGTTTCTCTTCAATCGCTGGGGCGTACTGCGTTTGTAGCATAAAGTTCTCCATCGCGTCGAACTGCGTGTAGGAGATGACTGGATCCCAATGATGGAGAAGGTGGCGATTGAAGCCAGCCGAGCCGAAGCTCCGCGAAAAAAGATCATTCCCGAACATCCGATTTTCAGCTCCGTGATCGGCGAAACGATAATCAATCTTATCGCTAGCATGATAAGAACGATGCTCAATAGTCTGTCGAATCCGGTTGAAAATCGGGTAAAACGTGAGGAAGCCAACCATCCACATCAGGCTGGTTAGAGGATATCCCGAGATAAGCAGCGCCAGGGCCCCCCCCAGATGAATCAGACCTGAAACTACCAAAGCCGATCTGCTATTTGCAGGTCTCAAATGGGTGCCAACGTTCTTTTTAAAGTAACGGAAAAGTGTGTTTAGTTGATACCGGCCTACCATATCCCAAAAGAGCGTCCTGCGGCTCAACGGCTCAAAATAGGAAGTTTCCGTATCTTCGGGCGTCCCCAGGTTCGCATGATGAAGCCAATGAGTTCTTCGGTAGCTTTTGATCTCCAGCCCGATTAGCGACCCTATTAGTAGGTTTGCCGTCAGGTCATTGTACTTGCGGTTAGCAAGGATGTTGTAATGAGTTGCCTCGTGAAAGAAGCATAATAGGTAATGAAGCCAAAAACCGACCCATAGCGATCCTAGCGGCATAACTGGCAGGATGAGATATATTTGTCGCTGGAGCCAAAATTCGATTGAGGCGAAAATCATTAACCCTGCGGCGAGCATGAAGTATGCGAAGCCGATATCGAACCACACCTTCTTATATTGAGGTTTAAGACTCAAACGATAGTCTCCCCATTTCTGGTTGACCCTATTCTCTATTCGATTCAGCTTAGGCGCGCCATTTAAAGTTGCCGGCAAGCTCATAAAACATTTTTGATGCGCAATGTCTATATCATCTATGTTGGCATAATGAGAGTCGAATTCTACCCTACAGCCGAGCGTTTTGCATAGATTGATCTGGATATTCAACCGCCAGCGCTTGGCTGAGATCCCAGAGCATATGCGCCGGGTCGCGTTGCAAGTGTTCGAGAACCTTGCAGCATAGCACGCCGTGAAAATGGTTGTCGGGCCGGGGGAACGGGTCGCGTTCGACGTTGAAGTTGCGAAGCTCGAAGGTGTGGGCCTCGGCGCCGTTCTTCTACGCCACCGTCTCGTAAACCAGCTTCTCGTCCGATTCCCAGAAGTCGGCGGCGTAGACTTCCTGGTATCCGCAGAACTTTTTGATCGCTGGCGCGAGATGCAACAACGAGCCGAGTTCCAGCAGCCTGTCCGCCGGGTTTTGCGGCGGAGGGATGCGATGGGCCGACATCTTAGCGATGGGCGGCGCGTGGTGTCAACGGCGCGAGACTTGAGCGCCGTCCTGTTCATCAGCGGCCATCACGAACAAGGCAAGCAGATGCCCCAGCGTATCGACCGCCAAATGGACCTTGCTGCCTTTCCGGCGTTTGGCTCCGTCATAGCCGGCGCGCCCCCCGCTCTCGGGCGTCGATTGCAAAGTCCGGCTACCAATGATTGCGGCAGTCGGGCTTTAAAATCATTGCCACATCGCGCCATCTTCGCCGTTGTTTGCCATACGTCCCTGACTCTGTTTAATACTGTCGGAAGAAGCAAGGCGGCGGATCGCGGCTCTTGCCCACCTGAAAGCCATAGGCTATGCTCTGCGACCTTGAATCAATACATACTCCTCAGTATTAATTTCAACAGGAAACGCTAGCGAAATGCAAAGTCCTCCACTTCTATCCATTTTGATGCCGGTTTACAACGAGGCGAACACCATTCAAGAGGTCATCAATCGCGTCGAAGCGGTTGATCTGGGCGACGTCCGAAAAGAGCTGATCATCGTTGACGACGCGTCGGAAGACGGCACACGCGAGATTCTGGACGAACTGCGCAGAAAGGGTGCGCACAAGGTCTACTTCCATGCCCATAACATGGGTAAAGGCGCGGCGCTCAGGACCGCGCTGACCTACGCCACGGGAGACATCATCATCATTCAGGACGCCGACCTGGAATACGATCCCGCCGAATACGCCGGACTGATTGAGCCTATTCTCAGAGATCGCGCCGACGTGGTTTACGGGTCGCGACTTTCGGGCGGCAAGGTAATGAGGGCTTTCAACTTCTGGCATTACGTCGGCAACAAGATGCTCACGCTCATGACCAACGTGCTTTACAACTCGATCATCTCGGACATGGAGACCTGTTACAAGGTCTTCCGCGCCGACGTGATCAAAAATATACAGATCAAGTCGAACCGCTTCGATTTCGAGCCCGAGATCACCGCCAAGGTGCTCAAGCGTAAACATAAACTCTACGAGATGTCGATCTCGTATTACGGCCGCGATTTTTCGGAGGGGAAGAAGATCACCTGGCGCGATGGTTTTGCGGCGATCTGGGCTTTGATCAAGTACCGCTTCACGGATTGATTGAAATCTATCTGCTTGAGCCTTACAAAGAATTACTCGAAGACATTTTCGTTTTTATCTCGATACAGCTTGTTTGCTCTGTAATGACGAGCCCGGGGCGGTCTTAAGAAAATAAGTCTCAGTCAGCCTGAAATTATTAACCTTGAATACAAATACTCGGGGATCAGGGGGGTTATATGATGGCGAAGCGTCGCACCTGAATTTAATTACGTGCTTTCCTGGGGGAATGGCAACGGTCTTGTTCCATTGACCAGGCTCAGAGGTAACCTTGAATGCTTCAGAAATGACATCACTATCAATGCGCAACGTCCCACCATTTGGTGAATCGATGGACATCTCCATCGATACTTCTCTGGGATAGTCTAAAGAATTTTCGATATGCAGCTCGCCGTTCGGCCCACTCCAATGCCAATTCTTTTCCTGCGTGCCTTCCATTGCCGAGAAGTCTTTTTTCCAACTGATAGTGAAAGGATGGAGATATCGCCGGGCGCGCTCTGCTAACTCCTCCTTACTCACTTCCCCCCGTATTTTCGCCTTGTACTCCAGCAGCCTATAAAAGGCCATTCTACCATTCGGGCTGACTAACGGTCGCTGGCGCAAGTGGGCCGAAATTTGCTCTTCGAGCTGTGGGGGAATCGGCGTCGGTGTGGCGCGATCGATGTAGATTCCACTGAAATCAAGAATCGCCAACTCCTCTAGCATTTCAGGGACAGATTTCTTTTCGATCGCTTTCTGCCAGATATAAATCTGGCGATCCCTCATTGCGCCGGCGCTCCATCGCAACTTGTCCGATTGTAGATAACCACGCATCTGATCATAGTTAATATCTTCGGGGAAAGAATAGACCGGAAGCTGGAACACCATGGCGTTGTCGGGCATCGCCAATTCGATTTGCTTGAAATATTCTTTGTCGTGGCGGTATTCCTTTGCTGTCCATTCGTAATCGACCGCCGGCGATTTCGGGGTTTGATCGAGGAGCCCGAAGAAAGTCAAGAAAACAATTGAACCATAAAATACTCCTCGCTTTAATCTCGTCTGAAAATATTTTTTCGAGAGAGCGTCCAGCATTAAAGCGACAGCGAAAAAAGAAAAGAACGCAATATAAGCGCTCATTCGATTGTAAGACCTGATCTGAGGCGTTATCAGGTAGGCGAACAAAGTGCCAAAACCGCCTATCGTAGCAACCAGCACCGCCCAACCGTTTAGAATGCTTAAGTTATCTAGCATGGATGGCAAAGACCGAATCTCATCTGTGCCGGTTGAGCCGCCGAGTGATCGACTCCTTCGGTAGGAAAATAAATACCCAATGAGGACCAAAAATCCTGCGCTACCGATAAATCCTAATGACGCCGCGCCGTTCTCAGTATTAAGCGGGCTTTCTCTATTATATTTTTCCCTGAACTTCCTCAAACCCTTCAGGCGATGTTCGTCAATCGGAATTAGCAATTGCGCAACTTTCATGCCATATATTTCCGATTCGGCGGGTACCCGCTTACCGAGGTCGACGCTTCCATACTGATACCGAAAGAGCAGAGTCGGTGTAACGTTCAAGAGAAGCGCGGAAAAGACCAGCGCGGCGAGAACGCCAGGTAGCGCAAGAGCGCGGACGCTCCTTTGCCGGAATACCATTACCAGTCCGACAATCGCCAACAAGGTCAAGGCAAAGAAAGGATAGTAAGCGCAGCCTGTAGATCCTACAAAAAGGCATACGAGTACGGCGATTATCATTTTGCGCTTGTTCGCCTTGCGGGTTTCGTCGCTTCCATCCTGAGCCTTGAGCTGCAGTTCCCCTGACAAAGCCCACAACATCACCATGACCATGAGCGGTATCATGTAGTACGTCCCGTACATCATGTGATGGATACCACGGTGAATGTGATAGTATGAAAAATTATACAGGAGACTTACCATCACGGCAGGAACATAAGATATGCCGAATCGCCTCAGCACGTATAACGTACATACCGTAGTCAACGGATAGGTCAAGAGGTAAAACACATTCATCGTGCGAGCGTAATTACCAGTAAACCATCCTATGACCTTGATGAGTAAGAACTGGATATTATCCGGATAAGGATAATCCCGAAAAAGCAACACGCCAGGCATGCTGAGCGAGTCGTTTGTCCAAAACCATCCTTTGATAATTATGGACTTAATGATATAAGAATATATGAAGGCGTCTCCGCTGTACCCCCAGGGAATTGACCATAGGTTACTTTGGCGCAATTTAAGCAGTCTCTCCATTGCCCATGCGGTCAAAAGTAACGCGACAATGTATAGGAGCGCTTCTTTCCAGCGGGCATTTTTTTCTTTACTCAACATCGATCGACAACCCTCCGATTACGCGTTCGGGTTTAACTTGCGGGACAGGCTCTTGTGTTGTTTCCAGAAGAGTTGATTCCGCCCCGGACAGGGCCGGGGGGAAAGTTTGTCGCATCAGATCGGCCGGCGAGTCCGTCCTCGTGCACTCTATCAGAATTTGATAGGCGAAGAGTCTCGGCCACACCCGGGCCAGCCATGCCGACACGCGGTCTGCGACATCAAATATCAGCGAACGACCACCCGAGAGGTCGCTGAGCGGCGGACCAAAGCCGATGATCCGGTCAATCCGAAAGCCGGCGTTTTTGAGCAGCCGCCGGAATGAGTCGACTGTGAACAATCGTCGGTGGGTCAGGTCAAGAATCCCCCGCCGCCCGTAGTTAAACCATCCCAGCATAAGCGCCAGGCGGAGGGGTAAGAAAGCCACGTTCCCTGTGCTGGCATAGAGCTTGCTGTCGCGCTTCAAATGCTTGAATATCTCCGCCACGCCGCGCTCCGGGGCCTTCAAATGTTCGAGCACGTCAAGCGCGATTGCCGTGTCATAAGCCTCGACATCAAACTGGCGCTCCCATGGCTCATCGAGGTCGACGGCAAATTGGTTAATGCGATGGTCTTCGGCCCCCAGGAACTGATCGATACATGTCACCTCAACGCCCTGGTCGGCAAGCGCCTGGCCGACCGCCTGGCCGTCGCCGCCCCCAACATCGATCAGGCTCGTGCCCGGCGCAAGGGGCAAGTGTCTAATAAAATGGTGTAATGAGGTCGGGGCGTGCTTTTTGGTGTAGACGGTCGGCCTCTGCCGCCGAACATCGAATTTCGGGTCGTAAAAGATCTCGAATTGCATTAGCCGGTACTTCACGGCTGTCCTGACGCATTGCCAGGCGTATTGCATTCCGTTTACATGACAAATTTCGTCCCCGTAGTAGGTAGGAATCGGGACTTCGGTAATACGAAATCCGGCGGCGTGGAGCTGCACTATGATATCGGCGTCGAAATCGAATCCCAGACTGTTGCTTGTGAATGGGATCTGCCGGATCGCCGATGTGCGATAAGAGCGATAGCCGCTATGCATTTCCGACATCTTTGCGCCCAGGATCAGGTTCTGCATCCCGGTCAAAATCCGGTTGCCGACCCATTTGTACAGAGGCATCCCGCCCTTGATCGCGTCACGAGGGTTGATAAAACGACTGCCGAAGACCGCGTCGGCTCCGTCCGCATAAGGCGCCAGGATGAAGGGAAGGGCCTCAGGCGCATACTGGCCGTCGCCGTGCAGAAGGACGACGATGTCGAAACCACGCTCGATGGCGTACAGATAGCCCAATCGCTGGTTGCCGCCATACCCCTGGTTGTACGGCGTCCGAAAGATGCGTAGAGGCGCATGTTGAGAGGGCCACTCGACTTTCGTGGCTACGGTAAAAGTGTTGTCGCTCGAGTGATCGTCGATGACGAAGATTTCAGTGAGGCGTTCGGCCACCCATGTGGGTATGCGCTCAAGAACCTTCTTGATATGCCTCTCCGCGTTGTAGGCCACGATGAATATCGCGACCCGATTTTCCTCCAATGCGCGCCTGGCGCGCTCGCTCACATCATTCGAGTGACTATCCACGGGTCTTCGCCTTGATTGTAAAATGGGCACTTAACACTTAATGAAGTTGCGAATTCTACCCTGCGGATAAAGTTTTGCATAGTCTTCAAGGCCGAACTGTTGAGCGCATAGTTGGAAATGTTCTCTCTCCGACACTCTAATTTTACTCGCCACCGAACGGATTCGATTTCTAAGGAGCGCTGACGATTTCATTCGAGGTAAATCTCGGATGATTGTTCAGGGGACATTGGAAAGCGCCCCTTTAAACTTGCTTTATGGTCAAACTTTTGCATAATGCGATTGCCTTAGTGGGCGCTGGCGATATGCTGGCCGGCGCCGTCGGGCGGTTATGCAGGTCAAGGACACCCTATACCATTAAATCGGCCGCGAAAATGAAGATCACCAGGACGGCTTTTGTGATCGTCGGGTATGGTCAATCGCGGAAATTCACCGCAGCGCCCCGAAAACAAACACACTCCGCGGCCAACTCAGGAAAGCGAATAGCGCGACAAGACTGAGAAGCGGTTCAGCGCGTCTGCCCCTGTGTTGGATTGCATGCGCCTTTTCCAAAGAGAAAATAGAATGAAGGTACTGATCACAGGCGGAGCCGGCTTCATCGGGTCGCATCTTGCCGAGGAGCATCTGAAACGGGGCGACGAGGTTTACATCATTGACGACCTTTCGACCGGCTCTATGGAGAACATAGGGCGGATCAAGGGGCTGTCAAAATTCCATTACTATCTGGATTCGGTGACGAACCACCATCTGATGGCCGAACTGGTCGACCTGTGCGACGCGGTCTATCACCTGGCCGCGGCGGTCGGCGTCAGGCTTATCGTCGAAAGCCCGGTCAAGACGATCGAGACCAACGTCCGCGGCACGGAGGTCGTGCTCCATCACGCCGCCAAGAAGCGCAAGCGGGTTCTGATCACTTCGACATCGGAGGTCTACGGCAAACGCGACCGCGTCCCATTCAATGAAGACGACGATCTGGTGATGGGGGCGACCGACAAGGGCCGGTGGAGTTACGCCTGCTCCAAAGCGATTGACGAGTTCCTGGCTGTCGCCTACTGGAAGGAGAAGAAGGTCCCGACTGTCATCGCGCGCCTCTTCAACACCGTCGGCCCGCGACAGACCGGGCGCTATGGGATGGTCATCCCGAATTTCGTCAGGCAGGCGCTCAGGGGCGAAGACATCACCGTTTACGGCGACGGCTCTCAGAGCCGCTGCTTCGCGCACGTTTCGGACGTGGTCGGGGCGTTGATCAGGTTGATCGAGAGCCAGAAGGCCGTCGGGGAGGTCTACAACATCGGCAATGACAAGGAAGTGACTATTCTCGAACTGGCCGAGAGGGTCAAATCATTGACCGGCTCCGACTCCAGGATCGTCTTCGTCCCTTACGAACAGGCTTATGAGGAGGGATTCGAGGACATGCTGCGGCGCGTCCCGGACCTCTCCAAGATAAACAAACTTATCGACTATCAGCCGACATTCGATTTAGATGAAATATTGGAAAGTGTGATAGATTTCCATCGCTCTGAATTGGCGGCGTGATCATGCGGGCGGCGCGCGTCATGCGCCTTTGACACTCCTACTGTTAAAGTGGCGATATGTTCGATTCATTTCCCAAGACGCGACCTCAATTATCGAAAGAGATTCAAGAAATATATGTCGCTCATTACAAATCAAATCGGCGAGGCGAAACCGTAGCTTCGTCGCTGTCCCAGAGGATGGAATCATGGTTGCATAAACAAGTGGCAAAAGATGTGCTCGACGCTCAGACGGGGAAAGTAACCCTTGAGATCGGAGCGGGCACCCTAAATCAGTTGCGACATGAACCGGAGGTCGGCCCTTATGATATTGTTGAACCTTTCAAAGAGCTATACGAAGGGGCGCCTGACCGCAAGAGGATTCGTCATATCTATGCCGACATTGCCGAGATACCTGGAAATCACAGGTACGACAGGATTACATCGGTGGCGACTTTTGAGCACATTTGCAACTTACCAGAGGTAGTCGCATATTGCGGCTTGCTATTAGCGGATAACGGTAAATTGCGTGTGTCCATACCAAGCGAGGGTACTTTTTTATGGACCTTAGGTTGGAAACTGACGACGGGGCTGGAATTTCGCATTAAGTATGGCCTTGATTATGGGGCGCTCGTGAAACACGAGCACGTGAATACCGCGGCGGAAGTCGAAGAGTTGCTCAGATATTTCTTCGAGGAAGTGGAGCGTAAAATATTCGGACTGGCCGCATCCTTTTCCCTCTATCAGTTTTATTCGTGTGGCGGCCCGGTGGTTGAAAGATGCCGCCAATTCGCAGAGCGATTAGGAGATTGAGCGGGCTTCGGGAATCTTCGTGAGAACGACTGATGTCAGATATTATTCCGGATCGATTCTCCACAGGGTCGTATGGCCATTAAATGTATCTATGAGGGTCCATTTGCCTGGGATCCTCAGTTGCGCTATGCTGGGCTCATCGAAAAGAAGCAGGGCGTATAACTGGTAACCTTTTCCTTTGATGCGGTCTTTGATGACGCCCCATAATTCCGGCGTTACACTATCGTAACGAAGGGTAGGGCGATCGATGTAGTACTTTACGGTGCCGCTATACTCCGAAGAAGCAACCAATGATTTTTGAGGAATGATGTTGCCCGCCCACAGAGCCGCCTTTTTGTGCTCTTCCACACCGCGGCCGAGGTTATATATATTGTTACGATGAATTTGAGACGCCGATGTCGCTAACACCGGGAGCAGGAGTAATGGGGCGACAAATTTGCTTATAGCTCTTTTGTGGCCGTTATCGATTGAGGCGATGAACAGATCAGAGATGTATCGGATTGTGAGTAAAAAACCCAATACCACAGCCGGTATTCCTGGCAGAAGAAATCTTGTAAAATCCTGGTGTCCGTCATAATCGTATTCAAGGGTATATAAGCAGTAGAATAAGTAAAATCCGGCGAACCAAGATATAATCAGGGCGCGATCACGCCATTGAACGGATCTATTCACGGCCGTCGCCCCCCAGGAAAACAATGCCACAGGGCTCATTTGGATCGATATCCAATAAATGAATTGGGACAGATGCGTCGTAAAGAGAGGGAGGTTAAATTTAAAATGGTCGTATACCCCAGTGGCGGAGTATCCCACTTCAAAAGGACTTCCGAAAGCGGCCCAATTGTATGAGAAGAATAAGACCGCGGTGGGGATTCCGCCCAGCCCGAAACGCATCAGAGATTTGATCGATATGGGGAGCGCAAAAAAGACCGGAAAAAGCAACAACGCGTTCGGAGGACGTATGAGAATCGAGACGCCGAATGCGAAACCCGCAGCGATCGCCCAATGTGGATTTTTCCTTGATCGTAAAGCGGCAAAGACTGTAACCATAGACCAGAGCATAGCCGGCACGTCACTCATCAATATTAACCCATGCTGGACTGTTATCGGGAATATGCCTAGTAAGACGCCGCCTGCCGCCGACAATTTTCTAGATAGCCCGAATTCCAATCCGATAAGATAAATCAATAGAATGCTCAATGTCGCCGATAAGGGGCCGATAAGGAAGGGGCCGATATCCCATCCGAAGATGGACGCCATCGCGACCATCTGTAACGGAAGACCTATGGAAACCACGTTCGACATTGTGCCCGGTTCATGTCCGGGAAAGTGGGCTAATGGAAGAAACAGGCCGATATAATCCTGCGAAAGGTTGAATTCGGCCAATTCCTTAACTGGTTCAGTCACCTTCAATTGTGAGAGATTCTTCGCGAGGCTCCCATACGCGTAGGCGTCGGATGAGTTTACTACGTATCCCGCCCGCCAGATCATCACGGACCCATAGATAATGAGGCCTACCACGCCAATTATCATCGGGAGTTTCGAAAATCCGATTTTCCGCGGGTATTTCAGTGTCGATTCGATCAACGGTTTACACCGCCTGACGGAACGATTACCGACGCTACGGATTTTGAGAATGAAATCAGGCGATAAGTGGAGGACATTTCTATGCCTCAGACTGTATGCCAGAGTCGCAAGAGGGAAGATAAAGAGGCCGATTATAAAATATATGATTCCATTTCCAGACGCTTTCGGCAAACTGAAAGTTACATTAACTCTATGCTCTCCTGCGGGTACGGGAAAACCTGATAAGGCGTAATCGGCTCGTTCTACAGGTTGTAGGTGTCCGTCTATGAACGCAAGCCACCCCCGATTGTAGGGGATATTTAAAACCAGGAATCCCGACTGGTTATTTTGTGTGGTCATCTCTATGCCGTTGGGAGATTGAGATGAAATTGTGACGGATGAATCATCGGTGTTGTACTCTCGAGAAACGTTTAGTTCTCGCGTTCGGAGATATTGCCGTTCAAGCAATGCGATTTCCGAAACGTCAAACTTCGATTGGTCCGGAAAGTGACCGGACTTGACGGCGTCTAGAATTTCCGAACCCGACTGCGCTGCGACGCGCCTCACGAACCAGGCGGTAGGGCGATGGTTATCGTTTTGATATACGTTTACATTGCCGAGCTGATCTATTTTTCGTAGATGATGTGTCAACAAATCTTCCCGAGTTATAGGAGTCGACTTTCGCGTCGTGTCATCGTAGAGGGTCAAACGGGTGATAAGGAGATGTATTGATTCAGCCCGATCCATCTCTATTCTCGTAATCTCGGCCCGGTCGAGAGGCAGTCTGGCGATATAATAGTGGCCTGAAAATCCTCCGGCGGCATAGCTTTCCGCCACGCGGGCCTTTTTGTGCTTGATCTTATTCAAGAAACCGGAGTAGTCATAACACCATTCAGAGGTGTCTCTTCCCGCTTGAATCTTCTGAGTCAAAACACGCCCGTCTCTAGTATGAAGTCTGACGTCGCAGATTGTCGCGCCGTCGGTTAAATCAATGGAACCGGCCATGTGAGATACGAAGACAATTTCGGACGCCATAGTTGGGCGGATCGTAATACCGAGGCGATCTCCCGGCAAAAGGAGTAATCCGAGGTTATCTTTCAGGAACCTGACGCCGTCGATTCCCATCAGATCTTTTTCGGCGTTTTCAGTATTCTGTTTGGGCGCGTTCCCAATTAAAACGTACTTTACCCCCAACAGATCAAGGCCTTGATGAGACGGACTGAACAGCTCTCTGTTCGTAATTTCTCCTATATCATTTAAACCGCCGGCTATTGCCGCAATCCTTGGGTAGGCGGATTCTTGGGCGCCGTTCACGTAACGCAGTCCGGGCCTTATAGCCTGCCTCGGGTCGACATCCAACCCTTTCCTTTGTTGACTCGGAGCTAAATCATATTTGAGAACGCGGAATGAATTGAGATCTTTCTCTCGTGATTTTATTAATTGAACGGCGGGCGGATCTTGAAGATGATTGTAAATCTCGGCCGTAGATCTGCTGTCCATTAGATTAGCCGAGAAGGCCAGCGCTATCGGTACCGCCGAGAGAAGGATAAGCGCTGCGACCTGCCTTAAAATCGCATTGTTTCTCAAGCCCGGAAATTGACTGATCGCCGATCCCATGAGCGCTGCTACTGTGAAACCGGAGATAAATAATGGAATGGAGGAAGATCGGAAAAGCCCATATATCGGTATCAAATACAATGTTCTTTCCAGAGTCTCCGGCGTCATAGAGGCTATCGATAGAGTGATCGCTGTCATGATCGCCCAGAATATCGTCGATGATTTGTCGCCGAGTCGGTTTCTGAGACTGATAATTACTGCAAAAGCCGCCGATAGCCAGATATAGGCCAGTATAGGAATTCTCATCGGAAACATGCCTGAGGTCGGCAGCGACTCGCCCAACAAATGATCAGTATATCCCGCTGTGAACTTATCTTTTATTGGAATCAATTGGATCATAGCGAGAAGAGCGCCGCCGACCAACATGATTGCGGCTCCGATCATAAAGAGGTTATTTCGGTCTCTCTGCTTATTGCGGAAGAATATATATGCGAGCGCGGTCAGAACGGTAAGGAGACTGATTTGAGGATCACCGGCAAAGACTTGCAAGGCTAAGAACGCCGCGCCAAGCAAGACCCATCTGGCGCCGGCGTTTTGGGCGATGCATTCTATGGCCAGCATAACCCATGGGATCCAGGCGGCCGAGGCGATGTTGGAACTGTTGCCTATGCCTGCCGCGCTCAACCCTCCCAATACTCCAAAAGTGAATGCCGCCGATGAGATTATCGCCCCGAATCGAGTCATGTCTATGCGGCGTCCGAATAGGTATAACCCTAAAAGAGCTATATAAAATGATGTAATAATGAAAACATTGGATGACGTTGTCGGAGAGAACAGGGCAAACAACCAGGACGGAGGATACAGAGCGCCGGAATAGATCGTCGTAAACAGCAGTGGGGCCGATAACATATAAGGATTCAAGAATGGAGGGGCTCCGTCGCTAATATTGCGCCCGATGATGATGTGCGAACTAAGTGTTCCGTCGATGTCGGCGCGGGGCATCATCGAGTAGCTGGCCAATATGACCGGCGCCGCGAATACGACGGGCGCCAACAATAATATTATCGTTGCGGTTCTTCGCGTAATCGATTCTCGACAGAGATTACTAGATTGGGAGGGTGTGGGTTTGTCCGAAGCGGCGATCGTATTAACTGCTGAATCCATATTTTCCAGTCTTTGTAGTCGGGTCGAACTCCAATTTTTCCATCTCACATTGTCCGTTCGGTGGCCGAAACGGCGATCAACGCCGTTGATGCGGACGCACATCCTAAACTCAAAGGCGCAGAGGCGCAAAGGCGCGAAGCGTTTTCTCAGAGTCCTTTTTACGCCTTTTCAGACCTACTCCGTCTCATCACCATAGTCGGCGAAAGAAATTAATTATGTGGAACGCATCGATATATTTAAACGGCGTCTGTCCGATAGTGTAATGACCGCAGGGTAGAAACACCTTCCGCGCCGGCGCGTTGTAGCGTTCGTAGTCGTCAAAGAATATCCGCGCCAGGTCGGGTAGAAAAGTCAGGTCGTATTTCGTCGAGATGAACAGGACGGGGCGACGCTCGCGAGCCAGTCTGGCGGCGTAGGCGCTCGGACTGATGGTCTTCCAGGCTTCACGAACTTCCTCGGCCGTCAATTCGGTTTCCAGACTCCTTCTGATATGCGTCGTGGTTAACGCCCGCCAGACCACGTCGCCGAACCAGCTCGAAACCATGTTAAAGACGCCTGCTTCCAGCCGCTGGTCGTGAATGAAGGCGAGCCACGACACGCAGGAGCCGATGCTCGTCCCGATCACTCCCACGCGCTTGTAGCCTTGAAAGAAGAGCCAGTCGGCCGCGCGGCGAATATCGAGAACTGCCTGCCTGACGGATTGGATCGTGCGACCGATGTTGGCGCTGACCAGGAAATCGGCCCGAGTGAAGCCGTCGAGCATACGCTGGTCGTGGAAGGGCAGACTCAGCCGCAGCGCCGAAACCCCGAAGCGGTTCAGACCATGGCAGAGCGCCACGTGCGAATCTTCCTTCGCGTTCCATTGCGGCGAAACGATCACCGCGCCGTCGCCATTGGCGGCCGGGAAGAATCTGGCGTGAACCAGATTGTTCTTTTCATAAGGCGTTGTGACTGCGCTCGGAAATTTCAGCCTATGGAAGCCGGATTCGGACGCCGAAGATTCGAAATCGGATTGGCGGCCGGGCGGCGGCGTGTAAAAGCCCTCGCTTGAGGCGAGCGTTTCCTCATTGAACTCCTCGATGAATTGGCGCGCGGCATGGGAATCGCGCGTCGAGTCGAGACCGGCGTCGAGAAATTCCAGGCCCCACTCGAAAGGGCGCCAGACGCGCGCGCCTTCGTCGCGGGCATGTAACCTTCGCTCGAAGTAATGCATCAATGGGCGCAGCATGAATCTTTCGCAGTGTGGGGCGTCATTACAGGCTGCGCATATTACGTGGCGGCGGCGGAGCGGGCAAGCGCATAACCATATTTCATATTTCATATTTCATATTTCATATGCCATATGAAATATGGGTATGGACTATAAATTGCGTCTTTATTTCATCGGGGGACTGGAGCGGTTTGCAATACACTCACACTCAGCCCCGCGAGGCATTATGCGGGCACCTACATTAAAACAGCTGGCGCCTTATGGCGTGGCAGTCCTGAGTGTCGCGCTCGCCACAGTCGTCCGCCTCGAGTTTGAGCCGCTCCTCGGCGAAAGCGCGCTGTTGTTGATCTTCGTCATTGCGGTGATCCTGACCACGTGGTTCGGGGGGTTCTGGCCCGGGCTCACGGCGATCATCCTATCGCTACTGGCCATTGATTTCTTCTTCTTCGCGCCGAAGTATTCGATATTCCGTTACGACAGCCGATTGGATCTAATCCGAGCCATTTCCTTCGTGGCGTTCGGGATACTCTCCAGCGCGGTCTTTGCCCGGCTCAGGGAGAGCGTCAAGGCCGAAAAGGGGGGCAGGGAGCGCTTTCGGTTGCTGGTGGAAGGCGTCAAGGATTACGCCATCTTTATGCTCGACGCGCAGGGGCGAGTGGTCAGTTGGAATCCCGGCGCCGAGCGTATTAAAGGGTATCGGGCGAACGAGATCATGGGGCGCGATTTCTCGGTCTTCTATACGCCGGAAGACGTCGAGGGCGGCAAGCCGCGACGCGTCCTGGAGATTGCTGCGGCCGAAGGGCGTTACGAGGAGGGCGCATGGCAAGTCCGTAGGGACGGCTCGCGTTTCTGGGCGAGCGGGGTCATCACCGCGACGCATGACGACAGAGGGAGGCTGCGCGGGTTCACGATAATCACGCGAGACGTGACCGAGCGCAAGCTGATGGAGGAGAAGGTTCGTTTCTTCGCCGACCTGAATCAGGCGCTGCAGCCGCTGGCCGATCCGGAAGAGATGATGGCCGCCGCCGCCCGGATGCTGGGCGAATATTTGGGCGTGGATCGCTGCGCCTACGCCGAGATCGAGGCGAACGAAAAGCACCTGTGCATCACGAGCGAGTACACCCGCGGCGACATCCCCGGAATTGTGGGCCGGTTCAGCGTAGACGATTTGGGCGTCGAAGCGCTGCGGATGATGCGCGCGAATCGCCCCTTTGTGGTCAATGACGTAGAGGCCGCGACCTTGGCGGGGAAAGACATCTCGGCCTACCGGCAGGCGGAGGCGCGGGCGTTGATTTGCGCGCCGTTGAGCAAGAACGGCCATTATGTGGCGAGGATGGTCGCCAGCCAGAAGACGCCGCGCAACTGGGAGCCTGAGGAGGTCGAGCTTGTAACGAAGGTGGCCAACCGATGCTGGGAGTCGGTACAGCGGGCCAGAGCGTTGAGGGATCTGAGGGAGAGCGAGGAGCGTTATCGCGCCTTCATCGCGAACAGTTGGGAAGCGATTTGGCGCTACGAACTCGAACGGCCGATCCCGGTCAACCTGTCTGAAGACGAGCAGATCGAGATGGTTTTCAAATACGCTTACCTCGCCGAGTGCAACGACGCGATGGCGCGGATGTACGGCTACGAGACCGCGAATCAGATCGTGGGCGCGCGGATCGGCGATCTGCTCATCAGGTCTGACCCGCGGAACATCGCCCATCTTCGCGCCTTCAGGCGCTCCGGCTTCAACCTGATGGACTCCGAATCACATGAGGTCGATCGTGACGGGAACACGAAATACTTCCTCAACAACCTGACCGGTATCGTGGAGAACGGGGCCGTGGTCCGCGCCTGGGGGACACAGCGCGACATCACCGAGCAGAAGCGGGCCGAAAATGCGCTGCGCGAAAGCGAGGAGCGGCTGCGGCGCATCTCCGAAGCCACCCAGGATTCGATCTGGGAGATCGATCTGAAGACAAAACAATTGTGGTGGAACGAGCGCGCCAGGCCGTTGTTCGGGAGCCGCCCCGGA
>Ga0126377_10001047_pt1 | contig 17733 bp, 17 predicted proteins | sample PanSoiMetPlot_22_FD_92647 | JGI IMG/M metagenome (GOLD analysis project Ga0126377, IMG submission 92647) | Tropical forest soil microbial communities from Panama - MetaG Plot_22 | ecosystem: Environmental > Terrestrial > Soil > Tropical forest > Bulk soil | place: Panama | collected 2016-02-17 | reverse complement strand
TCGGGGCCATGAGCACGGCGCCGGCCGCGTCGCCGCGCTCGAGGAACTTCTGCACCACGAATCCGCCCATCGAGTGCCCGACCAGGATGGGCGGCTCGGCGAGGTCGGCCACCGCGCTCTCGACGTCGGCGACGTAGTCGCGGATGCGGTGCCAGATGCGCCCGCTCGGGCGGGCATGGCCGCGCAGCTCGGCCGCGCGCACGCCGTGCCCCCGCCCGGCCAGGCGCGCGGCGAAGTCGTCCCAGCACCAGCTGCCGTGCCACGCCCCGTGGACCAGGACGATCTGCGCCATCTCCCCGGTCGCAGTCTATCAGTCGGGCACGTGCACGGTGGCGGTCTCGGCGGAGAAGGTGATCTCGTCGACCCCCGGTCGCGCCTGCAGGTCGGGCAGGTTGTCGGTCGTGAGCGGCGGAGCGGCCCCGTCGGTGCCTCCGCGCGGGGTGGCGTGAACGACCTGCGACGGCGGCAGCGGCGCCCCGGACTCGAGGTGCTCCCACATGAGGTTGAGCGCCTGGATGTCGTAGTAGTGGACCGGGACGAAGCGGGTGTCGAAGCCGGCCAGGCCCAGGAAGGCGTCGAAGTGCTGGCCGTTCGCGATCTCGTAGAACGAGAGGCCGCTGTCCGCGCCCTCGGCCATGCGGTTCATGCCGAAGTAGGGCCGCGAGGCGTGGTTGATGGGGACCAGCGCGTCGCTGCGGCCCTGCACGATGATGGCCGGCTTGCCGTGCAGGTCGCCGCCGTGGCGCACGGCGTCGACGCCGTCGCGCAGTCGGTCCGCGAGATCGCCTGCGCCGGTGAAGAGGTCGCGCAGGCAGACGGCGCCGGCGTAGCTGGCGTCGGGGGTCGCGCGCGAGTGGATGGTCGGCCCGGAGGTGCCCGCCTCGTACACCAGATCGATGCCTCCAGTCGGTGGGACGCCGTTGCCCAGGCCGAACAGGGTCGGCATGGGGGGCGCCGCGGGCGGCACACCGGCCAGGCCGGTGCCCATGGCGGTCGGCCCGAACGTGAACTGGCACAGCCGATCGAGGACGCTCGCCTTCGCGTAGGCGTTGGCGTAGGTCACCGCCACGGCGGGCACCGCCTGCGTGCCCCACATCGCGGCGTGCAGGAGATCGGAGTCGGGGAGGAAGCCGGCCGCGTGCAGCCGGGCCAGCGCGTCGTCGGCCTGGCTCTGGAAGTCGGCGCCCGCGACGAGGCCGTCGGCGGCCAGCGCGGCGCAGCGGGCCTGCGCCGTGGCCTGCGGCACCGCGGCGAGGAAGGGCGCGCCGGCGGCCGCCGCGGCGTACGCCGCGCACGGCTCGAAGAGGTTCGCGGTGGTCACGTAGTCGTAGAGCGGGTCGCCGAAGGCGGCGACCGCGGCCGCGCCTTGCTCGATCGACAGGCCGGCCGGGACGTCGAGGTTGATCTGCGGCTCGCCGACGACGACCGCGGTGATCCATCCCTCGGTGTCGAGCTCGGCCGCGGCGAGCGCGGCGCCGCCGCCGTTGGAGACCGCCGCGGCGATCGTCCTCACCGAGCCGGCCGGGTAGCGGATGGCCACGCCATCGCCGCTCTCGAGCGGCGCGCCGTAGGCCTCGTTCAGCGCCCACGTCGCGAACTGGACGGCCTGCAGCGTGTAGAGGCCCCAGCTCGCCTCCGGGTTCTGCTGCGAGTGGGCGTGCTTGTACGCGTAGCGGTACGGCGAGTCGGCGTTGAAGGCGGCCAGCTCGTCGGCCGACAGGGCGGCGCCGAACAGGCTCGTCGTCCCCGCGTCGCCGCGCGGCGACAGGGCGCCGTCGATGAGCGTGACGGTGTCGGTCATGAGCTCGTGCCCGCCGTTGCCGGTGCCCTTGTCGGTGTAGGCCACGGCGCAGCCGCGCTTCAGCCCCCACTCGCCCGCCGCCGAGATGCCGCCGTACACGCCGCGCGAGCCGGACGATGTCGCGGTCACGATGCACGGGTGATCCGGATCCAGGCTGTCCGGGATCTGCACCAGAAGGGTCGCGTTCCGGGTGCCGGTGCCGTCGTCGGAGAAGGCCAGGTACTCGGTGCCCGCGATCTTGCCCTCGCCGAGCGTGTCGTTGCCGTCGAGGTCGACGTTCGGGCCCCAGAAGCGGCCATAGCCGCCGTTGGCCGACATGTCGACCAGCGCGCGGTAGTTGCTGTAGATGGCGAGACGGCGCAGCTCGGCGGCGGTCGGGCTGGCCGGGTCGGCGGGCAGCGGCGCGGGACCGGCCAGCCCGGTCCGGCCGAGGCCGGCGGTCAGGAGATCATCGGCGTCGCCGTCGTAGCTGGTGACGCGGACCTCGCCGGCGATGAAGGACGGCAGCTCGTTGGCCATGTCGGGCGGCGTCGTCGTCCCGTCATCGCCGCCGTCGTCGTCGCCTCCGCCGTCGTCGTCGGCTCCCGAGCCGGCACCGTCGTCGGACTGGCGCGGCACCCGGTCGTCTCCGCAGGCGGAGAGCGCCGGGGCGGAGGCGAGGGCGGCGGCGGCGAGGAGTGCGGCGTGGACGGCGGCGTGGGCGGCGGGGGCGATTCGCGCTTTCATCGCGGCCAGACTACATCGCGGAAAGTGCCTGTTCCAATTGCCATGCTCGCCGATGAGTCGATTCCTCAAACTGATCGACAAACTGATCAGCAAACTGATCAGACCCTCGCTTGACCGCGCCGCTTCCGTCGGCGCGGCGCCCACACCCGGCCCGACCACCCCACAGATGGGCTCGCCTCCGACGGGACCGGCTACAATCGGCCGACATGCACCCGGCTCGCGTCGCCACTCTCGTCCTCGTCGGCGGCGACGGTGCCGTGGCCGGGGCGCTGCCGCCCTTCGAGGTCGACACGCCCTGGTGGCAGGAGGTGGAGCTTGTGGTCCGCGGCGCGCGCGAGCGCCACGGGGTGGACGTGACGGTCCTCCGCATCCTCGCGAGCGAGCTGCCGCGGCCGCCGGGCGGCTCGGTCACCTATCTGGCCGAGGTGGCCGGGCCGGTGCGCGCGGCGCCATGGGACGGCGCGCTCGACGACCACCCGCTGCGGCTGCCGTGGGCGCGACCGGGCGGGCCGGCCCGCGATCTGGCCTGGGCCGGGTCGATCCTGGCGGAGCGCGGGCTGCGCAGCGCCGGCCCGGGGCAACAGATACGCAGCTGGAACCTGTCCAGCATCTGGCGCTTGCCCGTCGAGGGACAGACGGTGTGGGGGCGGGCGATGTGGCTGAAGGCAGTGCCGCCCTTCTTCGGCCACGAGGGGCCGATGCTGGAGCGGCTGCAGGGCGGCCCGGTGCCGACGCTCCTGGCCCATGACGGCGGGCGCCTGCTCCTGGCCGACATCCCGGGCGAGGACCTCTACACCGCGTCGGGCCCGGCGCTGCTCGACATGGTGACCCTGCTCGTGAATCTCCAGCGCGCGTGGATCGACAGGAGCGACGAGCTCCTCGCGCTCGGCCTCCCCGACTGGCGCGCGCCGATCCTGGGCCGCGCGATCGCGTCGGTGGTCGAGCGCACGGCGGGCGAGCTGGCGCCCGGGGAGCGGGCCGCGCTGGCCGGCTTCGTCGCGGGGCTGGACGAGCGGCTCGCCGCGGTCGCGGCCTGTGGTGTCCCGAACACCCTGGTCCACGGCGACTTCTACCCGGGCAACCTGCGCGGCCCGGCCAACCTGCGCGGCGGGGCCTCGCCGCTCGTGCTGCTCGACTGGGGCGACTGCGGGGTCGGCCATCCGCTCCTCGACCAGTCGGCCTTTCTCGGCCGGATCGCGCCCGAGGAGGTACCGGCGGTCGCCGCGCACTGGCACCGCGCCTGGCGCGCGGCCGCGCCCGGATCGGATCCGGACCGGGCGTCGCGGCTGCTCGAGCCGGTCGGCGCCGCGCGCGGCGCGGTCTGCTACCGCGCCTTCCTCGACGGCATCGAGCCCTCCGAGCATCCGTACCATCGCGACGACCCCGCCGCGTGCCTGCGCCGGGCCGCCGCGCTGGTCGCGGCCGAGCGCCCCTGAGCCGCCTGGTGTCGCGCGAGCGCGCCCGGGCCGCGCGTCACGCCGGCTCGACGGGCGCGCTGCGCGGCGCGCTGTCGGGCAGGACGATGCCGCCGCGGTTGCCGATCTCGATCGAGCCGTAGCGCTCGGCGAACCGCGCCGGCAGCGGCCGCGCGCCGGGGCAGGCCAGCCACAGGCGCAGGAGATGGCGGCGGCGCGCCGGCTCGTCCCAGTCCTCGAACGCCGTGCGGTCGTGCAGAACGGTGTGGTTGTGGACCAGCTGCACGTCGCCCGGCCGGAACTCCATGTGCAGGTGGAGCGCCGGATCGTTGGTCAGCTCGTCGAAGAGATCGAGCGCCGCGATCTGGGCGGCGCCGAGCCGCGGCGCCTCGGGGAAGCGCTGCGCGCTGTCGATGTAGGGGCGGTGATAGAGCGCCGTCAGGTGGCCCTCGTGCCAGCTGAACACCGGGATCTCGAACCACGGCCTCATACCGGCCGGGACCTCGCCGCGCCGGTCGGTCGCGATCGGCTGCAGGAGGTGCGCGAGCAGGTCGGGCCGTCGCCGGCGCATCTCGTTGAAGATGGTGGTCGAGCTGACCAGCGTGGAGAGTCCGCCGCGCCGCGCGGTCGCCATGCACATGAGCGCCACCACGTCGCACGAGTCGGTGTGGTAGGTCTGGCGCTCGCTGGTCTGATAGATGCGGACGTGCGGATCGCGGCTCGACAGACCCGCGTCGATCACGTGGCCGAGGAGGTGCCCGCTCGCGTTCTGCGCCCGCGCGCCGCCGAGGTGGGTTCCGATGCCGAAGAACGCGATCGCCGCGTCCCGCCGGCTCATGCGCTCGACCGGCAGGCCGCGCAGCAGCGCGAAGCCTCGCCCGTGCAGGAGCTCGCGCAGCGCGTCCGCCAGGACCGGTGCCACCGTCGGGAGCGGGAAGTCGGCGCGTGTCATGCCGGCGATGTCGCCGGCACGGGCCGCGGCCGACCGCACCGCGCGATCGATCTCGTCCACGTGACCCGGCTCGAGCGCGACGATCCAGTCCTCGCGCGCCGCCGTGGCGGGCCCGTACCACGCGGCCGGCCCGGTCTGCTCCGGCGGCAACTCGGCGAGCACCTGATCCACGGCGGCGTTCATACCGCGATTCGCGATCAGCCGCAGCAGGCGCAGCGCAGCGGCTGGCCCGGTCCGCCCGGGACCAGGTCGCCGCCGAGCGGACCGCACTCCTGCCGGCACGCGAACTGGTTGCAGCTGCCGCTCTCCGACGGGGGAAGTGCGGTGGGCGGCTCCGAGGCGCCGACCTTCATGGCGCCCATCGACCCGATGAAAGCGAGGGCGAGGAGTGCGCAGCGCAGCGTCTTCCAGCTCTTCACCATGGCGTACCTCCTTGGTGGAACGGGTTGGGTCCCGACCGTAACGAGCGGTCGCGAATCCGGTCAACCGCGCGCGCCGCGGTAACCAGCGCAACGATCTGGGCTAGACTCACTGCAGGCGAATGAGCGAACCGCTGCCGATCGTGCTCGTGCCCGGCCTCCTGTGCACGTCGCGGCTGTATGCCGGGCAGATCGAAGAGCTGTGGCGCGCGGGGCCGGTCACCATCGCCGACCACACGCGCGACGACAGCATGGCGGGCGCGGCGCGCCGCATCCTGGCCGACGCGCCGCCCCGGTTCGCGCTCGCCGGCCTGTCCATGGGCGGATACATCGCGTTCGAGATCCTGCGCCAGGCGCCCGAGCGCGTGGCCCGGCTCGCGCTGCTCGACACCACCGCCCGCCCCGACACGCCGGAGCAGACGGAGGCCCGGCGGGGGCAGATCGCGCTCACCGAGAGCGGCCGCTTCGCGGAGGTGCCGGAGCTGCTGATGCCGAAGCTGCTCCACCCGACCCATCAGGGGGACGCGGGCCTGCGCGCCGCCGTCGTCGAGATGGCCGAGGCGATCGGGCCGGCCGCGTTCGTCGTCCAGCAGCGGGCCATCATCGGCCGCATCGACTCGCGCCCGAGCGCCGGCGCGATCCGCTGCCCGACCCTGGTCCTGGTCGGCGACGGCGACGCGATCACGCCGCCCGATCGAGCCGAGGAGATGGCGGGCCTCATCGGCGGGGCGCGGTTCGTCACCATCCCGGTCTGCGGGCACCTGTCCAGCCTCGAGCGACCGCGCGAGGTCGCCCGGGCTCTGGCCGACTGGTTGCGCCAGTAACCGGCCGCCGTCGCGGTCGGCGCCGGACGTCGCGAGGTCGCGCGGCTCGGTGCGCGCTCGGGCGCGCTCGTGCGCGCACTCTCCCGGCCTGGCGCCCGCGCAGAGCGGCCTGGTTTCCGGCCGCCACGGCCGGCTGTTCGCCGCTCATTCAGTGAGGGGCTGGTGGCCCGGAACTTGATGGCCATGATGGTCATGGCGATGGCCGATGAAGCACGGATGTACGGGCAGGACCGCGCCGCGCGCGCGCGGAGATGGGATGAGGACGCGTTCGCGCTCACGTTCCGCCACGCGATCACCGCGGTCCAGGACGGCGTGCGGATCCATCACGTGGTGGGCGGCGGCGGGACTCCGGTCGTGCTCCTGCACGGCTTCCCGCAGAACTGGCGCGAGTGGCGGCACGTCATGCCCGAGCTCGCCGGCGCCGGCCACTCGGTCATCGCCCCGGACCTGCGCGGCTTCGGCTGGTCGGATCGGCCGCTGGAGGGCTTCGACGTCGGGACCGTGAGCGAGGACATCAGGCAGCTGGTCGGCAAGCTGAGTCAGAGGGAGGTGACGCTGGTCGGCCACGACCTCGGCGCCGTCGTCGGGTATGCGTGGGCGGCGGCTCACCCGGACGAGGTGGAGCGCCTCGTGCTCATCGAGGGGCTGCCCGCCGGGCTCGAACCGCCGTCGGCCGCCATCCCGATGATGCGCGGCAAGCCGCTCTGGCACCTGGCGTTCGGCAGCACGCCCGATGTGCCCGAGGCGCTGCTCGCCGGGCGCGAGCGGATCTGGATCGAGTTCCTGCTGCGCCAGGGCGCATGCGATCCGACCGCCTTCTCCGACGAGGACATCGACGCCTACGCGCACAGCTTCGGCGCGCTCGGCGGCGTGCGCGGCGCGCTCGCGCACATCCGCGCGATGCCGCGCAGCGCGGCGCTCAACCGGCGGCTGGCCGAGCGACGGCTGGCCATGCCGGTCCTCGCCATCGGCGCGGCGCTGAGCTACGGCGCGCGCATGGAGGAAGGCGCGCGGCGGTTCGCCGACGACGTCGTCGGCATGGTGGCGGAGCAGTGCGGGCACTGGATCCCGGAGGAGCGACCCGCCTGGCTCGCGCAGCAGCTCATCGCGTTCCTGGGCGGCGAGGCCTGAGCGCGCCGCCGGCGCCCGCGGTCACAGGCCGCCGTCGAACGCGCGGAGGTGGAAGGCGAGGCCGGCGCCGACGATCTTGTTGTCGCCGTCGAGCTCGCTCCCCGCGGTGCCGGCGACGGAGAGCCACGGGCTGACCCAGAAATCGAGCCTCAGCCTGGGCTCGACGAAGGCCGACGTGCGGTGGTGGGTGTCTGTCAGGACGCACGAGCCGTAGCGGCTCCTGACCGAGAGCGACACGTCTCGCGCGCCGCCGACCACCTCGGCCGAGAGCCCGAGCCGGCCCAGCTGGCCGCGCACACCCGCCACCGCGCCGCCGCCGACGTAGAGCTTCTCGCTGGCGCTCATCGTGGGGGCCGGCGCGGCCCCGCCGTCGGAGGCGCTCATCTCGACATCGGCCGCCGTGCCCGACACGAGCGCGCCGATCTCGAGCTCGGCGCCCACGTAGAGGTGGGCGGGCAGGGCCATCGCGATGCGCAGCGCGCCGCCGGCCGCCGTCGCGCGGTCGCTCGCGCTCGCCACGTCGTAGGCGAACGTTCCGGTGTCGTGCTCCATCACGCCGCTGGCGCCCATGCCACTGTCGAGCTGGCGGGTGAAGAAGCCGAGCTCCGCCGTGAGGGCCGGCATGGCGGCGCGTCCGGACCAACCCTCACCGAAGTGGCCGCAGCGCTGGTGGCCGACCACGTCGCTCACCTCGCTGCACGACGAGCCGGAGGACGAGTCGCCGCCGCCACCGTCGCTGCCTGCGTGGCTGCCGCCGCTGTGGCTGCCGCCCGAGTGGCAGCCGGCGTGAGCGGCGCGGACCGCGCCCCCGCTCGCGGCGAGCGCCACCGCGCCGGCGAGGAGACGCCTCGTCATGGTCATGGTCATGGTCATGGTCATGGTCATGGCTCGCCCTCGGCGCGGACCACGCGCTCCGGCGGTCGCGACACGCACAGCCAGCGCGGCGCGGCCCGCTGGCCGCGGCTGCCGCTCGCGAGGCGGGCGACGTCCACGCAGGCCGACTGCATGCGCGCGGGCTGACCCGCGGCGCCGGCCCTGAGCTCGATCACCTCGCGGCCGGCGGTCCTGGCCTCGAGGCTGAGCGGATGGATCTCGCGGCGCGGATCGTGGATGGCGAGCGCGTGCTCGCGCCCGCCGTCGTCGCGCCCGACGGCGCGCAGCGCGGTGAAGTCGACGACCACCGGCCGATCGCAGCGGTTGCCGAAGTCGACCTGGACGGCCTGCGCGACGGTGGGCGTCGGGCTCCAGCGCCCGGCCACCGCCACGTCGAGGCAGCCGACCGTCGCGCGCTGGCCGGCGAACGACGCGCGCCCCGCCGCGCCGCGAAAGGACCCCGGCCGGTAGCCGCACGCGCCGATCGCGGCCGCGCCAGCCGCACCCGCGCACAGGGCGAGCGCGACCGCCGCGATCCTCGATCTGGCCACCCGCTCTGGCGCGAGCATGTCCATCTCGCTCGCCCGCAGCGTAGCCGACGGTGAGCGTCCGCGCACCACTCGTCTGCGCGCGAACACCGTCGGCCCGCGCGCCCGCTGCCGCGTCGTGGCCGTGTCGCGTGCGGTGCCGGGCGCGGCGCTGCGGTGCCGGGCGCGGCGCTGCGGTGCCGGGCCCGGCGCTGCGGTGTCGGGCGATACGCTGCCGATCCTGCGAAATCAGCAGCGCAGCGCGCCGCCCCGCGCCACCCCGACGACTGCCGCACCGTCGGCGATCGCCGCATGCGCGGTGCCCGCGCGCCGCCGGCCCGCAGCGCCGTCGGCTCGCCTCACGCGGGCCGCCGCACGGTGCGGCGCCCGCACGGTCGGCGGCCGCACCGTCGGCGGGCTGGCAGCTCGACGCACGGGGGGCCGGTCAGAGGTCCGCTTCGGCGAGGGCGAGGACGGCGGCGCGCACCTCGCTCTCGATCCCCCTGACCGACGGGTGATCGACCCCGGCCTCGCCGCGGAACAGGGATAGACCGTCGACCAGGCTGACCACGAGGAGCGCGCGGCGCTGGGCGCGGCGAAGGCCGAGGCCGGGGTTGACCAGGAGCAGGTTGGCCGCTGCGAGATCGATCCAGCGCCGGTAGAACGTGTTCATGACCGCCGCCACGTCCTGGTCGTGAGCGGCCAGGGCCCACAGCTCGCGCAGGAAGATCTGCTCCTCGCGCGACTCCTGCTGGCGGAGAAACTGGTCGAGCGTCCAGATCAGCCGCTGCCGCGGCGACATGCGCCCCTCGGCCATCCGACGGGCCAGCGCGCGCGTGCTCTCCGCCATCGCCTCCTCGAACAGCGCGCGCACGAGGTCGGCCTTGGCCGGGAAGTAGTACTGGACGTTGCTCTGTCGGATGCCGACCCGCTCGGCCACCTTGCGCGTGGTCAGGGCCGGGTAGCCGTCGCTGATCAGCACGGCGCGGGCGGCCTGCAGGATCTCCTGGGCCCGGTGCTGCCCCTTCACCTGGACGGCGGTGCCGGGGCGCGCTCGCCGCCCCGCGGCGCCCGCTCCGTGCGCTGGTCTGTCCGCGTCCTTCGATGCCGATCGTCTCGCCATGGGCCGAGCCGCATCCTACTGCGGGCTTGCGACGCCCGGGCCGTGCTTGACAGAACTGGTCGATTGACCTATTTCTGACATGCGCACAGCCCAGGTACAGCGAGAACAGCGCGGGCACTTCTTGGTCGCCCGTACAAACACGATCGCCGGGCACCGTCGCTCCGGCCCTGGAGGCATCCATGGAATCGAACGCCCGTGAAGCCCCGACCCTGTCCGCCGCGGAGTTCCACGCCGCCCGCAGGTTCGTCGACACCGACTTCGGCCGCATCGCGTACGTCGAGCGCGGCGAGGGCCCGGTCGCCCTGTTCATCCACGGCGCCGCGCTCAATGGGTTCCAGTGGCGCCATCAGCTGGCCGGCCTGTCGGATATCCGGCGGGTCATCGCGCCCGACTCGCTGGGGATGGGCCACACCGAGGCGAGGGCAGGGCAGCCCTTGGCGATGAAGGACCAGGCCGCGATGTTCCGGGCGTTCACCGACGCGCTGGGCGTGGACCGCGTCGACCTGGTCGGAAGCGACAGCGGCGGCGGCGCGGCGCAGATCTTCGCCGCGCGCAACCCGCAGCGCATCCGCACGCTGGCCCTCACCAACTGCGAGGTCCACGACCACGACGAGAACGGTCCGGCCTCGCTCCGGCTGCGCGAGCAGATCCAGTCGGGCGCGCTGGTCAGGTCGCTGCAGGCCGGAGCGGAGAGCCCGGCCACCGGCAAGGCCGTCATGGCGCCCTTCTACCGCGACGCGAGGCGCCTGCCCGACGAGGTCGTGGCCACCTACTTCCGGCCGCTCGTCCAGTCGAAGGCCCGCATCGAGCAGATGCTCGGCTACTTCGCCGCCTCCACCAACCGAGACCTCATCGAGATCGCGCCCCAGCTGCGCGCGCTCGACGCGCCGACCCTGGTCCTGTGGGGCACCGCGGACCTCTTCTTCCCGGTGAAGTGGGCCTACTGGCTCCGGGACAACCTCCCGCGCGTCGAGGAGGTGGTGGAGATCGCCGGGGCGCCGGTCTTCTGGCCGGAGGAGGAGCCCGCTCTCCTCGGCGACAAGCTCCGCGCCCACTGGACCCGGCACGCGGACGAGCGGCGGTGATGGGCGCCAGTGAGCCCGGGCGCATCCGATCCACCTGACTGACCGGACCCGGGCCCGACGGCCTCGCGGGCGGACGGGCGCGTGGCATGCTGTGCGGATGCCACGGCGGCTGGAGGAGCGGCTCGCCGCCATCCACGAGCTGGCGGGCGACCCACACGGTCCGGCGGCGGTCGCGGCGCTGCGGGATGCGCTGCGATCGAAGACCGGCCTTCTCGTCGCCGCGGCGGCGTCGGTCGCGGCCGAGGCGGACATCGGCGACCTGGTCGACGAGCTGCCGGCCGCGTTCGAGCGCCTGCTCGAGCGGCCGGTCGAGCGCGACCCCGGTTGCCGCGGCAAGGTCGCCATCGCCCGCGCGCTGCACCGGCTCGAACGGTGGGAGGAGGGCGTCTTTCCGCGCGGCGCGCGCCACGTGCAGCGCGAGCCGGTGTGGGGCGGATCGGAGGACACCGCCGCGGAGCTGCGCGGCGTGTGCGGCCTCGCCTACGCCCAGCTCGGGCGAGCCGACGCGCTCGACGTCCTCGCCGACCTCCTGGCCGACCCGGAGCGGATGGCGCGCGTGGCCGCGGCGCAGGCCCTCGGCGACGCCGGGCGGCCCGATGCCGCCGCGCTGCTCCGCTACAAGGCGCTCATCGGCGACGACGAGCCGGCGGTGCTGGCCGCCTGCTTCGCGTCGCTCCTGGCCCTCTCCGGCGAGGTGGCGCTGTCGTTCGTGGCCCGCTTCCTCGACGGCAAGCGGAGCGAGCGCAGCGAGGTGGCCGCGCTGGCGATGGGCGAGAGCCGGCTCGCGGCCGCCTATCCGCTCCTGCGCCGCTTCTGCGGCGACAGCCTGCCATCCCTGCGCGCCGAGGTCGGTTACCTGGCGCTCGCGCTCCTGCGGCTCGACGCGGCGACCGATCATCTGGTCGAGGTCGTCGGCGCGGCCGAGCCGGCCGACGCGATCGCCGCGGCGCGCGCGCTGGCCACCTTCCGCGACGACGCAGCGCTGGCCGCCCGCGTGCGCGCGGCCGCCGACGCGCATCCGTCGCCCGACGTGGCGGCAGCCGCGCGCGCCGCCTTCGCCCCCCGCTGAGCCGAGCCGACCCGGGCCGCCCCGATCGCGCCGCGCCTCTCTGCTATCGTGCCGGGCATGGCCGAGAACGACAGAGTGGCGGTGGTGACCGGCGCGGCCCAGGGCATCGGCCGTCGCGTCGCCGAGGTGCTGGCCGACCGCGGCTACCGGCTGGCGCTGGTCGACCTGCGCCAGCCGGTCGAGCTCGCCTCCGCGCTGCGCGCGCGCGGCGCCGACGCCCTGCCGCTTCGCGCCGACGTGGCGGCTCCCGACCAGGTCGCCGCGCTCGGCGGCGCGGTCGGCGAGCGCTTCGCCCGGGTCGACGTCCTGGTCAACAACGCCGGCATCGCGCTCATCCGGCCGGCCGAGGACACCGCGCTCGACGCGTGGCGGCGCGTGCTCGACGTGAACCTGACCGGACCCTTCCTCCTCAGCCAGGTCTTCGGACGCGCGATGCTGGCGGCCGGTCGCGGCTCCATCGTCAACGTCGCGTCGATCGCGGGGCTGCGCGGCATCGCCGATCGCGCCGCCTACAACGCGAGCAAGCACGGCCTGGTCGGGCTCACCCGCACCCTCGCCGCCGAATGGGGCGGCCGCGGCGTGCGCGTGAACGCCGTCTGCCCCGGCTGGGTCAAGACCGAGATGGACGACGCGGCCCAGTCGTCGGGCACCTATGTCGACGCCGACATCACCGGGCAGAACCCGATGGGCCGCTTCGCCACCACCGACGACATCGCCGCGGCCGTCGCGTTCCTCGCCGATCCGTCGCAGAGCGGCTTCATCAACGGCGTCGCCCTCCCGGTCGACGGCGGCTGGACCGCCGACGCGAGCTGGACGTCGCTGCGCCTCGCCAAGCGCTGAGCTCATCCACCTCCCGCGCCGGCCACCCGGCCGCGCCCGGCCAGCGGCACGCACCCCTGCGCCCGGACAACCGCTCGCGCCCGGCCCAGCCGCCCGCAGCCGGCAACCGGCCCGCCGCTCGCGCCCGGCCAGCTGCCCGCGCCCGGCTCCGAACCCGCCGCTCGCCTGCCGGCCAGACGCAGCCGATCCCCGAGGGCGATTTTCCTGCTTGACGCCCCATCCTTTCGATGTATTTTCCTGACTAGCTAATTAGCTCATCGCGAAACTTCATGGACCAGCTCAGCCTCACCTTCGCCGCGCTCGCGGACCCGACCCGCCGGGCGATCCTCGTCCGGCTCGCCGACGGCGAGGCGACCGTCAACGAGCTGGCCCGGCCGTTCCACCTGCGCCTTCCCACCGTCTCGAAGCACCTGAAGGTGCTCGAGCGCGCGGGGCTGGTCTCGAAGACGAAGAAGGCGCAGTGGCGCCCCTGTCGCCTCGAGGCCTCCAGGCTGAGAGAGGTCGCCGAGTGGGCGGAGCGATTCCGCGCCAGCTGGGAGGAGCGGTTCGCGCAGATGGATCAGCTCTTCGCCGAGCTGCACGCAAAGGAGCCCGAAGATGGAAGCGAGTCTGGTGGTGGAAACCAGCCCTGAGCGGCGACGCGCCGTCCTGTCCTTGCCGTCGGACAAGGAGATCCTCGTTGTCCGCGAATTCAAGGCACCGAAGGCCTGGGTCTTCGACGTGTGGGCGCGGCAGGACTGGGTGCGGCGATGGTGGGGCTGCCGCACTCACGAGATGACCCGGTGCGAGCTCGACTTCCGCGTGGGCGGCCGGTGGCGCTTCGGCACGCGCAGCCCCGGAGACCCGACGGAGCACGTCCTGTCCGGCGAGTACCGCGAGATCGCGCGCGCCGACCGCCTCGTCTTCACGGAGCGCTACGAGCCCGTCCCCGGCAGCGATCACGTCGTCACGATCACGTTCGACGAGCGACAGGGCATCACGACCATGACGATGCACATCGCCCACCAGAGCGCGGCCATGCGCGACGGCCATCTCCACTCCGGGATGGAGGCCGGACTACAAGAGAGCCTCGAGCGCATCGACGAGCTGCTCGCCGCGGTCGCGCCGGCCAGCTGACCGGGCCGCGAATCCGGCGCCGCCACGCTCCTGCGACGCGCGCCGCGACCCGCCGGGCCGGGACCGGCTGATCGCCTGCGTGGCGCTCAGCCGGCGGGCGGGTTGACCAGCCCGGCTCGCGGCAGCTCGAACCGGTAGCGGACCGCCTCGCAGAACGGCACCGCATGCCCGCCGACCTGGTAGGGCGCGAAGCGCCAGGCCAGCACGGTCTTCGCGACCTTCTGGTCGGCCTGGCGAACGCCGGTCCGCTCGGTCGTGTGCAGTGACGTCGGCACGCCGTCGCGGTCGACACAGAGCCGCCCGCGGTAGTCCATCTCGGTCTCCCCGGCGCGGTCCATCTCGTCCTCCAGCGCGATCGGCATCCTGAAATTCGTGGACCCGTAGATGCGGCGCGGCTGCCGCACGGTCACCTCGGCGGTGACGGTGGGCGCGCGCGCGGCGGTGTGCGGCGTGGCGACGCTCGTGGCGACGCTCATCAGCATGAGGGCACTCGTGGTGAACATGACGCGCTTCCTTTCCTGCTTTCTCTCTGCCTCTGACTCGGTCTTTCACCTCGCCCTCGAGCACGGCCCATGCCAGCGGGGACACGCCGCGACACGCGCGCGAAGAGCTCGGGATCGGCCAGAGGCGCGGCGATCCTGGGGGGCATCCTGCCCCGCGGGGCGGAAAGCCCCGCAATTCATCGAGTTCGCCGGCGCGCAAGAAAGATCAATCAGCCTGTCGAATCGAGGACCGCTCCTTCGTCTTGCTGGTGAAGGGACACGGAGATGATCGGTTGCCACGACCACCACGCGAACAGCGCACGGCCCGACCGGGGCACGGCGCGCATCGCGATGGCGTACGGCGTGGCGACCACCGTCGGTCTCGTGGCCAGCCTGGCCGCGTTCCAGAGCGGCGTGCCGGCGATCGCGGTCGCCTCTCTCGGTGTGGCGGCGGCGTCGAAGCAGATCCGCGGCCGTCGCAGCGAGGCGCGACAGGCCCGGCGGGTCGGCCCGTACCTCTTGCAGGGCAAGCTGGGCCAGGGCGCGATGGGCGAGGTCCACCGCGCGCTCCACCCGATGATGGACCGCCCGGTCGCCATCAAGATGCTGGCGCCGGAGCGGAAGAGCCCCGAGTACATCACCCGCTTCGCGCTCGAGGCGGAGATGACCGCGCGGCTCACCCATCCCAGCACCGTTCGCGTGCTCGGCCGCGGCTGCGACTCCGACGGCACGCCGTACTACGCGATGGAGTGCCTCGAGGGCGCCACGCTGGCCGACGTGGTCGCGGAGCGCGGCGCGATGAGCGCGAGCCGCGTGATCGCCGTGCTCGACCAGGTCGCCGGCGCGCTCGCCGAGGCCCACGCGATGGGCATCGTCCACCGCGACATCAAGCCGGCCAACCTCTTCCTCACCGAGCAGCGCGCCGACGGCAGTGGCGAGGGCGAGGGCGAGGGCCGCGGCGACGGCGAGCGCGACGGCGAGGCCCGTGACCTGGTGAAGGTCCTCGACTTCGGCCTGGTCAAGCGCATCGGCCCGGCGCGCGGCGACGACGGCCGGCTCCCGGCCATGACCCACGACGAGAGCTTCGCCGGCACCCCGCTCTACATGGCGCCGGAAGCCATCACCACACCCGACGAGGTGGACGGCCGCAGCGACCTCTACTCGCTCGGCGCGGTCGCCTACTTCCTCCTGACCGGCCACGACGTCTTCACCGGACGGACCGTGCCGGAGGTGTGCGGCCATCACCTGCACTCGGTGCCTGTGCCGCCATCCCGGCGCCTGGGCACCCCGGTCCCCGCCGCCCTCGAGGCCCTGATCCTGTGCTGCCTCGAGAAGGACCCCGCGCGCCGGCCGGCCGATGCGACCGCGCTGCGGACCGCGCTCCGCGCCTGCCGCGCCGAATAGATTGGACCAGTGCGGCGCGGACATCGCACCTGCCAGCGCTGGCAAGGTGATAGGAGAGGCGGCCGCGCGGCCGTGCAGCTAGGGTGTGCCGGCGCGCAGGTCGAGCGACGACAGGGAGGACCATGACGCGCCGACCCGCGGCGAACCTGCTCATCCACCTGGACCATCGCGATCGCGGCCGCGGGACGCTGCAGGAGCAGATCTACGCCGGCATCCGGCGCGCGATCCTCTCGGGCGTGATGCGGCCGGGGACGCGTCTGGCATCGTCGCGCGCGCTGGCCCGCGACCTGGGCGTGTCGCGCACGACCACGCAGCTCGCGCTGGAGCAGCTGGAAGCGGAGGGTTACCTGACCGCGCAGCGCGGCTCCGGTACCTTCGTCGCCGAGGCGCTGCCGGACGACCTGCCGCAGATCGCGGCGCACGGCCCGCCGGCGGCGCTGGAGCACCCACCGCTCTCTCGTCGCGGCGCGCTCCTTGCTGCATGCAAGGCGCCGGCGCGGCGGATCGCGGGGCCGCCGCGCCCGTTTCGCCTGGGCGTGCCGGCGCTCGAGCACTTCCCGGTGCGCGTGTGGTCGCGCCTGGCGAGCCGACGCATCATGTCGATCACGTCGACCCAGCTCGACTACGGGAAGCCGGCCGGGCTGCCGGCGCTGCGCGAGGCGATCGCCGAGCACGCGCGCGCGGCCCGCGGCGCTCGCTGCGACGCCGACCAGATCATCATCGTGGGCAGCGCGCAGCGCGGGCTCGACGTCCTGTGCCAGATGCTGCTCGATCCCGGCGACCAGGCGATCGTCGAGGACCCGGGCTATCCCGGCGCGTGGACCGCCATCCTGGCCGCCGGCGGCGCGATCGCGCCGGTGCCGGTGGACCGCGACGGGCTCGACCTCGAGGCCGCCGCCCCGTGCGGGCGCGTGCGCCTGGCCTACGTGACGCCGTCGCACCAGTTCCCGCTCGGCGTGCCGATGAGCCTGCCGCGGCGGCTCTCGCTCCTGCGCTGGGCCAGCGCCGCGGGCGCGTGGGTCGTCGAGGACGACTACGACGCCGAGTTCCGCCACGGCGCGCAGCCGGTGCCCTGCCTGCAGGGGCTCGATCCGGACGGCCGGGTCATCTACGTCGGCAGCTTCAGCAAGTCGATCTTCCCGGCGCTGCGCCTCGGCTACCTGATCGCGCCGGTCGAGCTGGTGGGGCCGCTGCTCGCCGCGCGGCGGGCGGGCGCCGATCCGCAGCCGCCCTTCCTCGAGCAGGCGGTGCTGGCCGACTTCATCGGCGGCGGCCACTTCGCGCGCCACCTGCGCCGCATGCGCGCGATCTACCGCGAGCGGCTCGACGCGCTCACCGCCGCGGCCGAGCGCTACTGCGGCGGCGTCCTCGATGTGCGGCCGGTGCGGACCGGGCTGCACGCCGTGGCCGACGTGCGCGGCGCCGACCCGGCCCGCGTGTTCGACGAGGCCCTGGCGCGCGGCGTGGAGTGCATGCCGCTCGCCGACTACGTGCGCGGCAGCGGGCGCGCCGACAGCGCGCTGGTGCTCGGCTTCGGCGCGGTCGGCCCCGCGGCCCTGACCAGCGGGATGAGGAGCCTGGCCGCGGCCATCGAGTCCGCGCAGCGTCCAGGCGGGTGGCGCGCGCCGCACCTCGAGGCTCACATGGACTCGAACCTCGAGCCCCGCCTCGATCCGCACCGCGATCCGCGCCTCGAGCCGCACATCGATCCGCACCGCGATCCGCACGTCGAGCCGGCGCGGGCGCGCTCGGCCTCACGTCCCTGACGTGTCAGCGTAGGAGCCGTTCATGCCTCGACCGACCCGACGGCAATTCCTCGAGCTGGCTGCGGTGCTGGGCGCGCCGCTGGCCTGGGCCTCCTCGTCCTGCGCCCGCGTCTCGCCCATGCGGTGGAGCGAGCGGCGCGAGAGCTTCCCCGAGGGAGTCGCGTCGGGCGATCCCGATCC
>Ga0126377_10001046_pt1 | contig 17734 bp, 18 predicted proteins | sample PanSoiMetPlot_22_FD_92647 | JGI IMG/M metagenome (GOLD analysis project Ga0126377, IMG submission 92647) | Tropical forest soil microbial communities from Panama - MetaG Plot_22 | ecosystem: Environmental > Terrestrial > Soil > Tropical forest > Bulk soil | place: Panama | collected 2016-02-17 | reverse complement strand
GCCTGGGTTTCTGGCCCCACGACGACCTGCCGGAACTCGACGTTCGGAACCTGGCGCCGAGCCTGTCGCGGTCCTGACCGACCGCATCGTTCGTTCGAGGGGTGCGGGGGCCCGGGCCCTTCGGCCCGGCCCCCCGCTCGAGAGGGGGCGCTTCCTCTCGTGGCGTTCGAAACCGTAACGTCGGCCTGTGAAGGCCCCGGGGCGCGCCGATGACGAGGCGGTGAACCTAGTGCTTGACCGGCCAGGTCGCGGCAGCGAGCGCCGCGCGCCCGATCCGCCGCGTGAAGCTGCGAGCCTCTACGGCCTTGCTGCGGCGCGTCGTTCGAGCCAGACGGTCGGCCTGGGCCTCCCGGTGACGGTCCGCGATCTGGTATCGGGCCATCTCTCCGCTGAGCATCTGCGCACCTCCTTGGGAAGACCTCTCGAACGCTACGCGCAGGGGTCGGCGGGCAGGGGTGACCGGGCGCACCGACCGCCCGTGACGTCCGTCACGTTGCGGATTCGTGCCCTCCGGACGAAGATGCGCCCGTGATCCGTCGGGGCGCGATCTGGTTGGGGGCCCTCGCGACGCTCCTCGTCGCGTTGTCGGCGAGCCCGGCGCCGGCGAGGGCGCAGTCGGCCTCGCCCAGCCCGCCGAAGGCCCCGAGCGTGTCGGGACAGATCTCCGGGTCGCTTGCCAAGGGATCGACCCTGTCGATCCGGGTGGACGCCACGATGCCCGGAGGCTGGCAGGGGCTGCACCTGATCGACGTGGTCGTCCGCTCCGGTAGCCGCCAGCTCGAGGAGCTCGTCTACGACATCGAGGACAACAAGCTGACGATCGCCGGGCAGGACGTCGTCACGGGCACGGGGGCCGTCGGCACCGGCGACTACCTCCGCGTGAGTGGCGCCGACGTCATTTTGACCACCGGTGGCGCGAACCTGTCGCTGCAGATCAACGCGGACGTGATCAAGACGATCCCTGATGGGGCTCGATTCGACCTTGAGGTCATCCCCGACACGGGAACCCCCGCCCACGCCACATTGTCGCTGGCTCAGCCCGAGAGCGCAGGCGGGTTCGGGTGGGGGACGCTCGTGGCCTTCATCGCGGTCGCGCTGTTCGCCGGCGGTTTCGTCGGCAACCTGTTCGCGAACAAGCGGCGTCCGCAGCCGTCCTTCTCGGTCTACGGGGCGGTCCAGCGCAAGCTCGACGAGGACAAGGCCGCCAAGGGGACGTCGTGAAGACGACCAGCGTCTACGGCCTGATCGCCGAGCGGGCCGGATCCAACGGGACCGCCGGCCCCGACACGTGGGAGCGGCTCACCGAACTCACGGACCCGGCGGAGTTCCGTCCCAAGCTCCGCGACGACATCGAGACGCGCGTGTTCGAGCAGCGATGGGGCCAGGGCTACGCGATGGTCGCGAACACCCGAGACCTCATCCACTTCCGGCTCCAGGTGTCCGACCTCGATCTGCTGCAGATGATGGACGGTACGCGCACGGTCAAGGAGATCGTCGTCGAGCGGTTCGAGGACTCGGGCGAGCTGGAGCTGTCCGCCGTGATCGACATCGTTCGGTCCCTCTACGAAGGCAACTTCCTCGAGCAGCGGTACGTCGACGTCCCGGAGATGGTCAAGCGCGCCCTGGATCCGGTGTCCGAGGGAAGGCGCAAGGCCCGGCAGTTCGGCAAGACGCTGACGATCGAGTGGGAGGGCGCGGACCGACTCGTGACCTGGCTGTACCGCCACGGTCTGAAGTACGTCTTCAATCGGCTCGCGGTGGTCCTGCTCGTCGTGGTCGCGTTCGTGGGGTTCGGCTTCTTCCTCGACCTGATCCGGACCGATGCGTTCACGATCGGCGGACAGTCCATCGCCATCGGCTTCATCGTGCTGCTCGTCCTCGACTACGTGATGGTGTTCTGTCACGAGCTCGGCCACGCAAGCGTGGTCGTCCACAACGGCCGGCGGATCCGCAGCGCGGGATTCCAGATCTACTTCGGGTCGCCGGCGTTCTTCGTCGAGAGCTCGGACGGACTGATGATGGATCGCAAACAGCAGATCCTCGAGTCGTTCGCCGGCCCCTTCGCGCAGCTGGTCCTGGCCGGGATCGCCGCCTTCTTGGCCTGGGAGTTCCCGGGATGGATCCTCGCGGAGACGATGTACAAGTTCGCGGTCCTGAACTACCTGGTCGTGATCATGAACCTGATCCCGCTGCTCGAGCTCGACGGCTACTACATCCTGGCGGACCTGATCGAGGTGCCCGATCTGCGGGAACGCTCGCTCGCGTTCATGCGCCACGACCTCATCCACAAGGTCGTGACCCGCGAACATTTCAACCGCCGGGACATGGGGCTGTTGCTGTACGGCGTGCTGGGCGTGCTGTTCACGATCTTCTCGCTCTGGACGGCCTGGTTCTACTGGCAGACGGTGTTCGGCGACCTCGTGTCCAGGCTGTGGAGCGAGGGGGCGGTCACCCGCCTGCTCCTGATCGTCCTGGCGGCGTTCATCGCCGGGCCGCTGCTGCGGGGGCTCATCAAGCTGATCCGCGCGATCGCCCGGGAGGTTCTGACCGTCTGGCGCCGGATCAAGTTCCGCCTGGAGACCGGGTGGCGTGTGGAGGCCTCCGAGCTGATCGACGCGCTGCCGATGTTCGAGGACATCCCCGTCGATGCGCTCAACGAGCTCGCCGGCCGCGTCCGGCTCCGAGCGCTGAACCCGGGGCAGGCCGTCTTCCGGCAGGGCGACCGCCCCAATGCCCTCTACGTGGTGCGCAAGGGTGTGCTCGAGGTCGTCGAGGAAGACGCCGACAGCGGCGACGAGCGCACCCTGCGGGCGCTCGGCCGCGGGGAGTCGTTCGGCGAGCTCGGCCTGGTGTCCAACGCCCCTCGGGCGGCCACGGTCCGAGCGGTCGATCGGGCCGAGCTCTTCGAGGTGGACAAGAGCAGCTTCGACCGCCTCCTCGCCGACCGGATCGACCTGCCGGACCTCGAGCCGACGCTGCAGCAGCTCGCCGAGCTCCGACGCCTGAATTGCTTCAGCAGCATGGGGACCCAGCAGCTGTCGGAGGTTCTGGATCGGGGCCAGTGGGTGGCCTTCGCGCCTGGGCAGGAGGTCATGCGTCAGGGCGACATCGGCGACGCCTTCTATGCGATATCGTCCGGCCAGGTCGAGATCGTCCACGACGGGGCGTTGGTGAACACGATCGGCCCGGGTTCCTACTTCGGAGAGGTGGCCTTGCTGATGGACGTGCCCAGAACCGCGACGGTCGTCTCAAAGACGCCGGTCCGAGCGTTCCGGATCGATCGCGACGGTTTCGACGCGCTGGTCGGGGACGCCTTCCGGCGGGGCACGTTGGTTTCGCACTCGGTCACCGAAGAGCTCGCCCACTGATGGACTGCTGGCACTGCAGGCGGAGCGCCGTGGGGGTGTGCCGGTTCTGCGGCCGTGGCATCTGCGAGGACCACGTCGAGACCCAGCCGTTCATCCTCGAAATGTTCCGGGCCAAAGACGTCACCCAGGTGCTGGTCGTCGAGGATGCGTTGTACTGCGGCGCATGCACCCCGCGTCCAGATCCCCTGGAGCTGCCCGAGCTCGACTCCATGTGACGGCCGTCACATGGCTTTCTGTGACGGACATCACCCGGGCAACCGTGACGCGCGACACACGCGTACGGTGACGGGCAGGAGCAGGATTCCGTCATGAGTCGTGCCCTGACCGGGCAAGAGCGGATGGGGGGGAGGTGACCATCGTGGCGGAGAAGAAGATCTCCCCGAAGGCGCCGGCCGACAAGGCCAAGAAGGAGTCCGGGAAGACAGAGGCTGCCACTCGCGTTTCGCGCGTGAGGCGTCTGAAGCGGCAGAAGAGAATGAAGCGTCTCAAGAAGTAACGATCGACCCCATGTGGAACGGGCCGGGTCGCCTCTTGCGACCCGGCCCGTTCGTTTCTCCGATGCGGCATCCCACGAGGGGGAGCGGTTGACTACGCTTGCGTACGTGGCCAAGGGGGAGGTGAGCGGGGACGTCGTCGAGGCGATGGCCCAGACCCCCCTGTTCGACGGGGCTACGACGACGACGGTCGCTCGGCTGGCCGACAAGGGCGTGATCAGACGGTTCCGGCGGGGGACCTACCTCTTCCATCAGGGCGACGACGCGCCGGACATCCACTTCCTGGTACACGGGCGCATCGAGATCAGCTCGCTCACATCCAGCGGCCACCGGCAGCTGCACACCACGCTGGAGACACCGCAGTTCTTCGGCGAGCTCGGCGTCCTGGGGGAGCAGCCCAGATCGGCCGCGGCCCTGGCGCTCGACGAGACCGAGGTCTGGCGCGCGGAGGCCGCCGACTTCCTTGCGTTCCTGATCGATGAGCCGCCCGCCGCCCAGGCGATGCTCCGAGCGCTCGCGCGGCAGGTCCTCTCGCAGGAGGCGTTCGTGGAGGACCTGCTTTACCTGGACCTGAAGGGCAGGGTGGCCAAGAGGCTGCTCCAGCTCGTCAGTCCCTCGCTGGACGATCTGCCGGACGACGGGGCGGTCGTCCCCTCGATCGTCACACATGCGGACCTTGCGAGCCTGTGCGGGGGGAGCCGGGAGAACGTCACGCGGATCCTTTCGGACTTCCAACGCCGCGGATACGTCGAACGCGACGGCCGTCGATTCGTCCTGCTGAAGATCTCGGGGCTGGCTCGCTTGGCGGGGCTCTAGGGCGATGACCTACCGCACGTTCCGGCGCCGGCTGGGCGAGGCGACGGCCGCTCACGACTGGCTCGAGGGCGCCTCCTTCGTCCTGGGGCTCGGGTTCCTCGTGCTGGCGGTGCTGTGCCTCTGGGGGATCGTGACGGCGGTCGCGAACATCGGCGACGCGGAGTCGATCCCCGGCACCTACGCGGTGGCCGGTTTCCTGGAGGTGACCAGGGGGTTCGCGATCGTGCTGTTCGCCATCATGGGCCTGGTCGCCGTCGGCGTCGGGTGGTTCTTCGCCGGCGACACGGTCAAGCGGTGGGTCCGCCGCGCGCGTACGCGCGTCTGAGGTCGGGTCAGCCGCCGATCGCGGACATCGACCGCTCGGGCTGCCGGAAGTCGGGGTGATTGATCCGGTGGCCGGACCATTTCCGCCAGACGTTCTCGCGCACGAGCGCCTCGAGCTCGTCGTCGGAGCCCCCCGCCCGCAGCGGCCCCCGCAGGTCGGTTTCCTCCAGCGCGAACAGGCAGGCACGCACCTCGCCCTCGGCGGTGATGCGCAGTCGGTTGCACGTGTCGCAGAACGGTTCGCTCACGCTGGCGATGACGCCGATCCCCCCGGGCGCGCCGTCCGCGAATCGGTAGCTGGTTGCCGGCTCGGCATCGGGGCGCTCGGGGACGAGTGGGAAGACCGCGTTGATCGCGTCCAGGATCCGCGCGGACGAGACGACCTTGGCGCGCTCCCAGGCGTGCTGAGCGTCCAGAGGCATGTACTCGATGAACCGGACGACGCGGTCGTGCTCCCTTGCCCAGGCGGCCAGGTCGACGACCTCGTCGTCGTTGGTACCACCGATCACGACGCAGTTGATCTTCATCGGGACCAGCCCGGCTGCCTCGGCCGCCTGGATGCCAGCGAGCACTCGGTCCAGTGCGTCACGCCGCGTCATCTCCTCGAACCGGTGCCGAAGAAGGGAGTCGAGCGAGACCGTGACCCGGTCGAGCCCGGCGCGGGCAAGCGGCTCGGCCAGGCGATCGAGCAGCACCCCGTTGGTCGTCATCGACAGGTCGATCCCCGGCGCGGCCTCGCGGAACATCCGGACGAGCCCCGGCAGGTCGGCCCTGACCGTCGGTTCCCCGCCGGTGACCTTGACCGAACGGATCCCCAGGCGATCGACGAACAGCCGCAGGAGCCGAGTCAGCTCCTCGAACGTCAGGATCTCGTGCTTGGGTAGCCAGGCCAGACCCTCGGCCGGCATGCAGTAGGTGCACCGGAAGTTGCAACGGTCGGTGACCGAGATCCGAAGGTCGTCCGCGACTCGACCGAACGTATCGATCAGCGGCCCCTCGGAGGGGGCGGGCGTCGTGGGTGGGTGCCAGGCATCCATCTGCCCTTCCACCTTACCCCCAGGCCGGGATGGCCCGTCCCGGTCTATCCCTCGAACCGGGACTCCTTAGCCGGCGGCGGCAAAACCGATTCCAGCGTCGCCAGCGCCGCCGCGAGCGCGTCGACGCGCGAGGCGCCGCCGGCCATGCCTCGTCCGGCCGCCGAGCCCAGGAGGAAGGCCGCGAGCGGTGTCGTCTTGCGCTCGACGCGGTGGGCGACCTCCCTCGACGAGCTCAGCAGGCGGCCGGTCTCCTGATCCGTCAACGGATCCTCGCCGAGCGCCCCGGCCAGCCGATCGATCCAGGCGTCCATCGACCTCCGTCCTCCCGTGGTGGACTCAGGCCCGAACCGTACCGCTCCGCTCGGCGGGGCGCGTCCCTCGTTCGTCTGGCAGGATGACCCCGATGAGCGGGATGCGCGCCGCCGTCGTGACCGTCTCCGACGGCGTCACCCGGGGAGCCCGCGAGGACGTCTCCGGGGACCTCGCCGAGGAGCTGCTCCGCGTCGCCGGGTTCGACGTGGGGGCGCGCGAGGTCGTCCCCGACGAGCGTCCGGCGATCGAGGCGATCCTGCGCGAGCTGGCCGACCGGCGTGGGTTCGGCGTGGTCGTGACGACCGGCGGGACGGGGTTCGGGCCGCGCGATGTGACACCGGAAGCCACGGGCAACGTGATCGAGCGGGAGGCCCCCGGCCTGGCGGAGCTCATGCGGCTCGACGGGCTGCGTCGGACGCCGATGGCGGCGCTTTCGCGCGGCATCTCGGGCTCGCGCGGCTCGACCCTGATCGTGAACCTGCCGGGCAGCCCGAAAGGTGTGCGCGAGGGACTCGAGGCGGTGTTGCCCGTTGTGCCGCATGCGATCGACCTGCTCGGCGGCGCGACGGGCGAGCACCCGACCGGGCACCGAGCGGCGCACGATCACGGGGGCCCGGGCCACGGCGCGCCGTGGGTCGAGGCCAAGGCGGTGAAGATCCACGGCTCGCCGCCTTGCCGGGTGGGCAACGCGATGCGGATCGTGCCCGATGGCGAGATGCACGGGACGCTGGGATGCGCCGAGTTCGACGAGGCGGCGATCGCGGACGCCGCCGACATCATCGCGGCCGGAGTGCCGCAGACGCGCACCTATCACCACGAACAGGGAGACGTCGAGGTCTACCTGGAGCCGCACCTCGCGGCGCCCACGCTCGCGATCGTGTCGGCGACCGACGTCGCGCGCGAACTCGCGGCACTCGCGCCGGGGCTCGGTTTCACCCCCGTCCTTGTCGAGGGCCGGGGCGAGCGCGTCACCGACGCCGATCGGCGAGCCACGGGGGTCCTAGGCTCGTTGGACGAGCTCGCGATCGACGGCGAGACCCGAGTCGTCTTCACCGACCACGACGCACCGGACGTCGCCGAGGGGCTCGCCTCGGCGCTGCGCTCGCCCGCTCGGTTCGTGGGGGTGATGGGCAGCAAGCGTCATGTCGGGCCGTATGTGGCCCGGCTCCGCGAGATGGGATTCGGCGAGCGGGACCTGGCCAGGATCCGATCCCCCCTCGGCGTGGACCTCGGCGGCCACCGCCCGCCCGAGATCGCCCTGTCGATCGCGGCGGGTCTGGTCGCCGACGCGAACGCACGCGATGCCGGCTGGCTGGACCGATGAGCCCGCAGCGCGCCCGACGCCGCACACCGGCGCCTCGTGCCGCCGAGCCTCGCTACATCGCCCGCAATCGCGCGAGCTGGAACCGCGAGGCAGACGCCTATCAGCTCGAGCACGGGTCGCAGCTGAACCGATTCGACGAGCCGCGGTGGGGGACCTTCGGGATCCCGGACGCCGCGCTCGGTGTGCTGGGCGACCTCGCCGGCAAAGACGTGCTCGAGTTCGGGTGCGGCGGCGGGCAATGGTCGATCGCGCTCGGACGCCGGGGGGCACGCACGGTCGGACTGGACCTGTCCATCCGCCAGCTGGCGCACGCGCGCACGCTCGCTCGGGCGGCCGCCGCGACCGTCCCGTTCGTGAACGCGAACGCCGAGCGCACGCCGTTCGCGGACGAGAGGTTCGACGTCGTGTTCTGCGACCACGGCGCGATGACGTTCGCAGACCCGTTTCGCACGGTCCCCGAGGTTGCCCGGATCCTACGCCCCGGCGGGCTGTTCGCCTTCAACATGGCGACCCCGCTGATCTGGCTCTGCTGGGGCGACGGCGACGAGCCGCCCGGTCCCCAGCTCGTCCGCAGCTACTTCGGCATGCGGCGCGAGACGTGGGAGACCGTCGAGTTCCAGCTGCCGTACGGTGAGTGGATCAGGCTGTTCCGCGCCAACGGTTTCGAGATCCTCGACCTGATCGAGCTCCGGCCGCCGTCCCGCCCACGGACCACGTACACGGACTACGCGCCGATCGAATGGTCTCGCCGGTGGCCGGGCGAGAACATCTGGAAGCTCGGGAAGCCGGGATGAGCTCCCCGACACCGTCCTCGAGCGCCGGGCGTCGTTCGGGGGCGCGGGCGGCCACGTCGATCGCGCTCGCGATGCTCGCGCTCGCGTGGAGCGTGGTGCTCCTGCCCGAGGTCCACGGTCGAGAGGATCGCCCCCCAAACGTGATCGTGATCCTGACCGACGACCAGCCCTATGACTCGATCCCCAACCCCACCCCGATCATGCCGTTCCTGCAAGGCCGGGCCCTGGATCCGAAGGACCATTGGGTCGTGTTCGACCACGCCTTCGTGAACACCCCGCTGTGCTGCCCCTCCCGGGCGACGATGCTCACCGGGCGGTACGCCCACCACACCGGCGTCCAGGACAACGAAGACGCGCAGCTTCTGGACGAGTCCTCGACCCTGGCAACCTGGCTCCACGACGCGGGCTATCAGACGGGTCTGGTCGGCAAGTACCTGAACCTGTATCCGTTCGGCGGCCCGGGGTACGTGCCGCCCGGTTGGGACCGGTGGACGGCGCGGCAACAGGGACCGGTGACGTCGCTGTACTACGACTACACGCTGATCGAGCAGACTCGGGCCGTCCATTACGGCCACGCCGAGGACGACTACTCGACCGACGTGCTTGCGGACAAGGCGACCGATTTCATCCGGCAGGCACCGTCGGACCGTCCGTTCTTCCTGTGGTTCGCCCCCACGGCGCCCCACCCGCCGTGGACGGCCGCGCCCAGGGACGTGGGGGCGTTCGCCGGGATCCCGCTGCCGGTCTCGCCCGCGTTCGGCGAGGCAGCCGTCGGGGACACGCCGCGATGGGTCCGCGCGCTGCCCGAACCCGACCCCCCCGAGAGCGCCGCGATCCGCGCCGACCACCGGCGTTCCTACGCGGCGCTCTTGGCCGTGGACGATGCGATCAGACGGATCATGGCGGCCGTTCGGGCCCGTGGGGTTCTGGACGACACCGTGGTCATCTTCACCACCGACAACGGCATCGCGTTCGGGGAGCACCGCTGGGTCCGCAAGAGCTGCGCATACGACGTCTGCGTTCGCGTCCCGCTCATGATGCGCGTCCCCGGGGTCGCGCACCGCATCGAGCCCGCGATCGTCTCGGCCGTGGACCTCGCGCCCACGATCGCCGAGTTCGCCGGTGCCACACCGACCGCGACCGTCGACGGGGTCAGCCTGGCGTCGCTGGTCACGACCGGGAGCAGGGAGGGCCTGTCCCGCGAGGTATACGCCGAGTTCGTGGGCGACGACACGATCCCGCCTTGGTGGGAGATCCGCACGAGGCGGTTCGCCTACGTCGAGCTCGGCACCGGCGAACGGGAGTTGTACTCGCTGCGCGACGACCCCGCCGAGCTCGTCAACGTGGCCCAGGTCCCGGCGTTCGGCGGCGAGATCGCCCGTCTCGCGGCGACGCTCGACGCGTATCGGAGCGCGTGAGGTCGATCGTCGCCGTCCTCGTCGGGGCCCTGGCGCTCCTGTGCCCCGCCCATGCCGGCGCGCGTCCCTCGGCGACGGTGTCCGACGCCGCCCCCGATATCGTCTTGATCGTCTCGGACGACCAGCGGTTCGACACGCTGTGGGCGATGCCCATCCTGACCGAACGCCTTGCGGCGCGGGGCGTGACCTTCCCCGACGCCTTCGTCACGAACCCGCTCTGTTGTCCGAGCCGTGCGAGCATCCTGACCGGGAACTACTCGCACACACATCTCGTGTACCGGCAGGAGCCGCCGTTCGGACGCTACGAGTGGTTCGACGACCGCTCGACCCTGGCCACGTGGCTGCACGACGCCGGGTATCGGACGGGGCTGTTCGGCAAGTACCTCGACGGGTACCAGCACGCGGCCGTCACCGGGTACTTGCCGCCGGGGTGGGACAGGTGGGTCGCGTTCGTGCACTCGGCGCAGGTGGACTACTCGCTCACGTTCGACGGCGAGGTGCGCTCGTACGGCCATGGCCCCGCCGACCATGCCACCGGGGTCCTGGCCGACCAGGTCGTGTCGTTCATCCGAGGTTCGAGTGGCCCCCTGTTCGTCGAGTTCACGCCGTCGGTGCCGCACGCCCCCGCGATCCCGTCCCCGGGCGACGAGGACGCGTTCGCCGACCTCGAGCCCGCGCGGCCGCCGTCGTTCGACGAGGCGGACGTGTCGGACAAGCCGGCCTGGGTCCGGGCCCTCCCACGTCTTTCGTCCGCGCAGATCTCGGCGATCGACGCGTTCAGGCAGGACCAGTACCGCTCGCTGCTCGGCCTGGACCGGGCGCTCGGGCGCATCCTCGACGCGCTGAAGGAGACCGGACGCCTGGACAACACGCTGATCGTCTTCACCTCCGACAACGGGATCCTGCACGGCGAGCACCGGTGGACGAAGAAGGAGGCGCCGTACGAGGAGGCGATCCGGGTGCCGCTGGTGATGCGGTGGGACGCGGCCGGATGGGGCGCCGCGGGCACCGAGATGCCCGGCACCCTGGCCCTGAACATCGACCTCGCGCCGACGATCGCCGATGCGGCGGGGATTCCACACCCGGCGACCGACGGGCGGAGCCTGCTCCCGGTCCTGGCCGGCAACGCCCGGTGGCGCTCCGACTTCCTGGTCGAACACCTCGAGGGCACCAACCCGATCCCGACGTACTGCGCGGTGCGCTCCGAGCGCTGGATGTACGTCCGGTACACGACCGGCGAGGAGGAGCTGTACGACCTGCGCGAGGACCCCTACGAACTCGAGAACCTCGCGGCGAACCCCGCGGATCGTCAGGTGCTGGAGGGCCGTCGCGCGCGCCTGGCGGAGCTCTGTTCGCCCGTCCCTCCCGGCTACGGGGACAGGACGGACACCAGCGTGCCCATCGCGCTCGGCGCGCTCGGCGTGCTCGTGATCGTCGAGGCCGCACTGGCGAGGAGACGCGCCCGAAATCCGGGGGGCGCCCGGTAGGCTAGGCCGCCATGGGCTCTTCCTCCGGGCCGTCGCGGCCCGGGTCGCAGATCCCGAAGGGCCGCCTGCGTTTCTCCAAGCGGCGTTCGGCGCGTCGCCGCGGCTTCGCGGTCTTCCTCGGCGTGCTTGTGATCGTGGTCGCAGGGCTTGGATGGGCGATGACGCGTGGGGGCGGCCGGACCAGCGCAGCAGGACCCACCGGCGGGAACACGGCCCACACCGGGCCGAACGGCGGTTCGGGAACCACCGGCGGCTCCACGGGGGGCGCCGGAACGATCGTGCCGGGCCAGACCCCCATCAAGCACGTCGTGTTCATCGTCAAGGAGAACCGAACCTTCAACAACTACTTCGCGACGTACCCGGGCGCGGAGGGCGCGACCGAGGGCGAGACCATCAAGTGCACCGAGAACGGCTGCGAGGACGGCCCGGTCGTCAGGCTCACGCACGGCCCCGACGTCTACCCGCACGACCTGACGCATTGCTTCCGGTGCGGCCTCACGGCTATCAACGGCGGCAAGATGAACGGGTTCAACCGCATGAACGGGCCGATCCCGCAGTCGGAGAACGCCGACCTGTACGGCGCCGACAGGTCGAACTACTCGTACCTGGAACGGAAGGACATCCCGAACTACTGGGCATACGCCGACCGCTTCGTCCTTGCCGATCACTTCTTCACCCCCATGTACGGTCCGACGCTCCCCGAGCACCTGTACGCCATCGGCGCGCAGTCGAACTTCATCGTCGACAACAAGTCCACGACCGACCACGAGGGCAGCTACTGCGACGACCCCACCGAGAACGCGACGCGGTTCCAGCCGCACGAGGTGCGTCAGAACGAGGATCACATCATGCGCCTGGAGCGCGACATCACGAAGAACGGCTCCAATGTCTACGACCTCGCGGACTACTGGGGCAGCATCCGGCTGTGCTTCGACATCCCCGTGTTGCCAGACCAGCTGCAGAAGCAGGGCATCTCGTGGAAGTACTACGCGGAGGACAACGCGTGGCAGAACGTCATGCAGATGATCCGCCACGTCCGCTACGGGCCGATGTGGAACAAGGTCCAGCCGCCGGACAACTTCGTCAAAGACGTGAGGCGGGGACACATGCCGGCCGTGTCCTGGATCATCCCCCCCGAGTCCTACAACGAACATCCGGGCGCCGGGAAGAGCACCTGTGCCGGCGAGAACTGGACCGTTCAACAGGTCAACACGATCATGAAGAGCGAGTACTGGCGCTCGACCGCGATCGTGGTTGTCTGGGACGACTTCGGCGGGTTCTACGATCCGGTCGCGCCGCCGCACTACGACGTGATGGGTCTGGGCCCTCGAACCCCGGCGCTCATCATCAGCCCCTACACGCGCCAGGGCTCGAATCCGGACGGCGGCGCCGTCGACTCCACGGTATACGAGTTCTCCTCCGTGCTCGCCTTCATCGAGCACCTGTTCGGCCTGGAGCCGATGACCGAGCGCGACCGGACCGCCGACCCACTCACGGGCGCCTTCGACTTCGAGCACCCGAACTTCGACAAGCTCGTCCTGCCGCTGCGGCAGGACTGTCCGTACGGGACCTCCACGGCGCAGTTCCAAGCCTCGTGGCCCTTCCTACGCACGATCGGGAGCCCGCTGGACTAGCCGACGGCCGCCCCTTGACGGCCGGATATGAGGAACCGACCGACCAGGTCATGCGCCGGAATTCGTTGCCACAACGGTGCAACGGGGGCATGATGTCCGACTCAACGCCGCCTGGCAGGGAGGGTGACATGAGACGTCTGCTCACGCTCGGGTTGGCCGCCGCGATCGGGCTGGTCGGCGCGGGATTCACGACCGCGGTCGCGGCGACACGGATCGCGCAGGAGGAGACCCTGGTGCTCGCAGAGCACACGGTGAACGGCCGCAACGTCGACCTGGTCGGCAAACCCGACGCGTTCAACCCCGGCGATCGATACCTGTTCCGCAGCGTGCTGCGCGACGACCACGACGTGAGGGTCGGGCAGATGTTCGTGGACTGCGTCGTCCAGTTCGCCAAGCAGGACGCGTGTTCGCACGTGTACGACCTGGCCAATCGCGGCACGATCACGGCGCTGGGGATGATCCCCGTCTCGCAGCTCAAGGTGGGTGGGACCTGGCAGCTCGCGATCACCGGCGGGACGGGCGAGTTCGAGAACGTCGGCGGTGCGGCCACGGTCGTCATCGTGGACAACACGGGCAACAGCCAGCACAGCCTGCATCTGCTCCCGTGATCGAACGCCGGAAGGCGGTGACGCGCTAGGCCGGCTGCAGCGCCTTCCCGGAGGCTTGCGCCATGAACTCGCGCCAATAGCGCCGACCGTCCTCGGGCAGCGTGTAGATCGGATCGTAGTAGGGATACTCCCGCGTGAGCGCCTCGGGGTCGTCGAACTCGATCCCGGTGCGGTAGTTCTTGGTCCAGTACGACATGCCCTTGACGCGGTCGTAGCTCTTGACCATGTGCACCCAGCGCTTGCCTACGAGTGGCACGTCGCAGACGAACCGCGGCGTGGCGAACCCCGGCAGGTACCCCATGATCGCGAACTGCAGCTCCTGCGCCTCCCACAACGCGAGCCTCCAGTGCTCGCTGTTGGGGATCATGTCGCACATGTAGAAGTAGTAGGGCATGACCTTGGCGTGATCCAGGAGCATGAAGCAGAGCTCGAGGATCTGGTTCGGCGTCGTGTTCACGCCGCGCAGGAGCACTCCCTGGTTCCGAACGTCGCGGTAGCCCATATCCAGCAGCTTGCCGACGACCGACCCGACAAGCGGGGTGACCTGCTGGGCGGCGTTCACGTGCGTGTGGATCGCAACATCGACGCCGCGCTCATGGGCACGCCCGGCGATCGCGTCGTAGCCCTGGAGCACCTCGTCCTGCAGGAAGTGCTGAGGGATGCCCATCAAGCCCTTGGTGGCGATGCGGACGTCGCGGATGTTCTCGATGTCGAACAACTTGAACAGCCACTCCTGGAGCCGCTTGATGGGTACGTTGGCCATGTCCCCGCCGCTCACGACGACGTCGCGGACGCTCGGCGTGGCGCGCAGGTAGTCGAGCATCGCGTCCCAACGCTCGTTCTGCTTCATCTCGAACTTGTACTTCAGAACCTGCAGCGTGTCGTTGCCCACCAGGTCCATGCGGGTGCAGTGGCCGCAGTACTGGGGGCATGTCGGGATCAGCTCGGCCAATACCTTGGTCGGGTAGCGGTGTGTGAGTCCTTCGACCGCCCACATCTCGGCCTCGTGCAGTGAGTCGCGCCCCGCCATCGGGTGGGAGGGGAACTCGACCTCCCGGTCCGAAAGGGCCGGCGCCATGTACCGGCGGACGGGGTCGGTTCGCAGTTCGGTCTCGTCCATCGTGTTGACCATCTGGGGCGGGAGCAACATCGACATCGTGGCGCGTTCCTGCTGGTCGCGCTCGATGTCCTGGTACAGGTCGTCGGTGAGCAGGTCGCCGAGCGCACGCTTGAATTCGACGAGATTCTTGATCGTGTGGGCGCGCTGCCACTGCGCCGAGGTCCACTGCTCCTCGGTCACACCCCGGTAGCCGGGCAGGCGTCGCCAATCCGGCTCCACGTACTCGCGCCGCAGCGGGTATTCGAACGGCTGCTCGGATGCGTGCGCGTGGCCCGCCTCGCGCTGCGGCCGCTCTCGGCTCGTCTGGGTGTGGTCGCTCATGCCCTGATCTCCGTCCGTCGTCGGCGGTCGGCCGCTCGATGGCTATCGGGGCCGGTCGCCGAACGGACCAGCCCTCCTAGGGATGATACCCGCAGTTCCTACGGTCAATTACCCATCCAGCCGCAGGATATTCGAGGCCGACATTCCACCATGTCGTCGCGACGTCCCCAGGTGCTATCGTCGGGGGCGAGGGTGCAGCACACGGTTGTTCAGCACACGGTTGTTCGGCAACACGGGCAGTTCCCTCCCGCCGCGCGAGCGGCGGCCCCGGCGCTTGGCGCCGGTTCGGCTCGACGGGCGGCAACACAGGCCCCGACGGCCAGGGAAGGAGGGATGGCTCGTGGCAACCGGAACCGTGAAGTGGTTCAGCCCCGAGAAGGGTTACGGCTTCATCTCCCAGGAGGGCGGCGCGGACGTGTTCGTGCATTTCAGCGCGATCCAGGGTGAGGGCTACCGCAACCTGGAAGAGGGTCAGGCGGTCGAGTTCGACGTGACCCAGGGCGACAAGGGCCCGCAGGCGGCAAACGTACGCATGGTCTGACCGACCGGCGAACGTGAACGAGGGACCCGCTCGAAAGGAGCGGGTCCCTCGTCGTTTTCCGATCCTGTGATCCGCCTCGAGAGTCGGGGCGCCTAGCGTCGGCCGCGGGGGCCGCCGCGGGGGCCGCCACGGCCGCCGTCGCGGCCGCCCACACGAGGGCGCCGCTCGAATCGGCCCTGGTCCTTGTCCGGGCGCGGCATCCGCAGCCGGATGGGCGTCGGCCCCGTCCGCTCGTATCGAACCCAGATGTGGTCCACCTCGCGCTTGCGTTCCACCTCGCGCCACCCGTCGGCGAGCAGGTGCTTGTGCCGCCCTGCGGCGCTCTTGCGCAGGTTCTCCGTGTTGGGGACCTTGAGGTACAGGCGCTCGACGCGTACTTCCTTGAAATCGGCCATGGCGGACAAGGGTAGCAAAGGCCGGGCCGGGGTCCTGTGTGAACTCCCTCGCCCGGGGGAACCGTAGACTCCGGGACGGGACGGGGACGACGACGAGGAGGTTTCGGTGAGCACGGTCACGGAATGGAACGAGCTCGCGAGCCAGCTCGGGGTGGACTCGATCCGCTGCTCGACGGCTGCGGGCTCCGGTCACCCCACGTCCTCGTTGTCCGCGGCCCACCTGCTGGCCGTGCTGTGGTCCGACCATCTCCGCTACGACGTCGCCGACCCCAAGAACAGGGCCAACGACCGCTTCGTCCTGTCCAAGGGCCACGCGTCGCCGCTGATGTTCTCGGTGCTCAAGGCGGTCGGTGCGATCGACGACGAACAGCTCACGTCGTTCCGTCGATTCGGTTCCCCGGTCCAGGGCCACCCCGCGCCGCTGCCCGAGATGCCGTGGATCGACGTGGCCACCGGCTCGCTCGGGCAGGGCCTGCCGATCGCACTCGGGATGGCGCTCGCGATGAAGATGGACCGGATCCCGGCGCGTGCCTGGTGCCTGATGGGTGACTCGGAAGTGGCGGAGGGCTCGGTGTGGGAGGCGATGGCCAACGCCTCCTACCACGGCGCCGACAACCTGGTCGCCATATTGGACGTGAACCGGCTCGGCCAACGTGGTCCGACGATGCTGCAATGGGACCTGGACGTGTATCGGGCGCGAGCCGTGGCCTTCGGGTGGCACGCGATCGAGGTTGACGGCCACGACCCCGAGGCGATCGACGCCGCCTTCGTCGAAGCCGAGCAGGCCGACCGGCCCGCGATCGTGATCGCTCGGACCGAGAAGGGCCACGGCGTCTCGTTCCTGGCGAACAAGGAGGGCTGGCACGGCAAGGCCCTGTCCGAACAGGAGGCCCAGCGCGCGATCGCCGAGCTCGGCGGGCCCCGAGAGATCTCGATCACGCCGCCCAAGCCCGAGGCCGGCGTGGCGCCGCCGGCCAACGGCGCCGCCGTCGCGCTGCCCGAGTACCGCGAGGCGATCGCGACGCGCAAGGCGTTCGGCGAGGCCTTGGCGGCGCTCTCCGTGCGCCCGGAGGTCGTGGTGCTGGACGGCGAGGTCGCGAACTCCACCCACACAGAGGACTTCCAGAAGGTGGCGCCCGAGCGCTTCGTGGAGGGCTTCATCGCCGAGCAGAACATGCTAGGGATGGCGGTGGGGATGCAGGCGCTCGGGAAGGTCGCCTTCCCGGCGACGTTCGCGGCCTTCCTGACCCGCGCGTACGACTTCATCCGGATGGCCGCGATCAGCCGGGCGGACCTTCGGATCTCCGGCTCTCACGCCGGAGTCTCGATCGGCGAGGACGGGCCCTCGCAGATGGCGCTCGAGGACCTGTCGATGATGCGGGCGGTGCACGGTTCGACCGTGCTGTACCCGTGCGACGGTAACGCGACCGCCGCCCTGGTCGAGACCATGGCCGACCTCCCGGGGATCTCGTACGTGCGAACGACCCGCGAGAAGACACCGGCCTTGTACGAGCCGGGCGAAGGCTTTCCGATCGGCGGCTCCAAGACGCTGCGGTCATCGGACGACGACCGGGTGACGCTCGTCGGCGCCGGGATCACCGTGCACGAGGCGCTCGCGGCTGCCGAGGCACTCGCCGCCGACGGTATCGAGGCCCGTGTCATCGACTGCTATTCGATCAAACCGATCGACGCCGACGCGATCCAGGCGGCCGTGTCCGAGACGGGCCTGCTGCTCACGATC
>Ga0126377_10001044_pt1 | contig 17745 bp, 18 predicted proteins | sample PanSoiMetPlot_22_FD_92647 | JGI IMG/M metagenome (GOLD analysis project Ga0126377, IMG submission 92647) | Tropical forest soil microbial communities from Panama - MetaG Plot_22 | ecosystem: Environmental > Terrestrial > Soil > Tropical forest > Bulk soil | place: Panama | collected 2016-02-17 | reverse complement strand
CCTCTGGGCTGCGCGGCCGTCCGTACGCGCGCGGATCGTCGTCGTACCCGCGCCGGTCGTCGTCGTACCCGCGCCGATCATCGTCGACGTATCCCGGTGCCTGCCGTGGTCCGCCGCGTTGCACGGGCACCGAGGCACGCCCGGCACCGGGCGGCAGTGGTACGGATCGGGCGCGACCGTCGGCGCCTTCGTCCGACTCGTCCTCTTCGCCCTTTGGGGTGACCCGCTTCCACGGCATGGTCGGCACGCGTGCCCACGCGGGCACGGCCGATCGGGGGCGCTGGTCGCGCTCGTCGTCGCTCACGGTCACCCCCTTTCGCAATTCTCACGTGCACAGCCAGACACCGGGCCGCTAGTCTTTCGCGGGCCCGGTGCGGAAGGAGGGTACGTGCTGCCTTCGATCACCGCCACCGCGGCCCGTCGGCCGGCTGACCGGTCGCACATACACTTACAGACTTTTGTCGTTTTGGCCAAGACCGGTTTCCGACGATATTCCACCTATCGCCAAGCGACCTTGGCCGGAATCTTCACGAACACCGTGTTCGGCTTCCTGCGCTGCTACGTCATGCTCGCGGTGGCGTCCAGCGCGGGCGGCACGGTGGCCGGATATGGCGGCGCGCAACTCGTGTCGTACGTCTGGGTCGGCCAGGGGATGATCGCCACGATCGGCATCTGGGGCGACACCGAACTCGGCTCGCGGATCCGCACCGGTGCCATCGTCTCGGATCTGTTGCGCCCGGTGCCGCCGGTGCCGGCGTACCTCGCCGCGGACCTTGGGCGTGCCGCGTTCTCGTTGCTGACCCGGTTCGCCGCGCCGGTCGCGGTCGGTGCTATCGCGTTCGACTTCTACCTGCCGCGGCGTGTCGCGACCTATCCGCTCGGGGCACTGTCCATCGTGCTCGCGGTGATCGCGTGCTTCGGCTGTCGGTACGTCGTGAACGCGGCCGCGTACTGGCTGCTCGACGGTCGTGGTCCGCAGGCAGCCTGGTCGCTCGCGTGCTCGGTGCTCGGCGGCCTCTACTTCCCGCTGCGCTTCCTGCCTGACTGGCTGGCGACCACGTTGTGGATCGCGACCCCGTTCCCGTCGCTGCTCCAGACGCCGCTGGACGTCATTTCGGAACGGTCCACCGGCGCGAACGCGGTCGGACTCGTCGCGTTGCAGGCGGTTTGGGCGGTCGCGATGGTCGCGCTCGCTGCCGCCGTGCAGCGCCGCGGTGAACATCGACTGGTCGTGCAGGGTGGTTGAGGCAACGGAGCTGGCGGCAACCCGCGGAGCGGGCACACGTGGCGAGCGCTTCCGGCCGTACCAGCGGATCTTGCGGGCTCAGGTGCGCGCGCAGCTGAGCTATCGCACGTCGTTCTGGATCGACGCGGTGTCCGGCATGACGTTCACCGCGATGGACCTCGTCACCGTGCTTGTCCTCTTCAACGTGACCTCGGTGCTGGGCGGGTTCGCGTTCCGCGATGCGTTCTTCATGTCGGCCATCGCGAGCCTTTCGTTCTCGCTGGCCGACGTCATCGTGGGATCGATCGAGCAGTTGCGGCTGATCATCCGTAGCGGCCAGCTCGACTCGCTGCTGGTCCGGCCGCTGTCGCTGCTGCCCCAGCTGGTCAGCATCGACATGCAGACCAGACGGGTCGGTCGTGTCCTGGAAGGCGTCGCGGTGCTCGGGGTGGCCGCCGGCCTTGTCCATCTGCGATGGTCGGCGCAGACGGTTGCGATGATCATCCTTACGCCGATCGCGGGCGCGGCGCTGTTCGCGGCGATCTTCGTGATGACCGCGACCGTCGCCTTCTGGTGGATCGACTCCGGCGAGTTCGGCAGCGGCTTCACCTACGGCGGACGGGACTTCACGAACTACCCGATGACCGTCTACGGCCAGTTCTTCCGGCGCGTGTTCGCGATCGGACTCGGGTTCGCGTTCATCGCCTACTATCCCGCGCTGACCATGCTCGGTCGCGCAGACCCGCTCGGACTGCCAGATTGGGCCGGCTGGCTGTCGATTCCCATCGCGGCGCTGGCGTGCGGCGCGGCCGGATTCGTTTGGCGCACCGGCGTTCGCCACTACCGGAGCACCGGCTCGTGACCGCGATCATCGAGGCGCACGGTCTGCGCAAGGATTTCACGGTCTCCGAGAAGGCCGGCCGGTTGCGGCGGATCCGCCGGACGGTGGCGGCGGTGGACGGCATCGATCTCGTGATCGAGCCCGGTGAGATGGTCGGCTACATCGGACCGAACGGTGCCGGCAAGTCCACCACGCTCAAGATGATGACCGGTGTGCTGACGCCGTCCGGCGGTTCGGTGACGGTGTGCGGGCTCCGCCCGGTGGCGCAGCGCACCCGGCTCGCCCGCCGCATCGGGGTCGTCTTCGGACAGCGTTCCCAACTGTGGTGGGACCTGCCGTTGCGTGACTCGTTCGATCTGCTGCGGCACGTCTATCGAGTGCCGGCCGCCGACCACGCGGCCCGGCTCGCCGAATGCCGGTCGCTGCTGGGGCTCGACGAGTTCGAAGCGACGCCGGTGCGCCAGCTGTCGCTCGGTCAGCGGATGCGCGGCGAGATCACCGCGGCGCTGCTGCACCGGCCGGCCGTGCTCTTCCTCGACGAGCCGACGATCGGCCTCGATGTGGTGAGCAAGCAGGCGGTGCGCGGGTTCTTGGCGTCGATTGGCGCACGAGGTGACACGACGCTCGTGCTGACCACGCACGATCTCGCGGACATCGAGCGACTGTGCGAACGGCTCGTGGTGATCGACCACGGCCACGTCGTGCACGACGGGACACTCGCCGAGCTGCATGCCCGCTATCAGTCCCGGCGGCGGGTAGTGGTCGACCTGGACGCACCGATCGGCGCCGACCACCACGCGATCGCGGCCGCGCTCGGCGGGCTGGCCGACGGTGTGACGCTGGACGTCGTCTCGCCGGACGGTCAGCGGCTCGAGTTCGGGCTGCAGGACGGAGCAAACGCCGGCGCGTTGGTGGCGTGCGTCGCGTCGGTGGCGTCGTTGCGTGATCTCTCGGTCATCGAGCCGGACATCGAGGACGTCGTGGCGCGGCTCTACCAACGGCGAAGCGCCGGCTGTCCGTGACCTCTTGCCGGCCTGATCTCGGGCGCCGCGGAGCCGCCATTTGCGCGGCGGCACGCCGGACGTCGGGGCGACGATTCAGGCGCGCGCCGACGCGGCCGCCATCGCAGCGGCCAGCATCTCGAGGCGCGGTCGGGTGGGTGGATCGAGGAGGACGAGGATCTCGTCAACGCCCGTCGCCCGCCACGCGACGATAGCGTCACGCATCGCCGCCTCGGTCGGCGCAACGCCGGGCGCGTCGGCCGCGGCATCGTCGGCCTTCACGTAGACGCCGACGCTGACCTCCAGCGAATCCGGGTCACGGCCGTGCTTGCCACAGGCCGCGCGCATCGCATCGCGCTGCGCCGAGAACTTATCGCCCGGTACGCCGAACCAGGCGGTGTTCCACACGTCCGCGTGCTGCGCGATCAACTCCAGCATGCGCGGGCCGCGACCCCCTACGAGGACCGGCGGGCGCGACCGACCCGGCACCGCGGGGAGCAGTGGGGCGTCCACGGTGCGGTAGTAGCGCCCGGTGAACGTACTGTGGCCGTCGCGGATCAACGCTCCGATGATCTGGATAGCTTCCTCGAACCGGTCGATCTTGTGATCGAACGGAATGCCAAAAGCGCGGTACTCGGGCTTGTGCCACCCGGCGCCCAGCCCGAGTGTGAGGCGGCCGTCGCTGATCTCGTGCAGCGTGTGCGCGATCTTCGCAGTGATGATCGGCTCACGGAAGCCGGTGCACGACACCAGCACGCCGAGCCCGACCCGCTGGGTACGGGCGGCGATGGCGGTCAGCATCGTCCATGCCTCCCACGTACCGGCGGGTGGCTTGCCGTCCTCTTGAACCAGCAGGTGGTCGAACGTCCACACCGAGTCGAAACCGGCCGACTCCACGGCGTCGGCCAGTGCCAACACCTCGGACGTCGTCGCGGGTACGCCCGGCCGGGTGTCCTCGCCCATCGGTAACACGAATCCGATCCGCACCGCCGCACGACCCTTCACGAGATCTTCGTTGTGAGACGTGAACCTACCGGGTGATCAGCCGGCAACCGGGTGGCACGGGATGGGTACGCGGGTGAGGCCGAGGGTCGTGCTCGGCGACCGACTCAGATCTTGGTGCCCGGCTTGAACTGCGGTCGCGGTACTCGCAGGAACCGGAAGCTCGTCGAGCGCAGGATCGCGTACGTGTAGAGCTTGCGCCAGTGCGGCTCGGTGTTCGGCAGTCGCTCGTGGACGAGCTTGCGGAGCCGCCGGCACAGGAACACCGAGTCGATCGCGATGAGCAGCAGCAGGAAGAGGAAGAACAGATCGGCCAGCGCGGCAAGGCCCGGGCTGCCGAGGGACAGCAACACGATGACGATGAGCGCGCCGAGCACGAGCGAGCCGACGTTGCGCCGCGAGTCGACGAGATCGCGCGCGAGCTTCTTCTCGGGTCCGCGGTCGCGGGGGAGCAGCGCCCACTCTTCGCCGCGCATCATTGCGCTGCGCTCTTCGAGGCGCTTCTCTTTGGCCGTCGCGCGCGCGTCCCCGCCGCCACTGCCGCGGCCGCCCCGTCCGGACCCGGTCGATGGCCCCGGCCGTCTCGGGTTCGCGCCGGCACGCTTCGGCGTCGTGAGGCCACGTTCGCGCTTGCTCTGCGTATAAGCGCGGCTGTGGCGCTCGGTAACCACCGCCTCCTGCGTGTCGGTCTCCTCGATCACGGCGGCGGTGGACTTGCGGCGAAACAGCGTGGGCACCAAAGAAGGGTAGCCGAACCGTCACCGCGGGCCCAACGGCTGCGGGACGCCCGGCGTCGGGCTCAGACCCGCACTCGGGTCGGGCAGTCCGGTCCGGGCGCTGAGATGCGCCGCTCAGCTCTGGCGCTCAACGCGGTCCACGTCGGCGCCGAGGGCGCTGAGCTTCGCTTCGAAATCCTCGTACCCGCGGTTGATCAAGTCGACGCCGAACACGTGTGACGTGCCCTCGGCGGCCAGCGCGGCAATCAGGTGGCTGAAGCCGCCGCGCAGGTCCGGGATCACCAGATCGGCGGCGTGCAACTTGCTCGGCCCGGCGATCACCGCGGAGTGCTTGAAGTTGCGCCGGCCGAACCGGCATGGCGTGCCGCCGAGGCAGTCGCGGTAGACCTGAATCGTGGCGCCCATCGCGTTCAGCGCCTCGGTGTAGCCGAGCCGGCGCTCGTACACCGTCTCGTGCACGATCGACAGGCCGTTTGCCTGAGTCAGCGCCACGATGATCGGCTGCTGCCAGTCGGTCATGAACCCGGGATGTACGTCGGTTTCCAACGCCACCGCACGAAGCTCACCGCCCGGATGCCAGAAGCGGATGCCGCCGTCGACTGGGCTGTCGTCGACCTCGAACGCGCCGCCGATCGACGTGAACACGTTGAGGAACGTCATCATGTCGGCTTGCCGCGCGCCGCGAACGGTGATGTCGCCGCGTGTGGCCAGCGCCGCGCACGCCCAGCTCGCCGCCTCGAGGCGGTCCGGCAGGGGCCGATGCTTGAAACCGCCGAGCCGCGCGACGCCCTCGATCTCGATGACGCGGTCGGTCTGCACCTTGATGATCGCGCCCATCTTTTGCAGCGCGCAGATCAGGTCGATGATCTCCGGCTCGACCGCGGCGTTGCGCAGCTCGGTCACGCCCTCCGCGCGGACCGCGGTCAGCAGCACCTGCTCGGTCGCGCCGACGCTCGGGTAGGGCAGTTCCAGCTTGGTGCCGTGCAACCCGTTCGGCGCGGTCAGGTGCAAGCCGGCCGGCGCCTTCTCGACGATTGCGCCGAACCGGCGGAGTGCGTCGAGGTGGAAGTCGATGGGACGGTCACCGATGTGGCAACCGCCGAGGTCGGGAATGAACGCCCGGCCGAGCCGGTGCAGCAACGGACCGCACAGCAGGATCGGGATCCGGCTCGACCCGGCGTGCACGTTGATCTCGTCGACCCCGGCGCTCTCCACATTCGACGGATCGAACACGATCTCGCCGAACTCGCCGCGGGAGACCTTGACGCCGTGCAACTCGAGTAGACCGGTCACCACATCGACGTCGCGGATGCGTGGTACGTCGAACAGGCTGCTCGGCGACTCGCCTAGCAGCGCCGCGACCATCACCTTCGACACCAGGTTCTTCGCGCCACGTACCCGGATCTCCCCATGCAGTGGGGCGCCGCCATGGACCCGAAGGACGTCGAGGTCGACGTCGGCGGAGTCAAGCGGGCGAGTGTTGCGGGCGGCACGGACGTCGGCGAGCGCGGCTGCGTCGATGGTCAACGGTCGACCCCCATCGGGGAACGGTTCGTGGCGGCCAAGTCCACCTCGGCCGAGAGCGCACTGCTATCCAGACTCATTGCGAACCAGGGCCGATAGCGTGCCGATTGCTATAACAGCCGTTCGGCCCGGTGTTTGCTGCGAAAGCTCGTTTGTTGCCTGAGGCCCGTTGCGGCCCAAGCGATCCGACGACGTTGTCCGACCGCTCGACCGGCGGCTGGCCGAGGCGCCTGGGCAGCATAACGCGATCACTCCAGCGTCGCATCGCACGGCGAGTGTGACGGTCGGGGAATCTCAGTAACCGCGACTCTTAGTGGTCGCAGGGTGACAAGAGTGGGCACTACCTGGGCATTTCGTCGTCGGGCCGCGGCGCAATCGGCCACGATGGCGCGTGCACGATGGCGCGTGCGCGATGGCGCGTGAGGCGAATCGCGCGTGCTGGGCGCCTACGGAAGCGCGAGCATGCGGTCGAGCGCAGCGCGAGCGTGGTCGGCCGTGGCCGCGTCCACCGTGATCTGGTTGACCACCCGGCCGGCGACGAGTTCCTCGAGTGCCCACACCAGATGCGGCAGATCGATGCGGTTCATCGTCGAGCAGTAGCAAACCGTACGGTCGAGGAACATGACCTGCTTATCGGGGTGCCGCAAGGCAAGCCGGCGCACCAGGTTGAGTTCGGTGCCGACCGCCCATGCGGAGCCGGCAGGTGCCGCGTCGATGGTCCGGATGATGTATTCCGTCGAGCCGACATAGTCGGCCGCGGTGACCACCTCGTGGCGGCACTCCGGATGGACCAGCACGTTCACGCCCGGTACGCGTTCGCGGACCTGTGTCACGCAGTCGAGCGTGAAGCGACCGTGCACCGAGCAATGCCCGCGCCACAGAATGATCTTCGCGTCGCGCAGCTGGTCGTCGGTCAGCCCGCCGCGCGGCTTGTGCGGGTCGTAGAGCACGCAGTCGTCGAGCGAGAAGCCCAGCTCGAGCACCGCCGTGTTGCGTCCGAGGTGCTGATCGGGGAGGAATAGGACCTTGTCACCGTGCTGGTACGCCCACTCGAGTGCACGGCGCGCGTTGGACGACGTACACACCACGCCGCCGCGCCGGCCGACGAAGCCCTTGATATCGGCGGACGAGTTCATGTACGTCACCGGCACGGTGCGCTCCGCGACGCCGAGCGACTCCAGCGCGTCCCAGCAGGTCTCGACCTGACTGAGCGCCGCCATGTCGGCCATCGAGCAGCCGGCCGCGAGGTCCGGCAGCACGACTCGCTGGTGCTCGCCGGTGAGGATGTCCGCGCTCTCGGCCATGAAGTGCACGCCGCAGAACACGATGAACTCGGCCTGCGGCCGGGCCGCCGCGTCCCGGGCGAGCTTGAACGAGTCGCCGGTGACGTCGGCGAACTGGATGACCTCGTCGCGTTGGTAATGGTGGCCGAGAACGAAGACCCGCTCACCGAGTGCGGCCTTCGCGGCGCGCGCCCGCGCGACAAGATCCGGGTCGCTGGGCAGTGGCAGATCGCCGGGGCACTCGACGCCGCGCTCCGAGCCGGCGTCCGAGCCTCGGCCGAGCAGGAGCAGCGCGGTCGCGGTGCCCGATGGTTCGACCCAGGTGGTCACGGTTTCATCGTGACACAGGCGCCCTCGGCGGGCGTTGTGACGAACGTCGCCGTCACCTTGGTGGCCATCGACAGTGCGGCCGATGTGGCCGTGGCAGCCTGTGATTTGCCTGCCGGGCGGTAGCGTCCGAACTTGCACCCACTCGAGGGAGCCGACGTGCGCGTGGTGATCTGCCCCGACAAGTTCGCCGGCACGCTGACCGCCGGCGCGGTCGCGGCCGCCATCGCTGGCGGCTGGCGCGGCGCCCGTCCCGCCGACGATCTGGACCTGCGGCCGCTGTCGGACGGTGGCCCGGGCTTCGTCGACGTCCTCGACGCGGCGCTCGCCGGCAAGCGCATCCCGGTCGCCACGGTCGATCCGCTTGGCCGGCCGGTCCGAGGCGAAGTACTCGTGGTCGGCGAGACGGCGTACGTCGAGAGCGCGGACGCGTGCGGGCTGCACCTGCTTGCCCCGGACGAACGGGACCCCAAGGTGACGTCCACCTACGGCCTCGGTGCGCTGATCGCCGCGGCCGCCGCCGCGGGTGCCGAGGAGATCATCGTTGGCCTGGGCGGTTCGGCCACGAACGATGGCGGCGCTGGCATGTTGTCCGCACTCGGTGCGGTGCCGGTCGACGCCGCCGGCCAGCCGTTGCCGCGCGGTGGCGCCGCGCTCGCGCGCTGCGCCGACATCGTCGGCACGCTGGTCATTCCGCCCGTCCGGCTGGCCGGTGCGACGGACGTCGACAACCCACTGACCGGCATCTTCGGGGCATCGGCGATGTTCGGACCGCAGAAGGGCGCCACCCGCGAGGACGTCCTCGCGCTCGACGCGGCGCTAGAGCGGTTCGGCGCGGTGTTGTCCGACGGCTTGCCCGGCTGCCCCGCCGATCTCGCCGCGCGTCCGGGTGCCGGTGCGGCCGGCGGACTTGGCGCCGCGATCCTCGCGCTGGGTGGCGACCTTCGGCCCGGCATCGCGCTGGTACGTAGTCTGACCGGCCTCGACGCGGCAATGGACGGAGCCGATCTGGTGATCACCGGCGAGGGTTCGGTCGACGTCCAGTCGCTGCACGGCAAGGTGGTCGCCGGGGTGGCCGCCGCGGCGCGCGATCGGGGCATTCCCTGTGTGGTGCTCGCCGGGCAGTCGTCGACCGGTCAGCGCGAGGCGGCCGCGGCCGGCATCACCGACACGTACACGCTGGTGGATCATTACGGCGGAGATCTGGAGCGCGCGATGGCCGAACCGGCCGCGGGCCTTGGCGCGCTCGGCGCGCGACTTGCGCGACAGTGGTCACGGACGGCAGAGTGATTCGGACAAACAATGAGATCGTACGCATACCGCACATCGTGACCGTGTCACACGTAACGCGCGTTCGGACCGTCGTAGTGGTGGCGAATGCGGCGCGTCGTGCGAGTATTGGTACAGATCCGATGTGACTTCAGTTCCTCTCGCTTGGGAGCACATAGTGACCGTCTCGCAGACCGAGAACCAGACCGACACCACACCGTCCGTCACGCTCACCGATGTCGCGGCCGTGAAGGTGAAGGCGCTGCTCGACCAGGAGGGCCGTGACGACCTCCGGCTGCGCATCGCAGTTCAGCCGGGCGGTTGCTCCGGCCTGCGCTATCAGCTGTTCTTCGACGAGCGCGCCCTCGATGGCGACGTCGTGCACGAGTTCAGCGGCGTCGAGGTCGTTGTCGATCGCATGTCGGCGCCCTACCTGACCGGCGCCACGATCGACTTCGCGGACCGGATCGACGCGCAAGGCTTCACGATCGACAATCCGAACGCCTCGGGCTCCTGCGCCTGCGGCGATTCGTTCCACTAATCCGCCGGCTACCGACGCCCACGTCGAGCCCGCCGCCGGACGCGATCCGCGTCTGCGCGAGCGGGCTTGACTGCGCTTACCCGCCGGGGATGCCCGGTCAATGCTGCGACGCCCAGACCAGGCCGCTAGGCTGATCGCCTCCGTCGAGTCGTACGCAGGGATGGCCTCATGAAGATCGTCGTGACCGGATCGATCGCCACCGATCACCTGATGCACTTCCCCGGCCGGTTCGCCGAGCAATTCATCGCCGACCAGCTACACAAGGTCTCACTTTCGTTCCTCGTCGACGATCTCGTCGTGCGGCGCGGCGGCATCGCGCCGAACATCGCGTTCGGGATGGGCCAGCTCGGCCTTCACCCGGTCCTGGTCGGTGCGGTCGGCCGCGACTTCGACGACTACCGGTCGTGGCTGGAGCGCAACAACGTGGACTGCGGGTCGCTGTTGGTCAGCGAGACCGCGCACACGGCGCGCTTCGTCTGCACGACCGACGAGGACATGTGCCAGATCGGCTCGTTCTACGCCGGTGCCATGAGCGAGGCTCGGAACATCGAGCTGGCGCCGACCGCGGCCCGCATCGGCGGCATCGATCTCGTGATCGTCAGCCCGAACGACCCCGCTGCGATGACCCGGCACACCCAGGAATGTCGCGATCGTGGGTACGACTTCGTCGCCGACCCGTCGCAGCAGCTCGCGCGCATGTCCGGCACGGACGTCCGGGCGCTGATCGAAGGTGCGGCGTATCTGTTGACGAACGACTACGAGAAGGGCCTGCTCGAGTCGAAGACCGGCTACTCCGACGCCGAGGTGCTCGAGCGGGTCGGTGTCCGGGTCACCACGCTGGGCAAGCTTGGCGTACGCATCACGGGCCGGGGCATCGACACCGTCGAGGTGCCGATCGCCAAGGAGGTGCACGCCTACGACCCGACCGGTGTCGGCGACGGTTTCCGGGCCGGCTTCTTCTCCGCGCTGTCATGGGGACTCGGGCTGGAACGTGCCGCGCAAGTCGGTTCGATGCTCGCCACCCTCGTCCTGGAGACGGTGGGCACTCAGGAGTATCTGGTGAGCCCGGACGAGTTCACCAAGCGGCTCGCGCTCTCCTACGGCGACGACGCGGCCGACGAGGTGCGTCCGCACCTAGTCGCCACGATCGCCTGACCGACCGTCATCTGAGCAGCGTCCCAGCGGTCAGCTGACCCGTCGCACGTCGTACGTGTCCGGTGCGGGGGAGCCCTCGTACTCCTGGCCGCGCATCCGACACCACGCGGGAATGTCCGCGGCGGCAGCTGGATCGTCGGCGAGCACGCGGAGCGTCGCTCCGATCGGTCGCGCGGGCAGGCGCCGCGCCAGCGCGATGACCGGCAGTGGACAGCGCTGCCCGCGGCAGTCGAGGATCTCGGGCTCGGTCATAGGTCGCTGACTCCGGCCTCGGCACGGATGTCGGCCACGACCGTCGGGAGTACGGCGAGGAACCGGGTGACGTCCTCGTCGCGGACGCCCGGATGCAGTGATACCCGGATGTTGCCGTGGGTGAGAACACCCATCGCCGCCAGTACGTGTGACGGCCGCAATGTGGATGCCGTACAGGCCGAGCCGGACGAGACCGCGAAGCCGTGCCGGTCCAGGGCGTGCAGCATCGCCTCGCCGTCCGCGTAGAGGCAGGAGAACGTGACGATGTGCGGCACCCGGTCGACCGGGTCGCCGACCACCTCGACGTCGGGCACGGTGGCGGCCACCGCCGCGCGGATCCGGTCGACGAGCGCACTGAGCCGCGTCGCCTCGGTCGCCGCGTCCGCACGTACGCTGCGCAACCCCGCGGCCGCCGCGACGGCGATTGGCAACGACACCGTCCACGGATCGGTCCGATCGACCGGCCACGGTCGTTGCCAGCGAACGCCACGCCGCACCGCCAGCACGCCGACGCCGGCCGGCCCGCCCCACTTCACGGCGCTCGCCGACGCGATTGACCAGGTGTCCGGCAATGGTTCCCACGGAATCGTTTGCGCGGCGTCCACGTACAAGGCCACGTTCGCAGCGGTACACGCGTCATAGGCGGCCGCGATCGGCTGCACCGTACCCACTTCGTGGTTGGCGCTTTGCACGGCCGCGACCGCGACACCCGGCGTGCGCACCGCGGCGGCCAACGCGTCCGTGTCGACACGGCCGAGCAGGTCGACGGCGACCTCCACGGACGCGCCCTGCTGGGCGGCACGGAGCACGGCGGAGTGTTCGACCGCGGAGTGCACGACGACGTCGCCGACCGCGATGCGGCCGAGTCGCGCGCCCTCGATCGCGACCGCCGCCGCATGGCTGCCGGACGCGCAGAACACCACCTCGTCCGCACGGGCGCCGAGGCAGTCGGCAATGGCGTCGCGTGCCGCGTCGAGCAACTGGGCGGCGCGGCGCGCCGGCGCGTAGAGCTTCGTCGGATCGGCCCAGCCGTCGTCTAGCGCGGCGAGCAACGCCTCGCGAGCGACCGGATGCATCGGTGCCGCGGTCGCTGCGTCGAAGTAGCCGTGCGGCGCGTTGCCGCCGTTCGCCTTCCTGGCCACGCCCCGACGGTATCGTCAGCTGTGGTGATTCGGGCAGGCGCATCGATCCGGCCACCCCAGGCCCGTGCCGTCGACCTTGGTCGAGTACTGTGCGAGCGTCGAGGACGCCCCGCCACGCGGGCGCGCGGGCAGCGGAACTGCTAAGGAGGCAGGACCAGGTGGTCGCAAGGGATTCCCACGTCCGGCGGTCGGCGCGGATGTCGCGGCGCGGCAGGATCATCGCGGTCGCAGCGCTCGGCGCGATTTCTGCGGTCGTGCTGTCCGGCTGTTCCATCGACCAGGCGTTCTCGTTTGGCTGGCCGCAGGGAATCACCGCGCAGGCGCGCCGGATGCACGGCCTGTGGATCGGCTCAACAATTGCCGCGCTGACCGTCGGCGTGATCGTGTGGGGCCTGATCTTCTGGTGCCTGATCCGCTACCACAAGCGAAAGACCGACACCGAGCTGCCGCTGCAGACGCGCTACAACCTGCCGATCGAGCTTGTCTACACGGTGATTCCGTTCCTCATCATCGCCGTGCTGTTCTTCTACACGGCGACGGCGGAGACGTACGTTGACAAGATCACCAAGAACCCGGACCTGACCGTCCAGATCACCGCGTTCAAGTGGAACTGGCAGTTCAGCTATGAGGGCGCCGACAACGTCGACGCATCCGGCCAGCAGCTGACCACCATCGGTGACAGCGGGTACATCCCGGTGCTTGTGGTGCCGACCAACGAGACGATCCTGTTCACGGAGCACTCCAACGACGTGATCCACTCGTTCTGGGTGCCGGCGCTGTTGTTCAAGCGCGACGTGATTCCGGGCGTACAGAACCAGTTCGAAGTCACCATCGACAAGACCGGCGCGTACGTCGGTCGCTGTGCGGAGCTGTGCGGCACCTACCACTCGCAGATGAACTTCGAGCTGCGATCGGTGACGCCCACGCAGTTTGCCGCGTTCCTGGCCGCCAAACGCCAGGGCATGAGCACACCGCAGGCGTTGCAGTCGATCGGCGAGGCGCCCTACGCGACGACGACGTTCCCGTACGACACGTCACCGACCGCCAATACCGCGACGCCGTGAGGGATAGACGATGAAGAGTGAGTGGCGGATCTTCGGCTTGGTGGCGGCGTTCCTGTTCGTGGCGTGCGGCGTCTATGCGTGGTGGTCGCAGGAATACTCGCAGCCGCATCGCGTCGAGTGGGTCGGCGTCGTCGGGCTGATCCTTGCCGGTCTGCTGTGCTTGATGTGCGGCGGCTACTTCTGGTTCGTGTCGCGGCGCATCGACCTCCGGCCGGAGGACCGCGCGGATGCGGAGATCGCCGACGGCGCCGGCGAGGTCGGCTTCTTCAGCCCGGGCAGCTACTGGCCGTTCGGCATCGCGCTGTGCGCCCTCATCGCCGGGATCGGCATCGCCTACTGGGCCGTATGGATCATCATCCTGGGCTTGGTCTTCACGGTGCTGAGCGCGGCCGCGTTGGTGTTCGAGTATTACACCGGCTCACGTCGCGCCCACTGATCCGAGCTGTCGTGAGGGAGACGGTCCGGCCGGTCCGTCTCCCCCTCCCATGATCGTCGCAACGTCACGGACGTTGCTGCCTCCGCGCGCGAAATGACCGCAACCTCAGTGAAGTTGGCCGGACCCTCGGCGCCCGCTCACTCGTTGCGGGCCGTCTCCGGCCCGGTCATGCGCCGGAGCATCGGCATGGTGGCGGCCACGATCCCGAGGCACGCGACGAGGCCGGCCGCGACGGTTGCGTAGTAGGCGATTCCCGGTGGCCGCACCGTGTACTGCAACTGCGCCCGAAGGAACAGGTTGGCGGCCAGGAACCCCACACCGATCGCGACCACCGCAACGGCGAGCAGCGGCACGGCCGTCTCCAGTGTCACCACGCGGCGCAGCAGCGCGAGCGGCGCACCGCTGAGGCGAAGCAGACTGAACGGACGCTTCCGCTCGGCCAGCCCACCGGCGACGCTGACCGCGAGGCTGCAGCCGGCGACGACCAGGCTCGTCAGGATGGCCACGTTCGCGAGCTGCTGCCACGACGTCAGCGTGTTCGAGGCGTCGACGCTGAAGTCGTCATCGGTCGCCGGCGGTTGCTGACTGGTCGGGTACGCGGTCTCGAGAACGGTACGGGTGTGCTCGAGGGCGGACTTCGAGCCGTCCGTTACGACCGAGAGTGACAGCAGCGGCAACTGATTCAGCTGCGCGACGGACTCCGGCGCGGTCGGCCAGGTGATTTTCGACGACGGTTGGTTTTGCGTTGCCGCCGACGGTATCTGGAATGTCGGGTCGACGTAGGCGACGCTCGCGCCGGGCGCGCACCGACCGAGTGACGGCGTCCGAGTGAGGTCGGCGCAGGACACGAGGCCTGGAAGATCCGTGCCGGTTATTTCGGGCAGGCCACGTCCCGCGCCGCCGCCACGACGCTGCACGACCGTTGGCGGCGCCGCGTCGGGAGGCGGCTGGTCGGGGTTGTTGTGCACGGTCACGGTGCTCCGCACGCCGTCGGTGGCACGAAGCGCAGCGGTGACCGAGCCGGGTACCGACGTCGGTGCGTTGCGCCCACTCGGCGGGTACATCATCGACATCACGGTGGCCGAGTTGCCGCTACGGTTGGTGCCGCGATTCGCCACGATCGTCGTGATCGTGCTGACCGCAACGGTCGCCACGAAAAGCGCCAAAACCAGGCCGCTCACCGAGCGGAAGCCGGCACTCGGGTTATCGGCGAGCCGTCGTGCGGCGATGAGCGTCGCCGGTCGGCGCGAGCGAATTGCGACGAGTCGTGAGCCGACCATCGTCAGCCAAGGACCGGCCACGACCAGCCCGGCCATCACCACGAGCATCCCGGACAGGAACGCCACCACCTGACCATTCGTCGTGTGCGGCCGGCGGCCATCGAAATACGCGAGCTCAAGGATGCCGACCGCGACTGGGATCAGCCGGTAGGCACGAGGCGGCCGCGGCGTCACGCGTCGGGACACGCCGAGCGGTGAAATCTGTACCCGCCGAAGCGCGAGCCGCGAGGTGATTGCGGCGGCGGCCGGCACGCCGAGCGCGACCAGCAGTATGTCGGCCAGGTTGAGCGACAGATCGCTCGGGAAGAACGGCACGCCGGTGAACGGGATGCCGGCGAGCCAATGCCGCGTCAACAGGAACGCCCCGAAGCCTATGGCCGTGCCGATCGTGGCCGCCGCGGTCGATTCGGCCGCCGACATCTTGGAGATCTGGCCGGGCGTCGCGCCGACCAGACGCATGGCCGCAAACCGCTGCTCCCGCCGCGTCGCGACCAGCCGCGCCGCGGTGCCGATAAAGATGAGTACCGGGAACAGCAGCGCCGCGGCGACGACGGCAAGGACGAGCTTGAAGCCCTCGGCGCGCGGGGCATCGATTGCTGTCTGCATCCTGCTGATCTCGAATGCGCCGGGCAGACGCGACATCTCCGTCGGCGTTCGGCCGATGATGATGACGAGAGAGTTGGGTGCCGGCAACGCAGCCGGGCCGATGGTGCCGATCTGGTGTCCGGGGAACCGGTCGGCAAGCTCGGTCGCCGGCGTCGAGGCGAGCAACTCACTCAGCTTCGGCGACGCGTAGTACTGACCAGGACCCGGCACTTGCGTGATGCCGGGCGGAATCGGAGACACCGGCCCGGTTGCGGCCAGATCGACGCGACCGATCTCCTGACCGTCGAAGAAATCGGGCCGGGCGAGCCACCACATCGGATTGACGGCGTCCGTCGGGTTGACCGGGGTCGTCTGCACGCCGGGATTGAACCAGGCGTAACGCGCGTCCTGCGTGTTCACCGCGTTGATGCCGCTGAGCGTGGCCAACAGCAGCCCGACGCCGAGACCGACGGCGAGGGCAACGACAACCAGCCGCGTCACGGCTTCCCGGCCGCCGGCAACGGCAAGTCGAAGTCCGAACCGGATCATGAGGCAACCCGACCCGATGCGTACGCGGACACCCGCCCGTCGCGCACGATGACCTCACGGTCCGCGTACGCCGCGACGCGCGGTTCGTGGGTCACGAGGACAACCGTGATGCCCTGATCTCGAGCAGCGCTCACGAGCAGATCCATGACCTGCTCGCCGGCGAGCGAGTCGAGCGAACCGGTCGGTTCGTCGGCGAAGAGTACGTTCGGACCGGCGACCAGACCGCGAGCCAGCGCGACGCGCTGCGCCTGGCCGCCCGACAACTCGCCGGATCGTCGGCCCTCGAGCCCATCGAGGCCGAGTCGGGGAAACCACGGCCGGGCAGCATCCAACGCGGCCGATCGGCGCGCTCCGCCGAGAAGCAGCGGCAGCGCGACGTTCTCCTCCGCGGTCAGCTCGGGGATGAGTTGGCCAAACTGGAACACGAAGCCGAAGTGGTCGCGACGCAACGCGCTTCGTTCCGTCTCGGCTAGGGTGTCGAGACGGCGACCGTCAAACCAGACCTGTCCGCCGTCCGGCACCAGGATCCCGGCCAGGCAGTGCAGCAGCGTGGACTTACCCGACCCGCTTGGTCCCATGATGGCGAGTACCTCGCCGCGTGACGCGGACAGCGTGGCTCCTCGAAGGGCCGGTGTCTCGCCGAACGACAGCGCGACGTCACGCGCCTCGATGATGGGGCGTACGGGGGAGACTTCTACGTCGGTCATGAGCGCGCGTCCTTTGCCATGTTCTTTGCCGGGGCTGGTCTTGGCTCGGATTGCCGTGCCTGGACATCTTTGTCCCGGACATCCTTGCCCCGGATGTCCTTGGCCAGCACGTCGGCCGCGAGGGCATCGAGCCGCGCGGCGGTCAGTTCGATCCATCGCAGGTCGGCTTCGAGGTGGAACAGGCCGTGGTCGGCCAGCAACGCGTCCATCAGGCTGCCGGTGCGCTTGATCTCGGTGAGTTCGCGCATCCGCTGCAGGTGCGCGACGCGTTGCGTATCGAGATACTGCTCGGCCGGGCGACCGAGCATGAGCGCCAGCACGACCTTGGCGAACAACACGGTCTGCAGGTGTGGTTCCGGCTCGATCGGTTCGCTCAGCCAGGTCTGGACCTCGGTCGCCCCGAGTTCGGTGATGATGTACCTTTTGCGATCCGGGCCCTCGCCCGGCCCGACCTCACTGATCACCACCTTGCCGTCCCGGGCGAGACGGCTGAGCGTGGCGTAGACCTGGCCGAAGGGCAGCGGCTTGCCCCGTCCGAAATAGAGGTCGTAGTCCCGCTTCAGGTCGTATCCGTGGCTCGGCTCGCGCTCGAGCAGGCCCAGCAGTGTGACGGGAACGCTCATGACGGGGACACTACATCGACGGTATACATCGCGCGTATACCCGCCGCGTATAGTGACCGAATCGTGACGAGCGCCGTCGTTCTGGATGAGCTCGCCTGGGCGTGGGCCAGCGATCGACGCGACGTCTCGTTGGCGGGACGTCGGGTCAGCGGGTGTGGCCCGAGCGAATCGCCGCGACGTCGGGGTTAGCGCTCGGCCGGAT
>Ga0126377_10001043_pt1 | contig 17745 bp, 13 predicted proteins | sample PanSoiMetPlot_22_FD_92647 | JGI IMG/M metagenome (GOLD analysis project Ga0126377, IMG submission 92647) | Tropical forest soil microbial communities from Panama - MetaG Plot_22 | ecosystem: Environmental > Terrestrial > Soil > Tropical forest > Bulk soil | place: Panama | collected 2016-02-17 | reverse complement strand
GGCGCCGCCGACGTCGTCGCGGATATTGCAGTTGGCGCCGGCAGCAAGGGGCGGCCGTTCAGGGTGACGTTTCGAGATGCAGCAAAAAAGCCGCAAAAATCGGGGGCTGCTTGACAGAGTGAGACGAACGATGCGACGATTCTGGTTGGTTCAAGGGGCGGGCTGCGGTTGGGTTCCGTGATCCCGTCCAGCTCTTTGGAGAGAGCGCGTCTCGGATCGTGCGAAATCGAGAAACACATGCTTACGCCGAGTTTGACAAATGAATGCGCCCGTTGATGCGGAAGCAGGTTTCACGGTTGCGGCTTTCTCAATTGATGGGGCCTTGGAAGGCAAGGGCCGCTGGATTTACCGCAACCTCTCGGCCAAATGGTCGGAAATATGCGATCGACTTCTACGCGAAAAAGGCCTCAATTTCGACTATACTTGGATCGGACCATTATCGCATATCCGTACGAGACTGACATCGGCCCGCGGTGCAGGGCTTTGTACGATCTATGTCAATGACCATGTCGCCATATCGATTTTGCTGTTACGGGGCCATGATCCTGGCGCGGAACGCGATATGTCGAGAATGTTCGTAAGTTCGCTGCAGAAGGTGCATTTGGTCCAGTCCATCACGAGGCTATCAGAGCCCTTTGCGGAAGTCTTGTCCTTGCCTGAGCGGCCGCTCATGGCAGTAGTGCCATTTCCAGACCAATCTATCTCAGATCAAGAGAACGATGAAGCTCGTGAGCTGTCGCTGCATTTGGCATCTGCTTTCTTCCGAACTGACGAATAAGCTGCCCTGTTGCTGCAGAAAGGACCGCAGCTGGACCGTTGGCGTTTGGGCCGCCGGGAGGTCGGCGTGGCGGCGTAATCATAATACGGTGAATAGGGACTGCGGTGACAAAGGGACGCCGGTTCGAGTATTTGGAAAACATCCAGAAGAAACGCCGCGCCGAGTGTGCGACCTGTACGCCACGTCCATGAAACTTAATTGAGAGACGGATCATGTTCGACAATGTCACTGTGGTCGGCGGGCCGCTTGTTCTCTCCGCGCCGACCGAGGTCGACGCGGCGGAAGCCCAGATTAGCATTCGCTTTCCAAGCGGCTACCGGGAATATGTCACCCGTTTTGGTGAGGGCGAGCTGGGCGGGACGTACGTCCGCATTTACCCGCCTCGCCGGATCCTGGCCGGCGAAAATAACCTCGAGGAGTGGCGGCAGCGCATCGACAAGTATTGGTTCTGGAACGAGGGTATCGACGTGCTGACCAAGGCGCAGGCGCTGGTGTCCGTCATCATCGGGGACACGCTCGACGGTGACGAGCTGATCGTTCACCCGGGGAACCCGGAACGAATCTACGTATTGCCGCGGCAAAGCGAGAAGATTTACGCGGCCCGCGATGGTCTGGCGGCCGCCATCGAATGGCTGTGCACGTCAGGCACGCTCACCGAACCGTTTCCGGAGCGGAATTTCGAGCCGTTCGATAGCCAAGCGGGTCACACGGATGACGTAGGGCGCACGAGAGGGGTAATTCTGGGCGGCAGTGGCGACGCAGACTCTCTTTGGCCGCAGAACTTGACCGTGAATCGCGGCACTTTCCGACAGTTCGAACGTAGAATTGCCGACTACCTCATCTCTGCGGGACAGCCTGTAAAATTCAAGCAGGCGTTTGATTACGACAAGGGTGGTCGCCGACCGACCGCCCTTAATTACACTGTGCTCGACAAAAACGGGAACGTATTGTTCCACGAGATCTTTTTGAATCCATAAAGCGGATACACGCAATGAGTATGCCAATCACCCAGCACGGGCGGTTTGCACATCCATCCTGCTGCCAAGCGCATCGACGTGCACATCGCTGAACGACCGCTACTGTGCACGTGGCTCAATGCTGCAATCGGCGACGCCTTCCGAACCGGCTCAAACGCGGCGGGGGGTGGAACGCAAATAAATGTGCCCGATCCGAGGGTCGTTCGCCTACTCGTCCGAACCGTAGGACCACAGCGAAACTGATGAGTATTACAAACAAAATTGATGTAGCCCGTAAGTCAGCAGAGGATGCTCTCAGCCAGGGCTCGGCGTATCCGTATCTGCCGGCAATAATTAGGACGTTGGTAAGAATGTCAGATGCATGTAAGAAGAAAGATGTATCAGAATGTCGCAAGCTTGCGTCCGGATTGGGTCGATTAGTCAGTGAGGATATCAACTTTATGGAAAGTAGTCTTGGGGGAATGCTCTCAGATATCGTAACTGATGCGTACAAACTCGGTGAAGGCCGCGGAGACGCTCGTTGACAGCAAAAGCTCGGCGGCCGCGACGATCGAAGCAGCTGCCGTTGGCAGCTTCCAGCGCGCTGCGGCCGCCGAGGACATCGTCAAAGACAAATTTACGCCGTCTCGAAACCGGTCGCCTCCGAGTAGCGCGCAATCAGGAGACCATTCTCGGCGAGGACGCGGCGCACCGAGATGATCACGCTTTCGTCAAGTGACCACAGCCATTGGCCCGGAAAGAGCTCTTCGAGCCGGCCCCGGTCCTCGGCGGCGCCGATCCAGGATTCCAGCGTCGCGTCGCCTAACGGCCGAGCGAGATGACACGCGGTCAACAGGTTGAGCGGGTACACGTCGCGCAAGAGGCCATTCCGGTGACGGCGGGACACCTCGCGGAACCAGTCTGCGACGAGATCAGACTTGATCCGGTCAGCAGATCCGTATCCATAACCAGCGACCATGCCGTAGACATATAAGTCGGGGCCGAACGCGAAGCCTCGCTTGAAGCCAATGCCGTAAGCTGGTCCGAGCAAGGCCGCGAGCTCCCTGAGTACCGAAATCCGGTCGAGAGCACCGGCCTCCCAGGCGATCAGGGCTGTCTTGGGATCGACGCCAAGCCAATTCACGGCTGCGGTCATTCGCCATCCGAAGATGAGCTGTTTGTAGCCGGGCCGCGTGGCATGCAGGGATAGTGACTGTACGGGCCCCGAGGATGAAATGTAGTCTCGCGCCCCTTTGGGGCTCCTGAACTTTTTCTTCTGTCCGCCCGGCAGCTCGCCTGAGATCACATCGGGTTTGAGGCCGGCACGCTCGAAGCAGCCGAGAGCAAAGTCGAGCCAGGCCGGCGGGTCCGTCGGCGCAGACCAATCATAGATCGCCACGCAGTCTGCCGTTTGCATGAGGCCCTCATCTTCTGCGGTGCGATGATTGAACCCGCGCATGGGAAGCACCAGCAGTCAGCGCGAACGCGTACGACCGTGGATCGCGCGCTGTTCACCCGGCTAAGGCTCGATCTCGCGAGCCGCGAGGCGTTGGGGATGGAACCACGCTGCACATTCTCGGCGGAACACGAAATAAACGGCAGCGACACTGGCAAGAAGGAAAAAAACAAGAAATTCGTCAGGTGACGCGAAAACAACGTCACCCGGAGGCGTCGACACCCACAACAACCCAATCACCACGTCGAGTACAACCCAGGCGCCATAGAGCCACCGCGCCCAGTTTTGCCGCTCCCGAGCTGTTGCAAAGGTCAGCACCGCCCTGGTCGGAACATAGATCAGGAGGATCGGCATAAAAATTTGCCACAGGGGCGTTTCCGGGTCATGGGACCGCTCTGGAACTAAGGCAAACCCGCAGACCAACAGAACGAGCGATAGGTATCCGAAGAACTCAAAGCGTCCGATCGATCGCGGTCTGGAAGAACTCGGTGGATTGTCAAGCTCCAACATGTTTTGGCGCCTGCGATAAAAACCGGAACCCGAAGCAAGAGCGTCGGTAACACTCTGCCGCGACGTCTCCGCGGTCACCAGAGCTGTGACGTCGGAGCAATCTGGAGCGATTCGGAATCCTTGGGAAGGCAAAGGTAACGCAGAGCGCGCATGTCGTGCGCGCGACGACGACTCCGAACGCTCCGCGCCACGATAGTTCACCAACAAGGGCGGCGGCGAGAAAGGCGGCGCCGGCGGCGGCGCTGCCGCATCGGCGCGCGCCCAAGCGGCGGCACGAACGCCGTTGCGTTGCACGCCTTCACGCGGTCAGATCTGCTTGTCCTTCGCCATCAGTCGCTTTCGCAGCGGCTTCAGCGCCGCCAGCGCCAGGAGCGCCGCCACGACGTCGAGGCCGGCGGCGATCATGAAGACCATCCTCCAGCTTTCCGTTCCGGCCGGCAGCAGGTTTGCCAGCGGGATGGTGCTCGCCGCAATGCCTTTGGCGGTGTAGAGCAGCCCGTAGTTGGCGGTCGCGAATTTCCTGCCGTAAAGGTCTGCGCACAGCGCGGGAAACAGCGCAAAGATCTCGCCCCAGGCCAAAAACACCAGGCCCGACAGGATCACGAACAGCAACGGATCGTGCGCAAAGGAGAGCCACGCGTAGATCGCGAGCGCTTCCAGCAGGAAGACCATGAACATCGTGTTCTCGCGGCCGATGCGGTCGGAGATCCAGCCGAAGATCGGCCGCGTCACGCCGTTGCAGAAGCGCTCGAGCGCAAGCGCGAATGTCAGGGCCGGAAACGTCAAGCCGAGGATCGCGACGGGGATCTTGTCGATCCCGTAGTCCCTGGCCATCGGCCCGAGCTGCGCCTGCAACATCAGGCCGCCGATCGCGACCAGCACGAACATTGCGTACATGACCCAGAACGGCGGCGACTTGGCGACCTCGGGCAACGCATAATCCCGCCGGCTCTGCGGAACGGCCGTCGTGGCCGACATCGGTACTTCGCCGGGCTCGGGGGCCCGGAGCAGCTGTGCGACCAGCAGGACGACGACGCCCTGGCAAAGCCCGACCCAGAAAAATGCCGCTTCATACCCTTGGGTCTGGATCATGCTTTGGATGGGCAGGACGGTAAGGACCGAGCCCGCACCGTAACCGGACGCCGTCAGGCCTGTCGCCAGGCCGCGTCGGTCGGGGAACCACTTCAGGACGTTGCCGATCGCGCCGCCGTAGACGATGCCGACGCCGACGCCGCCGATCACCGCCCCGAGATAAAGCAGCAGCAGGGAGTCGGCATAGGAATTGAGCACCCAGGCCGCGCCAACCAGAATGCCTGCAGCGCTGAACATCATGCGCGGCCCGAACCGATCGACCAGGTATCCGTGCAGCGGCACCAGCCAGGTCTGCGTCACGATGAAAATCGTGAAGGCCCATTGGATCGCGTAGCGGCCCCAGTGAAATTTCTGATCGATGGGAACGACGAACGGCGTCCAGCCGAGCTGAAGATTGGCCACCATCACCATGCAGACGATGCCGAATCCGAGCTGCCACCAGCGCGCTCCGGTCGATGCGACCAGTCGGATGTCTGCTGCGCTCGATGTCGTCACCATTGCGTCACCCCTCTTCTAAGCGAGTCGAAACCTCGCCTTTCGCACATGGCCTGCACCCGGCCTGACTTGCTCGACCATCCCGGCGCGTGCGGCCGGGCAAGATTCTCCCGGCGCTGCGTCGGATCGCGCTCCCTTTATTGCTTTGTGGACTGCTTTATCGATTGCTTCCTGACCCGCTCCTTCTGCCACTTGTCGAATTGGCGAAAGAGCGCTTCCTTGTCGGGCGAAACGACAGGTGCCGCGGCCGTTCCCTGCATCGCGGCGAGCTTCTCCTCGGCCATCCAGTACCGGGTCCAGCCCGGCACCTTTGCGGCCACGTTGACGTCCTTCCACTTGGGATGGAATGACGGCTGTTTGAGCTTGTCGAACCGATCGAAATAGTAGTCGATGAAGCGCCCCAGACGCCTCGCCCGGTCATTGCCCTTGGGAAAGTTGTAAACCGCGAGGACGGACGGCATGCACAGGGTTCCGACCGGCGGTCCTTCGGGGATCAGATGAGGATAGTCGTCGTGGGACAGCGGGCAGGGAAGATAATAGTCCGCGAGCTTCTCGCTGTATTCGATCGGGATGAAGTGGAAGCCAGGCTCCGGCTTGAGCTTGACGAACAGGTCGTTGGGTTTGCCGCCGGTGGAGACGATGGCCGCGATCTCGCCGGCCTTCATCTTCTCGATCGCGACGGTGTTGTTGACGTAGACGAACTGCGGATGGACGCCCAGGCGCTCGAACACGATGGGGCCGGTGGTCGTGGCGCTCCCGCCCTTCGTGCCCAGGCTGACTGTCTTACCCTCCAGGTCCTTCATCGTCGTTATCGCCGGGCCGCCGTAAACATATAGCTCGCCCACCAGAAGCTCTGAGATGTAGTTGATCCGCTGCTCGATGTTCTTGACCTGCCCGGATTTCTTGTAGAGCTCGAGCGTATCCGTATAGGCGATCGCGATATCGACCCCCTTGAGATACAAAAGATCATTGACGTTCTCGTTGCCGCCGTAGCTCACGATCGGCAGAATTCGCAGGTTCTCTCCGTCATCCAGCCCCTTCGCCAGTTCGACCGCAAAGCGGATGAAGGTGCCTTCGAAGAAACCCCCTGCGACACCCACGGTCCAATCGTTGACCTCGGCGGCTTTCGCTTTTTCATCGGGAGTCTTCGCGGCGTTTTGCGCTGCGCATGGAAACGTCGGCAGCAGTGCGGCCAGAATGCAAGTCGACAAAAGCGAAAATACGCGCATTGCTGGATTTCCCTGACTGGATTTCCGTGGCTGGATGCCTTGTTGCGTCCGTGCGACTGGCGAGCGTTTCGATGCCTGCGGGTTCACTCGGACTGCTGCGCGAGCCTCAGCAGGCGATCGGGGGCGGTGGCCGAGCCCAGGGTCCGCGCTGCCTCGTACCATCGTCGCGCCAGCGCGACGTCAGCGGTCATCCCCATCGCGCCCAGTTTCTTCAGCACGAAGGGGTCATAGGTCTCGGCCAATGCGAAGGCCGCCGCCGCATCACCCGCTTCGGCAGCCGGTTGGAGCATCATGCGGGCGGCTCCGATATTTCCGTTCGCCATGAACTCCCCGCCGCGCTTGGCCATCACGGCGATTTGCGATGCATCGAGCGGTGGCGGTGAGGACGTCGATGGCGGCTCGGAGGACGCCGGCGCATTCACCGGCACTGTCGGCTGCGGTGCAGGCGGCGTCGAAGCCGGCGACGCGGGAGGCGCGGGTGCAAGAGTGGGTGCAAGAGCGGGCGCAAGAGTGGGCGCAAGACTCGTGACGATTTGCCTATCGGGCCGATCGCCGTCGCGGTACGCCGCTTGGGGGCTTGCAAGCGGTGGCGCGGGCTCCCGCGCCGTCACCTCCACGGGCCTGTTGCCGCCGCGCTCAAGCTTCGGCGCCAGGCTCCATCGATATCCAAGCACGCCCGCGGCAGCTCCGATCGCCGTCGCAACGATCACCGCGGTGACCAGCAGTTGCGTTGAGGCTGAACCGTCGGGCGCTCGCGATTGAGCAATGAGATCGCCCCGTCGCAGCTGGCCGCGCAATTCAAGGGTGTCCAGGTGGGCGGCGAACGCTCCAGGCTGGCCCTTTCGTGTCCACGGTGGCTCTGACGATTCCGGCACCCCGGAGAACGGTGCAGTGGCGACGCCCGGCAGCGCTTTCTTCGGATCCGTCCCCGGTGGCCTCACCTTTCTTGGCGCGTACTTCGACGGTCCATCGTCCGATGGCGCGTCTGACGATCCCGGCACCCCCGAGGTCGGTGCGGTGGCGACGCCCGTCAGCGTTTTCTTCGGATCCGTTCCCGGTGGCCTCAACTTTCTTGGCGGGTACTTCAACGGTCCATCGTCCGATGGCGCGTCCGACGGCTGAGGGTCGTCGCGCTCTCTCAAGGGCGTACTCATGCTCCCTCCGGGGCTTAAGCTACTGACTCACTCGTAGGCGACCTCTGTCTCCATGCTGCGCATCTGCTGGAAATGCTGGCGTCGAACGGAATCGTCGGGGGGCGCGGCGCGAACGCCGCTGCGGGGCGGTGGGATGTCGGGCCTTCACGCGGCGCTCGGCGCGGACCTGTCGACAGCGCTCAAGTCGCGAGCAGTCGACGCGGCCGCCTCTCCATCTGGCGGGCCACCTTCCCGCGTCGGCGGAGCCTGCGCACATCGTAACGGCGCGTTAATGCATCGCACGATCGTTGGGCGGAATTATGATTTTCTCGGAATAGTAGTACGAATCGGGCGGATTTGGCGTGTAAACGGTAGTGTGATCTGTCAACAGAAACATGTTACTCGCAGAACTAGAATCTGCTCAGTAAAAATTCGCTTTCAGCGGCGGTTGGAAAAATCCGATTTCAAGTGCTGTCAGGCGGGCCATGCAAGTCCGGCAGCCTGAGCACGATGAGAGCGCAGGTTGCTGGATCATATCGAGACATGGTGGGGCACCTTTGTGTCGAAGCGGTTCTGACGCGCGGCGATCATGCGCGCGTGGCGTGCACATTGACTCCTCGCGGACCGGGCAAAACAATCCCGCCACCGGTGGCCGCTCGCGCGGGGACACGCACATGCATCGACTGTTGGGAGCCGCGCTCGGCGGCTTCGTCCTTCTTGCGCCGGCGGCGCAGGCCCAAGGCTATCCCGAGCGCGTGATCCACGTGATTTCGCCCAACCCCCCGGGCGGCGCCAACGACACCATCCTGCGCGTCGTTGCGGCCAGGATGGCGCCCGTGCTCGGCGGCGCGATCGTCATCGACAACCGCGGCGGCGGCGCCGGCAGGATCGGTGCCGAGGCTGTCGCCCGCGCGGCTCCCGATGGCTATACGCTGCTCGCCGGATCGGTCTCGACCCATTCGTTCGCGCCGATCACGACGCCGAAGCTGCCTTACGATCCGATCAAGGACTTCACGCCGATCTCGCTGTTCGCGCTGGTGCAGAACGTTCTCGTCGTTCCGCCGAAATCGCCGGCCGCCGACGTATCGGCGCTGGTCGCGCTTGCGAAAGCTCATCCGGGCCGGCTCAACTACGCGTCCGGCGGGCCGGGCTCGACCAGCCATTTCGCGGTTGCGATGTTCGTCGCGCTCGCCGGCATCGCCAAGGACACGGTGCACGTCCCCTACAAGGGCGGCAATCCCGCCATGATGGCGACCATGGCAGATGAGGCGCAGTTCTATTTCGGCCCGATCGCCGGCATGGTGCCGTTCATCGAGGCGGGTTCGGTGCGCGCGCTCGCGATCAGCGGCGACGAACCCTCGCCCTCGCTGCCGGGGGTGCCGACCATGCGGGAGGCGGGCTTTCCGGAATACAAGGCGGTGAGCTGGTTCGGCCTGCTGGCGCCGGCCGGCACGCCGCTGGCGGTGATCGAGAAGCTCAGCGCCGCCGTCGCCAAGGCGGTGGACGATCCGGAGGTCACGGGCGCCCTGCGCAACCAGGGGATCGTGCCGCGGAGCAGCCGGCCGGCGCAATTCGCCGCCTTCATCGCCGAGCAGCTCGAGCTTCACCGCAGGCTCGCCGACGAGGCGGGATTGAAATTCGAGCAGTAGCGGCTCTCATTGCGCGGCGCGCGCAGCCGCGGATCGGGGATTGCTTCGGGTCGCTCGCAATGACACGAATACGAGACGCACGCACGGAATGAGGGAGGCGCCCATGGCAAAAACGATGGCGAAGAAGTCGGCGGCGAGCGTCAAGAAGAGCAAATCGCCGAAACGCTCGACGCGCCGCTACGGTGACATCCTCTATGAGGTGAAGGACCAGGTCGCGTGGGTCACGATCAACCGGCCGCGGGTCATGAACGCGTTCCGCGAGCAGACGCTCGACGAGCTGATCGATGCGCTCAAGTCGACGCGCGACGATCCCTCGATCGCCTGCGCGGTGGTGACGGGCGCGGGCGACAAGGCGTTCTCGGCGGGCGGCGACTTCTACGCCATGAAGCGGCTGACCTGGACCAATGCCGCAATGTGGAACGACCGCATGCAGGGGCTCGCGATGACGATCCGCGGGCTCGCGATTCCGGTCATCGCCATGGTCAACGGCTGGTGCATGGGCGGCGGCCACGAGCTCGCGCTGTGGTGCGACCTCGTGATCGCGTCGGAGAACGCGATGCTCGGCCAGACCGGCGCCAAGGTCGGCGCCTGCCCGACGGTCGGCGCAACGCAGTATCTGCCGCGCATCATCGGCGAGCGGCTGGCGCGCGAGATGATCTTTTGTGCGCGCCGCTTCAGCGCCGAGGAAGCGGCCGCGATCGGTCTCATCAACAAATGCGTGCCGCAGAAGGACCTGCTGCGTGAGACGCTCGTGTGGTGCGAGACCATCAAGGGGCACAGCCCGCAGACGCTGCGCATGACCAAGAAGAGTCTCAACTTCGAATCCGATCTGCTCTACGCGTCGTGGCAGCACGGCATGGAGCTGCTTGCGCATGTCTGGGGCTCGGAGGAGAGCCTCGAGGGCATGAACGCGTTCCTGGAGGGCCGCAAGCCCGACTTCCAGAAGTTTCGTTTGCGCAACAAGCGCGAGCTGGAACGCTATCTCGACGGCTGCGCTCGCGACCTCAACGCGCCGCCCTCGATGCGGCGCGCGAAATGACTGCGCGGAGGTGATTCTCAAAACGCGCGTTGCAGTCCGGTTGGCGAACGGAACTTCGGTTATACAACGGACACGTACAGGTTCGGAGATACCAACCGCAGGATGCGAAGCGAGCGGTTACTCAAAAAGCGCCGATTTTCAGTTGATTTTTTACCGAAGTGTAGCGCGCGTATGCGATGGTCGTGGTAAGGGTGTGTCATCAGCAGCACGAGGGGCTCATGGTGGTGCAAGCCTGGGAATCGAGCGGTCAACTCGACCGCCAGACAGCCACGATCGCATCGATCTGGCCGACGCGTCGCGGACTGATGGGAGGAGCCGCCTGGCTCACCGTCGGCTTTGTGCTGGTGGTCAATCCCGCCGACGCAGCGAAATCGGCGCACCCACATGGCGCGAGCAAGCACTCATCAAAATCGGGCGCGGCGGCGACGTCGCATCACAAGCAGGCGCACGCAGGCCGGACCAAGCGCCACGGGGGCCGTGCGGCGAAGTCGGATGACTCTCCGGTGGCCCCGAGCCCGCCGAAGCCCGTGCTGACCGGCGAACTCGGCGTGATCCAGGAAGCGATCGGGCTCGCGCGCAAGGGCAAGGGCTCGGAGGCGAATGCGCTGGTGAAATCGGTTGACGATCCGGTGGCCCGCAAACTGGTCGAATGGGTGCTTCTGCGCGATGGCGACAACGACGCCAGGTTCGAGCGCTACGACGCCTTCATTCGCGCCAACCCGGAATGGCCCGGCCTCACAGCGCTGCGCCGGCGCGCCGAAGGCCGGCTCTGGCAGGAGCGCCGCAACGCCGCGACGGTGCGCGGCTTCCTCGGCGAACAGCCGACGAGCGCAAAGGGTCAATTTGCGCTGGCGCGCGTGCTGATGGGAGAGGGCGATCGCGCCGGAGCCGAACGCGAGATTCGCGCGGCCTGGCGGTCGGACGAATTGTCGGCCGAGGGCGAAGCCTCGGTGCTCGAGGCGTTCGGCACTGTGCTCACCCGCGCCGATCACACCGCGCGCATGGAACGGCGGATCGGCCGGAAGGATTTTGCCGGAGCGATGCGGGCCGCGCGCCGACTGGGCGATGACGCGGTCGCGGTCGTCAAGGCCTGCTCGGCCGCCGAGTCCAACTCCGACGCGGCGCGCAAGCTGCTCGAAGCGGTGCCGGGCGAGGCGCGCAGCGGTGCCGGTTATGCGCTGTGCCGGATCCACTATCTCATGCGCCGCGACGAGCTTGCGGCGGCGACCCAGGTGATGCTCGCGGTCCCGCCGGATGCGCTGCACCTGCAAGACACCGATGAATGGTGGCGCGAACGGCGGGTCCTCGCGCGCAAGCTGCTCGACCACCGCGACGCCAAGACGGCCTATCGGGTGGTGTGCGCAGCGGCGCTTCCGGACAATCCCTTCTACCGCGCTGAATTGCATTTCATGGCCGGCTGGATCGCGCTGCGCTTCCTCGCCGATCCCGCAACGGCGCTCGCGCATTTTGCGCATATCGACGACGGCTCGACCAACCCGGTGGTGCTCGCGCGCGCGGCCTATTGGCGCGGCCGCGCCCAGGAGGCCGCCGGTCAGACCGCGGACATGCGCGCCAGCTATGAGGCCGCCGCTCGCAACCCGACTGCGTATTACGGGCAGTTGGCGCGCGCGCGGCTCGGGCTCGGCGAACTGGAATTGCGGCCGCCGCCGGCGCCAGCGGATCGCGTCGGTTCAGAGCTCCTGCATGCGGCCGAGCTTCTCTATACGGTGGGCGAACGCGATCTGGTCCTGACCTTCGTGACGGACCTCGCGGGCCGCAGCGACGACACCGGCATGCTGGCGGCTGTCGCCGACCTTGCCGTGCGCAACGACGATGCGCGCGCCGTGATGCTGACCGGAAAGGCGGCGCTTGCACGCGGGCTTCCGCTGGAATTTTACGCCTTCCCCGATATCGGCGTGCCGCGCTTCAGCCCGATCGGGCCCGGTCTGGCCCGCAGCATCGTCTACTCGGTGGCGCGCACCGAGAGCGAGTTCAATCAGCGCGACAGGTCGCCCGCCCAGGCCGTCGGCCTGATGCAGGTCACGCCGGAAGCCGGGCGCGACACCGCGAAGCGGTTCAGCGTCGGCTACGACTGGAAGCGGCTCGTCACCGACCCCGTCTACAACACGCAGATGGGTGCGGCCGAGCTGGCGGCGCTTCTGCGGGAGTACCGCGGCAATTACATCATGAGCTTCGCGGGATACAACGCCGGCAGGGGGCGCGTCCAACAATGGGTCGCCCAGTACGGCGACCCGCGCGACCCGAAGGTGGACGCCGTCGACTGGGTCGAGCGCATCCCGTTTGCCGAGACGCGCAACTACGTCCAGCGCGTGATGGAGAACCTGCTGGTCTACCGGGTTCGTTTCAATGAGAGCCCGACGACGGTGACGATCGAGCACGGCGCGCACGCCAAGACCGCCGACGAGGGAAGCGGGAACGTCGAGGGGCACGCCCGCCGCTCCGCGACCAGATAGGCGTGCAATCGGCAGTTACACGTCGCCCGACGACACGAAGGGGTCGGCTGCGCGCATCCCGCGCGCCGACACCGGCATTCCGGCCGACCGCATGAGGGCGGCCGTTGCCCCAGCGCGAAAACGACCTAGAGAACGATACAATCAGGCAGACTCGCATCGTGCTCTCATCTCATTGATTCTGGTGCATGATCTTGTCCGAAAAGTCTGCAACTTTGCGCGATCATGCTCTAAACTCGCCACATGAGCACACCAATGGACGGCGCGCTCGCTGGTATCCGCGTCGTCGACCTCACCCGCATTCTCGCGGGCCCGCTGTGCGCCATGATGCTTGGCGACATGGGCGCCGAGGTCGTCAAGGTCGAGCCGCCCGGCTCGGGCGATGACACCCGCACCTGGGGGCCGCCGTTCGTCGGCGGCGAGGCCGCCTATTTTCTCGGCGCCAATCGCAACAAGCGCTCGCTGACCCTCAACCTGGCGGCGCCAGCCGGGCAGGGGGTGCTGCGCGAGCTCGTCACGCGCGCCGACGTGCTGGTCGACAATTTCAAGCTCGGTACGCTCGCCAAATGGGGGTTCACCGACGCCTGGTTCGACGCCAACGCGCCGCGCCTGGTGCGCTGCCAGATCACCGGCTACGGCGCGAGCGGACCGAAGGCGCAGCTTCCCGGCTACGATTTCATTCTCCAGGCCGAGTCCGGTCTCATGAGCATCTGCGGCCCGGAGGACGGCGGCCCAGCCAAATACGGGGTCGCGATCGTCGACGTGTGCACCGGCATGCTTGCCTGCAACGCGATCCTCGCGGCGCTCAATGCGCGCCATCGCACCGGCAAGGGCCAGAAGGTCGAGGTGTCTCTCTACGAGAGTTCGCTCGCCATGCTGGTCAACGTCGCCGCCAACGTGCTCGTGACCGGCAAGGGCGGCGGTCGTTTCGGCAACGGTCATCCGAGCATCGTTCCCTACACGACCTATGTGGCGGCCGACGCCATGGTGGCGCTCGCGGTCGGCAACGACGGGCAGTTCGCCAAATGCGCCGGCGTGCTCGGCCATCCCGAGTGGGCCGCCGACGCGCGGTTTTCGACCAATCGGGCGCGGGTCGAGAACCGCGCGGTGCTCGACGCCCTGATCGGCGAGGCGCTGGCGACGGACACGGCGGAGAACTGGCTCGCCAAGCTCAAATCCGTCGGCGTGCCGTGCGGCAAGATCAATTCGGTCGCGCAGGCGCTCGCCGATCCGCATACGGCCGCACGCCACATGGTCGAGACGGTGGTGCATCCGGCCATCGGCGAGCTCAAGATGCTGGGGATTCCGTTCAAATTTTCCGCCACGCCCGCCGCCGTTCGGCGCCCGCCGCCGACGCTGGGCGAGCACACCGCCGAGGTGCTGGCGGAGCTCGGGATGGATGCGGTCGCGATCGAGAAGCTGCGGAGCGAGAAGGTGGTGTGATGAGTCATTGCGAGCGACCCGCCTGCGCTCGCTGCGCGAGCTACGGCGTGTTTCGAGTCCGCCGACCCGCCTTCGCTTGCTTCGGGTGAGGATCCCCGATGTTCACCCGCCTCAGCCACGTCTCCATCGTCGTGCCCGACCTCGACGCGGCGGCACGCCGGCTGCGCGAGGTGTACGGCCTCACGGTCGGCGAGACCCAGACCAATGCGGAGCAGGGCGTGCGGCTTGCCTATGCGGATCTCGGCAATGCCAGGGTCGAGTTGATGGAGCCGTCGCGGCCGGATTCGCCGGCGGCAAAATTCCTCGAGCGCAATCCGAAGGGCGGGATCCACCATTTCTCGTTCGGCGTCGACGACATGGCGGCGGCCGCAGACAGGCTGCGCGCGCGCGGAGCCCGCATCTTGGGCGACGGCCGCCCTCAATATAATGTGGCGGGCGAGCGCATCGCCTTCATTCATCCGGCGGACTTCCTCGGGGCGCTGGTCGAGCTGGAAGAGCACGGCGCAAAGGGCTGATCGACATGAAGATTGCGCGCATCGAACCGATGGCGGTCGCGTTTCCGATGAAGAAGCCCGTGTTCATGGCGGGCGTCGAGATCCGCCAGGCCGACAACGTGCTGGTTCGCATCGAGTCCGATAGCGGCGCGGTGGGTTGGGGCGAGGCGGCGTCGGCGCCCACCATGACCGGCGAGACCGTCGAGAGCATGATGGCGGCGGTCGCCTATCTGGCGCCGGCCATCCATGGCCGCGAGGCCGCCGACATCGCGGGTGCGTCCGCGGCGATGACCGGCCGCATGTATGGCAATCAGGCCGCCAAGTCCGCGATCGAGATCGCGCTGCACGACCTCGTCGGCCGCGCCACCGGGCGTCCCGCCCACGCGCTGCTCGGCGAGAAGGTGCGCAGCCGCATCGCGGCGCTCGGCGTCATCAGCAATGGCGAGCTCGCCGCAGATCTGCGCGACGCCGTGGCCAAGAAGGCGGACGGCTATACGGCCTTCAAGATCAAGGTCGGCATCGATCGGCCACTGATCGACGCCGAGCGTACCCGCCGCGTCTGTGAAGCGCTCGGACCGGACAGCCTGATCTCGTCCGATGCCAACCAGGGCTGGACCACCGAGGAGGCGTTGCAATATGTCCGCGCCGTCGCCGGCAGCGGGCTCACCTTCTTCGAGCAGCCGGTGCTCGCCGATGACGTCGCCGGCATGGCGGCCGTTGCGGCCGCGGCGGGCGATCTCGCGATCGGCGCCGACGAAAGCATCCACAGCCTCGCCGACATCCGCCGCCACCATGACGGCAAGGCGGCACGCGGCGTGAGCCTCAAGACCATCAAGCTCGGCGGCATGCGCGGCGTCTTCGCGGCCGGCCGCCTGTGCGAGGAGCTCGGCATGGCGGTCAATGTCGCGTGCAAGACCGGCGAGTCGAGCATCGCGGGCGCGGCCGGCTTGCATGTCGCCGCCGCGCTCCCCCAGCTCGCCTGGGGACTCACCCTGTCGAACCAGGGACTGGCCGAGGATGTGACAGCGCGCCCCATTCGTATCCAGCGCGGACATGTGGAAGTATCCGATCGGCCGGGGCTCGGAATAGACGTCGACGAGGATCGCGTGCGGCGCCATCGGCGCGCCGTCACGCAGAGACAGGTGGCATAGAGACCGGCGGCATAGAGGCGAACAGCTCGGCCGACGCCATAGCCTGGGAGGACGCAATGGAAGCCCGAAGGACATCGCTTCGCGCCGCGCGACGGCTTGGACCGGTCGCGGCCGCGCTTTCGCTCGTACTTCTCGCCGCACCCGCAGGGGCTGCCGAGAAGGTCAAGATGTCGACCTTCCAGGCCAATCTGTGCTGCTTCACGGTCTATGTCGCGCAACAGTTGAAGCTGTTCGAGAAGCACGGCGTGGACGTCGAGCTCGTCTACGGCACCGGCATCCAGGTCGCCAACATCATGGTCAGCGGATCGGCCGAGGTCGGCGCCTTCGCGGTCGAGCACGGCGTCGCCGTGGCGAGCAAGGGACAGGACGTGAAGCTGCTCGTTCTCAACCAGCGGCTCCCGCCATTGAGTCTCATCGTGCGCAACGACGTGCCGACGCCGAACGCCGGCAAGCCCTATCCCGAGATGGTGCGCGACCTCAAGGGACTGAAGATCGGCATCAGCTCGGCCGGCGCTTCCACCGACACGACGCTGCAATATCTCATCCGCGAGGCCGGCCTCGATCCCAAGAAGGACGTGAGCATCCTGCCGGTGGGTGATCCCAACACCATGCTGGCTGCGCTCAAGAACGGCGTGATCGACGGCGCCATGGCGGTCGAGCCGACGCAGACCGTGGCGGTGCACGGCGTCAAGATCGCCAAGATGGTGGTCGACGTGGAGGGCGGCGGTGCGCCGCTGTTCAAGGAATACGCCTACAACGGCATGTTCGTGCGCTCGGCCTTCCTCAAGGAGCGCCCGCAGGTCGCGCGCGGCATCGTCGACGCGGTGGTCGAGGCGGAGCAGGCGATCAACGATCCGGCGCGGACCGAGGAGATCATGGGGGTTGCGGCCGCCACCATGAAGGGAATGGACCCGGCCCTGTTCCGCGCCTACCTGGAGCGCTACCGTTCGATCTTCCAGCCGGTCGCGACCCAGAAGGCGATGGAGAACGTCAACGCGCTGCTGCGCGCCGGCAACCTGATCGCGCAGACGGTGCCGTACGAGCAGATCGTCGCGACCGACTACATGCCGCGCGACTTCCCGCAACCCTCGACCCATTGAGCCGCCATGGCGGTGGTCTCGGCCCCTGACGACCTCGGGATCGCGGCGGATGAGGACCCGGGCGTCCGCTATCGCCGCGTGCTGATCGCGCGGCTGGCCGTCGTCGCCGCCGTTCTCGCGATCTGGCAGGCGGTGGTCTCGGGCGGTCTGGTCGATGCCTTCTGGATCAGCAGCCCGGTGCTGGTGGTGCAGGAGCTGTGGCGCGCGATCGCGAGCGGCGAGCTGTTCGGCGATGTCGCAATCACGGTGTTCGAGGCGCTGATCGCGTTCGTGGTGTCATCGACGCTCGGGGTCGTCGCCGGCCTGCTGCTCGCGCGCTCGCCGTTCTGGGACGATGTGCTGGCGCCACTCGTGCTCGCGCTCAACAGCCTGCCGCGCATCGCGCTCGCGCCCTTGATTATCCTCTGGTTCGGCATCGGCATCACCGCCAAGGTGGTGACCGCGTTCACGCTGGTGTTCTTCATTCTGCTGGTGAACACGCTGGGCGGCGCCAAGAATGTCGACAACGACATTCTCACCATCGCGCGGCTGATGGGCGCGTCCAAGCGCGACATTCTCTGGAAGGTGACGCTGCCCTCGGCGCTGCCGTGGATCTTCGCCGGCCTCAATCTCGGCCTGACCTATTCGCTGCTCGGCGTGATCGTCGCCGAGATCCTCGCCTCCAACCAGGGTCTCGGCTACGTGATCCAGTCGAGCGCCGCGACCTTCAACACCGCCGGCGTGTTCGCCGGCCTGATCACGCTCGCGGT
>Ga0126377_10001042_pt1 | contig 17746 bp, 16 predicted proteins | sample PanSoiMetPlot_22_FD_92647 | JGI IMG/M metagenome (GOLD analysis project Ga0126377, IMG submission 92647) | Tropical forest soil microbial communities from Panama - MetaG Plot_22 | ecosystem: Environmental > Terrestrial > Soil > Tropical forest > Bulk soil | place: Panama | collected 2016-02-17 | reverse complement strand
GACATCCTCGTCTTCTGGCCCGGAGACGGAGTGAGGGAGCTGGCTCGCTTCCCGATGCTTCGCCAGCAGGAGCAGCAGTCCGACGACCAGCCGTACTTGTCGCTGGCCGACTTCGTTGCGCCGCTCGGCGGCCCCACCCCAGACACGCTTGGCGCATTCGCCATCACCGCAGGTCTTGGTGCCGATTCGCTCGTGTCAGCGTTCGAAAAAGAGCTCGACGCCTACCACGCGATCATGGTGAAGGCGCTCGCCGATCGTCTGGCCGAAGCGAGCGCCGAGTGGCTGCATGCCAAGGCCCGCGACGACTGGGGCTACGGCGCCGGAGAGCGACTGTCGCCCGCGGATCTCATCGCCGAGCGCTACCGGGGGATTCGTCCCGCATTCGGCTACCCTGCCTGCCCGGATCACAGCGAGAAAGAGCGGCTCTTTCGACTGCTGCAGGCCGATCGCGCCGGCCTGTCGCTGACCGACAGCTTTGCGATGGTGCCAGCGGCGTCGGTCAGCGGTCTCCTCTTCAGCCACCCGCAGGCCCGCTATTTCACGGTCGGTCGTCTCGGGCGCGACCAGATCGAAGACTACGCACAACGAAAAGGGGTCAGTGTGGCCGACGCGGAAAGGTGGCTCCGTCCGAACCTGGCCTATGATTGAGTCCGCCTTCGCCGCGTTGCGGCTACGGCGCGACAGGCTGTGACCATTGATGGAGTATCTGATCAAGCAGTACCCGCTCGAGACCGGCGCGCTCGAAATCCAATACATCGAGGAATACTTCGGAGAGTTCCCGCGGAAGAAGACGGCCCGGGAAATCGTGGCGCGTCTGTCCGATCGCGAATTCCTGATTCTGATGGCGGAAGCCCCGCTCCCCGACGATCCGGGAATGGTGGTGCCGGTGGCGTTCAAGATCGTCCACGAAATTCGCGCGCACGAGAGCGAGCCGAAGCTCGCCGACCTCGTCGCGCGGCTCCGGGACTGCGTGCGCTTCGAGGATCGCAAGGTGCTCTACAGCTGGATCGGAGGCACCCGTCGTGACTGGCGCGGTCAGGGGCACTTCCGCGCGCTCACCGAGGAGTCGGAGGCCTGGGCGCACGCGTGCGGCTTCCACGAGGTCGTCGTGAAGACCAAGAATCGCTTCTACGACATGCGGGGCACGCTCGATCAACTCGAGTTCAACGTGATCAAGTACGAAGTGCATCCGACCGACAATCGCGAGTCGAAAGTGTATCTGAGCAAGCCGCTGACGTCTGACGTGCTGCTCACGCACACCAGCACCCGCACAGTAGTGGTCGCCGAGTAGCAGGCGTTCGAACTAGTTCTGCGCCTTCCGGGCGCGCACGATCCCGTCGATGTAGTCCATCAGGCGTTTGAGCGCCCGCGACACCGCCATGCGCGCAGCGTCTGCGGACGGCATGCAGAAGCGATCGGCGATCTCGTCGTAGGTCCACTGGGCTTCGATCCGCGCGACGACGAGCTCGCGGTCGCGCGACGAGAGCTCGGCAAGGGCACGGTGATATCGATCGACGTGCTCGGCTTTCACCGTCTCCTCGTGCGGCGACGGGAGATCGGACCGGATCTCCTGTGGCAGCTGACCCGGCGCTGGATGTCGCCCAAGCCGGCGAACCTCGTCGCGAATCAGGTTGAGCACCGACTGCCGCAGGTACGCCTGCATCGCGCCCACGTGCCTCGGCTCGAACGCATCGAGGCGCCTGAGCACGTGGAGCACGCTCTCCTGAACGAGATCTCCGGTATCGAGCTTCCCTCGGGCAGAGGCCGGCAGCCTTCCGTGAGCCCACCGTCTCAGTGATGGGATACTGCGCTGCAGAAGCGCCTCGACGGCGGCGCGATCGCCGTCCTGCGCACGCACGACGAGCTCGATCGTGGGCTCGTCGCTCAGCAGCACACCACGCTCGTCGCGTCGGTCCACAGCCGGGTCCGGCTTCCGAGAAGAGCCTGGCATGGGGTGGGATTCTCGACCGCCATCATAGCGGGGAACCCTGAACGCCGTGTGACGGCCCGCTCAAAACTCCTAGAAATCGTGCAATTCCGCCTCCATCCGTATATCCTGCGGCCCGGGCGATGCAGGGAAAGAAAATCAGCCACTACCGGATCACCGGGAAGCTGGGCACCGGAGGGATGGGCGTGGTTTATGAAGCGGAGGACCTCCGCCTGCACCGCAAGGTGGCGCTCAAATTCCTGCCCGAGGAGCTCTCTGGAAACCCCGACGCCGTGCGCCGGTTCAGGCGCGAGGCGGAAACGATTGCGGCGTTGAGCCACGCGCACATCTGCGCCGTCTACGACATCGACGAACACGAAGGACGCGCCTTCATCGTGATGGAGTGCATCGAGGGCGTGAACCTGAAGACCTACATGGCCCGTCACATGCTGACGACGATGCAGGTCGTCGACATCGCGCTGCAGATCGCCGAGGCACTCGACGCCGCGCACGCCAAGAGCATCGTCCATCGCGACATCAAACCTGGCAACATCGTCGTCAGCGAGAACGGCGTCGTGAAGGTGCTCGACTTCGGGCTGGCCCGGAAGTTCAAGACCAGCGACACGTCCGAACTGGGACTCGAGGGTTCGACCATACCGGGCCGTCCGATGGGTACGGCCAACTACATGGCTCCCGAGCGGATCCTGCAGTTACCGCTCGATCTGCGGAGCGATCTGTTCTCTCTCGGCGTGGTGATGTACGAAATGGCGACGGGGAGGCTGCCGTTTGCCGGTGCCTCCCCGGGGGAAACCGTGGAGAACGTCCTCGATAAGGAGCCCATGGCGCTCACCAAGGTAGCGCCACAGCATCCGAAGGCGCTCGAAACGGTCGTGCACAAACTGCTTTGCAAGAAAGCGCGCGACCGTTTTCCATCCGCGTTGGACCTTGCCAAGGCCCTCGGCGCGGTCGCGTCGCACAACGACTCGATCTCGAAACGACTTCGCCGCCTGCTCGCGAGGCCTAGACCGCCGCGTTGAGATCCTCGCCCCACGTCACGACGACCTGCTTCCTGTCATTCTCCAGCGTCACCTCAACGATCACTTTCCCGTCCTTATCCTGTGTCACCGTCCCCTTCTTGCAGACCACGCGCATTTTCTTGCCGTACGACGTCTCAGGATCGTTGTCCTTTCCCTTGCCCTGATTCTTGTGAGGACCGCCCGGGTCTGGAACGTCCTCATGGGCGTCGTACCGCACCTGCCACCGCACGCTGCCGCCGCCGCCAAACTCGCCACTGCCCATTTCACACCTCCGTTACCCCAAGCGCTTAAGGGAGACACTTCCGGCCTCCTGCGTTCCTAACGACTAACGATGCGCGCGTGATTTCCGAACGGATGAATCTAGTCGAGGCTGGCTCGGATGTCAGATCGCCCCGCAAAACCGTCGCGGTACGCTTCGGGCAGTGAGCCACGGAGGCCATCGAGCAGTTTCCTCGCCTGCGCGCGCTCGTCGGCAGATGTCTCCTTCTGCCCCATGCCGGCGTTTGCCTCAGCGCGCCAATGGTGCATCAGCGCGACCAGCTCTGGACCAGAGGCGGAGGCGCGTCCGTTCGCAGTCTCATCGAGAGCACGCAGCATCCCGGCGTAGTCCTTGTCGCGCTGGAGGATTCTGGCCAATATGATTCGGCAACGCGCCTCCAGAGCGGCATGCTGGATCAGAACCGCTCGCCTCAAGCTCGATTCCACCGCAAATCGGGGATGTTTCGTGGAGCCTTTGAGCATCTCCAGCAGTCCAATCCATGCGCTCGACTCGACACTGGCCGGGTCGGCGAGGTCGCCGTCCGGCTGAGTAGACGCCTTGTCAAAATCGCTTCGGGCCTGGTCGAGCCGGCCCGTCTCGTACTCCAGTTCGCCGAGCGCTTCGTACAAGAGCGGTAGATATTCCGTCTGCTTCCGCTCGGCCGCGTTCTCCTCAGCGCGCTCGAGAAACATCCGGGCCTGTGCGAAATCGCCGAGACGGGAATACACGCGACCGATCCAGATCCGCGCATGCAGAGTGTGCTGGCCGGCATCGTCGCCGACCGTTTGCAGTTTTTTCAATGCACCGACATAGTCGCTCATGGCAAAGCGCGCCCGAGCGATGTCGATGTTCAAGGCAGCAATGTGGTCAGTCAGGTTGCGCTCTCGGGCGATGGCCAGGGCCTGATTGAGCTCCTGTTCCGATTCAACGTAACGACCACTGAGCCGGTAGTACGAGGCCAAGGCCTGCCGACTGAACACCTGCCAATTGCGATCACCGCTCTTCACGAACACCGCGAGCGCATTCTGAGCATCGCGAAAGGCTTCGGCAGGCTTCGGGCCGAAGTCGATTCCGAGCTGCGCCCGATTGACCAGGACCTGCGAGGCGCGGGCTCCGTCGCCGAGCGCCTGGTACGCGTCTGAGCTCTCGCGGTAGTAGTTCATCGCCTCGCGTCGATTCCCCAATCGAGCATTCGCCACTCCCAGATTCATGAGCACAAGGGGCTCGAGGGTCCGGTTCCGCGCCGATCTCGCGGCCGCGACCGCCTTTTCCCAAAGCACGACACTGCCGCTCAAGTCGCCTTGCTCAGCGAGTCCGAGCCCAGAGTAAAAGAGTGCCCTCGAGAGGTTGTACGTCGCCCCGATCTGCTCGAGGATGGTCCGCGCAGTGTCAGCATGCTGGCGCGCCTCCTGACGCTCGCTCGTTGTGCCGAACCTCAGCACATCGGTGAGGCAGAAATGCGCCTGCGCTTCTCCCCACCGGACGTGAGCCGCACCGAACTTCGTCAACGCGTCCTGGCCGTGTTTCCGCGCGTTCGCGCGGTCGTTCAAGCGGTTGTACAGCCGACACAGCTCGACATCGGCGCGCGCCAGCCGGGCATCCATGACAAGTGCCTGCTGGTATGTCACGACGGCCGCCTCGATCTCACCCCTGCGGTCCTGAAACGCGCCGAGCTCGATTCGCCACAACGGTTCGTCGGCGAACATCTTGGTGAGAGATCGGTAGCGCTCTTCCGCTGTCGCCCAGTCACTCCGAGTCTCCGTCACGACCGCGTTGACGAACGCCGCATCCGCCTCGGGCGAACCCGACGTCAGCAGGCGCTCAGCGCTTTCAGCCGCTTCGGAGGCGGCGTCGTCATGCCGAAGCATTCGCTCGGCGCGACTCAACCAGATCGCCACGAGCGCATTTCGCGAATCCAATGCTCTTGCCTGCGACAAGAAGCGCTGCGCCGCGTCGTACTCGAGCTGATCGAACGCACTGACACCTTGTTCAAACAGCCTGGCCGCGTCGAGCGATCGGAACCGTGACGATGCCGAGCGGGATGGATACGAGCGCCCTGGACCGTTGGTCTTGAAGTACTCCTGGACTCGAAGAGCGAGATCGGTCGCAAGCGTATAGGCCGTATCTCTGACCAGCGACGATGCAATGGGAGCCGTCTCGATCACAGCGGTGTTTGTGGCGGTGTCTGCGGCCTGGATCTCGGCTCGGCCGCGCCACGTGCCGCTCTGATACACGAGGGTTGGCACAATGAGAAAGCGCGCGCCGCTTTGCGTGCTCAGTACCTGCACCGCCTCCCGACTCGACATGTCGATCCCCTGGGCGGCGATCGCCCGGACAATAGGCTCGAGCCGACGGTATGGCATGACACGTATGTTTGGAGATTCGCTCACCTCCATGACGAGAGCCTGAGTCAGAGCCAGCCGATAGTCATCGAGCTCCGCGTACCCCGTCTGGTTCACAACCGGAACAATGATGGCCGACATGCGTTCGACCGGCCAGAGGTTCCACGCGAGAGCAGCTGCGCCGACGAGCACCGCGGCACCGATTCCCGCCCACAGCTTCCCACGATGAGGCCTCTCATCGTCGGCTTTCGGAACAGGCCGTACCACCGGCACCGGCTCGGTGACCGGCAACGTCAACCCGCGTACCTGCCGCAACGCTCTCGCGAGTTCCCGGCCGCTCTGATACCTGACGCTGGCCTCTTTGTGCAGCGCGCGAAACACGAGCTGCTCCACGTCTTCAGGCACCTCGGGTCGCTCCGCACGAATCGGCTCGGGCGCCTCGTTGCGGATGGCATAACCGATCGCCTCGGCATGCGACCCGCGGAACGGCGGGTGCCCGGCCAGCATCTCGTAGAGCACCGCACCGGCTGCCCACACGTCGCTGCGTGCGTCTGCCTCGAAACCACGGACTTGCTCGGGCGACATGTACGCAACAGTCCCGAATATCGTGTTCTCCGCAGTCAGCTTCACCGCATCCGCGAACGTCGCAAGCCCGAAGTCCAGGATGCGGACGCCATCCTCGGTGAGCATCAGATTGCCTGGCTTGATGTCGCGGTGCACAACGCCCTGCGCGTGGGCTTTGGCGAGACCATCGGCGAGCTGCGTGGAGATCTCGAGCGCCTCGTCGATGGGAAGCGGCCCCGACTCGAGCCGCTGCTTCAGCGTCTGACCCTCGTAATACGCCATCACGATGAACAGCTGCCCATCGTCGGCGGTCTCGATGTCGTGAATCGTGCAGATGCTCGGGTGGTTGGTGGCTGACGCCGCCTGTGCCTCGCGTAGAAAGCGCTGCTTCGCGCTCTCGTCGTGGCTCCACTGCGGAGGCAGGAACTTGAGGGCGACCGTGCGACCGAGCTTTCCGTCGCGTGCCGAATAGACGACGCCCATCCCTCCCCCGCCGATGCGGGCGAGGATCTCGTATTGGCCAATCGTGCGGCCAACCAACGGATCAGAATTCGGGGCGGTCACGGCTGGGGTCGCGCGCCGTTGCGTGCCACCATGATACGGCTACTGAGTGGTGAGGGTGTTCGGGCCGCGAAGAACGCGCAGATGCCATCTTCGTGGCTAGGAGCCCGTCTCGAGCACGATCTTCCCGATGTGCTCGCTCGATTCCATCAAGCGGTGCGCCGCCGCGGCTTCCTTCAACGGGAACGTTCGATAGACGATCGGTTTGACGACGCCATGTTCGAGGAGAGGCCAGACCTCCCATCGCAGCGCTGAGGCGATCGCGCCCTTCTCCTCGACCGGGCGCGGACGCAGCGTCGATCCCGTGATCGTCAGACGACGTCCGAGCACGCGACGCAAGTCGACGGGGGCCGATTCTCCACCCATCAACCCGATCTGAACGAGTCGTCCATCGGTGGCGAGCGCGGCGAGGTTTCGCGGCAGATAGTCGCCGCCAATGATATCGAGAATCAGATCGACACCCCGCCGTGAGGTCAGTTCGCGTATGACCTCGACAAAGTCGTGCGCGCGGTAGTTGATGGCCTTGGTGGCACCGATCGCCTCGCAGGCGTGGCACTTCTCGTCGGAGCCCGCCGTGACGAAGACGATCGATCCGCGCGCCTTCGCCAGCTGGATGGCCGTCGTGCCGATGCCGCTCGTACCGCCATGAAAGAGCGCGGTCTCACCTTCGCGCAGACGACCGCGCTCGAACACGTTTGTCCAGACCGTGAAGAAGGTTTCCGGAACCGCGGCCGCGGCGATGAAGTCGAGCGACGTCGGGATTGGCAGACATTGCGGAGCGGGCGCCACACACAACGTGGCGTAGCCGCCGCCCGACACCAGCGCACAGACGCGGTCGCCGACATGCCAATCCTTCACATCCTCGCCTAGCGCCGCGACCGTCCCCGACACTTCGAGGCCTGGAATGTCACTCGCACCCGGTGGCGGTGGATAGGAGCCCCGCCGCTGCATGACGTCGGGACGATTGACGCCGGCGGCGGCGACGCGAATGAGCACCTCACCCCGACGTGGCACCGGGTCGGCGCGCTCGACGGCTCGAAGCACGTCCGGGCCACCCGCTTCCGCGATGTCAATGCAGATCATCAGCTCAGACCAGATGGCAGGCGTGGCGACGACAGCAGCTCTTCGAACACCTGCCACCGACGCGCCCCGTTCGACGAGGTTCCACCCTGCGCTTCGATATAGCGCCGGACCATATCCTTGCCGACGTTGTAGGTGATCACATAACTGCGGTACTGCTCGATGAAGCGCACGCGCTGCCGGGCGCGAGCCGGCGAATACAACGCATATCGCTCGAGCCACCCGGCCGCGGTCTCGGCATCGATCTCGCCGTCGAGATAGCGTCTCGCGGCCTCGTTGCCTGCGTAGGACAAACGATCGACGAGCGCCAGCGTCCCCTGATATTCCTCGGCGCGCGACGACTCCAGGCCGGCTGCCGGAAAGACCGCACGACGCTCGAAGTCTAGACGCTCTTCGCGTGGAAACGCCACATCGATCCCGAAGTTGGCCGTTCCCTCCGCGATCAACGACTGCGGCGAGAACAGCGGGTACACCGAGAACTCGACCCAGCCTCTGGCCCGAACCAGATGCCGTTCGAGCAGCACGTTGTACACGTGGTGACCAGGGTAGCCTTCATGACAGGCCAGGTCGATCGCCCGGTCGACGTAGATCGGCAGATCGGTGTTCACCTGGATCACGCTGCGATACTCGCCCTGATACCAGTTGTAGCCGCTCCAGCTCTTGTTCGTGACGTACTCGACCACGAAACGCTCCTCCGCTGGCAGCTCGACGTGATCGAGCGTGCGCGCCCGCCCGCCTTCAATCGCGGCTCTGAACGTCGCGTCGAGTCGTTCGCGGGGAATCACGAACTGCCGACGGTACGCGTCATACCGTTCGAGTACGGATCCTGTCCCCGGAAGGCGCGCATCGAGCTCGGCGATGACGGCGTCGTACGACGGGATGTCCGACGGCGGAGCCACTGCGTCGTACAGCGCATCCGACTCCTCGTCGAACGTGAGACGCCGGCCTTCCAGCATCGCCACGCGGGCACGCAACGCGTCGAGCTGCCGGGTGAGATATCGGTGACGGAGGCGAACCAGCTCGCCGTCACTCGCGGGCGGAGGCGTGTCGTGGAGGAGGTGCAGCACGTCTGCAGCGTCATGGTCGATCTCCTCGAGTGATCGGGCAATGCTCTCGGCGTTCGCACGCCACTCGGACGGACCGTAATAGGCGTCGACGTAATCCGCATCGTGCCGGCCCATCTCGAGTACCAGCCTGACGTACTGTTCGGCCGCGCTGTCCATGGCGCTCACGGGTGGCCCTCGCTCTATTTGTAGCGCTCGCGGATGCCCGGGATCAGATACCGGTCGAACGCCGATCTGAAGTCGTACTGCGGCGTGAATCCCCAGTCCTGACGTGCCGCCGCATCGTCGACGTCTTCCGGCCACGAATCGATAATCACCTGTCGCTTCGCGTCGGTGCTCCAGGTGATCGAGGCGCGAGGAAACGCCGCGACCACCACATCGTGAATCTCCTGCGCGCAGGGATTGAAGGCAGTGACGTTGTAAGCCGTTCGCGTCAGCCGGTCGCGCGGCGCCTCCGCCAGGCGGAGCAGCGCTCCGACCGCGTCGGGCATCGCCATGAGCGGGATGCGCGTGTCCGGCCGTACGAAGCACGTATAGGGATCTCCGCGCGCGGCCGCGTGAATCATCTCGGGGGCGTAGTCGGAAGTGCCGCCCGAGGGCAGCGTCTGCGCGGAGATCAATCCCGGAAATCGCACGCATCGAAAGTCGACGCGACCGATCGCATGTGCCGCCAGCTGCTTGTAGTACTTCGCGTAGTACCGCCCCAGGTGCTCGCAGTACAGCTTGTTGCATCCGTACATGGTGCGCGGAGTGTTCCACTCGTCTTCGCGCACGCGTCCAGCCTTCGTCTTCATCGCAAGATCGGGCAGCCCGTACGCCGCCACGGACGAGGGATAGAGAAACAGCACGCTTCGCCCGTGCGACTCCCCTTCACGCTGCGCGAACTCGAGCAGCGTCAAAGTGCCCTCGACGTTGACCTGATGCGCGGTGATCGGTGTGAACTCGGATCGCGTCGAGAGCAGCGCGGCCAGATGGAAGATGAGGTCGACCTCGAACTCGGCAAGCACCCGCTCGAGGAGATTCGCGTCGGTGATTGATCCGGTGAACTCCCGCAGGACCAGCGGGCGCAGCGACGCGTCGAGCGGCGCCAGGTCGACGGTGACGATCGGTCTGGACGATCCAGCAAGACGTGTGATCAGACCATGACCGATCTCGCCGCCCGCGCCGGTGACGAGGGTAACGGGTGTTCTCACGAGCGCGACCGGTACGCCGTCATCAACCGCTCGACCTCTTCGCGAACGGCGGCCAGTTCCGACAGCGTACGTTCCGCTTCGGCGATGGTGATGCGCAGGTCCGACGATCGCGGCACGCTGCCACGCGCGACCTCAGCGGCCAGATCGCGGGTGGTCGTGGCGCACGCCTCGCAGATCGCCACGGTCTGCGCGTGCGCCTGGAGTACTTTGAGGAATTCCTGCTTCTCCTGGGAGGTCATCGAGTAATGCAGAATGCAAGATGCAGAATGCAGACACAGCATTCGTCGTCACTACGGGTGAGAGTCGCCGCGATTTCACCCCGCCGTCCCGCAGCATATCTTGTCTGCATTCTGCATTCTGAATTCTGCATTACATTAGTTCGGATCCCCATCGAGCAGGTCGCCGAACCCCCCGAGAATCGATCCGCTCTCGCGTCTCGATCCGCCCGCGGACGGCGCCGCCTTGTAGATACGATCGGCCATGCGGCTGAACGGCAGCGACTGCAGCCAGACGCGACCCGGCCCGGTCAACGCCGCATAGAACAAGCCCTCTCCTCCAAAGAGCGCGGTCTTGATCTTGCCGACGTATTGAATGTCGTAGCTGACCGACGGCTGCAACGCCACGAGACATCCCGTGTCGACGCGAAGCGTTTGGCCCGGCCCGAGATCGAGCGGATGCACGGTGCCCCCGGCGTGCACGAAGACGAGCCCGTCGCCCTCGAGGCGCTGCATGATGAACCCCTCGCCGCCGAACAGCCCGACGCCGATCTTCCGCTGGAACGCGATCCCGATCGAGATGCCGCGCGCGGCACACAGGAACGAATCCTTCTGGCAGATCAGCGTGCCGCCGAGCTGCTTGAGATCCATCGCGAGAATCTTGCCAGGGTAGGGCGCCGCGAACGAGACCTGCTGCTTGCCGCTGCCCTGATTGGTGAACACCGTCATGAACAGGCTCTCACCGGTGAGCAAGCGTTTGCCCGCCCCGAGCAGCGCCCCCATGACGCCACCACCTCCTGAGCCCTGTGAGCCGTCGCCGAAGATTGTCTCCATCGCGACACCGGGCGTCATGTACATCATCGAGCCGGCCTCGGCGACAGCCGCTTCACCGGGATCGAGCTCGACTTCGACGAACTGCATCTCAGTACCGACGATGCGGAAGTCGATCTCGTGGGCACGTCGGCCCGGTACCGGCGGCGGAGTCGCTGCGGTCGGACGTGCGCCAGGTCCGCCTCCGAGAAACGAGGCCAGCTGCGGGACCTCCTTGAGTGGCGTCCAGTTCTTCATGCCCTCCGTGAACACCAGCGTGTTGCCATCGATGGTTCCGTTGCGCAAATTCGTGATGACGTCGTCCTGCGACACAGGACCGACCTGATGCCCGCCAATGGCCATGTACCACTGCTGTTGTGCCATCAAACTCTCCACTCGCTCCTGACGTCCCGGGTCCTATTGCTGTTTGTCGATCGACGCCGCCGCGTTGCGCTCGAGCCGCTCCGCTTCCGCCGGATCCAGATTGAGCAGATTCGCAAGCTGCGCCAGATAGATACGTTCTGCGCCCGTCGGCTGTTCGTCGCCGCGCACCACGCTGAACGCGAGGACGTACAGTGTCGCACGCTCGGTGCTGTCGGTCACCCCGGCAACGATCTCACGCAGCGGCCGCGGGTGAGAGAGTTCGGTCTCGACCAGCTCGCCAACGCCTGCGTGGCGCGCCTGCTCGAGGATCGCCTTCCGCTCGTCGTCGCTCACGCTGCCGTCCGCGCCGGCCGCCGAAATGGCCAGACGCAACACGCGCATCGTGTCCGGCGACACGCTTGCCGCGACCGCCGGGAGCGCCGGCGACGACTCTCCCGATGGAGCCGCCGCGACCGGAGGTGCACCGGCCGCACCGGTCGCGTCAAGGGGAGCGGCGCCGCCTCCACCCCACTGCCCCGAGGTCGCTGAACCCGACTGCAACGTCTCGTAGATACCCCACGCGACGCCCGCAGCCGTGAGGAGCGTGGTCGGATTACTCCAGAGCGAGCCCGTGCTGCCCGTCAGATAACGGAGCGCTCGATGTGAACGCCTCCTGCGTCCGCCGAGGAGACTGCGAAGCACACCATTGAAGAGAATTGATTCGTCCATCCGTTTTGCTCCGACCACGCCGGGCCATCAGAACAGGCCCGGCCTACACTGCGCGCTTAGAGGCTTCTGCCCACGGGAACCACGGCCTTCGGCTTTTCGGGCTCGGGCGTGAAGTCTTCGCCGGGGTTGATGAAGCGATCGCTTTCGAACGAGTACTGCTTGTCGTGGAGCTGACGGTAGCGGCCGTTCAGCGCCAGCAGCTGCGCGTGCGTCCCATGCTCGACGATCTCACCCGCTTCGAGCACCAGAATCTGATCGGCGCTGCGAATGGTCGACAGCCGGTGCGCGATGACGAACGTCGTCCGGCCCGATCGCAGGCGGCGCAGGCCATCCTGAATCATCTGCTCGCTCTCGCTGTCGAGACTCGACGTCGCCTCGTCCAGGATGAGGATGCGCGGGTTGGCGAGGATCGCCCGCGCGATCGAGACGCGCTGCCGCTGGCCGCCCGACAGCTTGATGCCTCGTTCGCCGACGATCGTGTCGTAGCCGTTCGGAAACTGGCTGATGAACTCGTCGCAGTGCGCGATCCGGCACGCTTCCTTGATCTCGTCGATCGTCGAACCGGGACGGGCGTAGCCGACGTTCTCCGTAATCGTGCCGTCGAAGAGGAAATTTTCCTGCAGCACCGACGCGAGCTGTTCCCGATAGTCCATCAGTCGCAGATCTTCGAGATCGCGTCCGTCGATGAGCACGCGACCCTGGGTGGGGCGATTGAACGCCATGACAAGGCTGATCAGGGTGCTCTTGCCGGACCCGCTCGATCCCACGAGCGCGGTCGTCGTGCCGGCGTGCGCGGTGAACGAGACGCCCCTCAGGACGGGTTGGCCGGCGGTGTATTCGAACCACACGTTGTCGAACGCCACGTCTCCCGTCAGCCGTTCGACCGAGTGTCGACGCGCGTCCTCCTCGATCTCGGTCGGCATGTCGAGAATCTCGCGGATGCGATCGAGGCCCGCGAACGCTTCGGTGATCTGCGTGCCGATCGAGGCAATCGAGACGAGCGGCGCGGCGACGAGGCCGATGAAGAAGATGTACATGATCAGATCACCCAGCGTCATCTCGCCCGAGAGAATCGCGCGTCCGCCGAGCCAGATCATGAGAATGCCGATGATGCCGACGATCACGGTGCTGCCGGCGGTCGTCGCCGACACGCCGGTCATCGACTTGGCGATGTTGCGAAAGAGTCGATGCGCACCCTTCGTGAAGACGATCTCCTCGCGCTTCTCCGCCGTATACGACTTGACGACACGGATGCCGCCGAGCGCTTCGGTGAGACGACCGGTGACCTCGGCGTTGATCTTCCCGCGCTCGCGGAACAGCGGACGCAGCGTGCGGAATGCGTATGCCATGCCGCCGGCAAACAGGAGCAGCACGAGGATCGTGATCGTCGTCAGATGCCAGTTCAGCCAGAAGAGCACTGCGATGCCCATCACCGCGGTGACGAGGCCGCCCACCAGCTGCACGAGGCCCGTTCCGACGAGATTGCGGATGCCCTCGGCGTCCGACATGATGCGTGCGACGAGGACGCCTGTCTGCGTCGAATCGAAATAGCGAACCGGCAGGTGCATCACGCGCGCCTGCACACGCTTCCGCATATCGGTGATCGCACGCTGCGCGGCGACGCCCAGAATCTGCGACAACACAAACGAGGTCACCGCCTGCACCAGCGTGGCCGCACCCGCGGCCAGCGCGATCGGCAGAAGCAGATCTGCGCGTTTGCCGTTGACCACATCGTCGATGAGGTACTTGGATGAGGCCGGAAGCACGAGCCCGGCGAGTCGACTGATGAGCATCAGCACGAGCCCGATGGTCAGTCGTTTCCGGTGGGTCCAGACGAGCGCGCGGGCTTCCCGCCACGCCGCCGACATCGAGACCGGCTTCTTGTTCGGGGACGACGCCGCTGAAGGCATCGAACCTGTACTACGGCGGATCCGCTCGCCGGTTCCGCGACCGCCTGCGTTCAGATGAGTGGCCATGCGATAATCAAGGGCTTGGGGTTTCCTTCCAACTATATGACCGATATGACACTACGCGGGGTGCGGACGAGCGACGTCACCACCCGCGGCATCCGCATTCAAGTGCAGAGCGAGTTTCTGCCCGACCGCAGTTCCCCTCGAGATGGATCGTATCTGTTTCAATACCACGTCCGCATCACCAACCTGGGATCGGAGGTCACGCAGCTCATCTCGCGCGAATGGATCATCACCAACGCGGACGGTGAAGTCGAGCGTGTCCGGGGCCTGGGCGTGGTTGGCGAGCAGCCGGTACTCCCGCCTGGAGGCTCGTTCGAGTACACGAGCTTCTCGGAGCTGAAAACACCCGTCGGATCGATGCAGGGCAGCTACCAGATGGTGACGACCGGCGGCGAGCGCTTCGATGCCGCCATCGATCCCTTCACGCTGGCGATGCCCCACGCGTTGAACTAGGCAGCGTTGAACCGGGCGGCGGCTCTGTTCACACCTACTTGAAGCTCTCCATCGCCGCCGACTCCGAATCGTAGGTATCGAACACCGTCAGCAGCTTGGTGAGGACCAGCAGATCCTTCAGGCGTTTGGTCAGATTCAACAGCTTCAACGATCCACCGAGGTGACTCGTGGTGGCGAACACCTGTACGAGCTGACCGAGGCCGGCGCTGTCGACATACGACACCTTGCCCATGTCGAGCAGCAGCTTCCGATATCCCTGCTGCAGCAGGCTCTGAATCTTGTCCTTCAGAATGACGTCGCCGCCTTTGCCCAGGGTGATGTCGCCCAGTACCTGAATGATGGCGACGTCGCCAACCACTCGCTGTTCAATCTGCATTCGTCCTCCTGACGGTCCCGCTCAGAGGCGGACACTACGTACCCGTCCGGCTGAAGCCGGACACTACATCTGACGCGCCGGACCGCGGTAGCGAAGGATCAGCGCGGTGATGTCGTCGGCCTGCGCCGCGCCCTGCGAGAACAGCTTGATCACGGCAAGCAGGTGCTCGAGCACCGTGTCGGGCTTGCTGCCGTGACGACCCTTCAGCGCCTCGACCAGCCGGTCGCGGCCGAACTCGTCGTTCGCCAGGTTGCGCGCTTCGGTCACGCCGTCGCTGCAGACCACGACCAGGTCACCAGGCTGCAGCGGAACGGTATCGAACGCGTAGGTCGCAATGCTCAGCAGACCCAGCACCGGGCCGCCCTCTTCGAGCCACTCGATCGAGTCGGCGCGGACGACGAGCGGAGGCTCCTGCCCGGCGTTGCAGTAGCTGAGACGTCCATCGATCGTGATCGCGCCGTAGAACATCGTCGCGAAGCGGGCTTCAATCGCCCGTCGCAGCAGCGCCTTGTTCACGCGCGCCATCGTCTCGGCAGGGTTGTCGCAGAGCGGCGCCTGCGCCGCGAAGTTGGTCTGCACCGCCGCCGCGAGCAGCGCCGCGGGCGGCCCCTTGCCGGCAACGTCGCCCAGTGAGAAGCCGAGGCCGCGCTCGCCGATATCGAGATAGTCGTAGAAGTCGCCCCCGACGGTGCGGCACGGAATCGACGCTGCCGCCAGGTCGCAGATCGTCCCCTCGTACACCGGTTCCGGGAGAAGCGCGCGCTGGATTTCGGCGGCGATGCGAAGGTCGCGATCGATACGCGCCTTCTCGGCCGATTCGGCATAGAGGCGCGCGCTCTCGATCGCGATCGCCGCCTGTGTAGCGAACGCCTCGAGCGAGTTCCTGGTCGCCTCTGACGAGATGGTGCCCTTCTCGCGGCCGTCCAGATACAGCACGCCGATCACGCGCTGATTGCGCGCCCCCGAGCCGGCCTCGGACATCGGCGTCACCCGAAGCGCCACGCAGAGCACGTGCCGGATGCCGACCGCGATCGTGCGGTCGTGCTGCTCCTTGATGTTGATATCCATCAAGTCGTTCACGGTCTGGCTCTTGCCGGTCGTGAAGACCTCTCGCGGAATCTTCTCGCTGGTCTGGAACGTCGTCCCCGGCAGCGTCGTCTTGCCGCGGCCGCGCGCGATCTTCAGTTCGAGATCCCCTTCGGGGTTGGCGAGCATCATGAACCCGCGCTCGGCCTTCGTGACTTCGAGCGCAGAATCCATGACGACGGTCAGCACTTCGTCGAGCATCCGGCCCGACCCCAACGCGCGGAGGCCGTCGAAGATCGCGGCCATCTGCTTGAGATTGGTTCCCTCCGATGACGAGGCGTCGAGGAAGCCGGTCGTCTTCGCTGCATCGGTCGCGAAGATCAACTCGATGGCATCGGTGCGTCCCAGGCGGATGCGATCGCCGTGCTGCAGGGCCCGCTCGGTGATCTGCTCACCATTGACGAACGTCCCATAGCGCGAGCCGCGATCGCGAAGCGTGTAGCGCCCGTCCTCCTGCACGATCTCGGCGTGTTCTCGCGAGACGTCCGTGCTGACGATCTGCAGATCGGCGGCGGTACGCCGCCCGATGAGAAACAGCGGACGATCGAGGACGACGACCCGTCGTCCTTGGGAATCACTGACGTGGAGGCGCGCTTCGCTCATCCGACCCTACAGCGGCTTGGCTTTGAGCGCGCCGACCTGCACCAGCGCACCGGTGAAGTCATAGATGCGGCGCTCGTGGACGATGAGTCCATTTCTCAGTTCACACAACGAGATGATCGGGACGTCGAACGTACGTCCCTTGGCGGCGGCACCCATGAAGCCGCCATGATCGGTGCCCGAGAGACGGCCGATCAGCGTGACGCGATCGCCGTCGATCAACGTGTCTTCCCAGGCCAGACGCGCATCGGGGAACGCGTGAAAGAAGGAGCGAAAAGCCTGTTCGATCGCCGCCCGCCCTCGTGCCCCGACAAACGGGCTCTCCATGACGCTGTTCTCGCTGTAGTCCCGCACGAGCTCCGCCACATCACGACGGTTGAAACAGTCGTACATCCGCGCGAACATCGCACTGATTTCTTCTCGAGTCATTGAGCCGAAGTTATACAGCTTAATCCAGGTGCGCTCGCTCCGAATCGCCCATCTGCACCCGGCCGGACGGAAAATATTCCTGCCACCGCTGACTCACGCGCGCGGCGATATCGTCGCGGCACGACAGCTCTTTCGGATACCAGGGCTTCATCCGGGCATCGATCACGACCGGACCACGATAGGCGATGTGGTTGCGCACGATCGTGCGCGCCGACGCATGGATGTCGGCAGCGGGCTCGAAGCGGGTGAACGTCGTCCAGAGAAAATTCATGTCGCTGCGCGACGCACGGGCCGGTTCATCAGTAACAACGATCAGGGGCCAGGCGGCGAACGCTTCGGCCTGCGCGAGTCGCTCGGCGGCCTCGGGTTCCACGGAGTACGCGGGGGCATTGACGAGGAGGCATCCGCCACAGAACACGCGAACATCGGTGACACCCTGCGGCGGCGTACCCGTGAACTGTCGTGGGAGGTCACGGATCGGCTCGCCGAGCCCGAGCCACACGCCCTTCGATCCTTCGTTGACCGTCGGCCCAGTGTAGTCGAGCGTGTCCATCGAGAGGTTCGAGAACACATAGAGATCGGTCTCCGGCCTCGAGCGAGCCAGCACGTGCTCGAGCGTCGCCCTGACGTTGCGGACGTAGACCTGACGATCGGTGACCAGCAGGAACTTCGTCAGTGACAGCTG
>Ga0126377_10001041_pt1 | contig 17756 bp, 15 predicted proteins | sample PanSoiMetPlot_22_FD_92647 | JGI IMG/M metagenome (GOLD analysis project Ga0126377, IMG submission 92647) | Tropical forest soil microbial communities from Panama - MetaG Plot_22 | ecosystem: Environmental > Terrestrial > Soil > Tropical forest > Bulk soil | place: Panama | collected 2016-02-17 | reverse complement strand
GCTGGCCGGCGTGCTTCTCGGCCTGATGACGCCGGTGCGGCCGTGGCTCGGGCTCGCGGGTTTCGCGGCCGCGACAGAAGAGCACCTCCACGGCATCGCGAACGGTCCGGACCGACAGGCCTTGCTCGCCCGGCTCTCGGCGATCGAGGCCGCGCGACGGGAAGCCATATCGCCCGCCGAACGACTGCAGCACAACCTCCATCCCTGGGTGGCATTCGGGATCATGCCGCTCTTTGCGCTGGCCAACGCGGGCGTACGCCTGGGGGGCGCCGATCTGGCCGGTGACGGCCTGTTCGTGTTCCTCGGCGTGGTCGCCGGTCTCGCGGTCGGGAAGCCGCTCGGCATCTACGCCGCCAGCGCGGCGGCGACCGCCGCAGGCATCGCGGCGCGACCATCCGATGCGAGCAAGCGCGGCGTGCTGATGGTTGGAATCGTCGGTGGGATCGGCTTCACCATGTCGCTCTTCATCGCGCAGCTCGCCTTCCCCCCCGGCCCGATGCTCGACACGGCGAAGCTGGCGATCCTGGTCGGATCTCTCTGGTCCGGTGCGGCCGGCGTCGCGTTCGCAATGGCCGCGGTGCCCTTCCGGCGAGCGCCATGACGGCGCCGCGCGCGCTCCGATCACCTCGAGCGCGATCTTGCCGAGCGACCGCTGCGCGCTATCGCCCTCCTGCCGGTCCCAGATCGACAAGCGTCCGGACGGCCGCAAGGACCTCCTCTTCGCTGGAGCGGGGATTTCGGAGCACGGCGATGGGGCTCGCGCTGACGGCCTCCCCGCCGGCAAAGTCACCGGTCTGCAGGATGCGAAGGGCGACGCGGGCAGCCCCCAGACTGCCGCGGCGCAGCGCCTCGAGGGCCAGCTCCTGCTGGAAGCGGACGAAACCTGGTCGCTGGTCGTTGGTAGGCATGGTCCTGACTCAAGGCGATCGAGCCATGTCGTGTGGTCCCAACCGGACGCGCACAGGGCCATCGGCGTCGGTGACGACGAACGATGACGACGAACGACTTCACCGGTCGACGTCGGGCGCGACACGAGGCCTGGCTCGAGCCCGGATGTGAAGCCGCAGGGAGCGGCCTGGGACCGCGCGGACGCGCTGGATGCGTCCGTCCGGGAAGCGAAGCACGAGCCCCACCGGCTGATCCGAGCGCGGCAGGCGAAATGTGAGCGGGGTCGTGCCGAGCACCGCATCGACCCCGGCGCAGTACACCAGCGCGCCAGGAGGATCCGAGGTCAGGCCGACGCGAACCGAGCGCGCCCGGCCGGCTTCGCGATCGCGCGCGCCCGCGATCATGCGGCCGGCACGCCGGAGTGCGACGATCAGCCCGATCGCCGCCGCGCAGAGGCCAGCTGCCATGCCGGCCGCCATCACGACCCTTCTGCCCGTGACGGGCCTGCCGCGCTCCGGGCCGCCGCGCCACCGCTCGGGCGGGGCCGCGCGGTCCGTGCGGTGGTCGACATCGGCGGCGCGGCACGGTCCTTGCTGCATGGCTCCGTCGAGAGGGGCGCGCATGACATCGGACAGCTGGTGCGGAGGCGCGGGCGTCTCGCACCGGAAGCCGGCTGCTGGTGCGCAGCCGGGGAGACGCCGCGCCGCGCCACCGACAAGAGCAACCTCATGCGCGCCCCTCTCGTTGGACGAGGCCACGAGGGTCGCGTCACCCCCGCCGGCCGGTCGCCGGCGGCGGCGGTCATGTCGGCAGCCCGCAGATCCGGCGGACGCGCGACAGGAGATCGGCGGCCGCGAACGGCTTGTCGAGGACCTCGGCGCCTAGCTCCGACGCGGACGCTCGAACCTCGTCGCTGCCGAATCCCGTGATGAGCAGGAAAGGAACGCGGATTCCGGCCACGCGGACCACGTTGAGGGTGTCGAGGCCGTTCTTCATCGGCATGCGGATGTCGCTGATCACGAGATCGACGTCCTCCTCCATCAGGGCCGTCCAAACCTGCCAGCCGTCGGACACGGCGTGGATGCGGCCGGCCAGAGGGGTCAGCACCGTGACCAGCCACCGCCGCATGGCCGGATCGTCTTCCGCGACCAGGATTGTCGGACGCGCCATCGGTCCGCCGTCTCTCCGAGCAAGCCGGATGCCTGACGCGACGCCGGCCCGGTGCGACCGACTGTTGCAGGACGCAACACGCGGGCGGCGCCGGGAGCCCACAGGCGAACGCCCTCACGGTCCCCTCCCGGCCCGACTCTCGCACTCGCAGGTCACCGACGGCTGTTCCGCATCTGCGAGAGACCGATGAGACTGACACGCAAGCTCACCCTCGCCCTGGCCTGCGCCATCCTCGCCGTGCTCGGCGTGAATGGTTTCATCCGCGTGCACCAGAAGGCCGGCCTGTTCGAGGTGGAGCTCAGACGCGACGCTCAGGTGCTCGGCCGCACCGTCGCAGGTGCCGCGGCATGGATCTGGCGCACGGTCGGCGAATCGACGGCCCGCGAGCTGGTCGAGAACGCGAACGAGCGCCAGTCCGAGGCGTCGGTGCGATGGGTCTGGCTGGGCGCACCGGCCGGCAGCGCCAGGGGCCCCGACGTGCCGCGCGAGCGGATCGGTCCGCTCGCCGCCGGCACCGCGCACTCCATCCGGTGGCGGGCACCCGCTGCCTCCGCCGAGTCGCTCTACACCTACTACTCGCTGGCCATCCCGCTGCCGGATCGCGCCATCGAGATCCGCGAGTCGCTCGAGGCCGAGCGCGCCTACGTGCGGCAGACCATCGTCGGCGGCGTCGTCACCACCGGTGTCCTGGTGTTCCTTTGTGCGACGGTGACCGTCATCATCGGCGCGGCGTTCGTGGGCCGCCCGGTCAGGCGACTGGTCGACCAGGCGCGCAGGGTCGGCCGGGGCGACCTTTCGACCCGGCTGTTCGTGCGCCAGCGCGACGAGATCGGCGAGCTGGCGGCCGAGACCAACACCATGTGTGACCGTCTGGCCGAGACCCGGCGCAGGCTGGAGGACGAGACCCTGGCCCGAATCGCCGCCCTCGAGCAGCTCCGACACGCCGATCGTCTCACCACGGTCGGCAAGCTGGCGGCCGGCCTCGCGCACGAGATCGGAACGCCGCTGAACGTGATCACTGGGCATGCCCAGCTGATCGCCGACGAATACCCGCCCGACGGGTCGGCGCACGAGAACGCGCTCATCATCGCCCAGCAGGCCGAGCGCGTCGCCTCGATCATCCGTCAGCTCCTCGACTTCGCGCGCCAGCGTTCGCCTCAGCCGACGCACCACAACCTGGTGGCGCTGGTCCGCAAGACCGCTGCGCTGCTGACCGCCCTCGCGCACAAGCACGGCGTCAGCTTCGAGGTCGACGCCCCGGACGAAGACGTGTGGGCCCGCGTGGACCCGGCCCAGATGCAGCAGGCCCTGACCAATCTCGTCGTCAACGGGATCCACGCGATGCCGGAGGGCGGCACGCTGAGGCTCCGCGTGGCCCAGCGCAGCGTCCGCCCGCCACTGGACCACGGCGGCAGTCCGGGCGAATACCACTGCCTCGAGGTGCTCGACTGGGGCGTCGGCATCCATCCAGACCATCTGGCCCGGGTGTTCGAGCCGTTCTTCACCACCAAGGACGTCGGCGAGGGGACCGGCCTCGGCCTCTCGGTCAGCTACGGCATCGTCCGCGAGCACGGCGGGTGGATCGGCGTGGACAGCGCGCCGGGACGGGGGAGCCGCTTCTCCATCTTCCTGCCGCTCGAGCCGACCACCTGATCGGTGCCGCGACAGCCGTTGCATTCCGCAACGGCGTTGCGAAGTGCCGCAGGCAATCCGCATCCGGCCCGCCGACCGCTCGGGCTTCGCGTGAGGCATGGTGCTTGCTGACCGTCGCGCCGTGGACGATTCGAGCCGGGTGCGAGCCCTGTCGCTCATCGTGGCGGCGGACGACGATCTGTGCCGCGCGCGGCTGCGCGCCATCCTGCTGGCGCTGGACGCCCGGGTCCGGGAGGGAACCGACATCTGGGACGTGATGTCGTCTCTGCTCTGCGCCGGCGATCCGGTCGATCTGGTGATCATGGATCTCCGCATCCTGCCCCTGAGCGGCCTCGAGGCGCTGGGCCTGGCGCGCGCCGCCGGGATCGAGGTCCCATTCCTGTTCATCACCTCCGCGAGCAGCCTCGCGATCCACGCGGCCGCCGCCCGGCTCGGCGCCGCCATCATCGATCGAGCCCTCGTCCCCGGTGGACTGGTGGCCCACGTGCAGGACCTGTGTGGTGCGCCGGGCGACGCGGCCTGCCCCGGTCCCGGCGCCGCGTGATGCCGGCCGAATCATTCCTCCGCGCCGCAGAGCTTCTTGGCCAGCGTCTGCCGCGTGATGCCCAGGTGCTCGGCCGCGAGCGTGCGGTTCCCGCCGCACACCTCCAGCACCCACCGGATGTGCTTGCGCTCCACCTCGGCGAGGCTGGGGATGCCGGCCGTGGGCCCGTCGCTGCCCGCTCCTGCGTCACCCGACGCGATGGGCGCGTCGAACGCCGCCTCGGCGAGGTCGCGCGGTAGGTGCTGCGGCCGCACGACCTCCTCGTCGAACAGGAGCGCGACCCGGCCGATGACCGCGCGCAGCTCGCGCACGTTTCCGGGCCAGTGATACCGCTCCAGGAGGCGCAGCGCCTCGGGCGCGATGCAGCGCCAGCGCCGGCGGTAGGCGCGGCTCGCGGCGGCCAGGAAGTGCGCGGCCAGCGGTCCCACGTCGGCGGGGCGGTGGCGCAGGGGCGGCAGGTTCACGACGATCGAGCGCATCCGGTAGAGGAGGTCCTTGCGGATGACGTCGTGCCTGGCCATGCACTCGAGGTCGCGGTTGGTGGCCGCGACGATGCGGATGTCGACGATGCGCTGGGTGGTGCCGCCGACCCGGCGGAACGACCGGTCCTCCAGGAACGTCAGCAGCTTGGCCTGTGCCTCCGGACTGAGGTCGCCCACCTCGTCGAGAAACAGCGTGCCGCCGTTGGCCACCTCGACCAGCCCGAGCTTGCGCTCCCGCGCATCGGTGTAGGCGCTCCGCTCGTGCCCGAACAGCTCGCTCTCGACCAGATGGGTCGGGATCGCGGCGCAGTTGAGCTCGACGAAGGGCCCGGCGGCGCGCTTCGAGCGCTCGTGCAGGAGGCGCGCGATCAGCTGCTTTCCGGTCCCGCTCTCTCCGGTGACGAGGACGACCGGCACCGGCTTCGACGCGATCAGCGTCACCTCGTCGACGATGTTCAGCATCTCCGCCGACCGGTACACGAACTCGCTCACGTCGGAGTGCCGCCGGTCCTGCTGCGACAGGTACTCGATGCGCTGCTCGAGCGCGCTGGTCCGGATGGCGTTGCGCACCGCCACGACGATCTCGTCCAGCTCGAACGGCTTCTTGATGAAGTCGTGCGCGCCGATCTCGAGAGCCGCCACGCCGCGCTCGACCGAACCGAACGCCGTGATGACCACGACCTTGGTGTGCGGCGCCTCGCTCTTGATCCGCCGCAGCACATCGAGGCCATCGACGTCACCCAGCTTGAGATCGAGGATGACGAAGTCGGGCCGGTCCCGGCCGAATCGCTCGAGCGCCTCGGCCCCCGAGCCGGCGATGGACACATCGAACCCCTCGGCCGAGAAGCGGATGCGGAGCGAGTCGCGGATGAGCGGCTCGTCGTCGGCGATGAGGATGTGGGCGTTCATCGCCATCAGAGGACCGCCTTGAGCTTGAAGTAGACGAAGGCCGGGTAGAGACCATATTCCGTGACCGGCGCCATGGTCGACTCGTCCGGGGGGCTCCCGATCGGGAGATAACCGCCGACCTCGGCGTCGGCGTTCCCCGCCACGCTGTAGCGCAGGCTCATCGAGAGGAGCGCGCTCCGGTCGGTGGTGTTGAACAGCGCCACGCCGCCCAGGGTCCACAGCGACGACGGGTTCCACTCGGCGCTGGTCGCATAGTAGAGGACGCCGAGCGTGATCTGCTCGCCGACCGCGATGCGCGGCGACTCGAGCAGCGCCGAATTGTCCCCCAGGTCCGCCGCCCCGAAGCCGTCGTAGAGCACCTCCGGCGCCACGCTCAGCGTGGCGGTCGGATGAAAGGTCATCCCCACCGCGGCCTTGCCGCGGACGTCGCCGCTGGCCAGGCCGGGCGCGGCCAGGCTGTCGCCGGTGAGCAGCGTCGCGGTCGCCTCGCCGTGGAGGTCGAACGAGCCCCCGTCCAGGATCCCGTCGACGCCCGCCACCAGGTCGCCTCGCACGTAGCCGGCGATGGCGCCCGCCTCGCCGGCCGCGCCGCCCACCCCGAGCTGGAGCAGCGCGGCCGAGCCGGTGAGCGACGCGGCCAGGTCGTCATCCACCTCGATCTCTCCCGGCGAGGCGAACAGGTGGAGGCCGCTGCGCTCCCCGATGGTCCAGTCCATCCGCACGGCGTCGACGCCGCGCTTGTACTCGGTGTCGACCTCGGTGAGCGAGAACCCGGCCAGGAGGTCCTCCGGCCGCCAGATCTTGGCCCGGCCCAGCGAGATCGGCTGTCGCCCGATCGCGACGGTCACCGGGCCGAGCGCCCAGGCGAGGTAGAGCCAGTCGACCTCGGCGAGCACGTCGAACGCGTCCTGATCGGCGAGCTGGGCGCGCAGCGGCAGCCAGCGCGGAGGCGCGCCCCCTTGCCCCACCGTGTTGCCGGGTGGAGCTGCCGAGCTCATGGTCACCGTGAGAGGAGCATGGAGGACCAGCTTGAGCGACGGCCGGGTCTCGACGAAGTAGAAGCGGAGGTCGCTGACACCGATCCCGAGCGGGCTCGTGTCCTCGGCCGCCAGCGGCGGCCGCAGCACCGCGCCGCCGAGCATGAACCCGTAGGAGCGGAGGACCACGCCGAGCTCGTGGCTGGTGCCGGCCAGCGCGTCCTCGGAGAGGACGCCGCTGCGCGCCACGCCGGCCCTGGCGACGATGGCGACCGCCGACAGCGCGGCGGCCCACTGGCGCAGGTGATTCCTCGCGCCAGCCATCCCGCTCACCTCGCGCGCCGTTCATCCGAGACGAGCTGGCCGTCCTCGAGCCGGATCAGCCGCTCCGCCCGCTCGACCACCTTCGGATCGTGCGAGGAGAAGATGAATGTGACCTGGTGCTCCCGGTTCAGCCCGTGCATGAGATCGACGAGCTCGGCGCCGGTCCGCGAGTCGAGGTTGGCGGTCGGCTCGTCGGCCAGCACCAGGGACGGGCCGGCGGCGATCGCGCGGGCGACCGCCACCCGCTGCTGCTGCCCGCCGGACAGCTCGGTCGGCCTGCGGCCCTCGAGCCCGCGCAGCCCCACCGCGTCGAGCACGCGCTGGACCCGCTCGCGCCGGCGCGCCGCCGGCGCCCCCTGCAGGAGCAGCGGATACTCGGCGTTCTCGTAGGCGGTGAGGACCGGGATCAGATTGTAGGCCTGAAAGACGAAGCCGATGCGGTGGAGGCGCAGGCTGGCGAGCGCGCCGCTGCGCATGCGCGAGAGGTCGACCCCGTCGAGCGCGATGCGACCCTCGCTCGGCTCGTCGAGCGCGCCGATGAGGTTGAGGAGCGTGGTCTTCCCGGACCCGGACGGCCCGGCAAGCACCGCGAAGTCTCCCTTCTGGATCGTCACGCTCACGCCGCGCAGCGCGCACACCTTCACCGATCCCTGCGCGTACACCTTCGATACACGGTCGACCTCGACGACGGACTCAGACATGGCGCATGGCCTCGATCGGTTCGAGCTTGGTGACGCGAAACGCGGGGTAGAGCGCGGACAGGAGGACGATGCCGGCGATGACCGCCGTCCACTCGACGATGGCGCCGGTGGCCAGCCGCGAGTACATCCGCCCCTCGAGCACGACGCCCGCGACCGCGAGCTTGTTGCCGAACATCTCCTGCACGTCCAGGCCGGTGGTGGCCACGTACGAGTGGATCGACAGGCCGACGGCGAGGCCGGCGATGCACCCGATCACGGCCAGGACGGCCGCCTCGGTCATGACCGCGGCGAACAGGCGGCGGGCCGACGTGCCGATCGCCATCATGACGCCCAGCTCGCGGGTCCGCTCGATGACCGACATGAGCACGGTGTTGAAGATCCCGATCCCCACGATGACGAAGACGACCACCATCATGAGGTAGGTCCCGGCGTCGTCGAGGACGATCGTCTCGTACAGCTCGCGCAGCGCCTCCTGCCAGGGCAGGACCTCCAGCTCGCCGCGGCCGCGCAAGCCGGCCTTCATCGCGGTCACGACCGCGTCGACCTGATCGGGGCTGTCGAGCATGAGCGCGATCTCGGTGACCGCGCCGCCGAGGCCGAGCAGGGCCTGCGCCTCGTCGAGCGGGATCTGCACCGAGAAGCCGTCGAGCTCGGCCATGCCGGTGCGGAACACGCCGCGGACCAGGAACGCGGCCGACGCCGGCTTGCCGCCGCCGCGCGGAGAGGCGGTCAGGACGACGCGATCGCCGAGCCCCAGATCGAGGTTCTCGGCCAGCTGTGACCCGATGTAGATGTCGGCCGGCTGGTTGGCATATTCGAGCTGTGCGCGCGTGCGCAGGTAGTCGCCCGCGACGCGGCGCGCCTTCGAGGCCACCTCCGACGCCGCGGGCTCGATGGCCGGGTCGACGCCGGTCAGCCCGACCGCCACGCTGGCGTCGCCGGCGGTGAGCAGGCCGCTCGCCGTCACCCGCGGCAGCGCGTGGCGCACCTGACTCAACCGGCGGGCGGCTGCCAGGATCTCGGCCGGCCCTTCCACGACGCGGTCGAGGTCGCGCTCCTCGCGATAGCCCCGTCCCTCGATGACGACGTGTCCGGCCCCCATGCGGACGCCGAGCTCGACCATGCGGGCATGCGCCCCGTTGGCGATGCCCACGACGACCAGCATCATGGCCAGCCCGAGCGCCAGCGCCAGGGTGGTGATGATGGAGCGGCGGCGATGGCGCAGGAAGGATCGCCAGGCCAGGCGCAAGGTCAGCATGTCACGTCTCCCTCATGCCGATCGCCGGCCGGAGCCTCGCCGCCCTGACCGCCGGGTAGGTGGACGCCGCCACGCAGATGATCGACAGGATGATCGTCGGCAAGAGCAGCCCCTCGAGCGTGATCGCGCCGTGCAGGACCGGCTGGAGGCCGACGCCGCCGACCGAGAGGCCGCCCGTCACCGACGAGAGGTCGATGCCGTGGTGCACCATGTAGAGGTCGACGCAGAGGCCGAGCCCGGTGCCCAGCAGCGCCGACACGACCACCAGCACGGCGGCCTCGGCCACGATCAGCCCGAAGATGCGGCGCCGCGCCATCCCGATCGCCTTGAGCACACCGAACTCGCGCGTCCGCTCGAAGACGGACATCAGCATCGTGTTGATGACGCCCAGCGCGGACACGAAGAAGATGATCACGATCATGACCATGGTGCTGGCCCGGCTCGAGTCGACCACCTGCTGGATGTCGGGCCGGATCTGGTTCCAGGGCCTGACCAGGAGCTCCGGCGCGCCCAGGCGCGAGGCGATGGTCGCCGCGATCTCGGGGGCCCGATCCGGATCGTCGATGACCGCCGCGATCTCGTGCACCCGGTCGCCCAGGCCGCCGAGGTGCTGCAGATCGGCGAGGTGGAGGAGCATGCGGCGATCGATCTGCGCGGTGCCGGTCTCGAACAGGCCGATGATCTCGACGTCCGCGTCTCGCATCGAGCCGTCCAGAGACCGCGCGCTCACGTGCACGACGTCGCCGACGCCGACCCGGAGGATGCGCGCGGCGACCGCGCCGAGGATGACCCGGGGCGGCCGCCGCGGCGCGGGCGCCTGGATCTCGGCCAGCTCGCGGGTGGCGGCGAGCTCGCTCGCGCTCGCGGGGCGTGCGGGGCGCGCGGCCGGCGCCCCGCCCTCCGCCGGGCCGAGCGGCTCGAGCGCGTCGAGCTCCGCCAGCGCGCCCGCCTCCACCGCGCGCGTGAGCGCCTCGTCGCGAGCCCGCTCCTCGGCGCTGAGCGACCTGCCCTGCGGCCACGGCGTCGGGTCCGGCTCGAGGTAGCGGCCGCGCACGATGCGGCGCTGCAGCTCGGTCACGGTCGGCTCCAGGCGCGGATCGACGCCGACGATCTCGAGCCCTGCCGACCGCTGGCCGCGGCTGGTCAGCGCGTATCCGTAGACGCGACCGCTCGCCCCGATCACGCCCTCGACCGCGCGCAGCGCGGCCGCCGCGCGAGCGTAGCCGGAGATGAGCTCCTCCGGCTTGCGCGTCGCCTGGTAGCGCCGGGTGTGCACCTGGACGTGCCCGAGGTCGTAGCGCGTGAGCGAGCGGAGCAGAGAGGCGCTGGTCCCGTCGATCAGGCCGAAGCTCGCCACCGAGAGGCTCACGCCGATCGCCAGGGCGAGCCCGGTGATGACCGAGCGGCGCCGGTTGCGGCCCAGGTTGCGCCAGGCCAGTCGCGTCATGCCGGCCATGGCGACACCTAGTGCCTGAGCGCCTGCTCGGTGAACTTCTCGGGCTCGATGCGGACGTCGAACTTGAGCTTCTCGTAGTCGATCCGCGTGAACTCGCCCGGCTTGTCGGTGACGCTCACCTGCAGGCTGGCCGGCACGAACCGGCCGTCGAACTTGCGGACCTGCGCGAACGTGATGGTGCGGGTCGGCTTCTGGTCCCCGGCTCTCCTGTAGTAGGTGACCTTGACCGGCACGGCCGCGCCCTCGTGCTCCCACAGCTCGTAGACGATGCGCCCCCACACGACCGGCGCGCGCGGCGTCGGCGTGAGCTCGAGCGTGTGGAAGGTCGCCTCGAAGCCGAGCCCGGAGTCCCGCTTGGCGGCCGAGACCCCCTTGATCTTGTAGTCGCGATCGAGCCGGGTCTCCTTGACCAGATCGTCGTTGGAGAAGTGGCTGCCCATCCAGCTGTCGCCCAGCATCGAGTGGCTCACCACCGTGACGTGGTTGGACTTCGGATCGTAGAGCTTGAGCGAGTTGCCGAGCTTGAGCGTCCCGAACCCGCGCCACAGCGCGGGGCCGAGCAGCTTGATCAGCACGCGGTCGTTCTCGCCGTTCTCGCTCCAGACGATCACCTTGTAGACGCGCTCGCCGGTGCGGGTCTTGATGGTCATGTCGAAGACCGACGCCGCGCTCTTGCCGCGGTACACCATGTCGGCCTTGTTGACCAGATCGCCGAGCTCGTCGGCGCCGGCCGGGGGCGACGCCAGCGCGGCGACCAGCGCGAGAGCGCACGCAGAGAACACTGCCTTCATCTTCGATCCTCCCTCTTCGAGAACGAGTCGACCATTCGCCCTACGAAGGCGCGGGTGGCCCGGCTCGCGCGCTCCGGTTCGTTGAGCGCGATGTGCATCAACCCGACGCCGTCGGCGCCGAGGAACAGCATCCGCGCGGCGAGATCGGGGTCCAGCGACGGATCCAGCTCGCCGCGATCGATCCCGCGCCGGATGACCCTGGCGCCGGCCGCGATCAGGACGTCGTAGTGGGCCTTGATGCGCTTGCGGAACTCCGGCCTGCGCAGGCTGAGGAGGTAGAACTCCGCCATGGCCAGCCCGGCGTCGGGACTGGACTCGACCTGCGCGATCATCAGCTCGGTCGCGTGCCGCAGCGCCTCCGCCGAGGTCTCGAGCTCGGTGGCCTTTTCGAGGACGAGCGCGAACTCGTCCACCATGCCCTCGAGCATCGAGAGGAAGAGCTCCTCCTTGCTGCGGAAGTGATAGTAGAGGCTTCCCTTCGACAGCCCGGCGCGCGCCGCGATCTCGTCGACCGTGGTCTCGTGGAAGCCCTTTTCCGAGCAGACCTCCAGCGCGGCCCGGAAGAGCTGGGCGCGTCGAGTCTCGGCTTTCTCGTGGCGGACCATTCGATAATTATCTACAAATATTTGCCAAACAAAAAATACCGACTGGTCAGTTTTATGAACCACGAGGCGCCGAGGTGCAAGGCCTATCTCGTCGAATCGCGCGGCGGCCCGGTCCGGGCGCGCGGCCGGGCCGTGCAGATCACGTGCCGGCGCTCCCGCGCGGGCATCCCCGATCGGGCGTCGCGCGACGGGAATGAAATCATCCGCGCGCCGGCGCCGCCGATCATTTTTTTGACGCGGAGGGCGACGCGCGGCGCGCAAGCCCGCGCGCCTCCACGGGGAACGCTTCTTGCTCCTCGGCTACGCCGCAGCGCTCCCCTTCGCCACGAGGCAGGTGACGTGAATCGCGTGAATCGATCGACCTCTCCGCACTCCAGCACCGACGCCGAAACCGATCTCCTGATCCTCGGCGGCCGCATCGCGGCCAACCTGACGGCCGCGTATGTCGCGCGCAAGCACCCCGACCTCCGCATCACCATCGTCGGCCGCACCGACACGGATCTGCCGGTGGTCGGCGAGTCGCTCACCGAGGCGCCGACCCTGTTCATGCACGAGTGCGGCCTGGCCACGGTGCTCGAGGAGCAGCACTTCCACAAGTACGGCCTCACGTTCTACTTCAAGACGCGACTGGACCAGCCGGCCGATCCGACCTACTCGATCCACGAGGAGCCGGCCATCCCGCCGCTGCCGGCCAACCTCATCAACCGCGTCGCGTTCGACGCGGCCGTGCGCGCCCACAACGTGAAGCAGGGCGCGACCCTCATCGAGGGCATCGCGGTCGACGTCTCCTTGCAGCGCGGCGCCCACCGCGTCACCGTCGAGACGCCGGAGGGCGGGACCCGTCGCATCACCGCCCGCTGGCTGGTGGACGCCACCGGGCGCAGCCGCGTGCTGGGCAAGAAGCTTGGCCTGCTGGAGAAGCCGCGCTGGCAGCGGTCCACCTACTGGTTCCGGCTGGCCGACTTCGACGAGTCGATCCTCTTCCGCCTGATCGACGAGATGAGGCGGACCTACCCGCAGGTGGCCGCCCAGGTCGCGTACGACTCGTACTACGTGACCCACCACTTCATGGGCCGCGGAAACTGGATCTGGCTGATCCCGATCACCGACGACAGCGGGCGCAAGCTCATCAGCATCGGCATCACCTACCGCCCCGACGTGTATCCGACCACCATCCGCACGATGGAGGAGTTCCTCGACAACGTCGGCCGCGAGCACCCGGTGGTGGCCGACTTCGTCCGCTCCGGCACCGTGGTCGACACCAACAAATACCTCAACTACATGTACTACACGTCGCGGCACTACTCGACGGACGGCTGGTTCATCGTCGGAGACGCGGCCAACGCGGTCGACCCGCTGTACTCGACCGGCATCCTCTTGCAGACGACGGAGATCATGCAGATCGCCGAGATGATCCGCCGCGACCGGCGCGGCGAGCTCGACGGCGCCACCGTCGACGCGTTCGACGGGTTGTACAGCGCGCTCTTTCACCGCGCGCAGAACCTGGTCGGCGGCTTCTACGACGTCATGCACGACCCGTATCAGAGCCACCTGCGGATGCACTGGACGACCGCCATCTACTTCTACGTCGTCCTGCCCTGGTTCATGTCGAACTATCACACCGACCCGGCGGGGGCGAAGCTGTTCCGCCGGATGATCGAGGACTCGGTCGCCGACGACGAGGCCACCTTCGGCCTCTTCGCCGACGCGTCGCGCGCCGCCGGCGAGGTGACCCCCGACGACCTGGTCAACTTCTACGACCGGACCATCAACTACCGCCTGTTCACTCCGCGCGAGAGCGACCTGCCGCTCCACCTGGGCCGCTACGCGCTGCTCACCGCCCAGATCCGCCTCCACGCCCTCCGCGACGCGCGCGGCAAGGGTCTGCGCGTGCAGCTGCCGCTCCTCGCCCGTGACGTCGTGCGCAGCGCCCTGCTCAGGACCGCGCTGCGGCGCTCATCGCTGCGCGCGAGCCGCGTGTTCCACCGCCTGATGAAGGCGCCGCCGCCCGCGGCGCACGAGCTCAACCCGGGGCTCCGCCCGATGATGGACGGATCGCTGCCCGCGCGCGCGTGCGGGCCGGGGCCCGAGAGTCCGGCACCGGCGGTCGAGCCGGCTCACCGCCCGACCAACGGGAAGACCGGGGCGAGCGCGCACGTCGCGCCCGAGAGCGTCGCGTGAAGCCGCGCACGATCGCGAAGCTCCTGCGGACCGGGCAGGTGCCGGTCCTGCTCCGCCTGGAGCTCCTCGTCAGGCCGCTCTACCGGGCCTCCTTCGTCGCCTCGGCCGCGTCGTCCGGCGTCCTCGCCCTGCTCGCCGGCGGTCCGGTCCCGTTCGATCGCATCGCCCTGCACCTCGGCACCGCGCCCGACGATCACGAGATGCTGCGCGGCTGGCTCGAGCTGGGCGTGCGGCTCAAGGAGCTGGGGCGCGACCACGGCGGCTACCGGCTGCGCGGGTGGTGGTCGCGCAAGCTGGCCCAGCCGCGCCACGACGTGGCCGCCGCCGCGCTCGAGGAGGTGGTCCGCTACCACCAGGACGTGCTCGCCGCGGCTCCGCCGGTGACCGGCCGCAAGCGCTTCTCGCTGGCCGATCAGGACGGCGAGCTGGTCGCGCGCGCGACCCGCATCCTCGAACCGTTCGTGCAGGAGGCGGTCGACCTCGTCCTGCCGCGCGGCGGCTCGCTGCGCTGGCTCGAGGTCGGCTGCGGCGAGGCGGCCCACGTGCGCCACGCCTGCGCGCGCAACCCGGACCTCCAGGTGACCGCGATCGACCTCCAGCCGCAGGTCGCCGAGATCGCCGCGCGCAACGTCGAGCGGTGGGGTCTGGCCGCCCGCGTGGCGGTCCGCGCCGGCGACGTGCGCACCGAACCGCTCGAGCCCGGCTTCGACGTCATCACTCTCCACAACCTCATCTACTACTTCCCGCTGCGCGAGCGGGTGGCGCTCCTCGAGCGGCTGCGCGCGCTCCTGGCGCCGGGCGGGCGGCTGCTCATCACCAGCGGGTGTCGCGGCGGCAACCTCGGGCTCGAGGTCATCAACCTGTGGTTCGCCGCGTCCGACGCCGGCGGGCCGCTGCCGGATCCGGCCGATCTGCGCGCCCAGCTCCTCGCGGCCGGCTTTGCCGGCGTCGAGCTCCACAACCTCAAGCCGGGCGACGCGTACTACGCGTTCATCGGACACAACCGCGCGGCCGACGTGCGCGTCGGGCGACCCGCTCCGGCTCCCCGCCCTGGCGAGGTGAGATCATGGTGACCACACGCGAGCCGCTGCCTCAGGGCGGCGCCGCGGACGCTCCGACCATCGTTCCTCTGGCCGGCGCCGCGTCGCTCTCCACGGCCGAGCTGGGCGGCAAGGCGCGCCAGCTCGCGATCCTGACCGGCGCCGGCTTCCCGGTGCCGAGCGGGTTCTGCATCACCACCGCCGCCTTCCGCGCGTTTCTCGACGAGAGCGGCGCCGGGGCCCGGCTGGCCGGCGTCCAGGCCGGCGGACGCGAGGCGTTCGAGCGCGCGCGCGCGATCGTGCAGGCGGCGCCCTTCCCGGCGTGGATGGTGGACGAGCTCCGCCGCGCCTGCCAGTCGCTCGGGGGTGGGCGCGTCGCGGTGCGCTCCTCCGCGGTCGACGAGGACTCGGACGCGCGCTCGTTCGCCGGCCAGCACGACACGGTCCTCAACGTGGAGGGCTTCGACGGCATCCTGGAGGCGGTCCGCGCCTGCTGGTCATCGCTGTGGTCGGATCGCGCCTGGACCTATCGCGACGTGGAGCGGGGCGGCTCGACGATGGCGATCGCGGTGATCGTCCAGCAGATGGTCGCGGCGGAGAGCGCGGGCGTCCTGTTCACGACCGATCCGATCGTCGACCGGCCGGACCACCTCGTCCTCGAGGCCTGCTGGGGCCTCGGCGAGGGGCTGGTGGCCGGCCGGGTCGCCACCGACTCGTTCGTCATCGACACGCGCGCGGAGCGCGTGGTCGATCGTCAGATCCGCTACAAGATCACCGAGACCGCCGGCAATCCGGGCGGCGGCGTGTCGCTGGTCAAGGTCCCGCACGAGCGGCGCGATGCGCCGGTCCTGAGCGACGAGCGCGCGCTCGAGCTGGCCCGCATGGCCATGCGCATCCGGCACCACCACGGCGCCGACCAGGACATCGAGTGGGCGTTCGCGGGCGGGCGCTTCCACATCCTCCAGAGCCGGCCGATCACGACCCGACCGTCGCGCCAGGAGCCGATCGACCCGCGCGGAACCGGGCACGGGCTCGTCACCGACGGTGTCATCTGGTCGCGCATGGACATCGGCGAGATCTTCACCGGGATCCTCACGCCGCTCGGCCTGTCGTTCGCCCGCTACTACCAGTACAACGTGCACAGCGACTGCGCGCGCAGCCTGGGCATCCATCACGTGGGCAACCCGGTCGAGTACATGGGCTACGTGCAGGGCCACGTGTACCTCAACGTGTCCTACGGCGCGGCGATGCTGGCCCAGTGCCCGCCCACGCGCGACCAGAGCCAGTTCACGGTCCGCTTCTCGAGCGAGGAGGTGGATCTCACCGGGTACCAGAACCCGTACGGGGCGGTCCTGTCGGGCGCCCGGCCGCGGCGGGCGACGCTCTACTGGCTGACCTACATGGCGACCGAGCTGGCGACCTTCAAGGCGCGGGCCCGGCGCATGGTCGACTCGCGCTTCCGCGAGTACGAGCGCGCGCGCGGCCTCGACCTCGGCTCGATGTCGCTGGCGGAGCTCGACCGCGAGATGCAGCGCGGGCTCGAGTACTTCCGGCGGATGCACTACGGCTACATGCCGTACTACATCAACGCGTTCGCCTTCTACGGCATCCTCGAGCAGGTCTGCCGCAACGACCTGGGCGAGGAGGGGCTGTCGCTGCAGAACCGGCTCAAGGCGGACATGTCCAACCTCCGCACCGTGGAGGGTGCGCGCGAGGTCTGGCGCCTCTCGCAGGCGGTGAACGACAGCGCTCGCGTCCGCGCCATCGTGGCCCACACCGCGCCGGACGAGACCGCGGCCGCGCTGCTGGCCGATCCGGACGGCCGCCGCTTCTGGACCGATCACATGGAGCCGTTCTTCCGGGTCAACGGCGTTCGCGGCCGCCAGGAGATGGAGCTGTCGCGGCCGCGCTGGATCGACGACCCGGCCTACGTGTTCCAGATGGCGCGCAACTACATCGTGAACGACTTCGCGATCGACGACGTCATCGAGCGCGGCCGCGAGCACCGTCACGTCGATACCCGGGCGATCCTGCGCAAGCTGCCGCTCCGCCAGCGCGCGATGATCCGCGCCATCATCAGGATGTACTCGGTGATGAGCGATCTGCGCGAGACCGTGCGCATGAGCATGATCACGTCGGTGTGGATGATCCGCCGCCTGGTCTACGAGCTGGCCCGCCGCCTGGTCGAGCGCGGCCTGCTCCGCTCGGTCGACGAGGTCATCTACCTCGACTTCCACGACCTGCTCGACCTGGTCGCCGAGCGCCGCGGCGCGCGCGAGCTGTTCACGCGCGCCGGGATCGAGGCGAACCGGCAGACGCACCTGCACAACCTGCGCGTGCCGGACCCGCCGCTCACCTTCATCGGGCTCTACGATCCGGGCTCGCGCGTGGTCCAGGACGCGGGCGCGGAGGTCATCCACGGCCTGGGCACCAGCCCGGGCCGGGTCGTCGGCAGGGCGCGGGTCATCCACGACCTGGTCCACCAGGCCGACGAGTTCGAGCCGAACGAGATCATCGTGACCAGCTTCACCGACGCGTCGTGGACGCCGCTCTTCGCCATCGCCGCCGGGGTGGTCACCGACATCGGCTCGATGCTGTCCCACAGCTCGATCGTCTCGCGCGAGTTCAACATCCCGTCGGTGGTCAACACCAAGGTCGCGACCCAGGCGATCCGGACCGGCGACACCCTGGTCGTGGACGGCGATCGCGGCAGCATCCACATCCAGCGCGCCTGATCCGGCCGCATCGGCCGCCAACCCGGAGACTCACGTGCCCAT
>Ga0126377_10001040_pt1 | contig 17769 bp, 16 predicted proteins | sample PanSoiMetPlot_22_FD_92647 | JGI IMG/M metagenome (GOLD analysis project Ga0126377, IMG submission 92647) | Tropical forest soil microbial communities from Panama - MetaG Plot_22 | ecosystem: Environmental > Terrestrial > Soil > Tropical forest > Bulk soil | place: Panama | collected 2016-02-17 | reverse complement strand
TCCCCCGAGGCTGATCCCGTAGAATTTCGCGATGCTCTCTCGTCAGACACTTGTTCTGTGCATGGCCCTCGCGGCCGCGTCGTCTTGCACGCGCACACAGCAGCCGACGGGCGGAACGATTCCACGGACACCCGACGGCAAACCAAACCTTCAGGGCGTATGGCAGGTGCGGAACAACGCCGCGTACGGCCTCGAGGATCACGTCGCGCGCGATCGCATGCCGGCGGGGCGCAGCGTGGTCGACGGCGGGACGATCCCGTATCAGGGCCATGCCGCCAAGAAGCGGCTCGAGCTCGCGGCCAACCAGCCCGCCAACGATCCGCTCGAGAAGTGCTACATGCCGGGTGTTCCCCGCATCATGTATCTCGACTTCCCCTTCCAGATCTTCCAGACACCGGACCACATCGCGATCACGTTCGAATGGTCGCAGGTCCACCGCACCATCTACACCAACGGAGTACCGGGCCCCCAGGGGATCGACTTCTGGATGGGCGATTCACGTGGACGATGGGAAGGCGACACGCTCGTCGTCGACGTGAAAGATCAGAACGACAAGACGTGGCTCGACACGACCGGCACGTTCCACAGCGACCAGATCCACGTCGTCGAGCGATACACGATGAAGGACGCGAACACGATTCAGTACGAGGCGACGATCGAGGACCCGGCGGTCTTCATCCGGCCCTGGAAGATCTCGATGCCGATCTATCGCCATCTCGATCGCGATCGCATCTTCGAATATCAGTGCCAGGCGGAGCACGAGGAAGCGAGCGGCGACTTCGAGCGGGACCCGCGCACGTGGTATCCGGGTCCGTCGGCTCCACCCGTGAAAGTTCCCACGGAGTGGGCCTCGATGAGCGCGCCGCCGATGTTTCCTCGCCCGGCGGCGAAACCGTCCGAGAAAGCCGAACCGCCCAAGCCGATTCGTCGCATGGCCGACGGCAAGCCTGACTTCCAGGGCTACTTCATGGCCGACGGCGGCGGCGGCAACTATGGACTCGGCAAGCATGACGTCGACTTCCTCACGCCGGGAGGACGCGGCATCATCGTCGATCCTCCTGACGGCGTGCTGCCCGCTCAACCCTGGGCCAAGGCTGAAATGGAGAACCGCAAGCGGCCCGAGCGCGGGTACGACGACCCGACCGCGCACTGCTTCGTTGCCGGCGTGCCGCGATCGATGTATATCCCGTCGCCGCTGCAGATCCTGCAGCCACCGGGCTACCTCGTAGTGCTGCACGAGCGCATGTCGTGGCGCGCGATCCCGCTCGACGGCCGAGCGCATCTACCCGACACGATGCGCCTCTGGCAAGGGGACTCTATCGGCAACTGGGATGGCGATACGCTGATCGTCGAGACGACGAATCTGAATGGGAAGGCGTGGCTGAACGAGGTGGGGGAAATGGTGAGCCACGCCGAGCGGGTCGTCGAGCGCTTCATGCCGATCGACGGAGATACGATTCGCTATCAGGCCACCGTCAGCGATCCCGTCGTGTATACGCGGCCGTGGACGATCGCCTTCGATCTGAATCGGCAGAAGGACGAGCTGCTCGAGGTCGCCTGTCACGAAGACGATCAGGATCTGCAGCATCTGAAAGAAATCAGGGACGCGGCACGCAGGAAGAGGCAAGGTTCTTAGCCGGAGGGCACTCATGAGGGGAATCGCGGTCGCGGGGGTCGTCGCGCTGCTCGTAGGACTGGCTGGAGGGACGGCCGTCGCGCACCACTCCTTTTCAGCCGAGTACGACGCGAACAGACCGGTCAAGCTGACCGGCAAGGTCATCGAGATGCGGTGGACGAACCCCCATGCCTGGATTCACATCGCCGTGAAGGGAAAGGACGGCAAGGTGGTCAATTGGGCATGCGAAACCGGTGGAGCCAACGCGCTTTATCGACGAGGCTGGCGGAAAGAGGACCTCGTCGCCGGGACGCAGCTCGTTGTCGACGGATACCAGGCGCGCAATGGCACACCGACCGCCAACGCCACGAGCATCACCTTCACGAACGGCCGCAAGCTCTTCGCGGGGTCGTCGCAGGGGGCAACGACGAGCGGGAAGTAGACGCACGTAGTGTCCGGCTTCCGCCTTCGCTGAAGCTACGGCGGACCACCGTAGCCTTGGCGTAGGTGGTTTGCCGGACCCTCTTTCTGACTAAGAATTAATCAAGAGTTCAGATGCGCGCCGGGAAGTGGTCAGCTATGTTGAGGTGCTGACCCAGCAGCCCATGTTCAGGTCCGGCTCAGGCCGGACAGGGAAAGGTGAGCGATGCGAACGACTGGTTGGATGTTTTCTTTCGTAGTCACGCTCGGTATCGGATCGCTGCTCGTGACGAGCGCCTGTCAGAGCCAGCAAGCCGCGTCGGCGCCGGCGCCTGCTGTGGCTCCTCCGGAGTACACGCCGACTGCGACCATCAAGGACATCATGCAGTCGGTCGTCGATCCCAACGCCGACGTCGTCTGGTTGGCGGTGACGACGGTGCAAAGCGCCAAGGGCACGGTGGACACTGCGCCCAAGACGGACGAGGAATGGACCAAGGTGCGCCATGGCGCGATCGCGCTTACCGAGGCGGCGAATCTGCTGATCGTTCCGGGTCGTCACGTCGCGCGGCCTGGTGAAAAGTCCGAAACGCCGGGCGTCGAGCTCGAACCATCGGAAATGGAAGCGCTGATCAACAAGGACATCCCCGCGTTCCGCATGCGCGCGAAGGCGCTTCACGAAGCCGGGCTCGCGGCGTTGCAGGCGGTCGATGCCAAGGATGCCCAGAAGGTGTTCGAAGTTGGTGAGCAGATCGAACAGGCGTGTGAGAACTGCCACAAGCAGTATTGGTATCCGAACGAGAAGATTCCTCCGGTGCCAGGCGAGATCGCCGAGACCGGTGCGAAGTCGGGCGCTGCCAACCCTGCCAAGCCAGCGAAGTAGATAAGTATCGAGAGGTCCGGGTGCTCAGAGGAAGATCGATAGTCGCCCTGACGTCGGTCATGTGGCTCGGTGCCCTGACGACGCAGTGCGGGTCTTCCTCTCCCGCACCGCCCGCCAAGCCTGCCGCTCCGTCACTTGAATCCGCCCTGACTCCGACGCTTACGGTCAAGGAATTGATGGAGCACATCATCGATCCGACGGCCGACTGGGTCTTCGACGCAGCCGTGGTCGATGTCACCGCGAAAGGGATCGTGGAAACCAAGCCGCTCAGCGACGACGATTGGCTGAAGGTCGAACGGGGTGGGTTGCTCCTCGCCGAAGCGACGAACCTGCTCAAGATGCCGCGCAAGATGGCGCCTCCGCCGGACAAGGCGGAAGAGAACCAGCCGCACAGGGGAGGTTCGGAGCCGGAGCTTCGTCCTGAACAGATTCAAGCCAAGGTCGACCAAGACCGCGCCCTCTGGAACAAGTACGCCGACGGTCTGCGAGAAGCGGCGATGAGCTCGGTGAAAGTGGCGCGCGCGCGCGACGCCGAGGCGCTCTTCGATGTCGGCAGCCAGATCGACAAAGCGTGCGAGAACTGCCACCTGGAGTACTGGTATCCAGGAGACAAGAAGGCCGTTCTCGAGGATCAGAACAAGAGGGTCACATATGACCCCCCGAAAAAGCCCGAGCCCACCAAGAAAAAGTAGTATCGAGGCTTTCCCTTAGAAGATTTTTCGCGGAAACGGCATCGGCCACATGGGCGTATTCGCTGGTACGGACGTCTAAGCCCGAAACAGCGCCGCAGCCGCGTTTGCCGGTCGCCCAAAAAGTCCGGTATCCTGTTAAGCCCACTGGATTTTTGGGCTGTCACGTCATCACGCAGACCGCGTGCGGGTCGAGGTCATCAGTGATCAATTGCCGTGATTATGATCGCTCTTCCATATCAATTCTGATTCGAGTCACCGGAGCGGAGGAATGAATTCGAAAGCCCTGGTTCTCGGATGCGTCGCGACCACAGCCCTCGTGTGGGCCGTTCAGGCTCAAACTGGCCAGTCGCAAGCCCCAGTCGCGTCGCAGCCACGCCAAGAACAATCGCGTCAAACGCAACCGGCACCACGCGCGCCTCAAGCGGTCGCGCCGGTGCGTGCGAGTACCGTCACGACGCCTGCCGCACCGGCAGTCAGCGTCGAGGAACAGCGCGCGTTTCTCAACCAGTACTGTTCGGCGTGCCACAGCGAGAAGATGAAGGCGGCCGGTCAGGACTCGGCGCGCCGCATGACGATCGATGCACTCGACCCCGCCAATGTGGAGAAGGATCGCGAGCGGTGGGAGCTGATCGTCCGCAAGACCCGCGCGGGCCAGATGCCGCCGCTCGGCATGAAGCGGCCGGATCCGGCGAAGTTCGACGCGATGATCACGTCGTTCGAGACCGCCCTTGATGCGACCGCCAAGCCGTTCACGCCGCCGCCCGGCCTGCATCGCCTCAACCGCACCGAGTACGCGAACGTCGTTCACGATCTGCTGAATCTGGAAATCGATCCGGGTAAGTACCTGCCATCGGACGACTCGACCTCGGGATTCGACAACATCGCCGGCGCGCTCGGGATCTCGTCGACGCTGGTCGAAGCGTACGTGTCGGCCGCACAGAAGATCAGCCGTCTTGCAATGGGGTATCCGCAAGAACCGACGCTGGTCGTGTACCGCACGCGCGAGGACACGTCGCAGGACTATCACATCGAAGGCATGCCCTTCGGAACGCGCGGCGGCATGCTCGTGCCGCACAACTTCCCGTCGGACGGCGAATACAGCCTGACGATCACACCGATCTTCGGCGACAACATGTCGCCCACCGGCTTCGGCTCGGTTCCCTGCGAACGGCTGTCGCTCGTGCTCGACAGCTCGGAGCTCGCCCTGATCAACTGGCAGGGTGGTGGACGCAACACGCCCGCGGCCAATTGTGGTGGCCGTGCCGGCGCCGCGCAACCAGCGGCGCGCCCGGTCGGACAAGCCGGCCCAGAAGCCTTTTTCGGCGGACGCGGTGGAACCCCGATGCGCGTGCGCTTCAAGACCACCGCGGGCACGCACATGATCGGCGCGACGTTCCTCGCGACCAACTTCGCGCCGCTCCTCGATCTCGACAAACACTTCATGCGCGACACGGTCCAGACCGGACCGACGCCGGGCTACACCTTCTTCCCCCATGTCGGCACGATGCGCATCGAGGGGCCATACGAGGCGACGCCGGCGAAGGACTCGCCGAGCCGCCGCAAGATCTTCATCTGCACGCCGAAGACCGCAGCGGAAGAACTCCCGTGTGCACGCCGCATCGTCACGAACCTGGCCACGAATGGCTACCGGCGTCCTGCGTCGACGGCTGACGTCGATCTCCTGATGGAGTTCTACAAGTTCGGTAAAGAGGAGAAGGGCTTCGAGACCGGCATCGAAATGGTGCTGGCGCGCATCCTCGCGTCGCCGCAGTTCATCTACCGAATCGAGGAAGAGCCGGTCACCGTGCGTGCGGGTCAGCCCTATCGCATCAGCGACGTCGATCTGGCGTCGCGGCTGTCGTTCTTCCTGTGGAGTACGTCGCCGGACCCCGAGCTGCTCAAAGTGGCGGCATCGGGCCGTTTGAAGGATCCGGTGGTGCTCGAGCAGCAGGTGCGGCGCATGCTGAAGGACCCGAGAGCGGAAGCGCTTGCGGTGAACTTCGCAGGGCAGTGGCTCAATCTGCGCGGGCTCGATGCGACGAGTCCGCTGCCGCTGATTTATCCCGACTTCGACGATCCGCTGCGCCAGGCGATGAGGCGCGAAGTAGAGCTGCTCTTCGACGCGATCGTGCGTGAGGATCGCTCGGTGATGGATCTGCTCAACGCCGACTACACGTTCGTGAACGAGCGGCTCGCGAAGCACTACGGCATTCCGAACATCTACGGCAGCCAGTTCCGCCGCGTCACGCTCGGGCCCGGCATGGAAGCGCGCGATGGCCTGCTCGGCAAGGGCGCGTTCCTCGCCACGACGTCGAAGCCCGAACGGACTTCGCCGGTCACTCGCGGCAAATGGGTGATGGGCAATCTGCTCGGGATGCCGCCACCGTCACCGCCCGCAAACGTGCCGCCGCTCCCGCCGCGGGCCGCCGACCCGAACGCGAAGGAACCGACGATGCGCCACAAGATGGAAACGCATCGCGTGCGTCCCGACTGCGTGCAGTGCCATCGGCTGATGGATCCAATCGGGTTCGCGCTCGAGAATTTCGACGGGATCGGCCTGTGGCGTACGGAGGACGAGAGTCAGCCGATCGATACGAACACACAGGTGTTCGACAACACCAAGGTGACGAACCCGGTCGAACTCCGGAACTGGCTGACCACGAACTACAGCCATCAGTTCGTCAGAGTGGCGTCGGAGAAGCTCTTCACCTACGCGATGGGCCGTGGTGTCGAATATCGCGACATGCCGCTCGTGCGCTCGATCGCACGCGACGCCGACAAGAACAACGACCGCTTCTCGACGCTCGTGCTCGGCATCGTGAAGAGCCGGCCATTCCAGATGAATACGAAGGGGGACGTCGCGACCAATACTGCGCGGGCCTCCTCGACGTCGGATAAATCGGGAGTCAACTAATCATGTCGTTCATAACGAAAAGGCACATTCCTCGCAGAACATTCCTTCGGGGCGCAGGCGTCACGCTCGCACTGCCGCTGATCGACGCGATGCTCCCCGCAGGTACTGCGCTGGCGCAGACGGTGGCAGCAGAGCCGAAGCAGCGATTCGTCGGGATCTTCTTCCCGCACGGCATGGGACCCGGGCATTGGGAACCGGCGGAGGAAGGCCCGCTCCCGGCGAAGCTTCCTTACATTCTCGAGTCGCTCGATGGGCTCCGCGACCAGACCGTCGTCCTGAACGGACTGTGGTCGCAATCGGCTGAACCGCCCGAGGGCACGACCGGATCCGACCACTGGGTTGCTGCGGCGTATCTGACCGGCATCAAGCCGCGCAAGACCGCCGGCGCCGATGCCACGACCGGCAGCGCGACGATCGATCAGCTGATCGCGCAGAGGATCGGGCAGGACACGCTGCTGCCGTCGCTTCAGCTCGCGGTGGAAGATCCCAATTCGAGCTCGAGCAACTGCGGAGAAGGGTATAGCTGCTCGTACACAAACTCGATCTCGTGGATCGAGCTGCCGACGCCGGAAAACGAAAAGGTGCAGCGTACGAGCCCGCTGCCGATGGAGCTCAACCCGCAGACGGTGTTCGAACGGCTGTTCGGCGACGGCTCCACCCCCGAGCTGCGCGCGCAGCGCATGAAGCAAAGCAGCAGCATCCTCGACTCGGTCACGACCGAGCTCGCAGGCCTGCGCAAGCAGTTGGGTGCGACCGATGTTCAGACCGTCAACCAGTACACCGACGAGATCCGCACGATCGAACGTCGCATCCAGATGGCCGCGAAGAACTCGAACAGCGTGCCTGAGATCGATCTGCCGCCGGGGATCCCGGAGCAGTTCGACGAGCATATCCGCCTGCACTGGAAGCTCGTGGCGCTGGCGTTCAAGGCCGACATCACCCGCGTGGTGACGCTGCTCGGCGCGCGCGACCTGACGAGCCGTGTGTATCAGTTCCCGAAGAGCCCGCTGTACCCGGACGGCGGATCGAGCGTCAGCTTCCATGGCGGCTCGCATCATCAGGACGACCCGGTGCAGATTCGCCGCTACGCGACGCTGAACCGCTATCACGTGTCGACGATGGCGTATCTGGCGGAGGAGCTGAAGGGAATCCCCGACGGCGACAAGACGCTGCTCGATCGTTCGCTGATCATGTACGGCACGAACATGGGCAACTCGAATCAGCATCAGCACTACGACGTGCCGCACATCCTGGTCGGCGGAGCGAACGGACAGCTGAAAGGCAATCGACATCTCAAGTACGAACGGAAGAGCACGCCCACGGGCAATCTCCTCGTCAGCGTGCTGAACATGTACGGCGTCGACAAGAGCAAGCAGGGGGACAGCACGGGCCCGCTTGCCAAACTGGTGTAGGTGGTGGAGATGCGTACGACGCGTGCGCTCGCATGTGCTGCGGTCCTGTGGGTGCTCATCGCCGGCATTACGGCGGGAGCGGGCAAGAGCGATGTGGCCGATGCCGCTCAAAAAGGTGACCGCGCGGCTGTCCAGAAGCTCATTCAGCAGAAGATCGATGTGAATGCGCCTCAGGTCGATGGCGCGACCGCGCTGCATTGGGCGGTGTACAAGCAGGACGGCGAGATGGTGGACATGCTCGTTCGCGCCGGCGCGAACGTGAAGGCCGCCAATCGAACCGGCGTCACGCCGCTCGAGATGGCGGCGATCTACGGTCATGCCGCAATCATCGACAAGTTGATCAAGGCGGGAGCCGACGCAAAACAGAAGGGGCCCAACGGCGAGACGATGGTGATGTTCGCCGCGCGGAGCGGCAACCCGCAGTCGATCAAGGTGCTGCTCGAGGCGGGCGCCGACGTCAACGCGCGTGAAACCGTCCGTGGCACCACGGCGCTGATGTGGGCTGTCGAGCAGAAGCACGCCGACGCGGTGAAGACGCTGCTCGCAGCTGGCGCCGATCCTGAGGCAAAGTCCGGCGGCGCCGGGCTGCCGCGCAACTACATGGCGAACCGCGTGAATCAGCGTGCGGTGCAGCTGGCCCAGGATCGTCGGCGGCGCGCGGCGGCAGCCGGCATCACATACGAAGAGCAGCTCACGCGCGATCAGAAGGCCGGCGTCGAGATCGGCGGACAACGCGGCCTCGCGCAGGCCCTTGGCGCTGACGGCAACCCACTGTCTCAGCAGGGTGGCCGCCAGGGGGCAGCTGGGAACACAGCGACGGCGCAAGGAAATGCGCAGGCGCCTGCGCCTGCGCCGGCCGCGCAACAGCCGGCCGTTCAGGAGACGCCGCAGCAACCTGCGGCTCAGGCCGGCCGTGGGCGTGGACGCGGCGGTCGCGGCGGGGGCCAGGCCCAGGCGCAGGGTCAAGGCCAGGCGAACGCGGCTGACGACACGGACGATACCGAGGTTGTCTTCGCGGGCCTCGTCGGCACTGGCGGCGGCGGTCTGACGCCGCTGATCTTCGCGGCGCGCGAAGGCGATCTGGAGTCGGCCAAGGCGCTGCTCGACGCGGGAGCGAACATCAATCATCAGAGCGAATACGGCTGGACGCCGCTGCTGACGGCGGTCAACAACCGCAACTACCAGGTTGCGTCGTACCTGCTGCAGAAGGGCGCCGATCCGAATATCGCGAACAAGGGCGGATGGACGCCGCTGTATCTGGCGACCGACAACCGCAACATCGAGGGCGGCGATTATCCGGTGCCGAAGCCGGATATGGATCACCTCGAGATCATCAAGCAGCTCCTCGACAAGGGCGCGAATCCCAACGCCCGGGTCAAGGACAACACCCTGACGCGCACCATCTTCACGATGCAGTGGTTCTTCGAAGACGGTGCGACCGCGTTCGTGCGCGCGTCGCAGTCGAGCGATACCGATCTGATGAAGCTGCTGCTGAAGTACAAGGCCGACCCGAAGATCGCAACGGCAAATGGCGACACGGCACTCACCGCGTGCGCCGGGATCGGCTGGGTCGAGGGCGTCACCTACGAGCGATCGGCGAAGGAGAACTTCGACGCCATCAAGCTGCTCGTCGACGACCTCGGCATGGATCCGAATCAAGGCAACAACGAAGGGCGCACGCCGTTGATGGGCGCGGCGATGAAAGGGCGCAACGACGTCGTCCAGTTCCTCGTCGACCGAGGTGCAAAACTCGAGACCCACGATAAGGGCAATCGCGACACCGACAAGGTGTCATCGGCGGCGGCGGGGCACACCTGGCAAGCGGTCGATTACGCGGAAGGCCTCGTGCGTGTGGGCGTGCAGTCTGCGGTCGTGAGACCGGAGACATCCAAGCTCATTCGCAAGCTCATGGCTGACCGCGGACTGCCCGTGCCGCCAGCGGATCGCACGATTCTCTCGGTGTGCGTGGTCGCGCTCTGCCAGGGCGACGGCGGGCAGTAGTTAGTCGTAGTGTCCGGCTTTAGCCGGACCTGCGCCTGAAGGAATCGGGAATCAGGGCTGTCCCAGGGACAAGGAATCAGCCCTGTTTCTTCTCTCTCTTGTCGACGACGACTTCGCCCCCTTTGAGCACGACCTTCGCCGTCATCAGATTCCAGTACCCCTCTAACGGGTTCCCCGACAGCAACACGATGTCGGCAAATTTGCCGGCTTCGAGCGTCCCGAGGTCCTTGCTCATATCGATCCAGGCGGCGGAGTTCGGACCCATCATCTTGATCAGATCGAGCGGCGAGAACATCAGGTTGAGCACGCGCAGCTCCTGCGAGAGCCCCTTGAGAGGGAGGTAGTTCGTGTCGGTCGCGTAGCCGTACACCACGCCTCCGTCCCAGAGCGTGCGTGCGTTGACCGGCTTGTAACCCGCCTCGCGGCCGCGGCCTTCGCCATCGAGGATTGCGTCGGGCCATTTCCCGCCGTCGCGGAACGTAGGGACGTTCTCCCTGTTGAACACATCGAAGACCGGCGCGCCGAATCCGACGCACGACAGCACTTGCACGCCGGCGTCCTTCACCGCCTTTGCGTCATCAGCCGTCATCCATTGAAAGTGCGGCGTATGTACGAGCTTGGGCACGCCGGCTTTCACCGCCGCGAGCATCGCCGGCACGCTCACCGCGTGGACAGCGACGTTCACACCGGCCTTCTTGCCTTCGTCCACGGCCGCGGCGAGCGCTTCGAGCTGCCGTGGATCGGGCTTGAACGAGTTGACGTTGATCTCGCCGGTGAACGTGATGCCCATTGCGGCGAGTCTGCGGATGCCCTCCCGCGCCGTGTCGGGCGTCGCATTCGCGAGGTTGAGCGGACCGGATGGAATGATCCGAGGTCCCTTCAGCTGACCCGAGTCGATCCGCTTCTTCAGCTCGAGGACCGGTTCGGCCGCGCCACCCCCGGACAGGAGGGTCGTGTAGCCCGCCTCGAGGAATTCACGCATGCGGTCGGCGGCCTGTTCGTTCAGGTATCGCTGCGCGTCGCCCGTGATGATGTGCCGGTGCCCGTCGATGAACCCGGCGATCGCGGTCATGCCCTTCGCATCGATCACCTTGAGCCCACGCGCCGACGCGGGACCCGCGGATACGGACGCGATTCGGCCACCGCGCACCACAATCGCGCCCTGCTCGATCACGTGTCCCGTGCCGACGATGATGCGGGCGTTGGCGATGACGAGATCCTGGGCGGCAAGAGGCTGGGCCCAGACGAGGGCACAGATTCCAGGAAGGAAGATGAAGAGAGCTCTCGGAATCAGGCGCACGCTCAAGACCTGGGCGAAGACCGAGGCCGCGACAGGCGAAATGCCAGCAAACAGAGCGCAGCAGAAACGACCGTCAGGAGAAGAAACCATGGTTCTCTCGCCATGTGCGGCTCCACGAACATCCGCCACACGTGAGCGATCGTGATGAGACCGAAGATCACACCAGTCGCGACGACGTATGTCTTCATCACTCTCCCTTCACTCGATTCCGAAATTCTTCGACAGGTACCGATGGACGATGCCGAAGGCTTCGTCGGAGAGCGGGGCGCCTTCGTTGAGCATCGAGACGAGCGTCTCTTCCCATTCTTCGGGGGAGCGGCGACCGAGCTTGATGCGGTTCAAGTCGTGGCACATCGTGCACGTGTTGAGCACGATCTCCTTGCCGGGACCATCAGGGATGGGGCCGTAGTGTTCCGTCAGATAGCGCGCGAGCGTGGGGATATCGTCCTTCGAAATCTTGGCGCCCTTGTCGGCCATCGTGCCGATGTTCTTCGTCCAGGCGTCGGCATCCATTGCCTGTGTCTGGATGACACGGAGGCTGTGGCAGCTCGTCTGGCACGACGCGTTCATAATCCGTTCGCCAGGATCGGCCTCCTGAGCGGTGCCTATGCGCGCACACACGAGCGCCGACATCCATATCACCGACGACAGTACGACCACGCCTCTCCCGCGCATAGACCAATGGTACCTGAATGACGAGACGAAGAAGGACCTGCCCCGCGCTCTACGGCACGACCTCGCAGTCGCCGTAGTTCTGTGAGATGGAGGGCTCGGCGATGTATTTCCCGACCTGCATCTGCAGGTAGCCGTGCCGCGAATGGACCGCCTTCAGCTTCCCCGGTGACGCCTCCTGTGCGAAGACGGTCGTGACGTTGAGCTGACCCACCGCGTTTTCGACGAAATAAATGCTCCACCCCGAGAGCACCGCAGTCACGTAGGCTCGACCTGCGGTACCCGTGAACTCCGCGGTGCCATCTTGCACATCGATTGCCGAGATCGTGAACAGCATCTCCTGCATTTTTGTCTGCGCAACCGGCTCGCCCCCTTTCCAGGTCGCCGAAGTCGCCGCCGGAAAGCGACATTTCAACCCCTTCAAAGACGTCAACGGATTCGGCGGGTCCGCAGTCTGCGCGGCCGCGATTGCAGGCACGAGGACCAGCACGACCAGCCATGAAGCAACGATGTTGCGGCGAGCGGCAGGAGAGATCGGCATACCGCCCTATATAATCCATGCGTTCATGAAGCGCCTCGTCGTTTTTCTCTCGCTGTTGGCCGGGACGTATGTCGTCGGTGCCGCGCAAGGCTCCTCCGATGCGAGGCTGGCGCGCCTGTTTCCCGCGGCCACAGCCTTCTCCCCGAAAGAGGGCGACCCACCTCACTTCACCGCATTCGGCGCGAACAAGGCAGTGCTCGGCTACGCGTTCTACACCACCGAGATCCTTCCGCTCGAACGCGGCTACGGCGGCCCGATCGCGATGCTCATCGGCCTCGACACCACCGGTCATCTCACTGGCCTGATCGTGGTGGAACACCACGAACCGTACGGCGACTTCTCGATCGAGCGGCCCGAGTTCGCGGCGCAGTTCAAGGGCAAGGATGTGCGAGATCCGTTCAAGCTCGGTGAGGATGTCGATGCGGTATCGCGGGCGTCGATCACCATGGGGAGTGCCGTGCGCGCGGTCCGCAACAGCTCGCGACGGATGGCGCGCGCGCTGCTCACGACCCCTCCGTCGAAATGATCCCTGCGGCGCGGCATCTCCTCCTTGCGTTCATCTGTGTCGTTGCGTTCGTCGCGAACGTCGTGGCGCAAGCGCCGGCGGGCGGATTCGATTTCCCTGAGGAGGAACAGGACCAGCCGACCTGGCAGGACGATATCCGTGCACAAGCCGCGGATGTCGGCCTGGTCGTGGCCTTCTCGGCGCTGGCGTTCACCAGCTTCTTTCTCAAGAGCCGTCGTCTGAAATACGTGACGCTCGTCGCGTCGGTCATCTACATCGGGTTCTGGAAGAGCACGCTGCTCTCGATCGTCAACGTCTTCGGCTTGTTCGGCGGCAACCTGCCGATCGTCCGCTACAGTCTTGCCTGGTATCTGCTCGCGGCAATCACAGTGGTCTCGACCATTCTGTGGGGACGCATCTACTGCGGTCGCATCTGCGCCTTCGGCGCGCTGACGCAATTGATGGATCGGGTGCTACCGTCGAAGTGGCGGATCAAGGTGCCACGCGCGATCGAGGATCGGGCCGCGTGGATCAAGTACGGCATCCTCGCCGGCGTCCTCGCCTACTTCATCGTCACGCGCGATCCGCTGATCTACCCGTACGTCGAACCGTTCTGGCTGTTCGGGATTTACGGCAAGACGCCGGTGCTGTACACGATGCTCGCCCTCCTCCTGGTGGCGACCGTCTTCGTCCCAAATCTCTACTGCCGCTTCCTGTGTCCGCTCGGGGCGTTCCTTGGAATTCTGTCGAAGCTGACGGTCTTCCGCATCAAGCGCTGGTCGGAGTGCAAAACCTGCAAGATCTGCGAGAAGGCCTGCGAGTGGGGCGCGATTCGCGGGCCGCGGATCGTGATGACGGAGTGCGTGCGCTGCGACGACTGCGAACGGCTCTATGAGGACACGACGAAGTGTCCGCACCACCTGATTCTGATCCGGAAGGCCGACATCCTCGCCCGCCGCGCCGCGACGCCTGCATCACCGTAGGTCATTCGCCTTTCGACCTTCGGGGAACAGGGCTCCACCGAGCCACGTGCAGGGATACGCTGTCACCGCAATCGCAATCGGATACCAGTTGGGACCGAAGTCGCCGCGTGTGATCGTGACGATGGCTCCGGCCGTGCCTGCAATGAGACCGATGAGGCCCAGCACGGTCACATGACGCATGGGCGATCGTGGCGACAGACGCGCCGTCAGATAGCCGCCGAGGACGGTGTAGACCAGGCGGTACGACAGAGCCAGTAGATAGAGCCCGGTGCCGATCATCGGCTCGCCCCACGGAGGGTAGACCTGGAGTGTATGGAGTACTTGGTCGGTGGCGAGCGAGAGACCGGCCACGGCAAAGAACCCCGCGAGAATGGCGAGCGTGCTCCGCGTCAGGTTGCCGGGTTGGGTTGTCGCTTCGGTTGACGTGGCCATCATGTGTCTCCTCCATCTGTCAGTCGGAGCACAGACCTCGTTCTCGACATGGCCAGACCCGCCTTTCAAGGCGCGTCGGTTGGCGGCAGCCTCATGACGAGCCGGCCAGCCAGGCCCGACGAAACCAGCACGTCGTTCTTCTCCGTCACGATCACGCCTTCGACCCCAGGCAGCCGCTCGATCAGTGCCATGCCCTTGTCAGGACCAACGAGGAACACGCCGGTCGACAGCCCATCGGCCAGCGTCGACCGCGTCGCAACGATCGTCACGCTGCGCGTTCCGCGAGCGGGCTCACCCAGATCGGGATCGATGATGTGGTGATACCGGCGCCCGTCCTTCATGAAGAAGCGTTCGTAGTCGCCCGAAGTACTGAGCGCGCCGTCTGTCAGATCGAGCGCGGCGAAACTGCGATCGGCGGGGCCGCGCGGATCGCGAATCCCGAGACGCCACGGCCGATTACCGCGACTGCCCGAGACGTACGTGTCGCCGCCGGATTGCACGATGAAATCGTGCAGACCGCGTTCCCGGAGAATCGCGACCCCGCGATCCACCGCGTACCCTTTCCCGATCCCGCCGAGGTGCGCGCGCATGCCCTTCATAGTCAGGAACGCCGTGCCTTTGCCTTCGTCGACAACGAGCTTCTTGTAGTCGATGAGATGAAGCTGGGCCTCGACATCGGCGCGGGAGGGAATCGTTCCGTCGAGATCCTGATCGAACTTCCAGAGCCGGGAGAGCGCACCGAACGTGACGTCGAACTTGCCGGCGGTCCATTCACTGATCCGCCTGGCGTCGAGGAGTATCTGGCGGGTCTCGCGGCTCACCGGCACGGGGGCAATCCCGGCGTTCGTGTTCAAACGCACGATGTCGCTGCCCTCGCGCCACACGCTCATCATCGCGTCGAGGCGATCGAACTCCGCGAAGACGGCCTCGAACGCCGCGGTCGCGTTCTCCTCATCTGCGGTCCACGCCGTCAGATGGAGCTCCGACCCCATACTCACGCGCGAACGTTCGACAATGGCGGGGGCCGGGGTGGTCTCGGTCCTCTCGAACCGGCCCGAGCCGCAGCCTGCGACAACAGCTGCGAGAAGGAATGCAGCGACGAGGCGAGGGCTCAATCTCTTCCGCGAAACCGACTCGGTTCGGTTAGTGAAGGAATCTGAGCGCCGCGATGACACCGGCGAGTCCGATCAGGCGGAACAAATGGGCCTGCACCATCTGTTTTCTCCTCTAGCAACAGAGACACCGGGAGGGCCCGTGCCCTTCGGCGAGCACGCGGCCGTCAGCGCCCGCGAGTGTGATGCCGAGTGCACGGCCGTCTTCGAGCCTCAGGACCAGCGAGGCTCCGACAAAGGGAGCGAAATCGAACGCGCCGCCGGCGTCGACCGAGCCTTCGATCCGATGCACCCCGGGGATCGGCAGACCAGAGACATCGTGCATTCCCTGATATCTCGAGATTCGGTAGCGCACCTGCCGAAGGACATCGCCTTGCGCGCTCAAATCCCCCACGCCGGAATACTCTTCGACGAGTTTCATCATGGCTGTGTCTGCTCAGATCCTCCCACAAGTCAGGCGCGGGGGCGATCACGAAACGTCGCGCGGGCGTGAAGCCCGCGCTTTACGACCGGCCACCATCACACCCGTGGCGCCCGCGTAGAGCGGAGGCTTTAGCCTCCGCGATCATGAAACGTCCAACAGGACTTTGAGAACAGGCTTCGTCTGCGCCCGGGCCAGGGCGTCGATCCCGCGAGACAGCGGGAAGCGATCGCTGATGAGCGGTTGGACGTTTACCTCGCCCTTCTCCAGCGCCGCGAGCGCCCGATCGAACGGACCGCAGCGCGAGCCGACGAGTGTCACCTCGTCGATCACGAACGGCGCCCACGCCATCGTTTGTACTCCAGCAACCGTCGTTTTCAGCACGATCGTGCCGCGCGGCCGCACGAGCTTGAGCGCGGTGGGGAGGCCGGTCTCCGATCCGGTGCAGTCGACGACGATGTCGGCGGCGTGCTCGTCGATCGGATCCGACACGCGAGCCGCATCGATGCCCATCGAGAGCAGCAGCGCCAGCTTCTCCTCATGCTTGCCGACGACCAACACACGGCGTGAGATCCGCGCCAGCACTTGAGCACATAAGTTGCCCAGGCGGCCGTCACCGAGGACAATGATCCGATCGTCGGAGCGTATGGTGACCTGCGCGGGAATCTGATACGCGGCGGCGACAGGCTCGGTGAACACGGCCACGTCATCGGACAGCGAATCCGGAACAACGTGGAGATTTCGCTGCGGCACTGCGATGAGGTCGGCAAACGCGCCGTCGTGATTCAGGATGCCGAGCACCGTCCGATATGGGCAGTGCGTGTTCAGCCCGCTGCGACACGTCTCGCAGGTCCAGCACGCGCAATTGATCTCGCCGACGACGCGACGCCCCGCCATCGGACCGGATTCAGCAACGCCCACGAACTCGTGTCCGAGAACCCCGCGGAATCCCATGTAGCCTTTGATCAACTGCAGATCGGTATCACAGACGCCGGCGCGCACGACGCTCACGAGCACTTCGCCGTCGCCGGGCGTGGGCGACGGAAGATCGTCGCGAACTTCGACATGATCGTTCAGCACGATGCCACGCATGGCATGCAAAACTATCAGAAGCGTGCATCGCCAACAATTGTTGATGGGTGAGTGATTCGCCGAATCTAATCAGCAATCAGGCATCGGGATGTCCTGACAGGCTCAAGCGAGAACTCCACGCAGCAACATCTGCGTGATGGCGCTGAGCAACCCCAAGCTGATCACCATGTGCGGTGGCGTCCAACCCGGTCATCAGGAAGTGCCGCGACAGAGAGATCTGCGGTGGATGTGACGTGAGGGTGACGGGCGACGACCTGTGCGACCTGTCTCATCGGCGTGCTTGACCCTCGTCCGAGTTCGTAGATAAGATCGCGCCTCAAATCAGGATCTCGGTCTGGGTCATCCCCTACCACAATTCTTTTGGGGGCGCGACGGTGTGTCATCACAGTTGCATCGTGGACTCGCGATCTGGGCACCGAGCCTCCAGCGCCGGGGGTCCTAGTCATTGAGTCAGATCTTCCCCCGCTCGTGGAATAAGCTCCCGATCGTGGCCGCCGTCGCGAGCATCCTGGTTCCGACGCTCGCGACTGCTGGCGTCTGGTACTACTTTTCCCCGCGGTACACAGACGTGGGCTACCGTCCGGTTCAGCCCGTCCCGTATAGCCACAAGTTCCACGTCGGCGAGCTCGGTCTCGATTGCCGGTACTGTCACGCCTCTGTCGAGATTTCCAACGTCGCCAACATTCCGCCCACGCAGACGTGCATGAACTGCCATCAGACGGTGAAGAGGGACAGCGAGCTGCTCGCACCGATTCGGGATAGCGCCCAGAGCGGCCG
>Ga0126377_10001039_pt1 | contig 17770 bp, 10 predicted proteins | sample PanSoiMetPlot_22_FD_92647 | JGI IMG/M metagenome (GOLD analysis project Ga0126377, IMG submission 92647) | Tropical forest soil microbial communities from Panama - MetaG Plot_22 | ecosystem: Environmental > Terrestrial > Soil > Tropical forest > Bulk soil | place: Panama | collected 2016-02-17 | reverse complement strand
CGGCACGACCGCCGCCTCGTGGCCGCCTCGCACTCCGCACTCCGCCCGGCACGAGCGCCGCCCGCGGCCGCCTCGCACTCCGCCCGGCACGACTGCCGCCCGCGGCCGCCTCGCACTCCGCCCGGCACGACCGCCGCCGCGGCCGCCTCGCACTCCGCCCGGCACGACCGCGCCCGCGGCCGCCTCGCACTCCGCCCGGCACGACCGCCGCCCGCGGTCGCCTCCGACCGAGCCCGCCGTTTCCGGAACTCTCGGTTGGTTTGTGAAAACCCGAGCAAGGCAATCAGAGGCGCTGGGAACGCGGTGGTCAACTGGCGCGACAACTGCCATGCCCGCCTGCGCGCCAGTTGTCCACGGCGGGGTCCCAAGCGCCGGGACCCGCGGCCCCCACCGAGCCAGCCAGGCCTCGCGGCACCACCCCAGCCCCGGCGCCGAGCGCCGCGGCCCCCACCGAGCCAGCCACGCCTCGCGGCACCACCCCAGCCCCGGCGCCGAGCGCCGCGCCCCTCACCGAGCCAGCCAGGCCTCGCGGCACCACCCCAGCCCAACGCATCTCCGAGCTCGCGCGCACACCGCCCTGGCGACGCCGCCGGCGCCGCGCGGCCATGAAGGCATCACCGTAGTCGAGCTCTGCCTGAAAGCCGTTGTGGGCAGTGCACAGAAGGCGGACGTTGGCCATGCCGTGCTCGCCGCCGCGCCCGAACGGATCCGCGTGGTGAAACTCGAGCCGTTCCCGGGCCGGGCAGCGGCGCCCGTGCCGGTCGCGGAACGTGCATTGCCCGCCGTCGCGCTCCCACACCTCGCGTCTGATCGGGTCCGGGATGTGGCGCGAACGAGGCGTCGGGTCGGCCTCCGCGGCGCTCTTGCGCGGCGACGGCGTCGCGGCGAACTTCGCCCGCTCCAGCTCGCGCAGCAGCAAGGACATGGCGCGCTCCACGACGGCGGCCAGGTCGCCGTCGGGAATCTGCCGCCGAAGCAACGCCTGGGCTCGCACGAGCTTGTCGTGCAGCTCGGCGCCCGCAGTGAACTGCACCTTGTAGCGAAGCGGCGCGATCGGCGTCATGACCGCCGGCGGCCCTGCCGGCCGGCGCGACGGCACCGCCGGGGCAGGCTTCGCCGATACAGCCGACTCGCCGCCGCCATCGCCACGGCCGCGAGCATCGCCACGGCCGCGAGCATCGCCACCGCCACGAGCATCGCCATGGCCGCCAGCATCGCCACCGCCAGCATCGCCACCGCCAGCATCGCTGCCGCCAGCATCGCTGCCGCCAGCATCGCCGCCGCCAGCATCGCCACCGCCAGCATCACCACCGCCAGCATCGCCGCCGCCAGCATCGCCACCGCCAGCGTCGCTGCCGCCGGCATCACCGCCGCCAGGATCGCCCACATCGCGGGCATCGCCGGGGGCGACCCCCGGATCAACCGGCGGCACGTGCGTGGACGGCCCGGCCCACCCGGCCCGTGACGGCAGCTTGCGCATGAGCCCCGGTGCATCCGGCTGTGGCGCGATCGCGGCGATGAGGTGCTCGATCTCGCGCTTCGACAGAAACGCCGCGCGCCCGAGCAGCGCCGCGCCGTCGTCGGAGCGAACGTGCGGCGCCAGACGCGCGATCCCGCTCAGGTGAAGCCGCCCGTCGGCCAGCATGTCGAGCACGACAGGGAGCCGCCGCGACAGCCGAGCCACCGTGATGCGCAGGTACGCCTCGGCATCCGAGAGGTGAAGCCGCTCGGTCGCGTAGGCGTGCATGGAGGGGAAGGCCTCGCGCAGGTAGAGCCGGCGCGCGTCGACCTCCGCCATGTGGGCGATCAGCTCGGCCTCGACCCCGCGACTGCGTCCGAGCAAGTCGACGAGCCGCGCAATCAGCATGTCGTCGGAGAGCGACTGAAGGCAAACTTCGAGTTTCATCAATCTTCCATAACACGGCCGCTTTTCGGCGCCGCCAGCCGGCCCAGGAGCGACGATCTCCTCGAATTCGACGCGCGCGGGCATTTTCGCCGGTTCTCCGCCCAGGCAGCGCCTCCTCGCGTCAGGCGCGCGATCGCGTCGACGAGGGCGACCGCTCGCCGAATGCCCTCGCCAGACCGTCAAGTCGAATCGTCACGGATGTCGTGGCACAGTGAAAATGTCGTCCCTCAACTGGTCAGTAACCATTCGCAGCGGGGCCGCGACCCGTCCTTTCGCCTGAGACGAGAGTGCGTGGAGGTGCTCGATGCCGAGCTCGTCGAGGGTCGTTGCGCGCAGGGCCCGTGCCCGTCCGTGCAAGTCGAGAGCGGCGCACCCCATTCGTCCGACCCCTCCAACGCTCAGGTCGGCACGACGACCACGTGCAGGCGTCTCGAGCCGCTCATCGTCCCGTCGCGCCCCATGTCGAGCGCCCGACCATCCGCACGGACGGTGTTGCTGCACGGCCGCGCGGCGCGAACTCCGCCCGGAACGAGCCCGACGCCCCGACGCTCCCGTCGCGCAGCGCGCGGCGAGAGCCGGACACGCGGCCGTCCCGCCGCGCGTCGATGCCGATCGGCGAGCTCATCGCCGACGATGTCTCCGCCCTCGCCCCCGTCCTCGCCCCCCGCCCCCTCCGCGCCGCGCCGCGCCGCGCCGACGACGGCAAGGCCCGGGCAGAAGCCGCGCCTTCCCCGGCGCCGGCCGGACCCGGACGACCCGCCACGCGGTTGCCGCGCGCGACTCGCTCGCGCGGTTGCGCGAGCTGTCCAGCGACGACATGCCGGTGGGGCCGCGGCGCAGGTCACATTGCCCACACGCGATCGACGATCCCGATCGCGCGCTCCGCTGACGGCAGGTCACGCCGCTTCGAAGAAGCGCTAGATTGATGGCCCTCCATGACCGGAGTCCCCGAGCACAGCGCTGACGGGGCCGACCGCGACCGCGCCACCACCGTCGAGCTCACTCCGTCGCGACCCGCCGATGGGGCGTCCGCCGCGCTGCGCGCGCGCAACCCGGACATGGCCCCCACCCTCACCGGCGCGTCGGCCAGCCTGTTCGACGCGCGCCGGCTCGCGCCGGGCACCGCCATCGGGCACCTCGAGATCATCCGCTCGCTCGGCCAGGGCGGGATGGGCCAGGTCTACCTCGCCCGCGACACCCGGCTCGGCCGCCTGGTGGCCATCAAGCAGCTCCTCGGTCGCGGCAACGTGGCGACCGGCCGCCTCCTGGTCGAGGCGCAGGCCACCGCGCGCTGCAAGCACGAGAACATCGTCGTCGTCTACGAGGTCGGCGAGCATCAGGGCGAGCCCTATCTGGTCCTCGAGTACGTCGAGGGCACCACCTTGCGCTCGTGGATGCGCGCCCATCCGCCACCGGGCTCCGACCCCGCCGCCGCCTGGTTCGCGGCCAGGCTGGCCACCGCGCTCGACCTGGTGGTGCCCATCGTCCGCGCGCTGGTGTGCGCCCACGAGCAGGACGTCGTCCACCGCGACCTCAAGCCCGAGAACGTGCTCCTCACCCACGACGGCCGGGTCAAGGTGGTCGACTTCGGCATCGCGATCCGCCTCGGTGTCGAGCCCCCACGCGTCACCCGAACGGCCGCGCCGTCCGCGCCGGAGCCCAGCTCGAGCGAGCGCGACCGCCACGAGGGCACCTACCTCTACATGGCGCCCGAGCAGTGGCTGGCCGAGGAGATCGACCACCGCATCGACCTGTGGGCGGTCGGCGTCCTCCTCTTCGAGCTCAAGACCGGCGCGCACCCGCTGGCGCCGCTCGAGCAGGGTCGGCTGGCCTCGGTGGCCGACCTCGACGCGCCCATGCCCTCGCTGCTCGACGCGTGCCCCGAGGCCGGCGCGCTGGCGCCCATCGTCGACCGCTGCCTCGCCAAGCACAAGGAGGGCCGCTTCGACTCGGCGCGCGAGCTCCTGGCCGCGCTCGATGCCCTGCGCGCGGGCCGCCCCGCGCTCGCCGACGGCGACAACCCGTTCCCCGGCCTCTCGGCGTTCCAGGAGGCCGACGCCGGCCGCTTCTTCGGGCGCGACGCCGACGTCGCCAGCATGACCCGCATGCTGCGCAGCCAGGCGCTCGTCGCTGTCGTGGGCGCGTCGGGCGCGGGCAAGTCGTCGTTCGTGCGCGCCGGCGTCATCCCCGCGCTCAAGCGCTCGGGCGAGCGCTGGGAGGCGTTCGCGGTTCGCCCGGGGCGGAGGCCGCTCGCGGTGCTGGCCGAGATCCTGGCCCAGGCGTCGGAAGCGCCCCGGCCCGGCGCGGCCGGCGGCGAGGGCGTGGCCGAGCTGGCCGCCACCCTGCGCGAGGAGCCCGGTCGCCTGGGCGCGCAGCTCCGGGCCCGATGCCGCGCGCGCGCCGGCCGCCTCCTCCTCTTCGTCGACCAGTTCGAGGAGCTCTACACGCTCGCCGACGACGCCGGCGAGCGCGCGACCTTCCTCGCCTGCCTCGAGGGCATGGCCGACGACGCCAGCTCGCCGCTCCGGGTCGCGCTCGCGGTGCGCGCCGACTTCCTCGACCGCCTGGCGGAGCACCGCTCGCTCGCCACCGACGTGGCGCGCGGTCTATCGATGCTCTCGCCGCTCGGGCGCGACGGTCTGCGCGAGGCGCTGGTGAGGCCGGTCGAGGACGCCGGCCACCGCTTCGAGAGCGACGCGCTGGTCGAGGAGATGCTCACGGGGCTGGGCGACGCGCGCAGCCCGCTGCCCCTCCTCCAGTTCGCCGGCGGCCGCATGTGGGAGGCGCGCGACCGCTCGCGCCGGCTCCTGTCCGAGGCCAGCTACGAGCGCCTGGGCGGCGTCGCCGGCGCGCTCGCGTCGCACGCCGACGCCGTCCTCGACGGACTCCCCGCCGCCGAGCAGCGCCTGTGCCGCGCCATCCTCCTGCGCCTGGTCACGCCCGAGCGAACCCGCGCCGTGGTGCGCGTCGACGAGCTGCGCGGCCTCGAGCCGCCGGGCGCGCCGGCCGGCGACCTCGCCGCGGTCGACCAGGTCGTCCGGCGCCTCGTCGACGTGCGGCTGCTCTCGCAGGAGACCGGCGGGCCCGAGGGCAGGACGCTCGAGCTGGTGCACGAGTCTCTCATCGAGCGCTGGCCGCGGCTCGGCCGCTGGCTCGACGAGGGGGCGCAGGACGCCGAGTTCATGACCCGACTGCGCGCCGCGGCCAGGCAGTGGGAGGCCGGCGGCGAGGCCGATGGCCTGCTCTGGCGCGAGGGCGCGGCCCGGGAGGCGCGCGCGTGGCTCGAGCGCCGCCGCGCCGGAGAGGTCGGCACCGCCGGCCTGAGCGGAGGCGAGGAGCGCTACCTGCGCGCGGTCGTCGCGCTCGGCGAGCGGGCCCGGCGGCGGCGCCGCTGGGCGGTCACCGGCCTGGTCGCCGGGCTGACCGCGTTCGCCGTGGCCGGGTCCCTGCTGGCGGTTCGCGCCCGCGACGGCGAGGCGCGCGCGCGCGCGGAGGCGATGAAGGCCCGCAACGCGGCGCGCATGGCGGCGGCGCGCGAGAAGCAGGCCGATCCGGCCACCGTGCTGGCCATCGTGCGCGAGCTCGAGCCGCCCGATCTGCCGCACGGGTGGGCCGCCCTGGCCGACGGAGCGCTGCGCGGCAGCGTGGCGCGCGTCGTGATCACCCTGCCGTCGGAGGCATGGTCGGTGGCGTGGAGCCCCGACGGCCGCTTCTTCGCGACCGCGTCGATCGACGGGGCCGTGCGCGTCTTTCGCGCCGACGGCGCCGGCGAGCCGCTGGTCCTGCGCGCACGGGGCGGGCCCGCCAACTCGGTCGCGTTCAGCCCCGACGGCCAGCGCATCGCCAGCGCCTGGGCCGACCGGGCCGTGCGCGTCTTCCGCGCGGACGGCGAGGGCGCGGTCCTGGTCCTGCGCGGGCACGAGGACAACGTCCCCGCCGTCGCCTTCAGCCCCGACGGCCGCCGCATCGCCAGCGCGTCCAGCGACGGGACCGTGCGCGTGTGGAGCGCCGACGGCGCCGGGGCGCCGCTCGTCCTGCGCGGCCACCAGGATGCGGTGCTGTCGGTGGCCTGGAGCGCCGACGGCAGGCGGATCGCCAGCGGCTCGGCTGACAGGACCGTCCGCGTGTGGAACGCCGACGGCGCCGGCGCGCCGCTCGTCCTGCGCGGACCCAGGCGCGCGGTGACCGGCGTGGCGTGGAGCCCTGACGGCGAGCGCATCGCGGGCTCGGCGTTCGAGGTGGCCATCCAGGTCTGGCGCGCCGACGGGACCGGCGGCGAGCCGGCGACCCTGCGCGGACACGAGGCCGGCATCAACGGCGTCGACTGGAATCGCGACGGCCAGCGCATCGTCGGCGCGTCGAACGACCGGACCGCGCGCATCTTCCGCGCTGACGGGACCGGCGAGCCGCTGGTCCTGTCCGGCAACGAGGGCGGCGTCCTGTCGGCGGTGTTCAGCCCCGACGGCACGCAGGTCCTGACCTCGTCGATGGACCGCACCGTGCGCGTCTATCGCGCCGACGGCGCGTGGGAGCCGCTCAAGCTGCGCGGGCACGAGGAGCTGGTCAGCGAGGTCGCGTTCAGCCCCGACGGCCGGCGCATCGCGACCGCATCGATGGACGGGACGGCGCGCATCTGGAATGCCGACGGGACCGGCGAGCCGGTCGTCCTGCGCGGACACAGCGACTTCGTCATCGCGACGGCCTTCAGCCCCGACGGCCGGCGCGTCGCCACCGCGTCGGTCGACCGGACCATGCGGCTCTGGGACGCGGCCAGCGGGGCGGAGGTCGCGGTCTTCCGCGGCCACGAGTCCGACGTGCTCGCGCTGGCGTTCAGCCCCGACGGCCGGCACATCGCGACCGGGTCGGCCGACAGGTCCGTGCGCATCTGGAGCGCCGACGGGACCGGCGAGCCGCGCATCCTGCGCGGTCACGACGCCCGCGTGACCGCGGTCGACTACAGCCCCGACGGCCGCCGCATCGTGACCGCGTCGGCGGACACGACCGCGCGCGTGTGGGACGCCGCGCGCGACGGTCGGCCCCTCGTCGTCCTGCGCGGCCACGACGACATCGTCATGTCGGCGGCGTTCAGCCCCGACGGCCGCCGCATCGCCACCGGATCGGCGGACAAGACCGCGCGCATCTGGGACGCGGACGGCAGGCGCCCGCCGCTCGTCCTCCGCGGCCACCAGCACATCGTGTCCGGCGTGGCCTGGAGTCCGGACGGCGAGCGAGTCGCGACCGCGTCGGCCGATCAGACCATCCGTCTGTGGCGCACCGACGGGACAGGCGAGGAGCTCGCGCTGCGAGCGAACGGCGTGGCCTCCGACGTGGCCTTCAGCCCCGACGGCAAGCGCCTGGCCGGCGCGGTCGCGACCAAGGTGTGGATATGGACCGACCTCGACCCGCTTCGCGGCGTCGATGCGCCCGCTCTGTGGAGCGCGACCAGCTACTGCCTGCCGGTCGAGCGCCGGGTCGCGCTCCTGAATGTGTCGGAAGCCCACGCCTGGACCGGCGAGCAGGCCTGCCGCCGGCGGGTCGCCGCGGCGCGGAAGGCAGAGCCGGCTCGACGCGCTCGACCCGCTCCACACTGACCTCGACCGCGCGCGAGGTAGGGGCGTGTGTGGTGAAGGGGGTGCAAAGCACGTCACCTTTGACGGGCTCTGTCCTCGGGTGATATGTGAATGCCCTTGGAGTTGTAGTTGGGTGGGGGTAGGGGCATGAAAGACCCGTCCGCTGAGCCTGCGAGGTCGCCGGGGGCGCCGGCGCCGGACTCGATGATCGGCCGGATCGTCGACGGGCGCTATCTCATCCAGTCGCTGGTGGCGATCGGCGGGATGGGGCGGGTCTACAAGGCCGAGCAGCTGGGCCTCGGCAGGACCGTCGCGATCAAGGTGCTGTCGGTCGATCCGGCCCGCCGCACCCACGACCCGCACTTCCTCGAGCGCTTCGCGCGCGAGGCGGCGACGGCCAGCCGGCTCGCGAGCCCCAACACGATCACCATCTTCCACTACGGCCAGACCGACGACGACATCTACTACATCGTGATGGAGTACGTCGAGGGCATCACCCTCGGGCGTCTCCTCAAGAGCGAGGGGCGGCTGTCGATCGTCCAGGCGGTCACGATCGCCGGACAGGTCTGTCTCTCCCTGAGAGAGGCCCACGCGCGCGGCATCGTCCACCGCGACATCAAGCCGACCAACATCATCCTGGTCAACGGAGACTACGACCAGGTCAAGGTCCTCGACTTCGGCATCGCCAAGAACATGGTGCGCGAGGACGAGCTCGACCAGGAGCTGACCTCGAGCGGCAGCTACGTCGGGACGCCGGAGTATCTGGCGCCGGAGTCGCTCGACGGCCGGGTCGACAGCCGGTCCGACATCTACTCGGTCGGCGTCATGCTCTACCGCGCGGTCACCGGTCGCCTGCCCTTCAAGGGAAAGACGGCGACGCAGACGCTGCTCCTGTCGCTGCACTCGCCGGCGCCGGCGATCGACCCGGCGCTGGGTGTGCCGGTCGGCCTCGAGGAGCTCATCTACGCCTGCCTGGAGAAGGATCCAGAGCTGCGGCCGGCGTCGGTGGAAGACGTGCTCCGCGCGCTGCAGCAGTGCCTGGCCGAGGCCAAGGGCGTCGGCCACGACGGGCAGGTCGCCGCCGCCCCGGGCGAGGCGACCGGCGGCGCGGTCGAGCCGCCTGCCGACGAGCCGCTCGCCGACACGCAGTTCTTCCAGATGTCCCCCTCCACGGTGACGCGACGCCAGGCCTCGATGGCCAGGGCGTGGCGGTTCCTGGCCGTCACCGTGCTCCTGTCGGCCGGCGCGGTCGCCGCCGCGTGGGTCTTTCGCGTCGCGCGCGACGACAACGATGTCAGCAGCACGCCGCCGGCGGCTCCGGCGCGCGCGCCGACCCGGGCCGCGGCGGCGCCGCCGCCGGTGCCCGCGGCCCCGCCGGTGGTGAAGGGGCTCGAGGGCGAGGCCGCATCGCCGTCGCCGGCTCCTGGTGCGGCAGCCGCGCCGGACTCGGCATCCGGGTCTGCGCCCGCGTCCGAGTCCACCCCCGAGTCCGCGCCCGCGCCCGCGCCCGCCTCCGAGCCGGAGGCCGCGCCCGGCACTCGCCACACCTCGCGACGCCCGTCGCGCGCCCGCGCCGACCGCCGCGGCAAGCCGGCCGCCGCGCCGGCGGAGCCCGCCAGGAGCGAACGCGAACCCTCGCCGTCGAAGGAGTCCAGGCCAGACGAACCAGTGCCGGACGGATACAAACCGTCCCCCTATTGACTTGTTGACCTAGCCCCCAAGCGAGACAGTTCATGCTCCAACGCTTCGGCCCGCGCACCTGCGCGCTCGCGCTCGTGGTCTACCTGGTGCTGCCAGCAGCGCCCGCCCTCGCCGACGCGCGCGCCGAGGCGCGCCGCCACTTCCAGGAGGGCATGACCCTCATCCAGGAGGGCAAGTACGAGGAGGGCACCAGCGAGCTCTACGAGGCCTATCGCATCCTTCCTCACCCGGTCGTCCTCTACAACATCGGCCGCGCCTTCTTCGACGCCGGCAAGTACGACCGCGCCATCGAGGAGCTCGAGCGCTACCTGGCCACCCAGCCGTCCGACCAGGCGGAGGTGGAGCGCCTCATCGAGGTCGCGCGCGCGCACCTGCGCGAGGGCGCGCGCGGCGGCCGCTCACCTCTCGCGCTGCCGGCGCGCCCGGTGGCGCCGAGCGGCGCGCTGTCCTCGGGCGGCGCCAGCGACGTGAACCGCGAGCTGGCCGACCTGCGCGCGCAGCTGCAGCAAGCCCTCGACCGCGTGGACACCCTGCAGGGCGCCATCGACTCGTCCGCGACAGGGACGGTGTCGGCGCGCGCCCAGCCCCGCGGTCCGCTGGCGGCCGGCGCCGACGGCGTGACCCGGGCCGGCCATGACGGCGTGTCTCTGTCCGACGGCGAGACCCCGCCCGGCGAGGCACCCGACCCGGCGGCCGAAGCCGAGCTGGACCAGCGCGGCCCCGGCGCGGCGCCCGGCGATCCCTACGCGCCCATCGTCATCACCTCGGCGCGCTACGGCCAGAGCCCGGTCGACGCGCCCAACGCCGTCACCATCATCACCGGCGACGAGCTGCGCGCCTCCGGGGTCACCGCGATCCCGGACCTGCTCCGGCGCGTGCCCGGCATCGACGTCATGGCGATGAGCCCGGCCGACTACAACATCGGCATCCGCGGCTTCAACGACCGCCTGGCCAACAAGGTCCTCGTCCTGGTCGACGGTCGCTCCGTCTACATGGACTTCATCGGCGCGACCCTGTGGTCGTTCCTGCCCATCTCGGCCGCCGACATCGAGCGCATCGAGATCGTGCGCGGACCCGGCGCGGCACTCTACGGCGCCAACGCCTTCTCCGGCGTCATCAACATCATCACGCGCAGCCCGGGGCAGACGGGCGACGAGCCCCAGGTCGAGGTGTGGGGCGGCTTCCCCGAGCAGGGCGGCGCGTCCCTGCGCGTCGCCGACCGGGTCGGCGCCACCGCCTACCGCGCGTCGGGCTCCATCGAGCGCAAGAGCCGCTGGTACCGCGAGGTCGACCCGGCGCGGCGCGAGTACGAGCTCATGGCGCCTCACCCGGACGACTCGGTGCGCGTCGGCCGCTTCGACGTGCGGCTCGATCACCGGCTGGCCCGCCGCACGTCGGTCTCGGTCTCCGGGGGCGTCGCCACCGGGCAGAACGAGTTCGTGGCCATCGGCTCGCTGCGCGACTTCTTCGTCGACGGCTACCAGAGCTACGTGCGCGGCGACCTCCTCCTGCCCGAGGGCTTCTCGCTGCGCACCTTCTGGAACCACACCGACCTCGACGCCGATCAGTGGGCGCGCCCGGTCGGCGGCCTCAGCCTGTCCAGCCACTCGGTGACCGATGTCGTCGACGTCGAGGCCCAGTCGTACCGCGAGGTGAACCTCGGCATCACGCAGCGCTTCAACATCGGCGCCGGCTACCGTCTCAAGCGCGCGCGCTGGGACTGGCTGGGCAGCGAGCCGGACGAGCACCACGTCTCGCTCTTCTTCCAGGACGAGGCGCTCCTGCTCGACAACCTGCACGCCATCTTCTCGCTCCGGCTCGACCGCCACCCGCTGCTGGTCGACATCAAGGACGCGGCCTTCACCGACCGCTACGCGATCTCGCCGCGCGGCGCCGTCGTCTGGCAGGTGGTGCCCGGCCACTCGGTGCACGTCACGGCGGGCAGCGCGTTCCGCACGCCGACCCTGCTCGAGAGCTACATCTCGGCCCCGGTCCCGACCTCGACCGACGCGGTGGTGGTGCGCAACGTGGGCAACCGCGACCTCCTGCCCGAGCGGGTCTTCTCGACCGAGATCGGGTGGCGCAGCGAGCCGGCGGCGAGCCGCTACCGGCTGGAGGCGGCCGCCTACTTCAACCGCATCTCGTCGCTCATCCAGCTCTCCGGGCTCCGCCCGCTGCCGGCCGACCAGCCGAGCTACGACCCCGGCGCGGGCGTCTGGTACGGCGGCGAGACCACCTACGAGAACACCGGCGAGGACTACGACGCGTTCGGCGGCGAGCTGGGCGGCACCGTGTTCCCGATCGACGGCCTCGACCTGTACGCCAGCGGCGCCTACGAGAGGATCGACCAGGGCAGCACCAGGGTCGAGAGCACGTCTCCGATCAAGCTGTCGGCCGGCGGGCAGTACCGGGTGGGCGCGGTCACCGTCGCCGCCGACGTCCACTTCGTCTCGGCCCAGACCTGGCCCCTGCGCAGCTTCGATCAGAGCGGGCAGGTGATGGTCACCGACGTCGACCTGCCGGCGTACCTGTGGGCGGGTGCGCGCCTGTCCTACGTCATCCCGAAGAGCAGGCTCGAGCTGGCGATCGCCGGGCAGAACCTGCTCTCCGGCTTCCGGAGCGCGGTCGCTCCCGCCGAGGGCGACATGAGCGAGGTGACGACGCCGGACGGGACTCACCGGGAGCATCCGCTCGGCCAGCCGATCCCGGTCAGCGTGTTCGGCAGCCTGACCTATCGCATCTGGTAACGTGGATGTCGCGTGCCGCCATGAAGAGACCATCCGTATCGCCCCTCGCATCCTCCCTGCGGCTCGCGCGACTCGCGCGGCTCGCGCTGGTCGCCTCGCTCGCCCTCGCCGCCGGGTGCGACGAGGATCCCGACGTCGACCAGGGCCTGGCGCCGGAGCCCTCGAGCGTCATCTCCGGCAGCGCGGTGGTCGCCGTGCCGATCCCCGACGCCCATCCCGCCATCCTCTTCCTCAGCCTGGTCGCCGACGCCGAGGGCACGCCGCTGGCCGAGCCCGCCAAGGTCGACGTCACCGTGGTCTCCGCGTCTCTCCTCGCCGAGGGCGGCGACGGCGTCCGCACCGGGCCGTTCACGTTCGGGCTGGTCACCCCGGGCGTCTACGTGGTCACCGGGCTGGTCGACGTCGACGACAACTTCAATCTCCTCGTGCCGGAGCTGGCCGCGCCCTCGGCGGCAGATCTACTCGGCGCCTACGCCGACGTCACGACCGGCCAGCCGATCTCGATCCTGCTCGGGCCGGACCAGGTGGTGGGCGAGGTGACCGTCATGTTCGCCATCCCACCGCCGAGCGATCAGACGCCGCCGTGATCTGACTTCGGTCGACTCCGGGCGAGCTCGGTCGGTTCGACTCGAGCGAGCCCTGGTGTAGTCTCGGCGCGTGCCCTACGTACCGCTCCATCCGATTGGCAGCCCGCGCGCGCGCGCGCTCGACGAGGACCTGTGGGCCGAGCACGAGACCGCGCTGCGGGCGCTCGAGGACCGGCTCCGGCTGCGGCGCCGCGAGGTGGAGCAGGGCTGGGGCGAGAAGTATGTCGAGCGCGTGCACGCCAAGGCCAAGCTCACCGCGCGCGAGCGCATCGCCCGGCTGATGGACCCCGGCACGCGCATCTTCGAGGTCGGCACCTTCGTCAACTACGGCGAGGTCTTCCCCGGCGAGCTGCGCTCCCCCGGCGCCGGCGTGGTGACCGCGTTCGTCCAGGTCGCGGGCCGCTGGTGCATGGTCATCGCCAACGACAACACCGTCGCCTCGGGCGCCTGGTGGCCGCGGACGCCGGAGAAGATCCAGCGCGCGCAGATGATGGCGCTGCGCATGCGCCTGCCCGCGATCTACCTGGTCGACTGCAGCGGGCTGTTTCTGCCCGAGCAGTCGCGCAGCTTCCCGGGCGCGCGCGGCGCCGGCCACATCTTCAAGATGAACAGCCTGCTCAGCGCCAGCGGCGTGCCGCAGCTGGCCGGCGTGTTCGGCGACTGCATCGCGGGCGGCGGTTACATGCCGATCATCAGCGACCGCGTCTACATGACCGAGCAGGCCTACATGGTCATCGCCGGCGCGGCCCTCATCAAGGGGGCCAAGAGCCTGAAGCTGACCTCGCTCGACATCGGCGGCCCCGAGGTGCACGTGCACCAGTCGGGCTGCGCCGACGAGCGCGTGCCGTCGGACGAGGTGCTCATCGCCTGCCTGCGCCGCGAGGTGGAGCGCCTGCCCAGCTCCGCCGCCGGTTACTACCGCGGCGGCGTCGGCGCGTGCGAGCCGCTCCACCCGGCCCGCGAGCTCGGCGGCCTGCTTCCGCCCGACCACCGCGAGCCGTACGACGCCAACCAGGTGCTCGCCCGCCTGGTCGACCAGAGCCTGTTCTGGGAGGTGATGCCGCACGCCGGCGAGGAGATGATCTGCGGCGTCGGCCGCATCGGCGGGCTTTACGCCGGTTTCATCATCAACCGCCAGGGCCTGGTCGGCGACCCGGAGCACCCGGGCATGCGCCGCCCCGGCGGCATCCTCTACCGCGAGGGCATCGCCAAGGTGAGCGCCTTCAGCCGCGCGTGCAACGACGACGGCATCCCGATCATCTGGCTGCAGGACATCACCGGCTTCGACATCGGCGTCGAGGCCGAGCGCCACGGCCTGCTGGCCTACGGCTCCAACCTCATCTACACCAACAGCACCAACCAGGTGCCGATGTTCACCGTCCTCCTGCGCAAGGCGTCGGGGGCCGGCTACTACGCCATGAGCGGGCTGCCCTACGACCCGGTCGTGCAGCTGTCGACCTGCCTGGCCCGCCTGTCGGTGATGGAGGGGCGCACCCTGGCCATCGCGACCTATCACACCAAGCTCGACGACAGCTTCGAGATCGCGGCGACCGATCCGGCCGAGCGCGCGAAGATCGAGTCGGGCATGCGCGACGTCATCGCGCGCATCGACAGCGACATGGACCCGTTCGTGTCGGGGCGGCAGATGGACACCGACGAGATCGTCGAGGTCGACGCCCTGCGCGAGTGGCTCGCGGCGCTGGTCGAGATGGCCTATCAGTCGATCGGGCATCGCCGCATCAAGAACCCGCGCATCTGGAGCCTGCACGACCTCGCGGTCCTGAGCGACGCCGCCCGGGCCGCGCAGCCGGGCGAGTCGCCGCGCGGAGCCCAGGCCGGTGTTGCACAGGCGCACGCCGGCGGCAGCGGGGCCAGCGCCGCGGGCACGGCCAGCACCGCCGCCACCGTCGCCACGCCCGGAGCCATCGCGATCCGCGCGCCGTCGAGCGGCCGCTTCTGGGCGAGGCCGTCGCCCGACAAGCCTGCCTTCGTCGCCGCCGGCGACACCGTCGCGACCGGGCAGACCCTGTGCCTGCTGGAGGTCATGAAGACCTTCCACCGCGTCACCTTCGCCGGCGAGGGCCTCCCCGCGCGCGCGCGCGTGCTGGCGGTGCGCCCGGCCGACGGCGACGACCTCGCGGCCGGCGACGTCCTCGTCGAGCTCGAGCCGGCCTGAGCGCGCGCCGCGCCCGGCGCGCTCAGCGGGTGGCCGCGGCCCACTCCTGCGCGGCGCGCTCCATGAGGGCGGGCACGTCCTCGGCCAGAAGCCAGCGCTCGGCCACCAGCTCCTCGGCCGCGGCCCTGAACTTCGCCATGTACTGGTCGCGGCCGGCGTAGCGCTCGCCAATGGACGGGCGCGGGTCGCGGCTCTTCTGGCGCTCCGTCGCGGTCCTGGCGAGCGGCAGGTAGGAGCCGAGGAACGAGACCATCTGGTCGGGCGCGCCGATCGACCGGTCGCGCAGGTTCCACCCGGTGGTCGTGGCCAGCGGCGCGCGGAGCTGGGGCAGGCGCACGCCGGCGCGGTCGTTGCCGTCGCTGTCGACCTGGGGCACGAGCAGCGGAAACGGCTCGCCGGTCGCCGGCGGCTGGCGATCGATGATGCCCCTGGCCATGATGCCCCACGGGCCCGCGGCCCACTCCGGCCCGAAGTCGAGGCGCCAGGCCCGCACGGGGTGGCGCGGCGGCGTCAGGCCCGGCACGCGCGGAAAGCGCAGGCGCGCGAGCGGCACCAGGGTGCCGTCGGACAGGCGCGGGTAGCGGCTGGGCGGCGGCGCGACCCCGCGCGCGACCCAGCCGTTCATGTTGTCGATCATCGCGCGCCAGAACCAGCGCACCGGGTTGGGGTTCTGCCGGTGCTGGCTCCTGAGATCGCCGGTGCCGGGCTCGGGCGGGAAGTCGCGCGAGAAATGCTGGAGGCCGGCGAACAGGTAGACGCGGACGTCGTCGGGCAGGTCCGCGTCGCGCCGCCCGTCGGGCGTGACGTGGATGAGCGCCGCGGTTCGGCCCCAGTACTCGTACGAGGTGTTGGAGTAGAAGACCCTCGGCGCGACCCTGTCGGCGCGGGCCGCGTCGAGGAGCCCCGCCTCCGCGCCGGTGACCGGATCGCGCGACGGCAGATCGGTGAACGGGAACAGATCGGTCGGATAGAAGAAGGTCGACCACGGCTGGGCGTCGCGCGAAGGCTGCGCGAAGCGGTGGTTGAAGCTGCCGCGCCCCGCGCCGGCGACGTGGGCCAGCACGCCGTCGAGCACCTTGCGCCCCTCCTCGTCGGCGTTGAAGCCCTGCCACAGGAAGTGGCGCAGGAAGCGCCCGCACTGCGAGATGCCGGCGGCGTAACCGCGCCGGACGGGCGCGATCGCCTTTCGGTCGTACTTGAGGTGGGAGACGAAGTCGCGCACGGCGGCCAGGCCGAGGCCGGCCACCACCGGATCCTGCACCACGTAGACCAGCTCGTAGATCTTGCCGGGCTGGAAGCCCGGCTCGAGGTGGATGTGGCGGTCGCTGGCGACCAGCTTGCCGTCGACGAGGTGGGCGAAGCTCCAGCGCGAGCGCGGGATCGTGCGGCGCGGCCCGGTCGCCGCATCGCGGACGGTGAGGACGTTGCGCGCGTCGTCGGGCGCGGCGGCCGGATACTCGGTGCCGCCGATGGTGCCGACGATGACGTGCCCGAGCGGGAGGTCCTGCGCCCTGGCGGACGGCGTGAAGTCGTCGCGCAGGAGGCCGATGATGTGGCTGCCGTCGGGGTTGTGCGCGACCGGCGCGTGGAGGCGCAGCCGCCCCCCACCCGGATCGTCCTGGACGTCCCACTGCCAGCCGAGCACCGCGAGCGTGTAGCCCTGCCGCATGAGCCAGCCGTCGCCGAAGTCGCTGTCCAGGGCCGGATCGGCCGCCGGCGTGGCGCCGTTCACGATGACGAGCATCCCCTTGCGGCCGCGGTTGGGGACCTCGAGCAAGAGGGCGCCGTTGCCCCTGCGCATGTCCTTGGGCTTGAGCAGGAACAGGTCGGCCGAGAACTCGACCTCGCCGCCGGCGTCGCGCGGGGCCCGGTCCAGGTCGACGATGACGCGGTTGTGCCGGTTGTCGGGCCGCACCTTGAAGTGCACGCGGCCGACGATCTTCTCGTACGAGCCGGCCGACCCGAACGCCTTGCCCGCGAGGACGTCGGCGCGCGAGATGACCTCGATGCGCACGACGCGCGCGCTGGCCGGTGACGAGCAGAAGAGGGCGCCGACGAGGGCGCAGGCGAGAGTCATCACCGCGACGCGGACGGTCCTCATGGTGGGCCGAGTATAGGAGCGCTCCCGCCGACCCGGCCGCCACTGCGCAGCGCCTGCGCGGTGTCGCTGCATGGCCGGTGGGGCCCAGGTATTCGCCGGTGCGATGAGCGGCGACGCAACCGGCCCGATGCCGTCGGAACCAGTGGCGCGCCCGTCGTCGGGCCGCTGTAATAGCCGCGATGCGCGCCACCCCCACGCTCATCGCCCTTCCGCTCTCGCCGTGGTCGGAGAAGGCCCGCTGGGCCCTCGACCACCACGAGGTTCCCTACGTCGAGAAGGTCTACCTGCCGATGCTCGGCGCGCCGCTCCTCCGCTGGCGGCTCCGCCGTCTGCGCGGCCGCGTCACCGTCCCGATCCTCCTCGACGGCGGCCACACCATCTGCCTCGACTCGTTCGACATCGCCCGCTACGCCGAGCGCACCGGCCACGGCGAGCCGCTGTTCCGGCGCGGCCAGGAGGCAGAGATCGCCCACTGGAACCGGCTCAGCGACCAGGCGATGCACGCCACCCGCGCGCTCGCCACCTTCCGCATGGAAGACGATCGCGCCGCCCGCCAGGAGGCGCTCGCCGCCGTGATGCCACGCGGCCTCGCCGGCGTGTTCCGGCCGGCCGCCATCGTCGCGGTGCGCTTCCTCCAGCGCAAGTACCACGTGGCCGACGCCGACGAGACGGCCCACCGCGCCCGCCTGCGCGACATCATGCTCGAGCTGCGGCAGGCCCTGTCCGGCCGCCGCTACGTCGTCGGCGGCAGGCTCAGCTACTGCGACATCGCCATGGCGGCCGCCCTCATGGGCGTCCAGCCCAACGACGCCCCGCACCTCCCGTGGGGCCCGGCCTCACGCCGCTCCTCCACCGACCTCGAGCTGGCCGGCGAGTTCACCGACCTCCTCGGCTGGCGCGACCACATCTACGCCCAGCATCGCAAGGCGAGAGACGCGACGCGGCTCCTGGACTGACGAGCCGCCGCGACGAGTGCGCCGTG